>ORJL011465261.1_pt1 | contig 69960 bp, 71 predicted proteins | sample 1779941 | NCBI WGS metagenome assembly ORJL01 (sample SAMEA104232317, study PRJEB22302) | groundwater metagenome | biome: forest; feature: aquifer; material: groundwater | place: USA | collected 2011-08-07 | depth 5.8 m | reverse complement strand
AGCCATGCTCGTTCCAGAAAAGGACATCGGCGAAGCGCTAGGTGCAGAAGCAATTCCTGGTTTAGCCTGACCTTGTTTTCTCATCCAATCTTCTAACTTATCAGAAATCGCTACCATCCCTTTGGCAATGACTTCATTTTGAGATAAGACTGTTCCTACTTTATCCTGTAATAATTTTAAAGTTCTGGCTGGATCCTCTTCTTTAGTTTCCTGCATAGCTTTCTGAAAAATGGAATTTAGCTCATGGATAGAATCTTTTATACTCTCAATTTCCAGAATAAGCTCATTTACTTTCGTATCTGGTTGGGTTAATTTTTTCTTTAAAGCTTCTACCTCATCTTTTAGGTCTGCTAATAATTGATGGGGTAGAATTTCATATTCATCTTCAGCCATGATTATCACCACTTTTTAGGATATTACTACTATTATAATAAAGTAAAGTTAATCTTATTTGGTTTAGACTCGACCTACGAACGTCTCGTGATAGTAAACGTATCGGCTAAACTTAAATCGGGTTTATTTTACTTATATTGGGCGCGTTTACTATATAAATGTTTCTTCTTTGTCTAGGTTAGGATTAGATCAAGAATAAAACAGTTTAGCTTCTTCTTGACCGTTTCGCTCTCTTCCACAGCATCTGAAAATGCTTCTGATGAAGGTCATTCCTAATCCCCATAATATTTCTTTAAATTCCATGCCTAATCCTTTCCCAGCAGCCATTTCCATAACGGAATGAATTTTATATTATTCTCTTCAGCTTCATAATCCCAGGTAATTACGGTTAAATTTTTGCATCTTAGCGCATTGCTTGCTTTCAATAAAGAATTGATTTCTCTTTCCCGAATGTCATTTTTACCGGAGGCATAAGTTACTTGTATTATTTCTGTTATTTTTTTATCATCTTTTATTACAAAATCAGCTTCATTCTGCTGGTGGTCTTTCCAGTAGTAAACTTTTGAGGAGGATTTTTCCTTTCTTATTTGGAGCTCAATAGCCACTTCATTTTCGATTAATCTCCCCATATTGTCTGAGAACTGGAAACCGATAGAATTTAGCAAGCCGGTATCAATGCAGTAAAATTTCTTTGGTGCTATAAATTGCTGTTTCAGCTTGAAATCAAATCTTTCTACTTTAAATACTAAAAATGAATTCTCCAAATAGCCAATCCAGTTAGATATTGTAATCATACTTTTTATTCCCAGTATTTTAGATAGTTTACTGTATGTTGCCTCCTGCGAAGAATTAGTTACCAGATAATTGGCTAGTTTCTTTAGCTCTTCTATTTTTTTTATCTTATGCTTAAGCAGTATATCTTTAGTAAGTATGTCATTATAGATTCTGGAAATCATGGCCTTGCCAAATTTGTATGCCTCTGGAAAACCGCCAATTTGCAGGTATTCTTTAAGATGATTGAGAATCTCTGCTTTTTCCCTGCTGGTATAAGCTATGCTATCTTTAAATCCTTGCTTCAGCAAATATTCTCTAAATGAGAATGGAAAGAGCTCAATATCAAGATATCTTCCGGTAAGATGTGTTGATAGTTCTCCTGCCAGAAGTTTAGAGTTGCTTCCCGTCAATATAACTTTCTTTGTTCTTCTAAGCCGGTTAACAAACAATTCCCAATGTTTCACATTCTGAATTTCATCTAAAATAATATAATCCAAATCTCCATACAACTCATAAAATGAGGTCAATATTCTATCAAAATCTTCGGTCTGTAATTCAATAAGCCTCTCATCATCAAAATTAATGTACCCAGTTTTGCTTCCTTTAGCCAAAAGATAAGAGAAGATGGATTTTCCGCACCTTCTTATTCCGAGGATGGCTAAAATATTTGGGTGCTTTAGTATATTCTTTGCTTCTTCCAGTTTTTCTCGGGGTATAATATTCTCTTCTCTCTCAATCTTTTCAAGCTCTTCTCTCTGTTCTTTGATTATGCTCTTGAAGTCTACCATAGAATAATCAGAAGAGATAACTTATTAATAAAGCTTTCTATCATGATATACGACTTTTGTTAATAGTCATATATTATGATATCTTACTTTTATTAAGCTCCTAAAGCAAGATGTTGCACGCTTGCCTGTAAATCTGGGTATTCTAATGCACATTTATTGATAGTTTAGTTTCTATTGCCAATAGAAGAACGTTTCTATTGAGGATATACTTTATTTAGGGGCATATTCGTAATAATTATTACTACAAGCGTTTAAATAAAGGTTATGTTACTACTAAGACATAATAACCAAAAACAAAATAAAAAAATGGAGGGGGGAAAAATGGAAGAAAAAACTTAGGAAACTGAAGTTGAACTTGCACCAAAGAGAGCAAAAGAAGACCGAGGATTAGAACGGGCTATTTTTTGGGAAAGGCAGGTGTTGTTTTTAGAAGACGAATCTCAGATGGCCATACCTCTCTACAGGGCTCTTGCGGAAAGAGGATTGTTAGTTACTCTTACTCCTAGCGGAGATGTAGCAAAGAAAATATTAGATGCAGAGAGTAGCGGCATAGACCTGTTAATTTCTGATGATGGAGTATCTGGATTAGGAGGCTCTAGCCTGTGTTATGAATTATTAGATAAAAAGCCGGATTTTCCAATGTAATTGGGGTTCAGACGGTTTAGGGAAGTATAGTTATACAGCAAGTTTTGATTTCTCAAAGTGGGTACATACCCCGCAGCTCTGCTGTGATTGGTTTTTTTATTATGAGAATAGATCAGAGATGGAAGAATAATTTTAAATCAAAAGAGCAGAAATCTCCATCATTCATATTTGAAGATAAATGTGTATTGGAACACTCTGAGAGATTTCTCTACTTTTGATTTTAGAAAATCCGTTTAGGAAAAATGGTGCAAATTCTTACTTATTCTGGTAAGGGATAGCCGCTTTTCAGGATTTTCTTTAAATTTTAAACCAACACTTTAATATATCTTAGAATAATTTCTTTAGATTATGCTCCTAGAAACCATCCTTATTACCATTACTTTAATAATACTATTCATCGCTTCTTATACCGATCTCAGAACCAAAGAAGTACCGGATTGGATCAGCTACGGTTTTATTTTCATGGCTCTAGGCATCCGGATTATTTTCTCTATAGGATCAGATTGGTTCATCTTATTCAGCGGAATTTTAGGCTTGTTGCTTTGTTTTGCCCTAGCCTTAATCTTTTACTATACCAGTCAATGGGGTGGCGGGGATAGTAAATTACTAATGGGTATAGGGGCATCCATAGGCATTTCTATCCCTTTCAACAATTCCAGCTGGGATTTGTTCTTATACTTTACTGCCCTTTTAATCTTGGGGGCGATCTATGGATTGATTTTTATGGGTTATCAAGCTATCCGCAAAAGAAAAATCTTCACTAAAGCTTACTTAAAATCTTTACGAAGCAATAAAAAATTGCATTTAACTCTTTTGGTCATCTCAGGTTTGTTATTAGTATTAACTATGTTCCAAACCTCTTTCTGGCCAATAGCTTTACTGCCCTTAGGATTATTATATCTCTTCACTTTCGTGGACGTGGTCGAGAAAGCCTGTTTTTTCCAGAATATTTCTCCAGACCGATTGACTGAAGGAGACTGGCTGGCAGAAAGAGTTAGAGTAGGAAAGAAAGTCTTGCTCGAACCAAAAACTCTGGAAAAAGATGATCTCTGGGAATTAAGATTCCAGGCTAATCATGGCAAAATTAAAGAGGTCTTGATTAAGGAAGGGGTACCTTTCATTCCCAGCTTCTTGTTTGCTTATCTTGCTTTGATTTTCGGAAAGAGCTTATTCGGCTGGTTTTTAGGATTTCTAGCCTGATTCTGCAGCTAAAATTAACTTAAAGTATTAGAAACCTTTTTATACCTCTGAAAAATACTATATTCTAATTAATATAATTCATAAAAAGAGGTGTATAGAATGAGCAAAAAAGGTTCTTTAAATTTATCTATCGAAGCTATAGTAATAATCGTGGTTGCTTTTGTAGTTCTAGGATTGGGATTGACCTTGACTAGAGCGATTTTCGAAGGAGCTGGGCAAAAACTTCCCGAAGCCTTTGCCGTAACCCAATTAGAGGCAACCCCAACAGCTGAAAATCCTATCACTATCTCTCAGACTGTTAAAATAGGAAGAAGTAGTGAGAAAACCATGGACGTTGGTTTTTATAATAAAGGTACAAATACCGCAGAAAAAGCGGCATTTTCTATTACCAGCTGTTTAGATAAAGAGAAAAACAATGTTCCACTTAAACCCGTAATAGCTTCTATCTCTCAAGATGTAGCTGCAAATACAGCTATGGGATTTCGTGTAATTCTTACTGAGAAAGGATTATTGGCAGGAACTTATATCTGTACTTTGGCTATCTGTGATATCAATGAAGATTGTGCAGTTAAGAGTTACGAAACCAAACAGTTCTTTTTAACTGTAACATCATAGGGAGGAATTAAAATGGCAAATAAATCATCAAAAAAGCGTATGACTGAAGATCAAGAATTTGAAGTTATGAAATTAGTCTTAGACAAATTTCTCTGGCTGGGCTTTATTGTCATGGGCTGGGGAATGTATACTACCATCCAGAACATGACCATTTTACCAGGATTATGGTATATGATTGCAGGAGCAGTGATCTTGATTCTCTTCGTCATTCTTATTGTTAAAGAATACGAAATCTGGAAGTAGAACCGGAGTAGAATGAAAGTAAGGTAGATGTAAAACATAGCAAGTTTTTTATTCTCTTTTCTTTTTCTTCTTGATTATGACTAAAAAATCCTTTGCAGACCTGAAAGTTATCTTAATCAGCGTAGCCGTCTTTTTTGTCTTTGCTTTAGTTTTCTATCTCTTTAACCAATCTGAAAATACTTTGGCAGGTTCGGCAGTAGAGATCCCTTCAGAAATCAAAGAATCGCTTCAGAACCAATTAAAATCTGGCACTGAAAATTTAATCCTCTCCCAGAGGAATATTAAACTAAATCAGAGCGAAAGTAAAGATTTGATTTTAGGCATCTACAATAATTTTTCTGAAGGATTAGTCTATGGAATAAAAATTAAAACTCTGCAGAAAGAAGAAGCTACTTCAGACTTCAGTAAACATCTGCAATTTACTTATCATCCTGGCCCTTTCTTTCTGGAAACTGCCCAGGCCGGAATGAATCTGGTCAAGATCAAGGCCAAAGAGCCAGGTAAATATTTGGTCCAGATAATTATTCTCAATCAAAACAGCCAGATTCCTCAGGAATATGCCCGGAAGAGTTTGCTGGTAGAAGTGGAATGAAGAAAAGGGTTTATAAATCCTAAAATAATACCTCTTAAAATGAACCAAAAAGCAGCGGTAAGTTTACCCATCAATCTGATGGTAGTTTTGATTATCTCTCTCGTAATCTTAGGATTAGGAGTTACTTTATTGTATAAGTTCATAGGTGAAGCAGAGAAAATAAAGACAGATTTAGACCAGAAGACTTCTGAAGAATTAGAACGCCTTTTGGTAGGTCAGGGCAAGATGGTAGCTTTGCCTCTGCATCTAGCTTATCTCAATCCTGGAGAGGACCATGTTTTTGGGATTGGAATCTTGAATATTAATCCTGCCGATTCTTTCACTATTGAAGTGGGATTATCTAGCGCAGCTGATTTGCAGGGAAGTCCTATCTTAGAAGATCAAGCTCAAACTGCTCAATGGCTTTTGTATCCCATCAACCAAATTGCCATCAAAGAAAACGAACATGTCAAGAAAGGGATTATGGTCAGCGTTCCTAAAACTGCGGTTAAGGGCCAATACATCTTTAATGTGATAATTAAAGATTCTTCCGGCAACCAATACGGTAACACCCAGAAGTTCTATGTTAATGTGAAGTGAAGTTAGATTAATTCACCTTAATTATATTTAATCCGCCAGTTAGTCTACTTTAGACCAAATCAAGAATTAGAAGTATCAAAAAATTTTGTTAAACCATATTTTTCTTCTACATCATTATTAGCTCTTTCTAATGCTCTTTTAATAAAAAAGTCTGGATCATATGGAGAATCTAATGGCCCTGAAAAGATAAATGGTGGGATATCAGTAATATATTCTTGTTTTATTCTTTGTGCATCATGCTCAATGTACGAACCAATTCCAAGTGCTAGTAAAACTGAAGCTGCTGCAGCGGTAATAGCAGTTAAAGCTTTTCTACCAATTCTTAATTTTGGTATTAAAGATAATACTTTTCCTGCTAAATTATCTTCAGTTTCTCTTCTTCCGACTTTTCCCAGTTCCTGTACCATCCCGTGTTCGGCCAATATCTCATTTCGATATTGAGTAACTTCCTCTGCTGTAAAATGGTCCCCGTCAACTACAGACACAAATACATTCCATAATTCAGGAAATTCATCAATACTATATCTAACTCTCCCCTCTGTTTGCATTCTTCTTCCAAAGTCTGTCCCTTCTAGAGGCATAGTACAAAAAAGACTAAAATTAATTTTAGAATCAGAACCTTGCCCTACTTCCGCTAATCTTTGTAAATTCTTTTGTAGATTATCTCTTTCATTTTGTGTTTCATGACTATCACCAATCATAATTCCCATATTAATGTATGGAACTCTTTTATCAACTAATTCTTCTAATAATTGTACTTGTCCTCCACTTCGCAGTTTAAAGAGAGAACTTTCTCTTAATAAAGAATCTTCAACTGGAAGAAGTACTCTATGAGCTCCAGAATAATCATTACGATTTCCATTATTCCAAAAGAGAGCATCCAGAAGACTTTTTCTAGGCTGCCACTTTCCTAGATTATTAGATCCGAGCAGACCTATTTCTAATCCATTTGGGAATTCCCAGGAAACACCTTTCTCTCTAAGATAACCAAATACTCTTTCTAATTCAGCGCCGCTCCTTAACAAAGTATTATCATCAGTAAACATTACTAATCCCGCACCTGAGTTTAAGAGATTATCAATTTGATGCTCAATCTCTTCAATATTTAATCTATCAAAAGGTGTTTGAGAAGCATAACAAAAATCACAACGTCTGTTACAACCTCTTTGCATTTCCATATAAGCTGCGAAGCCTTTTCTTAACACTGATTCTAAAATAGGCCCGCCTCCGCTTTCTGAGAATCTCTTAAAATCTACTAAATCTTGTAGAGAACTTAGATTTACAACCTGAATTCTTCCTGCTGAGGGGATAAGTCTATCTCTGTATTTTTGTTTTGCTAAACCACTTTTAAGATCATCCAAAAATTCTGGCAAGCTTCTGTCTGCATCTCCTAAGCCGATATAATCTGCTCCAGCTCTAAAATAAAAATTATGACGCTTTGGAGGACTAGCATCGTTACCTCCTACAATTACAACTGCTTGAGGATTATGCTCATTAAGACTTTTGATTGTTTCTTTTATTGAATTTGCTTCGTAAGTAAAATTAGCGGACAAAACATAAACCTCAACGTCTCTGGAGGAATTTCCAATTCTTTCTTTAAGATTGCCAACCAATCTTCTTTCTAATCTAATTTCCCCATACCTAATTGGCGATGCATACTCTTCAGAAAGATGTTCTTTCCAAGATAATGGATCATAAAGAGTTCGTGCATCAAGAAATTCTAATTCATAATTTTCTTTATCTAAAGTACTCGCTAAGGTCATTTGTGCTTGAGGGAAGGTATTTGTTCTTATTGGTCCATACGGTTTCCCTTTTTCATCTAGCAAAGCAGGACAAGGATTCATCACAAATGAAATTTTCATATTTAATAACCCCTATTAAGTAGTACTTTATAAAGATTGTGGCAGAATTTTCTCCCCTTTGCCTGGAAAAAGAGATTAATAGATATTCATCCAAATTCTTTCCTAATCACCTAACCTTTCCCACCAAAACCTTTATAATCCCTACCCACTTTTAAGTAGTAATGACTAAGATATTATGTGTTGATGATGAACCGATCATTCGCAGGGTCTACTCTCATTTTCTTACTCGCTTAGGTTATGGAATTCTAACCGCTGAATCTGGAACAGAGGCTTTACAGGTTCTAGCTGATTATGGTTCAATCGACGGAATCTTTACTGACGATATGATGCCCAATATGAGGGGCTTAGATTTAATCCCTGCCATTCGCAGATTGGAAGGCGATAAATCTAAAATCCCGATTGTAGTGGTTTGTTCTCCGGAAAATAAAGATGCCTTCGGAAAAACATTAGTTCCGCAAGATTATCTTAATCTTGGAGCCCAAGCTTTTATCGAAAAGCCATTCACACCAGATCAACTCATAGAGGCAATAAACACTTATTTTGTTAATAAATTCTAATTTATAGTGAGGGCAGTAAATATTCGAACAAATCTTGTCCGAACTATACTCGAAGCATTAAATTCCCGAACTTTTAATGCTTCTCGTAATAGTAAAAGCATAGTATTACTGTTCGAATATTTAGTGCTTTGACTATATATTAGAAAGCAAGAAGATCAGTTCGATTATTTCTTGCTTTCTCTATAATAACTCTTCCAGAACTTTCTTCGGGTTTCTGGCCTTAACTACCGCATGAGCAATCAATACTCCCTCTGCGCCTAATAATAAAGCCTGGCCTAAATCCTGCCGGGAATGTATCCCTGCCCCGCAAAGTAATTTCGTTTTCGGGCTTAGATATTTCACCGCTTCTACTGCCCTAATAATTATCTTAGGTTTAGCTTCGGTTACAGAGATTTTCCCCCCAATCAATTTTCTGGGTTCATAAGCAAGATAATCCGGCTGAAGCTGGGCCATTTTTTTAACTTCCCAGAGGGAAGAAGCGCAAACCACAGTTTTCAGCTTTTCTTTTTTACAGTCTTTAACAATTTCTTTTAGATAGCGAAACTTTAATTTCCTTTCCGAATGGTTTAAGATCGTTCCTACCACTTTAATCTTCTTTAGTTCTTCTACAGAAATGCTTCCCGTATGCGCTCCTAGAAATACTGGGTCTGCATGTTGGGAGAATACCTGAATTTTAACCTTCTCAGCTACCTCTTTAATAGAGAGCAGCGAGGGAGCCAGAGCAATCTGATATTTCTTCGACCGAACCTTAGCTATCTCCTGGGCTAATTTTAAAGCTTTATCTCCAGCCGATTCAGAATAAGTTTTAAAATTAATTAATATTAACGGTTTCATCTGCTTTACTGATCAATTCCTCACCCATAACTAATTCTTCCTTCCTCAATCATTTTTTAACTTTATACTTGACCTTAACAAAATCTTTTCTCTTTTCTTTTTTAAGTTTGTTGAGTATTTTGAAGAGGTAACCTAATAAGAAAATAATTAAGATTATCGGAAGAAGAATAATCAAGAGATTAAACAAAAACAATAGAAACAAAATTACTAATAGCAGAACAACTATCCCTACCACCCAGGCTTTAATTCCTCTCAACATGACCATCTTCTAAGTAAATCCCCAGTAGTATAAAAACTATTCCTCCTATTAGGGTTAAGATAAAGATAAAAAAGCTAATTTCTATAAAGAATTCTAATGGAAAAGTTTGAATTAGCAAAGAATCTGCAGCAAACTGCCAGTTCCCCTGGGGAAAGAAAATCTGGTGAAAAACCGTAAAAGAAGAATTAAAACTAATTATAGCTAATAATATAATTATTCCGCTAACTGCAGTGGTAGTAATTCCTCCCCATAAAAGCAATTTTTTCAGTTTGAATCTATCTTTTAGATAATACAGAAGCATTCCTGCTACTATCATTAGGCTGAAATAAAATAGATAGTCCGCCCAATGCATTATCTTCTTAAGATCTCCCAAGTGAGAAAGCTCTAAAGAAGTATAGTTTAAGTCTAATCTTTCTTTATTTAACACATAATTAATAGTTTGTGCTTGGTTTTCAGTTTGGTTGATCAATAACAAAACTAGTTGATACGAAAAAAGTATCAGGAACAAAAAGCAAAAGATGCTAAATACCGTAAGAATAATTTTCTTGTTTCTGCTTTTGACCATAAAAATTAAGAAAATAAAACAATTATAAAAACTTATTGGAAATAATCGGATCAATATTTTACCGGGTTAAACCCGATTATTTTCAATCCCGAAAACTCGGAAATGCTAATAATTAAATCGCTGGGTGGCGAGTTTTCGTTATTGGCAATTAGAACAATGCTCTCCGCAGCTTTCTTTCTTTTCTTTCAGATTCTCAGGCTCATTAATTCCCACCACTTTAATCTCAAAATTAAGATCTTTACCTGCTAGAGGATGATTAAGATCAATAGTTACTTTTCCTTCTCCAACTTCGGTTATTCTAGCTGGAAGTTTTTGTCCCGTAGGCCCCTGCATCACTAACATCATTCCTAGTTTAGGTTCAGGCTTTTCCGGCAGTTTATTTCTGGGTACAACCATGACTAATTCTGCTTTTACCGCACCGTAAGCTTCTTCGGATTTGATCAGGAAAGTTTTATCTTCATTTTTTTTCATTCCTATTACTGCCTGTTCAAATCCTGGAATGACCTGTTTCGAACCTACTTCAAAGCAAAGCGGCTCTCTTCCTTTAGAGGAATCAAACACTTTTCCGTCAGAAAATTTACCCATATATTCAACTTTAACCTTATCTCCATTTTTAATCGTTTCAGTCTTTTGTTTTGTGGCCATATTTTTAACCTCGAAGGGCATTATTTATTGATTTATTATAAATTTATCTTTTATTTTCTTTTACCATTACTATACCTACCAAACCCTTGCATCCATAATTCTATTTTATTTGGATAGTCTCCGCAGGTATGTTCATTTCTGAATTGGGTATCCCATTTTCCGTTTTCATCATTCCAGAAATAAAGCCAGCTTTCACATCCTGGCTTGCAGCCGGCTCCTCTTAAGCTGCTATCTCTATCTTCTAATATCCTTTCTATTTCTCCTTGATTAGCTTCATAATCTGGATCATTCATTCTTTCTACTAATTCAGTAAATTCTTTTCTTTCATCTGCAATTGCCTCTCCGCAGAATCTTAGATAACCTTCTGGAGAGGTGAGTTCCCCTTGTTCATAACCGATTTCTAATTTTTCATGCTCCCAGCGATGATAAAACATAACCGCAGCTAGGCCCATCATAGTTATGCCCATTCCCCAGCCTACCTTTTCAGCCCAATTAGAATCTTTGTCTGACATATTTTTCTTCCTCATTTAATCTTTTCCCATCTCAATAGGATTTGTGCATTTCCCTCTTTCACATCTCCTCTTTAACTCTCCGTTAAGATAAAACTCGGTTATTCCTTGCTGGTCATTCCATTTGGTCACTCTTGCTTCTGCTTCTGCATTATAGAACAGATGTTTTCCAATTCTTTCCCCAGGAATAACCCGATAACGATACTCCTTACGAATTCTCCAATCATCTTCATTAGTTTCCTGCACTTGGGTAGTCATATGCTTACCTGCACCTAAACGTTCGCTGGTAGAAGTGTTCGGGTTATGATAGAACAAAGCTCCTTCTGTGGGATCGCTAGAATTGCCCATTAACACTTCTAAAACCACTTGATAACATAACTCTACTCTTGTTTCTACCTGGGCATCGGAATTAGGGCTTAATTTATATTCTCCTTTTCTATCTTTAAAGCTTTCTTTCTGGAAATAGTCTGGATTAGCACCGATAGCGCTAAATTCTATCGGATTATCTTTGATTATACTCATCAGGCTTCCGTCACCGAATCTTTTCTTTCCGGTAAGGTTGTTAGGGATACCCACTCCTAATTTCTGATTATCGAACTTCCAACGATTATGGATTACATGCATTACTCCTTCCAAACCAGTTTTCAACTCTTCCGGACTTTCTCCGTTGCTGCCGGATTCTTTGTAGAGCAAACGGGTAAGATAAATCAGATCTTCGGGAGCGACTTCTTGATGATAAGTCTCTCTTAAAGTTTGGGCCGCTTTTTCTATGCCTCCAGCAACTATTTGTTCAACTGTAGGCAAAGGGTGGTATTCAATAACAGTCTCTTCTAATGCTGCAGTAACTGCTGGTTTCTTCGCGGGAATACTTGATTCGTTAAGCTCATTTACTATCTCAGAATTACTCGGACTAGGAGTACATCCGCTAGCTAAAATTAAGGCTAAAGGTACAACTCTTTTTCTGAGGGAGGCAGCTAGATTCATCTCTGCTCAGAGAGTATCCCTATTTATAAATCTTTTGTTTATTTTACTACTCTTAAGTTACATTTAATTAGCTGAACTTAAACCTTTCTTCAACTCTTCAGAAATAACCTTTCCCGAGGCTTTCCCCGCCAGGCGTTGTACACAGAATCCCATCAGCGCTCCGAAGGGAGCACCTTTATTCGCTTCCATCACTTCTTTAATGATGCGATGAATCTCTTCCGTAGCTAAACTCTCATAATTCTTCAGCTTAAATCTTCCTTTAATCATATCGATTAGAACATCAAGCACAATATCTTTATGGATTTTCTCTTCATTTAAATATTTAAACAATTCTCTAAAATTATCTTCAGTTAATTTCTCAGGGTCTAACTCATATTTTCGTTTGATTTCTAGTAGTACAGAAGTAAGCGTTTCAGCAATAAATGCTGCCTTGATTTTAGGATAATTTTTGACTATCTCTTCAAACAAGTTCATCTTCTCGGATTTAGCCACAAATTCTGCTAAATCTGCACTTAATCCAAATTTACGCTGATAGCGGAGTATTTTCTCCTCTAATGATTCAGGTATTTCTATCCCCTGCAAATCCGGTTTGATCAAAAGAACATCAGTTTCCGGGTACATCCTCGCTGCTCCCGGTATAGGTCTTAAATAAGAGGTAGTCCCATCAGGATTATCTTTACGCACTTCTTTAGGTACTCCGATAAATAATTCTTGAGCCCGTTCATAAACCGCTTCTAGAGCAGTTTTCGCTCTTTTTTGTTCAGCTGCAACTAAAATAAACGCATCTTTATCCTTACAGTTTAATTCTTTTCTAATCATCTGAACTTCATTTTCTGTAATCCCATAATTAGGCAACTCATCAGAATGAAATATTCCTCCCACTCCCGCTTTAATTTTAGCTCTTCCGGAAAATTCTGTTCCCACCCGATAATTAGGCTGCAGTTCCCTTTTAATTAATCCTCCAAAACCAGTTAATTTAAATCCTAAAATCTTGCCTCGACTATCTAAAGACTTGCGCAACATTTTAGAACTAGAATCTTTTAATAATTCGCTTAAATCTTCAATTTTTAATTTTTCTAGTTTAATGTTTTTCAATTCTGCTCTTAATTTTAATAATTCTTCCTGCCGTTTGACTTCCAATTCCACTAAAGTGGGGATCAGGGCTAAGTTTTGAAAACCTTTCACCTCAATTCTATTCCCTCCGGCAATGGAAATATTAATGTCTTGGCGAATAGTTCCTAAACCTCTTTTAACACCAGGTAAAGATCGCAGCAGCATCCCGATTTTTTTTGAGGTTTCCTGGCATTGTTGTGGAGTTTTGATATCAGGTTCAGTACCAATTTCAATCAGCGGTATTCCTAAGCGGTCTAATCTCCAGACCCGTTCAGTAGGAGTCTCAGAAATATTTTTACAGGCATCTTCTTCTAAAGAAATATTGCTGATGCGTACTTCTCCTTCTGAGGTATTAATTACACCTTTTCTAGCGATTAATGCCGTCCTCTGAAATCCAGAAGTGTTCGATCCATCTACTACTGTTTTACGCATTACCTGAACGATGGAAGAAACCTTCGCTTCTACCATCTTACAGAATTGTAAAGTGGTGTATAATGCTTTTGGGTTTAATTGATGGGGAGGTTCAGAATCAGTTTCCACTAGACAGGTTGTATCTTTGTATCCTTGATAAACAAAAGTTTTACTCTTGAGCTGTTCTTCTTGGGCCGCAATATCAATCTCTCCAGATTCTCCCGCAGAAGCTCTCAGTTTTCTTTTGATCTCAAAATCAGGCTGGTCGTCTCTTAATTGGGTGGGACAATTACAGAATAATTTCTTGCCTTCTAATTGTTGATGAATTTCAATACCGCATTTAAGATTAGTAGGTTCCATTTTATTTAATCAATAAGGGGAACTGAGCAGAGCGAATGTCCCCCAGACCTAACTTGCATATAGCAAACGCACAAAGTTATTCTCGTGTTGGAATTATATTTCATTTTTAAGTGTTGCGTTTGCTATTACGAGACTTTCGCTTGTCGAGTATAGGTTTGCTTGCTGTTGGTGGATCTCTATACCGCATTTCAATCCCAATTCTTTATAATTCATCTTACTGAAAATGGAAAGCAAAGCGCTTTAAAAATGTTTATGATCCAATTTGGTTAAAAATAGTCTTGTCCAACTTAATCTTACTTCTTAAACCTATACTCTCCCCAGACCAAAATTATATAAATCTCCGCTTTATTCTTACTCCAAAAGGGGGTATTCCAAAATGTTTTGTCCAAAATGCGGTTCAATCCTGCGCCCGAAGATAAAAGGAGTTAAGAAAGTACTTTTTTGCAGCTGCGGCTTTAGCAAAAGCCCTGATCAAGAAGAATCTTCTACGGAATTAAAAGAGACAGTTAATACCGGAAAAAAAATAGAAATCATAGAAAAAGTAGAGGTCTATCCAAAAATCAAGATTAAATGCGAGAAATGCGGAAATACAGTCGCTTATTATTGGACCCAGCAGACCAGGGGAGCAGATGAGCCTGAAACCAGATTTTTCAGGTGCATCAAATGCAATTATACCTGGAGAGAATATGCTTAGCCCTCAACAGATTATCGGGCAGCTTTCCAAGGACGAGCTCTTTAACCAATGGCAGAAAGAGCATCCGCAACATTTCCTTTCTCATTTTTTTGCAGTTTTAGATTCTGACTTTAAATTCAAAAGTGGCTGGGAGATCGGTTTTTTCGCTGAGGATAAGATTACCGTTTTTCTGCCTTTGAAAAAAGGCTTTGAGATCAAACCTGCTGATGAGATTTTCAAGCAGAAATCCGCTCAATTAGAATCTTTGGATTTAAAATCCCTAGTTTTATCTTATGAGGAGGCTTTAAAGAAATTTCAGGATAGCCAATTAGTTTATTTTCCTAAGGTGGTTTTGGGAGATGGATTTGTGATTTTACAAACTATTAATGGAAAGATTCTCTGGAATTTTACCTTCATTACCAAACAGCTTAAGTTTGTCAATCTGAAGATTAATGCAGTTTCTGGGAAAGAAGAAGATCATCAGGAGATTGATTTAGTTCAACGGAATTAGTTCAGTGGGATTAGATTTGTTATTACTCTTTTCATGACCTCGCTTTCTCAGTGATTAAATAGTTTAAGTATTATTTTATGGTTTAACTTATATTTACATTTCTCTATTAAAGTAGTAATGCGACATAATCATCGTTAGTAGTAAACTTAAATTTTTTTTCGCTAGTGGTATCGGGTTAGAGTATATATTTTCCACTTCAACCTTCTTTATAAGCAAGTTTGTTTTTATAAAATTTCAGATAGATGTTTCGGAAAAAGAGGTGATGGATGATTACTCAAAAAATTTCTTACAAAGCGATGATTGGCTCTCGAAGTCTGGACTCCTTCATTAATGTTACTTTAACACCTGCAGCTATTTTACCGTTGGTGAAAGAAGTTAAGACTGAAGAGTAGGTTTGTTTTCTTTAATTTTTCTTTTTTTGTTGATGGTTTAATCTTTTCTGTAACAACCTTTAAATATTTACATATAATCTTTCGGGATATGGATTTCCAAAAGCTCGTAGAAGTATATGAACAATTAGAAAAGACTGCTTCCGGCAACCAGATGCGGGAAATTTTAGCTGAATTTCTGAAAAAAGTTCCTGCTCAGGAATTAGCCCTGATTTCTTATCTAACTTTAGGCCAGATCGCTTCTGATTATGAAGGAGAAGTCTTGGGCATGGCCGAAAAATCCGTATTAAAAGCAGTGGCAATTGCTGGAGCAGTAGACCAGACCAAAGTTAATAAGTTAATGCAAGAGTTAGGTGATGCCGGATTAGTAGCAGAAAAAGTATTACAGAAAAAACCTCAAACTTTAGTTCCCTTAGGAAAATTAACCGTTAAAGAATTATTTGAAACGCTGCATAAAATGGCTGGTTCCATTGGAACTGGTTCACAGAATTCTAAACAGAACCTTCTTGCTACCATGCTCCAGAAATCTTCTCCCTCCGGAGCTAAGTATATCATCAGAATTGCTTTAGGTACTTTGCGTATGGGTGTAGGCGATATGACTGTACTAGATGCTTTATCCCTGGCCTTTACCGGGAATAAAGAAAGCAAGGAAATCCTGGAAAAAGCCTATAATATTTGCCCAGACTTAGGAATTATTTCCGAGACCTTGGCCAAAAGTGGAATTAAAGCTATCGAGAAAATTAATATTCATGTGGGTACTCCCATAAAAATGATGCTGGCACAGAGAGTAGATGAATTGCACGAAATTTCAGATAAAATTCCCGGAGAATTTACCGTAGAAGCAAAGTATGACGGAGAAAGAGTCCAGGCGCATAAAAATAAGAAAGGAAAGATAACCCTTTTCTCGCGAAGATTAGAAAATATAACTTTGCAATTTCCAGATTTAGTGCAAGGGCTGGGCAAGTATCTTCATGCAGATGAATTTGTAATTGAAGGAGAGGTAATCGCCGTAGATAAAAAAGGCCATCCGCTTCCCTTTCAGACCTTGATGCAGCGTAAGAGGAAAACAGAGATAGAAGAATATGTGAAAAAAGTTCCGGTGCAGTTGAAAGTATTTGATCTATTGTATCTGGATGGAAAATCAGTTTTACATCAGCCTTATTACCAGCGTTCAGCGCAATTAGAAAAACTCCTGAAGAAGAATGAGTTTATTCTTCCCACTGAAAAGATTAATACTGAAAATATCGATCAGTTGCAAGATTTCTTCCAGAAGATGCTCAAAGAGGGATATGAAGGTGTTATCGTAAAATCACGGGCAGAAGATTCTGAATATCAAGCCGGCTCCCGGGGATGGAATTGGATCAAGTGGAAAAAAGAATACGTTACCGAAATGGTAGACACTTTCGATTTGGTAGTTATTGGCGCTGATCATGGTAAGGGTAAACGTTCAGGTACTTATGGGGCCTTATTATGCGCTGCTTACAACGATAAAGAAGATCGATTTGAAACTTTATGTAAATTAGGCACGGGATTAACTGATCAGTTGCTGGAAGAACTGCCTCAGAAGCTGGTTAAGTATAAAGTTGAACGGAAACCAGTTCGGGTTAAAGTCCAGAAAGAGATGGAGCCGGAAGTCTGGTTCGAGCCGAAATTAGTGGTAGAAGTTTTTGGTGCAGAGATCACTAAAAGCCCCTTTCATACCTGCGCTTCAGGATTAGCCTTAAGATTCCCTCGTTTTATCCGTTTTCGGGAGGATAAGAAAGCCGAGCAGGCTACTACTAGTAAAGAAGTAGAAGAGATGTCTAAATAATTTTTACTTATATCTTTAAATCATCAGGGATTGTCAGAAATGTCCATGCAGAATATTATACTGAAGACCGTCGCATTATTCGATTATTGACGTAGAAGAACAACATCTTGTTCGCGCATAATTCTACCTACTTCATATATGGCATTTAAGCCTTCAGGGTCTGTTTTACTTAATCCAGGGATATAACTCATAAAACCCAGGGGGTATTGTAATTCTCCAACAATAGGTCTAAGTCGTTGGGTACTATCAAATTGTCCTGTGATGTCAACGGAAAATTCCCTTGCATAAAAAACTCTAGGATTAACACCATTAAGAAATCTAGAAGCAAGTTCTAACATATACTTGTTTAATGCATTTGCGCTAATTAAGGCAACACTATCATTAGATTTAATATATTCCTCTGCCAATTTTTTGGCTGTTCTTAAATCAGTTTTTGTATGAGTTTGATATACTCCAGCTACAACCATTTCCGGACTTTCAGCCTCGCCACCTAAAGTTATATTACTGAAATCTTTTCCAGTACCTACTTTGGCATAACGAGCGCTAATCTGTGGCACTCCGTTGGGACACTGAACAATATTTCTTACTTCCCAAGTTCTTTCATTGTAAGATGGTATTTGAATAGGAGCTTCAATGACGTATTCACCTGGTTCAAACCCATGTTTAATCAATACATACAAAATTTTGCCTAGAGGTTGATTTGCTCTTCTATGCATTATTGGTATATCAACTATGTCAGGTTCTGGATAAGTGTGTTGTGAAAACTGTACAAAATCTTCAGAACCTTCTGAAAATAATCTATTTAATGCTCCTTCAACACCATCTCTTGTTCCAGAACGAGGGATACGTAATCTAACTTTTTCATCATCAACAGTCATTTTTATTAATCCATGACCTCCTCCTACAGTACTAGTGACATTCTTTAGATATACTTCTCCGTGAGAATCTAACATCTGCCTTAACTTTTTAACAGTTGGTGCTACAATATCTTCCAATCTTTGTTCATGAGGAGGAAGTTCTACATCGTAGTATTGCGGTCTTGGCACAGTTCCTTGTATAGCTCTATAAAGACCACCTTTTGAAAATAATCTTTTATCTAATGTATCAAAAAGTTCTGCAATTAAAAATCTATCCAGAGAACCAACTTCCTCTGAATTACGATTTCTTAAAATTGCACTCAAAGATGTTTTTTCAGTAGCTCTACCCATATTAATCACTACTTACTGATAGTTAAGTCTTTATAAATCTTTTGGGTGGCGGTCTCTCTATTTTCTAATTTTGGACCGGAAACTCTCCCTTCAGTCACCTCTGATGAGGTTGGACAACAACGCTACCTTATTACTATCATCAAAGCATCTAAGAAAGAGTATGGTTTTTTCGTGGTGTACATCCACCCTTCACCACCCACAAAAAGCATTTTAGTAGGGTCATAAACTGACATAGCTTCTCTATTGTACCACATAGAATGTTTTAATCCGACGTTTAAAAAAGTTACATCTTGAGAAGAAAGTCCCATCCGTTTAACGATTGGATAATGTCTCTGGTCGCACCAAGAAGAATTCTCTTCTCTGTCCGTGCCAGTCTTTAAAACTATTGGTACTCGAGAAGCCAAATATTTTCTGACTAAAACATCTTGCGGCTGACAATCAGGGAATCCATTCTCCTGAATAAATTGAAGTATTCTTTCGTCTAAATACACGTTTTTTTGGTATGGTAATAGTAGAACCATCGGTTTAAACCTTAAAAATGAATGCACCGGCCGGGACTTTCTGTCAAGCAACTTTTCATAGGTTTGCTTGCATTCGAACCCGGATAAACGGCTTGGAAGGCCGTTGTCTTTTGCAGCGCGGTAAAGTAGTAAACTACCTTATCTGCGTAGCCGTTGGACCACCGGTGCTTTAAGATAATTAAATTGGTTGTTTATTTATAAAACTTACTTCAAAACAAAAAGTTAATTAAAACCAAAGCTTTTCTTTGAGCTTATGGCTCTTAAAAAGAGAAAAAAAGAGAATATCCTGGTCTTTGGCTCGCATTCAGATGATTTTGTCATTGGCGCAGGCGGAACTATTGCCAATTACTCTAAAAAAAATAAAGTTTATTCAGTAGTCTTTTCTTACGGGGAGAAGTCCCATCCCTGGCTGAAAGAGAAATTCGTCCAGAAAGTTAGAGCAAAAGAAGCTCAGGAAGCCAGCAAATTGCTTGGCTGTAAGACTTCTATCCATGATCTAAAAGAAATGCGTTTCCTGGAAGATTATGCCCAAAAAGAGCTGGAACCTAAACTCTTAGCTCTGATCCAGCGGATTAAACCCGTAAAAATATTTACTCATAGTTTAGAAGATCCTCATCCTGACCATAAAGCCATTAATCAAATCACTTTGGATTTATGGGGAAAACTTGATTTTCAGCCTAAACCGGAATTATATGTTTATTCTGTCTGGAATCCAGTTTCTTTCAAAACCAGCTGGCCAGCTTTTTATGTTAATATCACCAAAACTTTCGGATTGAAATTAAAAGCTTTGAAAGTATTCCGCAGCCAGAGAGTGCATGTAGCCTATCCGGTTTTCTTGCTCCTCTTCAGAGCGATTAAAGACGGTTTCAAGATCAGAACTCTATTCGCAGAAAAGTTTTACCGCATAAAATAAACCTTTAATGCAATAAAAACCATCATGAAAAAAACTAAACTGCTCATCGTCTCTGACACTTTCCTTCCTAAAGTAGATGGGACTGTACGTTTCATTGAAGAATTCATTAAACGTACTAGAGAATATTTTGATTTATCTTTGTTAGTACCTCAGTTTGAGCAGCCTCTCTCTGTAAAAGGAATTAAAACAGTTTTGTTAGAGGTCTCTAAAATTATCCATCCTCTACCCACTTATCCCGCAATAAAAATTTCTATCTCTAATCTCCTTAAAATCAAAGATGCAGTGAAAGAAACAGAAATTGTCTTTGCCCAGGGGCCAGCCTTCGCTAGTTATATCGCGGTATTATTTGCTTATTTCTATCATAAACCAGTTTATTTTTATACCCATGTCTTGCCCTGGGAATTATTAGAACAATCTACTCGCAGCCGTTGGGGAAAGTTTTGGGCTTATTGGGTCAGAAGAGGAAGCATTTTTATCTTTAACCGCTGTGATAAGATTTTGGTACCTTACCATGACCTAGGAAACCAATTGAGAGAGTTCGGTCTGAAAACCAATCTAGCTGTAGCTCGCCTAGGAATTGATATAGAAAGATTTTCCCCTTCCAAAAATAAGATCGCCAGTAAAAAGAAAATCGGCCTGGATGAAAAGAAATTAGTGGTAGGTTATGTAGGAAGAATTTCTAAAGAGAAAAATATTGAAAATTTATTAGAAGCATTTAAGAAAATACGTTTTTCTCAACCTTTTACTTTATTGTTAGTTGGTGACGGTTCTGAAGGGTTAGTTAATAAATTCAAAAAAGCTAAAAATTGTCAGGTTACTGGTTTCGTAGAGAAGGTGGAAGATTATCTTAAAGCTATGGATGTTTTTGTCATGCCTAGTTTAACTGAGACTACTTCTCTAGCTACTTTGGAAGCCATGTCCTCTGGATTGCCGGTAATTGCCACTAAAGTCGGTTTTATTGCCCATTATCTGACTAAAGATCAGAACGGTCTTTTTTTCCCCAGAAATAGCTCCACCTTATTGGCCATAAAGATAGAAAAATTATTGAAAGAACCGAAATTAAGAGAGCAGTTGGGCCAGAATGCTAGAAAGACCGTAGCCTATTCTTTCTCCTGGGAGAGATCCATCAATAAGATCAGAAGGATATTGGGGGAGTAAATCTAACCTCTTTCTGATTCAAACATATATCTATATATACCATATGCGAAAGATTTAAAAACCGCCCTTAAATTGAATTTAAAAACAATAGGGGGATGAGTGGATATGGCCAAAGACGAATTTGATGATGAAGTAAGTATTAAAGATACTCCTGCAGAAGAAGAGGAGACCGAAGATAGTTTCATGGACGGTTATACTAAAGAAGAAGAGGTCCAGGAATGTGCAGAATGCGGTTCTGCAGTAAGAGAAGCCAAGAAAGTAATAGCTTCCATTGAAGGTGAGGAATACACTTTCTGTTCTAAGGCCTGTGCCGACGAATTCAAGGAAACTTTTTCTGCCGGAGAAGAGGAGTAAATATTTTTGGTTCTTTATTTTCATAATTTATTTAAAGTAGTGTTATTCAAAGACAAAGAAAATGACCAATCCATCAATTAGAGATGCTTTTGAAAAAGCGGCAGTTGATATGCTGGAAAAAAGAGTTGGTCAATTATTTAATGATCCCGATTGTATGAAAACTAAAGATAGAATTCCCAATTATATACAGATACTTTCTTCTTTTCGACAAAGTTTAAGTGATGCTTATTTTAATGATGTCTGTGTACTTAATAAGGCGAGCTGGCGTTTGGCGGAACAGGGTCTTGATTATTGTGCCCGCATTGATTTTGAACCTTCATTTAAAGCAGCTTATGATACTCTTGTAGAAAAGTACAAACCAAAATAACTTTTTTCTCAATGCATTCTTGTTAATGGATTAACTACAGATAATATTCTTACTTTTTCTATTGTCTTATTAACCGCCTACTTCTTCAACGCTTTCTCAATCCTCGGCAATTCCCAGCAGTTTAAAACATCTTTTTTCTCTGCCCAGCCCCGCCTGGCCGTAAGCACGCCCAGCGGAAAATTCTCTAAATGTAAAGTATCATGGGCATCAGTACCGATCGCAATCTTGCATCCTGCTTCGATTGCAGCTTTAACCTTCATCCCATCCAAGTCCAGCCTCTCCGGCAAAGAGTTAACTTCCAGAAAAACATTATTTCTCTTTGAGCTCTCAAATACTTTCTCTAGATTCATCGCCAGAGCTTCTCTAGTATTCAGCAATATATCCGTAGGATGAGCTAAAATATTTATAGGATAATTCTCTAAAGCAGAACAAACCCGCTGGGTCATTTCTTTCTCTGCCATTTTTAAAGATAAATGCACCGCTCCGATAATTACATCCAGTTCTTTAAATCTTGATTTGGGCAGCGGTAAAGTTCCATCTTTGAGAATATCTACTTCCACTCCAGAGAAAACTTTAATCCCCACCTTCTGGCGCACCTTCTCGATTTCTTTCAGATAAGCATTCAATCTTTTCTCGTTGAGAGGATTAGTAATTCCAATATGCCCATAATGATCATTAAAAGAGATGAATTTAAATCCCAGCTCTTCAGCTTTCTGGGCCATCTCTAACAGACTATTCCCTCCGTCGCTCCATCTAGTATGATTATGAAAAACTCCTTTAATATCTTTGTTTGAAATCAACTGCGGCAATTTATTTTCCAAGGCTGCTTTTATCTCTCCAGTATTCTCCCGCAGTTCCGGCTCCATATATCTTAATCCTAGTTTAGAATAGATCTCTTCTTCAGTTCTTCCCCCAACCCATTTCTTATCTTTAACTTTTAATAAACCATATTCGCTTAAAGTATACCCTTTAGATAAAGCCAATTTTCTTAATTCGATATTATGCTCTTTATTGCCAATAAAATATAATAAGGCCGAGCCAAATTCTTTTTCTTCAACTACTCGTAAATCTATTTGCAACCCGTTTCTAAATCTAATGGAACTTTTGGTGCTTCCTTTAGCTATAACTTCTTGAATATCGGGTAGGGAAGTAAATAATTTCATTACTTTTTCTGCTTGGCTAGAGATAACTAAAAAATCTAGATCTCCCACCGTCTCTTTTCCTCTGCGAAAAGAGCCGGCAATTTCAATCTTCTCTACAAAATTAAATTTCTGGAAATAATTTTTTATTTCCTTAACTATGGGTAGAGCTTGGGAATATAAGAAACGTTTGGGTTTGGTTTTCAGAAATTGTATTCCCCGCAGCAGGTTCTCTTCGGTTTCCTCACCAAAACCAGCTAATTCTCTTATTTTATGCTGCTTTAATGCTTTCTTTAAATCTGGAACATTTCTAACTTTTAATTTTTGGTAAAGCCTTAATATTTTTTTAGGCCCTAAGCCAGGGATCTGGTTTAATTCTTCCAGATCAACCTTAATTTCTTTTTTTAGTTTTTCATAATACTTTAATTTCCCGGTTTTAAAGATTTCTTCAATTTTCTCCGCGATGCTTTTGCCTACTCCCGGGATTTCTTCCAGTTCTCCTTTTCGGTAGACTTCGGCAATATCTTCAGTCAATGCTTCCACTCCTCTGGCTGCCTTGCGATAGGCATAGGGCTTGAATTCTATTCCCTGCAATTCCAGAATATCCGCGATATTGTTCAGGATTTTAACTATCTCTAGGTTTTTCATCTCTTTTTGTACTGAAGAATATATCTTAGACTATATAAAAATTTTGGGGGTAAAAAAGAATTATTTCTTTTCTTTTGCTTCTTTCTTCTTAAGATAAGGATGTCCTTCTCCTGAGACCAACGATTTTCTTAATTGGAGTAAGTCACTTAATTCTGAGGTGGCATAGCCCAATTTATCTTCCACTTCAAACCCAGCTCTGTCCAGATGCGGTTTAAGATAAGCAGCTATTTCAGTGGGATGGAATTTATTAAAATGATGTTGTACATACCTGCTGTTCAGAACAGTTAAAGCTCCGTTAATATACTTTCCTTTAGATTCATCAACATGTTTTTTAAGATGTCCTACAGTTGTTTTCTTGCCTTTAGCTAATTCTTCTATCGCTTTTATGCTGTCTACCCCTTTAATTTTCCCAGCTCCAACTTGCTCATCGTACATTCCGGTTAAGAAATCATATTGATCTTTTTCGTCTATTCCTAAATCTTTCATTCTGCTCAGTATTCCCGGATGGGATTTATCAAAATATTTTTTAAGCCCGGCAGTTACTGCTTTCTTAACTTCATCTTTTTTCTTCTCAGTTTTAGCATCATCATCGTTTTGGAAAGCTTTATCCAATTCTGTTTTAATCGCATCATACATCCCTTGTTGGGCAGGAGAAAAAACATTATTATACCAATGGTTCATATTTTCCTCTTTGGTGAAAGAATCATGGGCTTTAAAAGCTGTATCTAAATCTTTAGAATTAGTCGATTGCATATCTATAAACATGTCATCTATACTTTTCGGCTTTTTTGGCTTATCTTTACTCATATCCTTAAGTAAATCAAAACCGTATTTAAATATTTCTGTTCAGCAGTCTTAACTGATCAGAAAGAAATCAAAGAACTTTATTCAATTAACCGTAGTTTTCACTTAATCTTTCCCTAAAGGGCAGGCCGGAAAGGTATAATTGCTATCACGTTTCTCCTGCACTGCTGCGGCATGACAAATTTGAATAGATCGCCTAATATCATAAGGACATAAAGGGTAGGCAGTTCCTTTAGCTAAATCTATCAATATAGGTACTTTAATCGCTTCTTCAAGGACCGGGTTATATTCTCTATCTAATCCTCGGCAAGTTTGTTCTATAATTAAATGATCTAGTTTTCTATCAGTTTGTACCATTTTACTTCTAAAGAGGGGTTACTATTTAAAAGTTACTGCTAATTTGATCTATTTAGTTCTGTTTTTTAGTGCTGCCAAGTAGAACGAGGTGTATCATAAACCCCAAATCATAATCGGCTGACCAAAAGGTCTCACTCTCCCTAGAAATCATTATATTTATATAAAACATATTCTCGATGAGACTATAAATTAGTCTCACTATTATTTAATCAAAAACAATATGGATCAAGGTGAACTTAAAAATGAGCAAAAAATCAATTAAACCTAAAATTCTTAAAGCCGTAGGAGATAATAATTCTAAACCTATAGACCACAATCAGAAATCAGAATCACTTCTTCCCCAAGGGACGCTCAAACTTCCTCCCGAATTGGAAAAGAAATTAAAAGCTTTGAAAGAAAAGTTGGACCAATTCAAGGCTAAAGTTTTGGATAAATTCGGGGATTATATTGTGGGCATGACCTTATTGCCACCTGAAAAACCCCATCCTAAGCATGAAGAACAGGTTGAACCCCTGGCAAAAGAATTGCCCAAAGAGCAGCCTAAAGACCAGCCTAAAGAAGCAGAACAGAAGATTGACGTTTTGGTAGTTGTAGATGATACCACTTCTAAACAAATGACCAAAGACGAACTGCACCAGAAATTTTCTACCATCATCCGTAAGTTTGCTGAAGAGACTGACAAGAATATTATCCCTCAGAGCATACTATTAACCGATTTATGGTTGAATTGTTATGATGCTAAATACGAATTGAACAAATTAATCTCTATGGGCGCTCCCATTCATGATACTGGAATGCTCGCAGCGATAAAAATTGCTGAGATTCATAAGACCATGGTCTTGAAAAAATTCGATAAGTACATCTTAAGTTATGTGCTTGCCGGCTCTTTAGTCCAGGGCCGAGCTACACCCACTTCTGATATTGATGTCTGGATTGTCATTGATGATACTGACGTTAAGAAAATGACTCGATTAGAACTTAAAGATAAGTTAAGAGCGATCATCATCGGTATGGGCATAGAAGCAGGTGAGATGACCGGGATTAAAAACAAATTAAATATCCAGGTCTATATCTTAACTGATTTCTGGGAATCTCTGAAAGATGCTAATCCCATCATTTTTACTTTGCTTAGAGATGGAGTTCCCTTTTATGACCGAGGAATTTTCATGCCCTGGAAACAGTTGTTAAGGATGGGCCGGATTAAGCCTAGCAGAGAAGCGATAGATCTGTTCATGAGCACCGGCGAACAAAGCATCAGCAGGGTTAAGTTAAGATTAAAAGATATGGGCATGGAAGATACTTATTATGCTATCTTAACTCCCAGCCAGGCAGCTTTAATGTTGTACGGACTTCCGCCTCCCACTCCTAAAGAGACTCCTGACGTCTTGGAAGAGGTCTTTGTCAAGAAAGAAAAAATGCTTGAGCAGGAATATGTTAACATTCTAAGAAGGAACGTTCAGATTCGTAAAGAGATTGAACATGGAGAAAAAAAAGAATTATCTGGGGGAGAATTAGATCAATTGATTAAAGATGCAGAAAAATTCCTTAAACGCATCAAAGAATTGTTTAAGTCTATTGAAGAGAAGCATGACCAGAACAGTCTTTTGATGCTTTACGATGAGATCATGACCATTATCAGGGACGTGCTCAAGATCGAGGGCATTGAAAAAGCTCAGGATGAGGAGATTGTCAAATTATTTGAAGATGAATTGATCAGTACCGGAAAAATACCTGCCCGTTATCTAAGAGATTTAAATGAGATCATCGATTCCAAGCGCAAACAGGATGCCGGAAAATTAACTAAATCTGATCTGGAAAAAGCCAGAAAAGGCAGCTCTGGACTGATTCGGTTCTTGGTAGAATACCTGCAGAGAAAACGGGGAAGGGAACTTGAACGGGCCAAGATTAAGATTAAGCATGGAGAGAAGTACGGGGAAGTGATCCTGTTAGATAAAATGGCCTTTGTCATCCATGACCTTGATGCTAAAGAGAAGCATATCGAGAAAGCTAAGATTAATCCTGACGGCAGCTTGGGAACTTTAGAGGAAAGCACTCTGGAAGAGTTTGAGAAAGAGCTGGCTAGTTTGAAAATGCCTCCGCGGGCTTTCATCAAAGAGCCCATCTTTGAAGATTTAAAAAACATCTTCGGCAGGGAAGTGGAAGTCTTGGTGAATTATTAGGTTTTTGTTTTTTTCTTTTTTTTGGTTATACTTTGGCTTAAAATAAACTAAAGATGGGGCTCTTTAAGAGTAATCTTTTTAAGTCCTAAGCGTATTGTTAAGAAAAGAAGGTGCAGAACATGTTTTTAACTAAAAATAAAGAATATCTTGATTTATTAAATACGATCAAAGCAAGAATAAGTTCTGCCCAGATTAAAGCGGTTGTTTCAGTAAATAAAGAGTTAATTTTCCTTTATTGGGATATCGGAAGAAATATTTTAGAGCGGCAAACTAGAGAAGGTTGGGGCACAAAGGTTATCGATAAGCTTTCTCAAGACTTAATGAGAAGTTTCCCGGAAATGAAAGGGTTCTCTCCCCGTAATCTTAAATATATGCGTAAGTTTGCTCAGGAATATCCAAAAAAAGAAATAGTGCAAGAGGTTCTTGCACAATTAACTTGGTATCATAATATTACCCTCATCGAGAAGATAGGTTCTTTTTCTAAAAGAAGGTGGTATGCCCAACAAGCGATTAAAAATGGGTGGTCGCGGAATGTACTGGTTCATCAAATTGAGTTAAATTTATATCAACGACAAGGCAAAGTAATTCATAATTTTAGGGCTACACTCCCAGCTCCACAGTCTGATTTAGCACGGCAGACGCTTAAAGATCCCTATATTTTTGATTTTCTTTCTCTTGGAGAAGAGGCACAGGAACGGGAAATTGAGAAAGAATTAACGAAACATATCACAAAGTTTTTATTAGAATTGGGTGCTGGATTTTCATTTGTTGGGAGCCAATATCCTATTGAAGTTTCTGGACAGGATTACTATATCGATCTGCTCTTTTATCATCTGAATTTACGATGTTATATAATTATCGAACTAAAGACGGGAGAGTTTAAACCGGAATACGCCGGAAAATTAAACTTTTATCTTTCCGCTGTAGATAAGATGCTAAAACAAGAAAATGATAAACCGTCTATTGGGATTATTTTATGTAAGAGTAAAGATAAGGTGATAGCTGAGTATGCTCTCAAAGATATGAGCAAGCCTATAGGAGTTTCTGAATATAAAATTGTTCGCGCAATCCCAGAAAAATTAAAGACGAGTTTGCCTACAATTGATGAATTAGAGAAAGAGTTGTCTAGATCATCTGGAGAAGTAAAAAAAGATAGGAAGAAGAGTCCAAACTGACTACACTATGAAACATTTCACTAAAGAATTCAAAGAGATCAGTAAAAACGATGCTGCCAGCGCTGGAGGGAAAGGCGCTTCTCTGGGAGAGATGACCCAAGCAGGAATTTCAGTTCCTCCTGGATTTGTTATTCTTGCAGATGCATTCGAAAATTTTCTTCATCAAGCTGAAATTCATACAGAAATTGATGCTATCCTGCATAAAGTAAATCATCAGGCCATGCATACGGTTGAACAAGCTTCAGAAGAGATTAAAGCTATTATTTTGAGTGCTCAAATGCCCAAAGAGATTGTCCAAGAAATTCTTACTGCTTTCAAAAAACTTGATTCCCGCTTTGTAGCGGTTCGTTCTTCAGCTACTGCTGAGGATAGCTCTACTGCAGCTTGGGCTGGACAATTAGAAAGTTATCTTAATACTACTAAAGATCAATTATTAGAAAATGTAAAGAGGTGTTGGGCTTCTTTGTTTACCCCCAGGGCAATATTTTATCGCTTTGAACAAAATCTGCATCAGCAGCATATTTCTGTGGCAGTAGTTGTTCAGAAGATGGTGGAATCGGAAGTTTCAGGAATAGCTTTTTCAGTGCATCCAGTAACTCAGGATTATAACCAATTAATTATAGAAGCAGGTTTAGGATTAGGAGAAGCGATTGTTTCCGGGCAGATTACTCCAGATAGTTATGTGGTAGAGAAGAAAGGCTGGGAAATTACTGAAAAGAATGTTGCTGCCCAAACTAAAGCGCTTTATCGCAGTAAGAACGGAGGCAATCAATGGAAAGAAATTTCTGGAAGTCGACAAAAGCTTTCCGAGGCTCAAATTCTAGAATTATCTAGGCTGATTGTTAGAATTGAGCAGCATTATGATTTTCCGGTAGATGTAGAATGGGCCTTGGAGAAAAAGAAGTTTTATATTGTGCAGAGCAGGCCGATTACTACATTGGTTCCTATTCTCAAACAGAATATCACTCAAAAAATAAAATTAAAATTAGTAGTAACGCGAAAATATGGGCTTTTAACTTCAGAACTCTTTATTGAGGGATTATCAAATCCTGAAAACTACAAAAAGTTACTTTTACTGAAAAAGTTCTTTGTTGGTTCTGGGGTAATTTTCGATCGATGGTATTTTGGTCCAGAAATTAACGTTTTAGGAAAAACATTATTGGAGAAAGAATCCAAAAATGCAGGATTTGCAGATAAAGTGTTTTCCACTATCTACAATTTTGGAGAAAAAATGCTGATGGAGTCTGAGAGAATTAAGAAAACTGATTTTTCTAGAAAAGATTCAACTGAACTGGTGGATACATTTAGGAAATTTGTGGATATCTACCGGACTTTTACAGTAGCCTTAGCCGGGTGGGGTCTTCAAGCTCCCGTTGAAGTAAGATTACGTAAAATCCTAAGAGATAGGTCAAGCATAGATGAAGACCTCGCTCTTCTTACTTTTCCAATAAAACAGAATATCATTAATCAAGAACAAGAAGAACTTCTGAAAATCGTAATAGAGATACAAAAAGAGAAGCTGCTGCCTAAGGAGCTTGGCGACTTGCCTAAAAATATTCTTCATAAAATTCAGAAGCATATTGGTGAATTTGGTTGGATGACCAGAGGCGGTATAGATGAGTTTTGGACCTCTGAAGATGTATTTAATAGGATTCAGGATTTACTTAAAGAAAATTGTGCCCAGAAATTATCCGCGCTCGAAGAATGGAGAGAGGGCGGAAAGAAAAAATCAGACCTTCTCCTTAAAGAACTTAAAGCGGATAAGCAATTATGCCGTTTAGTTTCTATAGCTAAAGAATTGGTTTATTTCAGAACTTACAGAACTGATTACCTCAACCTTTCTATATTCAATATCCGACCACTACTAAAAGAAATTGGAAAGCGTCTAGGCTATGACCTTACCCAAGTGTCATATCTAAGATTAAACGAGATTCTTAATTTTAAACCAATAGACAAAAGAGAAATTGAGCAAAGGATGAAAAATTTCTGTATTAGGTGTATTGAACCAAATAAAGTAGTATTTTCATCTGATCCTAATGAGATTAAACAAGAAGAAGAAAGTTATTTCATCAAAGAGGTAGTGAATTTAAATAAAATTAAGGGGAATACAGCTTTTAAAGGAATTGTAACTGGGAAAGTTGTTTTAATTTCTAACAAAAAAGATCTTCCTAAAGTTAAAGAAGGAGATATTATCGTCACAGCAATGACTATTCCAGACTATGTATCGGTAATGCAAAAAGCTGCTGCCTTTGTAACTGACGAAGGGGGCATTACCTGCCACGCAGCTATAATTGCCAGAGAGATGAAAAAACCCTGTATCATCGGCACCAAGATAGCAACAAAAGTCCTCAAAGACGGTGATTTAGTGGAAGTGGATGCGGATAAGGGGATAGTAAAGATTATTAATCGCGCAGATAACAGCAGAGACTTTGATGAATTAAACCCAACCAGATTTAAAGAGTATATTTTGCATCACCAGATGGATATTCAAAAAGCTGTTGCTTCATTCTTCGGTGCTGACTTGGTTTATAGTGCATATACCGGTGCTGAACGCTTCTTAGGATTTAACCCCGGTCCAATCTTAACTTATTTTAAAGGTAGAGATTTCATTCAACTGATCCCTCAAGAGACCTTGATTAAAATAACTGAGAGTTTTTCCAAAAAATATTTTTGTAATCAAAAACAGATGGATTCATTTTTCGATGAACATCAGAAGATACGCCTAGAAATAGATCGTTTGTGGAAAAAGTACGAATCGGAAAATAAAAAAGACCCGCAATCTTTCTTGAATTTCTATGATTCTCTTATAGCTAAGTCTACTCCCTGGTGGGAATATGCTTTTTATGGAGAAAACAAAGGAGAGATAATAACCCAAAAAGTGGTTGCAACTATTGCTAAGAACAAAAGTTTAGGTGAAAGTCAAGCCCGAGAGGCAGTCAGTATATTCTTACACTCAGATGAAATTTCAGTTTTCACTCAAGAGCGTTTAGAATTCTATCACCTCTGTTTAGAGGTGGGCCAGAACAAAAAGATAAGTTCTTTATTAGAAAAACGAGAATACAATGAAGTATTGAAAGATAAAGCTTTTGATCAGAAAGTCCTAAAATATGTTCAGAATTATTTCTTCAAAGATACCGATTTCTATGACCGAAAGGTACTTACTAAAATAACTGTACTTAAAGAAATAAAAGATACTTACTCTCGGAAAGGATTGAAGGGCATAAAAAAAGATCTCTCTGAAATGATAGATTCTATTAAAGAGATTACTCAAAAGAAAAAAGTGATTGCGCTGGAACTTAAACTTACCCCTGATGAAAAAAATCTGCTCAGTTTAGCCTGCAAATTTGTTCGCTGGATGGACGAACGAAAATACGGGATGATGACCCAATTATACTATTTTTATTCTTTCTTCCATCATCTTTCTGAACAGAGAGGTATTCCCTACGAACAGATTGTAGATCTGGGAGTTAAAGATATCCGTAAGATTATTTTAGGGAGTAAACCGACTATACTCCCCTCACAAACCCCAAAACTGCATCTTTATGAAAATGGTCAACATATTTTTGCCTTCTTAGGCCAGGAAGCAGATCATCAGCTTGAAATTATCAGAGGCCTTCCTCCCAGTTTAAACGAATTCTCAGGTATAGTCGCCTGTCGGGAGAAAAATAATCAAAAGATTAAAGGCAAGGTAAAGATCATTAAAGATCCAGTTCTAGAACCATTTCAGCAAGGAGAAATATTAGTAACTTCTATGACCCGTATAGAATTCGTTCCTTTAATGAAAAAAGCCTTGGCCATTATTACTGATGAGGGCGGGATAGCCTGTCATGCAGCTATTGTTTCCAGAGAATTAGGTATTCCTTGCCTCATCGGCACTAAGATTGCCACTCAGGTATTGAAAGACGGAGATCTGGTGGAAGTTGATGCTAATAAAGGGATTGTAAGAAAGTTATCGAATACTCAGACTTCTAATACTGCTAATAGCTTAACTGTTTCAATTGAAATCGCTAAAATCGATTGGACTAAGTATTTAGAACGTGAACAGCCTTTATTCTTGTTTGCTTCGTTTATTCGCCCATATGGAGAATTACTTCAGCAAGCAACTGGTATAGGTTTTGTTCACCAACTGCACACATTTCAAGATAAGTCTGGCGTATTTTATAAATCCAAGCAGGAAATGGCAGAAGTCGATGCATATTTCTTAGGTCTCATCCGGAGAAATGACCCCCGACTTGCTGGATGGGCTAAGAATGCAAAAGCGGCCGGTAGTCTGGCTAATCGTCTCATCGTGAAATTCACTAAGAATCCTCGCATCGATGGAAGCACTTTTTGGAATGATTATCAAAATTATGAAAAAGTGTTGCTCTATGATACAGTAATACCCTATCGTGTTCTTTCCGCCATCAATTCTGCTCTTGAGGCAGGTGAGGATTTTAAAATTTTTAAGCAAGCTCTAGCCCTGTTTGAACCTTTCCGAAAAAGTTCACGTTATCCAGAATTAGTACAAAAAGTTTGTACACAGTTTTGGCATGCCGCAGCCAGAGCGATTGATGAAAAAGATTCAGCGTTGTTATCTTTGGCTACTCCGGAAGAACTTCGAGCCATCTTTGAGGATGGGATAAAGTTGGATAGAAATGAACTTCGACAGCGTAAACAATGGTGCGCATTTTGGATCGACCCAAAAACCAAAATTATCCAATTTAGTTATGACCAGACCTTAACCAGCAAAATACCAGCTCTTGGAAAGATTACCGTTGACCTTAGAGAGTTTAAAGGTAATGTGGCTTATCCTGGCCTTGTCCGGGGAACGGTTCGGATTATCAACGATCTGGCGCAGAGCAACAAAGTACGCGATGGTGACATTATTGTTTCGATAAATACAAATCCTTCTCTGATGCCGGTTATTTTGAAATGTGCTGGTATCGTGACCGATGAAGGGGGCATTATGTGCCATGCGGCCATAGTCGCTCGGGAGCTGAAAAAGCCCTGTATCATTGGCACCAAGATCGCTACCCAAGTATTGAAAGACGGCGATTTGGTGGAAGTAAATGCCACTGAAGGAATAGTAAAAATAATTAAAAGAAAATAAATAAATTACAGCGGTTACCAACAAAAATAGGGGGATTTAACTATTGGCTTGTTCTAGCCATTCATAAAGAGGAATTACATGAATTTTCTTTCCTTCTACTTCTATGGTTTCTTTCTCCGCTTCCGTAACAATGAAACCCTCTTTTAGGTTATAGGAGTTTAACGCTTCCATCAGCCCTTTCAGTTCTCTTTTTTTAACAGATTCATCTTGTAAAGATAAGGTTACTTGAATCGCCTGGGTTATCTTTCGGCCATCTCGTAGCACAAAATCACATTCGCCGGCTTCTTTATGATAAAATACCTCTTTTTGATTCTTAATCAGAGTCATAAAAACCATATTTTCAATGAGACGGCCCCTATTTTCAGAGAACTTGAATGAAACCGAGTTTACTAGGCCAGTATCTACACAATATATTTTTCTGGAGTTAGCTAGTTGCTTTCGTACAGATGGATCATATTTCATGACCATATAAAGTAAATAAGATTGCTCTGCATATGAGAGATATTCTTTTACTGTATCTGGAGATATATTCAATGTTTTTCCTACCTTGGTATAAGAGAATAAAGTTCCCATATTTGAAAGGACAAAATATAAGAGATCAAAAACATCTGTATTACTGCGAACTTTATGGGGATAAATGATATCTTTCAAATATATCGTTTGAAAGTAATTCTTCAGAATATCTTGTTTTAACCGCTCATCTTTTTCCAGGACGACACGAGGAAAGCCACCAAACTGTAAGTACGTATTCACAGCTTGTCTTTTCTGAAGAAGAGAAGGTTTAGGAGTGTCCGTAAAATCTAAGTATTCTTTATATGCGAGAGGATAAACAATAGTAGTAAAATAGCGTCCCGATAGGCGCGTGCTTACTGCATTTTTTAAAAGAACTGAGGTTGAGCCAGTTAAAACAAATTTTAGTTGTTTGTTGACATCATGGAGTATCTTTATGGTTTGCACCCAATGTTTATAATTCTGAACTTCATCTATAAAAATATAATATTTTGGTATATCTTTATGCTGTAAAATGTATTCTTCTATTAAAATACTTAGAAATGCCGGATCCTCAGCTTTGCTTTGGAACAAAGGCTCGTCCAAGTTAATAAATAATATTGCTTCGGGACTTATTTTTAATGCAGATATAAGCTGGTACAAGAGTGTAGATTTTCCAGTTCTTCTTGCACCAAGTATAAGCAGGATTTCAGGGGTGTTCAGGTATTTCTGGAGTTGGGGGTAATAACTAAGTCTAGGAATTCCGGTTTCGTATGGTTTATTGAACCACCAGGGATTCTGTTTTTCAAGTGCAATCTGGAGTTGCGTTTCCATTTTAACGATTGTAATCTGCGCTTATTTATAAAATTATCGATTATAATCGGTGATTTTCAACTATTTAGAAAGAGATAATGGTTAAATCAGAACTTTATAGATACTCACTCACAAGTAACAAAACATTTATAAATAGGGCTTCTTATAGGAATAATATGGCTAATCAAGGTCAGATTATAGTCCCCTCGGGATTGCTTCCAGTTCATTCTTTCGATCTATATGGACCTATAGTGGACTCTGAAGCACTAGGTGAGCAGAGCATTAAGTTCTTTGAACAAATTTTTAAAGCAGAGGGAATTTCTGAAGAACAAGCTGTTCAGATCATCAGCGATTATAGAGCTTTAGCTCGAGGAGAACTTTGGGCTACTGGAGAACTAAAATTACCAATCATTAATGCGATAGAAAGTCCTTTAAAAAAATACCCCGAACTTCAGCCAGATTATCATGCCGCCCTTCAAATGGACGGGTTGTGTGTATTAATTGAAATTTTAACTTATGGCGAAGGAGCTTCAGTCTTTACTTCTTTACATCCAGATTGGTTAATTAAAGTTTTACCAGAAGATATTGGATCAAGAATCAATATTTATGCCGATAGGAAAACTAAACCAGAAGCTTTCCAGAGAGTTTACGCAGCAGAACTAGCCCAAAATCGAAGAGTGGTTACCCACACTGCTGATGAATTGCCGGAATTAGAAGCGGCAGTACAAAGCGGCTTATTTAGCGGTAATAACGGAAGATTAATCTTCGTCAATAGAAATGATCAGGTTAGTGAAAGTCTTGCCCGTTCAAGGGGAATAGATTTCTATGTTCAAGATTTAAAAAAAGTTAGTTACACTCAGTTAGTTCAAAAATAATAATTTATTCAACTTAAAAAGTTCGAGAATAATCCACATCTTCAGTAACAGAATAATTCTTATGGAACAATTTCCATAAAGCCGGATTAAACATGACCCAATTAGCAAACTTTTTACGTTCATCTGAATTGATCTCAGTCATGGTTCCTAACACTTTCGCATATTGGACTGAAACCAGCATTTCTTTAGCTTCAACATTATCCATGGTTTCTGAATTATTCTTAGAATTCATCACCGGAATCTCATCTTCATAGATCTCTGCCGGGGCAGTATTCCCGCTGAAAGTATAGGTAAATATATTCCTAGAATTAGAGCTGTAAAAATTCTCCGCTAGAAACTGCTCTTCTCCAGTTGAATATGTGATGGAAAAGATATCTTTTTCTTCTTCATCACCAAAATCGTCATCATCATCGTCATCATCATCCTCAGCTTCTTTTTTAAATGCAGCCGGCTCTTGTTTTAAGTCTTCAAGATTTAATCTTTTGATCGCTTTATTCAATATCTCTTCAGGATTAGGATCTATTTTATTTTCTAGTTTATTCTCGTCAATTTTTGCCATTAGTTCATTCTCCAGTATAAACCTATTCACTGCCTCTGCAATCTCTGCAAAATGCGAATATTTACTAATAGATTGTTCTATCGTCTCTTCTAAAATAGTACACCACCCCTGTAATGAAATTCGAAGATTGCAATAAAACGATTGAACTATTTAAAGATTACTAATTTCAGGGAAGTGGTAAATCTCAACTAAAACTTTAAAGCGCAGGGCAAAGAGTTCAGATTAGAGTTAAGATGAACTTTTCTTCTTCTGCAGCTATTTTCACATACTTTAACTCATTATTGATTACCTGATCAAAATCAAACTGGCTTCTTTTGATGGGCACTTCTATCACCTGGTATTCTGTACCTTCATCAGCAACAATAATCTGGACATAGCGTTTGGGCCGGGGAATTAATTTTCTATTTTCTAGGTTAAGATCATATTCATCTCTCCAAGAGCCGGGATGGATGATGGCAGTACCCTCTTTATCTTCAATATACTTCTCATGCACATGCCCTAAAACATAAATTTTATTTTCGTTTAGGCTGCGCCTCCGCTTGCGCTTAAATACGCTGATAATTTCATTGATGTCCCAATGGATATGATGTAATCTCCGGTAAAACTCTCGGAACATTTCTCGGGGATAAGTATAGGTGGGATCAAAGTAATACCTTAAGGGATAATAAAGTGCACTTTTCAATAAGTAATCCACTGACCTTCTGGTAACTTTCTTGATCACTTTTTTATGTAAAGAGAACAATAAATCTCTGGGAAAGATTCTTTCCATGAAAGGATGCTCTTCTTTTAGTTCCATAAACTGGCTGATTAGTCCGAAAGAGACATAGGAAAGATTGAGAATTTGTTTCTCACCATAATCCAGGAAGAGGCGATTAAAGTTAATCTTGGTTAAGATATCATACTGCTGACCATGCTCTACATAAACATTATGCTCTTTATATTTTAATCCGAAATGTATTCTCTTAGGGTTTCCCAGCAATATGCGCACTTTTTCCTGTATCTTCTTGTGCACTAAATCCGGATCATGATTGCCGATCAGGAAATAGAGCTGATTGTTTTTCTTGCGCACAAACTTTTTCAGCGCTAAAAAAACTTTCTCATGCGCGCGATAGATTAGATTTAATTTATTTAAAGATATTTCATCGGTAATATGTCTGGGATAGGTTAATTTATTCTTCACAAAATAAGGGCATTTGAGGAAATCAAAAGTATCTCCATTCAGAACCAGATCCATTGGGTGTGATCTTCTGCTTAGTTCTGAGATTAGCTCTGCCAGAGCTTTATCGCTGATAAAGTCATCAGTGAGATTGCCTGCACCCATCTCAATATCGCCCAGCACAATAATCTCTTTTTTTAGAGTCATATACTCAGAAGTATAGTTTGGGAATATAAATTTAATGGATTTTTTGGTTTAAACTTACCTGAACTGGCCTAAAGCCTATTTAATAGCTTTTCCCGAAGAAGAACCAACTTTTAGCTTTCTCATCGCAAGCAAAACATTTCTGTTCTTTCTTCATCGCAGGCTGATCTAATGGATAATTCAAAGATTTAGCTCCAATCTTTTCTTTAATTCTATCCTCGCAGCCAGTTTCTCCGCAAAAGGGAACAAAAACAACTTTTTTATTATTTAATTGTTTCTCGGCATCTTTAAGATTATCTACTTGGGCTTTGCTTTTTTCCAAAATATCTTTTGCTTTAGAAAATAAATTCTTCTGGATTTGTTCTAAGATCAATTTAATCTCATGGTCTAAAGCCACCATCTCCAATTGTTGTTTCTCTCCTGTATCTCTGCGCGCAACCATCACTTTTTTCTTTTCTAAATCTTTAGGGCCTAGTTCAATTCTGATTGGAATCCCTTTCATCTCCCATTCATTGAATTTCCAGCCTGCAGAATAGCCCTCTCTTGCATCCAGATGCACTGGTATTCCCTGCTCTTTTAATTTCTGATAGATCTCTTTTGACTTTTTCAACACTTCTGCCTTGGAATCTTCAAACAAAATAGGGACAATTACAGCTTGGATCGGTGCAATTTTAGGTGGCAGAACTAAACCTTTATCATCGCTATGTATAGCAATTAGAACTCCGATCATTCTGGTGCTTATCGCCCAGGTATTCTGCCAGACATATTGCTTTTTACCCTGAGCATCAGTAAAACTAATCTCGAAAGCTTTACTGAAATTCTGTCCGTCATGATGAAAGTCAGGCCCTTGGATAGCTTTGCCGTTAGGCATGATAAATTCCATGCTCACCGTATATTCTGCCCCGGCAAATTTCTCTTTTTCAGATTTCTTTCCAATCAGAGAGGGCAGAGCTAAATAATTCTCGCAGACATCATTATAAATTCCAATAATTTCATCTTGTTCTGCTTCCGCTTCTTTTTTAGTAGCGAAACAAGTATGCCCTTCATTCCATAAAAATTCTCTTCCCCTTAAGAAAGGGGTAGGATGTTTAAATTCCCATCTCACCACATTATTCCATTGATTAATTCTTAAAGGTAAATCGTTATGGGAACGGATCCATTTAGAATAAGAATCATACATGATCGTTTCAGAAGTAGGTCTTATTGCCAATCGTTCACTTAATTTCGAAGAGCCAGCTTCCGTAACCCAGGCTACTTCTGGAGTGAAGCCTTTTATATGTTTGGCTTCTTTCTGTAATAAGCTTTCCGGGATGAATAAAGGAAAATAAGCATTTTTGATTCCGATGGCTTTGAATTTCTGGTCTGTAACCTGCTGAATCTTTTCCCAGATGGCATAAGAATTTGGCTTAAAAACAATGCAGCCGGATACCGCAGAATAATCTGCTAAATCTGCTTTATGGATTACTTGGGTGTACCATTCACTGAGATCTTTCTCTTTGGTGACGGTAATGCTCTTATTATCCCTCTGTTTTGAAAAATTATCTTTTTGGGCCATGATTTTAAAGTAATTCTAATAGATTTTATAAATGTTTTTGAAGTTACGTAGATTAATCTAAATTGGAAATCTAGAATAAATAATTCCCCTAAAATACTTAATACTAACTTTTAAGCATTTTTTTTCTCTAATTTTATTTTTATTTTCAAAATTTGCTTTTTTTAAGATAGGAATATCATTCTTTAAGATTTCCCAGACTATATCTAAATCAATTCCGAAATAATGGTGAACAATCTTGTCCCTAGTGCCAGAGATTTCTTTCTAGGCTACAGTGGAATATTCTTCTTTAATCTTCGCAGACAGGTTTTTAACTGCTTCACCAATGATTTCTAACCTTCGTACATTGGCATCTTTAACATCTTTTTTCCTAGAAAATTCTTCTTTAGAAATATTTTTGATAGATTTTTCAATATCTGTTATTGCTTCTAAAATATGTTCTAAATAAGGAAGATCAAAGTGATAGGTCACAATATTCTTACCTCATCAGCAAGGATATATCTTTTAATATGGGGATTAATTTCTTTATAAGTGAGTAAATCTACTTTTTTCCCTAATTTTTTCTCTAATTCTAATTGAATTCCTACAAAACCAAAGCCAAGGGGTTTCGGAAGTTCTACCAATATATCAATATCACTGCTCTTTTTTTGTTCTCCCCGGGCATAAGAACCAAAAATACTAGCTTTTTTGATCCCTTTTCTTTTCAAAACAGTAATTATCTTCGATTTTAATTGCTCTAACTCTTTGTTTCTTGTTTTCTGCATATCTTTTTAATAAAGAGATAGAAGTTTTTAAAGCTTTGTTTTAAGAATTAGAAATGTTGTTCCTATGCTCTTCTTAAATTATGGAATAAAGCACTTGGACGATTATGATAATCATACATTACCGATTCAGTTTCTTTTTCATTACCTTTTATCTTTGGTAGAACTCTTCTTAGTTTATCTGCTTCGACCCCGTTTCTCTTAGCTAGGTAATCAATTAGGATCTCAAATCCATCTTCATCTTTACAAGATTTTATAGCGGAGTATGCTTTGGCGGGATCATCATCCATCAATCTCTCTAAACTGTTTAATCTCATTTTACTTAATCTTATGAATTCAACAGTAAAACGAGAAGTTTCAGCTATCTTCCCCATAGCGTACCCATATGCACGTGCTGGTTCAACTTCGACTAGCTTTTCCCTAGCTGCTCTTAGCTCTTTTTCATAGCCGACCATTCTTCCAAAAATAAAGCAGGCATGACCAGGGTTTTCCTCAATAAATCTACCGCTTATTAAATCCAGCCCTTCGAAATCTTTTTCATGATTTTGGATTATAGAATTATATGCCCCGTTAGGATCTTTTTCCATAAACTCGGTTCTGGTTATTTTAATAGCTTCTTTATCTCCAGCTCTTACAAGATATTCATAGGCAGATTTTGGATTTCTTGAGATTAGACTTCTTCCCGCTAAAACTTGCCCAATCCTATCTTTTTTTAGACTGAAAGTAGCTAATGCTCTATCTAAATCATCTCCCACCATTCTTTCTCGGACTAGTTCTAATCCTTTTGCATCCTCTGCGCGGATAAGAGCATCATATGCTTCCCACAGGTTTCCAGCAGCAATTAACTTTCTTCCCGCAGTGCTTAAGCCTTCTTTATCTTGAACACCGAGGCAATGAACTGCTGCCTCTGGGTTATCTGTAATTAACTTTGCTCTTACTCTACTTAATAATTCAGCATCAACACTTTTAATCCTTTTGAGAGCATCATATGCTACCGCTGGGTTGGTCCCAGCGACTATTTTACTTAATAAGTCTAATCCATCTATATCATTTGCAGAATCAAACTCATTAAACGCCCTTCTCGGATGAGTCTCTATTAATCTTTCTCTGGCTGATCTTAACCCAAACTCGTCTCCTACTTTGACAAAAAGATTATATGCAGTTGCTGGATCTTTTTTGGCAAAAACTTCTCTGGCAAGCCTTAATTCTTCCATATATAATACACTTTCATGGTCAGTACTTACAAAAATAGCTCTTAGAGGATCTTTTAGATGCTTATGTAATTCAAATAATTTTTCCAATGCAGTATAATATGCTCGTTCAGGATTAATTTCTCGTAAGCTGGATAAATAACTTTCATATCTTTCAGGTAAAATAGTTTTAACTACAGTGGGTTTTATACCCATCTCAACTAATATCTTTTCTAAACTCATTTCGGTGTTAGTTGCTTCTGTCATAGCCACTAACAGATTAATTCTGAGTATTTAATGATTTATCTCCTCACAACTAGACATTTAAAGCTATACTTTTAAAATTTTAAGAATCACTTTTTTATAACCGGTCTAATCTATAACTCAGAGATAAAATCATTATTTTAGAAAACCATATTCTTTATAAACCACCACTATTAATGATTTTCTTCGAATTTATCGGAGGTAAACTCAAAATGAATCCAATCTATTATGCCACTATGGCCTTAACCGCTTTATCTCTTACCGCTGGAGATGCAGAAGCGAAAAGAAGGAGAAAAGCTGATACTCCCGAACCAGTTTCTGCTATAGTCCATTTAACCACTAAAGATGAAGATCGTCTTTTAGCTCAGATCTATTCTGCTCAATATCAGGTTCTAGAAGCTGAGGGTAAAAAAGTGCAAAGAGATTATAATCTTCGAATTAATAATTGTGGTAGTGCTTTGATGAGTTTGGATTTTTGTGATCGTAAAAGAGTAGGGGAATTAGAGCGGGCAGTCGCTGTCCATCAAAGTGCTTTAGACGAATGGACCTTGGATTATTCCATAGTTTTAGGATTATCTCCTGAAAAGAAAAAAGAGTTAGATCCTCTTTTAGTTAGGTATAAAAAAGAATGTAGCGGGAAATCATCTACTACCTATTGTCTGGAATTCGGTGCAGATATTTTCGAGCGAGGAACGGAATTAAGCACGCCTCCCGAACCTGTTGAAGAAAGGACTCAAACCAGAACCTAATCTCTCTTTTTTATTTTTTCAACTTCTGTGCTGATTTTCATTCTATTATTTATTTCCAACAGAAAGATATATAAAACAAAACCTGAAATATAATCTTTAAGTGGACGTGCCGGAGCGGTCAAACGGGATAGAAGATTAATAATCTGTCCAAGCTTAGGTTGACCATGGCAGTTAAGGGTGTAACGAGCCTTTTGGCGATGATTAAAAGACACCTATTGGCTTAGTGCCTTCGCAGGTTCGAATCCTGCCGTCCACATTTATATTTATAATGACCAAAGCTATCTTTAAACACCTGGAAATTGTCCGGGCTAGGGAAAGAAACAAGAGATGAAAATATTAAACTAAGAGACGTACTTTAAATTAATCCAAATTATCCGTTTATGAGATGTGTTCAATGGACTTTAAAAAAAGTTATTTAACGGCCACTTCTGAAGTTATTAAATTAATCCAAGAAATTAATGGCTTAAAAGAAGAATTATCTTCATTTGAATCTTTGATTGATTTGGGAGATAGACTCATTGTTCAATTCCCTTTACTACCAAGATTAAATAAAGAACGAGATACTATTAGAAGAATTATCCTAGGAATAGAGGCAATATTTCCCTGGAACATTTCACCAGATAATCTTAGAGATGAAAAGTTTAGGGAAAGATTTCTCTCTAACTTTTTATTCTTCGGAGAAAAAAAAGATGAGCTCGAGGCAATAGAAATAGACCTAGATATTCTTAATCATTCCTTAAAAGAAGAACGAGACAATTTTAAAAAGATAAGATTATTTAGTTTGGATACCAAAGAAGCAAGAGCATACTGGGATTTATTTGTTAAATTTTCTCTGTCTGTACAACGAATCAAAGAAAAGATAAAGCAGATAAAAAAACATCTTTTTAACCTTAAAAAAAATCCTTTTCGAAGTGAGATAAGCCGGGTGTTTCGTCGAAATATTTCTTTTGTCATCCATCTTTCAGAAACCAATCCTCTGCTTTCCGGGAAAGTTAAAATTGTTATTCGGCATGAGTTATCCAAAGATGAATCTTTTTTATCTCTTTTAAAAGGAAAGTTAGTAAGGTACGATTCGGCGGATAAATATTATCTTTATGTATTGTCTTTTTTTAAGGAAATAATGGTGCATATCTTTAAAGAACAAGGAGAATTGTTCACCCCGGTTTATGGTTCAAAGATTAATTTTACTTTAAAATTTAGTTTAGGAGAGTATAGCGGCGTTTCTCAAGGGTATCAAACTGCGGCCTGTGTTAGAATGTACTTGATGGATCCCACTTATAAAAATATGGAAATTAAAATAGATTATCAGTTCTTTTTATCTTCATTAACTTTAGCAGGTGGCAACAAAGGATTTAAAGATACTCTAATCCATGAATTTGGCCATTTATTCGACAAAAAAGCGCTCGCAGCTCGAGGTACTCTACATGCATTACGTTCAGAGGGTTTAGCGAGATTCACTGAATTTATTTATGGGAAATCCCCGCCCAGATATAATCCCAAATCAATTAAAGACTTTATGATTAAACCTATTAGCTCTTGGCAGGAATATTACATTTGGATAGATAAATATTATGAACTTAAATTCGGATTAGGAGAATTCATGTGTATAATGTGCTTAACTTTTAGGATTCGCCAATCTTTTCCTTCTTTAAACATTGATGTCGTTAATAAAGAAGGATTAAACCAAATTTTTGAGAATAAGCAGGTTTATGCAGTGGCTGTTAGTTTTCTTCGTCAATTAAGGAATACCGATGACAGACAATTTTCTGAACTGTATATCAAATATTCAAAGGGACTTCGATTACCATTAATTATGACTGAAGAAATGTTAAGATTATAATTTTTCTGTAAATGTCATCAAATCATTTCCCCCTATTTTATCTCTATCAAGAAGTTCGCTGCTTTGGTTAGCACTTCCATCCCTCCTCCTTTCACGGTGCTTTGTTGCTCGAAAGTCCTGCCGTCCACATTCATTTTCTTTTTAAGTAAGTCCACTTCACCTCAAAAACAGCGAAAGATTTAAGTATACTTGAGTATACTTGGGTGTCGGGTGAGAATATGGAAACAACTACTATCAAAATTCATGACGATACTAAACTGGGATTGGACCTTTTTAGGGAGTATGGAAATGAGAGTTATGATGAAGTTATTAAAAAAGTAATATTTATTGCCCAAACTTGTAAGACCGATCCAGTATTAAGTCAAGAGACGATTGGAGCTATCGAAAAAGCTAGAGAAAGGATTAAGAAAGGGAAATTTCTTACCGAAGCAGAAGCAAAGAAGAGGCTTGGATTGTGACCTATGAAGTCATTTTCGACGAAGAAGCGATAGATTTTCTAAATAAACTTCCCCGAGAGGTTAAAGAAAGAATATTTACTAAGATTATTTCTACTAAAGAAAACCCTCTTCATTTCTTTGAGAGACTAGTGGGACGGACGGATTATAAACTTCGCATTGGAGATTACAGAGCTATTGCAGATATTGATTCTGCTCTTGGAAAGATAACAGTTACTGTAATTGGGCATCGGAAGAATATTTACCAAGAGATCTAAATAAGTATCTGCCGTTTACATTCATTTTATCCCTTCATATTGAGCAGAACACAGATATCTTTAAATATTACTTTCTTATATTCCCTTAAATAATAAGGATAATTAAAAAAGGCGAAAAGCCTTTTAATCGTAAATAAAGTATGAACGCATTTATTTACGATAAAAAAGAGAGTGAGCTTAAAATCTAATTAAAAACTCTCATCCTAAAAAAAAGGTGAAGGTAAAATGGAAACAGATATGCGCAAAACTAGGACTTGCGAGAAATGTAAAGCTGCCGTGCCTTTAAATCAGGTCCGCTTATATCCCAAATCAGCTGAGCAGAATTTGATGGTCTGCGGGAAATGTTGTGAAGAATTAATGAATCGAACTAGTTCTTTAGATAATTCTGGTCCGGTCAGGAACACCCCTAAATATAAAAGTAAACCAGAACCAAAAATCGAGATTAAACCAGCTCCGGTAATTAATAAGCCGGTCATGATTGTAGCTAGTGCTTCAGAAAAAGCTAATGTACCTCGTTGGGCAGCTAAAAAAGTTGAGTTGAAGAGACCCGAGCCTGTTGCTCCCGTAAGTAAGGTAATTGATGTTAAAGAGCGGCCTTATCCGGTAATCAAGAGTACCCCTTACCAGCCAAATCCTGCCCGGAATGTTTCTACCCATACAATTAACCCTTTGCCCGAGCCAGAATACGCTAAGTACAAGTGCATGCGCTGCAACTATAATTTTAAAGCAGATCTAGCTAAAGTCGGAGTGACTTATAATTTAGTTTGCCCCAGTTGCGGTCGGGCAGAAAAAATCCAGAGGCTGGAGCCTTGGAGTTGAATTTAATCTGAGAAAATGTTATACCTGCACACCTTACCCATGTTTAGTCTGAAAACAGTAGAGTTAGAGAGTGTGCCCATTATTAGGGAGATTAAAGAGCAGACTCCTTACCCACTTTCCGGAGAGAAATTAACCAACTATTTCGGCTCTTTTTTTGTTTCTCAAATGGATCTAGAGCATATCCAAGAAGCTTTGACCCAGATCGAGCCTGCTCTCAGCACTTTAAAGAGAGTCTTGTTAGAGCGAGACCAAGTGCACGAGCCAGCAAACCTCCAGAGAAGTATCCAGCTCTTGAACGAAGTTCCTGAAGCTTTGTCCAGAAATCTAACTTATGCTCAGGAAATGATCGCTTGGCAGGAACAGATTAGCGCAGTAGCTAGTTTATTAAATCAGATTCCTCTCTTTAAGACTAAAGAAGAGAAAATCGCTGGGAATAAGCAGATTCAGCAAGTCTTTGAAACTTTATTGCGTAATAAAGAATTTACTTTTAGGCATCAGGATATTATTAACGAGATGCATTTGGCTCATATTAATGATCTTGCTGAAAGTTTAGAGCAAGGTTATTTGTTCCATTTTACTTTAGAAGAAGAATTAAGGAAAGATAATTTTGCTGCCATTCAGTCTCGGATTCCTCCGGAAAGATTAATGGAAGCAGCTTCTATCCGGCAGAATGTAGAAAGCATTAAAAAAGCAGTAACTCGTGCTTATAATCTTAATCTGAGCATGGCTTCCATCGCTACTTTCTTGTATTCTTATGTGAAATGGCTGAATAGTAAGGTTTGAGTCTACTTTGTCTTCTGTTAAGTTTTATCTATAACAACCCAAAACTTTTATAAATAACCCTAAGAGATACTACCTTGGCCCTGGCTGATCGCAGCCCCGTGGAAGAGTATAAATATACTCTACGGAATGTAGCGGACTAGCATAGAACCCTTTGGAGCTTTCGTAAGCAGAATTGAGCGGAAGTGAGGAGAGGTTTTGACCTCGGTTCGAATCCGGGCGGGGCTACTTTTTTCTTTAATCCTCGTTTTCGACAATAGTATAATTTCCATAATCATTTTCATAAATTCCGATACTACTACTTTCAACACTTACCGGAAAGATTTTACCTTCTACAAAAACTTTATACCTCGTTCCATATAACCAGAGGTGAGCATAAGCATTATCTTCAAATTCTCCAGGAAGGCCAGTTTCGTACCAAGCTCCAGTGCGAAATCTCTCCCCCTCTTGATTCTCTACTAAAATCCCTTCTGGAATCTTATCATAATCATATTCATCCAGAAGATCTGCTAATATTCTACTCATTTAATCATAAATTTAATCCTACTTTATAATTATAATGAAAAAAAAGAAATATATATAAATATCATCTATAATATCTCTTAATATGAAAAAAGCGGTGATTAAAAGCAGGATTAAAGCTATACTTTTGACTATTCTCGCTTTAGCTTTCATCCTATTCATTTTATTACCCCTCAGCCTTTCCATCTTTGACGGTTCTAAGATTGGTAATGTCGCTTTAATTCCTATTGAAGGAGTGATTACCGGAGATGGAGGCAGCTATCTGGGCCAGTCTACCGCTTCTTCCAAAACTATTGTAGCCTTCATTGAAGATGCAGAAGAAGATGCCCAAATCAAAGCAATTGTATTGGAAATAAATTCTCCCGGAGGAAGCGCAGTAGCTTCTGATGAGATAGCTACTGCCATCAAGAAATCTACTAAACCCACCGTAGCTTTAATCAGAGAAAGCGGAGCTTCTGGCGGATATTGGATCGCTTCTGCTACCAACCATATCATCGCTAATAGAATGTCCATTACCGGAAGTATTGGAGTTATCTCTTCTTATCTGGAATTCAGCGGTCTGATGGAAAAATACGGAGTATCTTATGAAAGATTAGTCGCCGGTGAAAATAAAGATATGGGTACACCTTTCAAGAAGCTTACTGATGAAGAAAAACTAATCTTGCAAAAGAAATTAAACACTATCCAAGATTTTTTCATAGAAGAAATAGCTCAGAATCGCAATTTAGAAAAAACTAAAGTTAAAGAGTTAGCTACCGGCGAATTTTATCTGGGCGTAGAAGCTTTAGAGTACGGTCTTATCGACCAATTGGGAGATAAAGATACAGTCAAAGAATATCTTAAAGAGAAAACTCAATTAGAAGATATTGATTTTGTAACTTATCAAACAGAAGTATCTTTTTTCGATTTGATTAGCGGAGTATTTTCCCAAATGTCTTTCGATTTGGGCCGGGGATTGGGGGCCATCTTTTTAGAGCAGAATACCAAACTAATGTTTACCTCATAAAAGTATTATCTTAATTTGCCTTTCAAACAATTCAAAATTAAAACAATGTTCAAAAGAAGGTGGTTATTAACCCTAATATTCTTGTTTCTGGTAGTAAATACTCTTTCTGTTACCACTTCCTCTTCTACCGAAGAAGTTTATGTTGATCCTACCATCGAGAAAGTGTTAGATTCCATCTCAGATCATATTGTTGAGAGCACTAATCAGAATAATCTTGCAGTTCAGGAAGATCAATTAGTTCCCGTAATTGTAACCTTAAAAGAAGATTCCAGAACCCAGACTAAAGATTTAGAGGACAGAAAAGAAGCGATTAAAGAGAAACAGCAAGACGTCCTGGAAGATTTAGGAGTTACTAAAATTATCCCTCTTAATTCAGCAGACCAGGCCAATATTGCAGAATCAGCTTCTTCAGAACCTGCAAATTTTGAATTAGAGCGAACTTATTCCAGTATCAACGCTTTTGCAGGAAATATTTCTGCAGAGGGATTAGAGCAATTAAAGTCTGATCCTCGTGTAGAAAGAATCGATTATGATTATCCCATCATTCCTTCCTTAGATGTTTCTATTCCTTTAATCAATGCTAACGATGTCTGGAATTTATCGGTTGGCGGGTATAATATTACTGGAACTGGAGAAACAATCTGTGTCATTGATACGGGTGTAGATTATACTCATCCAGTCTGGGGCAGTTGTACTAGTAGCATGGTAATCGACGGAACCTGCGCTAGAGTTATTGGCGGATATGATTATTTTGATAATGATGCTGATCCTCGAGATTATCATAGCCATGGAACCCATGTTGCCGGAATAGCCGCCTCTAACGATTCTACTTATCGAGGGGTAGCGCCGGGAGCGAAAATTGTCGCTCTGAAAGTTTTTAATGATGCTGCCAGTAGTGGAAGTACCAGTGCAGCCATCTCTGCGATAGATTGGTGCGTCAGCAATTCTAGCAAATTTAATATTTCTGTAATTACCATGAGTATTGGAGTTACTGATGGTGGCGGCGCAGAAATACCTTATAATGTTACTTGCGATGCTAGCGATTCTTTAGCTCAGAAAGCCAGCTGGGCTGCCAGTCGGGGAATCTTTGTGGATGCATCTTCCGGAAATAATAAAGGTCTGGGCGGAATTACTGCTCCTGCTTGCGGAGAGAATGTTACTTCTGTAGGATCTGTTGACGATTCAGATAGTATTTCGGGATATAATACCGCCCCCATCTTAAGTCTGCTCGCTCCGGGAAGTTCTATTATTTCAACAGTATTAAGTTCAAGTTTCGGCACCAAAAGCGGAACTTCTATGGCTGCACCGCATGTAGCTGGAGCAGCAGCTTTAGTTTTAGAATACAATAGACGCGCTTATGGAGTGAATCTTAGCGCAGCTGCGGTTCGCGATAAATTACGACGTACAGGTACTTTGATTCAGGACAGCAGAAATAGTATTTATTATCCTAGAATTGATTTATTGAAAGCAGTCCAGCCTTTTATAAATTATACTGCTAGTAGTCCAGCGAATGCCACCACCATTTCTACTACTTCTACAACTATCAATATTACTTCAGATGTAAATTTGTCTACCGCAATCTTAGAATGGCATTATCTTAACGGAACTAACTTTAATTATACCATGACCTTGATTAATACTACTAATTATCAGCATATTATTAATTCTCTTACTGCTGGGAACCATACTTATTTGGTTTATGGCAATGATACCATCAACACTTTTGGAACCAGTCAGCTTAGAACTTTAACTGTAGACAATACTCCTCCTACTATAACTTTTAATAATCCTGTCAACAGCTCTTACAAAAAACAATACTTTAATCTTAATATATCTTTAAGCAACCAAGTCTTGTCTTTCTCTAATTATTCTGTGATTAATAGCACCGGTTCAAGTTTGCAGACCAATTTAAACACTTCTATCTCCATTGCAACCTTCAGCTGGACTGACCTGCTTAATCTCTCTAATTCCACTTTTAATGATGATAATTATACCCTTTTAGTTTTCGTTAATGATTCTATTGGAAATGTGCTTACTAAACAAGTAAACTTTGCTTTAGATAAAACTGCTCCCTTATTATTTGGAGTAAATCTAACTCCTGGAATAGTTTACAATACTGAAAATATTACTATCCGAGTTAATGCTACAGATAAGTATCTTAATGCTTCCAGCATTTATCTTGAATCTAATTTTTCCGGAGTTTTGAGAAATTATACTCTTAACCGAGAGATTGGAGATTTATACAATTATACCTTGTTTGGGGCAAACAATCTTACTAATCAAGAGAATGTTTCCTACCGCTTTTATGCTGCGGATTTGGTGGGAAATCTAAACGTCTCTGATCAATTTAGCTTCATGGTCCAGAATCGTGTCCCTGTGAATGTAAACATCACTGCACCAGCTAATGGCAGCATGACCGAAATTGGAACTTCCACCTCTTTTACCAGTACCGCCACTGATTTTGATAGTGATACATTAAACTATTATTGGACCTTCGGAGATGAAAATAGTTCTGCTTCTCAAAATCCCAACTATGCTTATAGCGCTATCGGCACTTATACTGTATTCTTGAATGTCTCAGATGGTTATAGCATTAATAATACCAATATTACTATATCTACCAACGATACTAAAGCCCCTTTGCTTCCCTCAATCTCTTATCTTACTGAACAACATCTGAGCAGGAATGGAAATAATCAGACTGTTACTGCTACCGCTTATGATCCCTTAGGAATATCTACTTTCAGTTTATTTTACAATAGCAGCTTAAAATCTAAATCTTGTGCTACCCAGAATAATACTCATTGGGTCTGCACCTGGAGCTGGAATAGCTCTATCGTAGGCAGCAGCTATAGTTTTACTTTAAATGCTACTGACGGATTTACTATCGCCCATACCAATTCTATTACCTATACTTATTCAGTGACTTCTTGTTCAGATAGCACTAAAAATGGGGATGAGACTGGTACAGACTGTGGCGGTTCATGCACTGCTTGTCCTGCACCTAGCAGCAGTTCTTCATCCTCTGGCGGAGGAGGTGGCGGCGGAGGCGGTGGAGCAGCCATAGCTTCTACGGAAACCCCCGCAGAAAGTACACCTGCGCCAGCTAGCGTAACCGAGACAGCTGCATCCGCAGGAGTTGGCGGCGGAGAAGCTGGTCCAGCCCAGCCTGCAACAGAGACAGCTGCAGCCCAGCCAGTAAGTTTCACTAAAACTGTTAATTTCGTTAAAAAAGAAGCCCAGGATATTTTGTTAGATAATGCCCTGATTGCTATTAAAGGATTGAAGATAGAAACTAAAGTGAATAAAGAGGTTAATCTTGAAGTAATTTATTATCCTCAAAAGCCGGAAGAGGCTCTGGAATTAAAGAATGTCTATCAATATCTAAAGATTGAGACTGGCCTGCAGGAAAAAGAGATTGAATCTGCAGTTCTTACTTTTACTGTACCTCAAAGCTGGCTGAAAGAGAATAATTATCTGGCTGAGACCGTGCAGTTAAACCATTTTGATGCAGTGGGTGAAGAATGGGAAGAGCTAGATACTAAACTATTAATCACTACTGAAGATGCTTTAACTTTCGAGGCGGAAGCAGACAGTTTCTCTTATTTTGCCATTACCGCTAGTACTGAAATGGAACAGAGCTGGCTGAGAATGTTTATTCCTCCTAAAGCAGGCACTAAAGCTTTGGTTTTATTTGGAATAATCATTATGATTATCGTACTTATTATTGTTTATTTACTGATTAGAGAAGGGGGGAGGAGTTGAGTTTCAAAGTTTAATCATTATTTATAGTTTAGGATTTAATCCTTGAAATGATTGATTGATTTATCTGTTTAGCCATGGATAAATTTAGTATTACTGTTAACTTAATCTCTTGTTTTTTATTGGCAATTTCGGATAACTCATGCAAATCCAGCTCTTCAATAGTTTTATTTTTTTTAAAGAACTTTTCTAAGTCGTAAACTATTTCTGGAGGATAATGAACTTGTACTATGGTCTCTCCATAGGTTGCCACATAATAACTTTTATCAAATGAAGATAAAGAGGGGCTAAAAGCAATTTTAAGCCCGGTTTTTTTATAAAACTTCCAGATATAACGATCCAACGGAGTATTTCCAATGCTCAGAACATACGATTTTATTCCCTTCTCTTTCAATCTTCCCATCATGGTTCTTTCGCGATCCGGATGTAATAATCCTTCCCAGCCGTGAGCTCCCTGATAACAATTTATATTGGGGTTACCCTCTTTAAAATTCTCAAACCAATCATCAATGATATCTTCCCAGAATTTCATCATCTTGTTTAAAGAATCAAAGGTGAAAACTGAAACTTCTCCTTTGATGGAATCAATACTTTTTGGCTTAACTTTTTCTTTAGTCAATTCCTCATAAAGAGTATCTAATTGTTTCTTACTATTAACCACCCACTCTTTATTGATGCTGAATTGGTTATGATCATTTATCAAAACCCCCTCTTCAACTAATTGCAAGATTGCTTTTCTTACCGCTTGAAAGGTAACTGATTTACCGTACCGCTTGCGAATAAAGTTCGTCAATTCGATTATTTTAAGAGGATACTCTTTAGTTAAGATGCTAAATACCAAATTCTTTACATTGTTCTCTTTTCCAAATGGAATAGTTATTCTTAATGTCATTGAACTTATTAGATTACTTCTATATTTAAACTTTTTGGTTTAATCTTGATTGAACCAAACATATATCAATAGGCTACGTTACTACTAAGACAGAACAAATAAGTACCTACAAAAACGGAGGCAATAAAAAATGAAAAATGATAAAACCATCGATGGCGTGATTGAAGAAAAAAGAAGTAAAGCACATACGATTAATTGGATAGCTCCAGTAATTCAGGCGATTATATATTCAAGTATTTTTGGGTGTGGTTATTGGACGGATTATAAGAATCCCCCTAATGTTCCTGCTTCGATTGAAGAAGGTAAAATACAATCCAGCTTGTCCGTATTGAAGAGGAACAAAGAATTTTATGGCGAGAGAGCAGATTTTTATAAAATCCCGGTATTAGACGATTTCGTCAATGCGTATATTGATGGAAATGGGACTATCCCTTGCAAGGATCGTACTGATAATTCTCAATATTATAATTTAACCTACGATGGCGATGGTGGTTTTGTAATCAATCTTGCACCCAAAGAAGCCAAAGGAAGCCATTATATGGGGTCAAGTATTATACTAAATACACCTAAAAATAATAATTCGAATATGAAAGAAAAATGAAAAATTATCTTAAAACAATCGGGAAAAGTGCTTTAGTGGCTGGTTTAGTTACTACTTCGTATATTGTAGGTTTAAATCAAAATCCATCATTTACTGAACTTCCACCGAAAGCCCAACAAGCAATTGTTGAAACACACGGGGATTTAGACACTCTACTAACAGAAGCAGTAGACCAGTACAAACGAGGAAATCCACCAAAAGCATTAGAACTTTACAGACAAGTTGAACAAGAAGCAGAATCCCTTGAAAAAATAGACCCTCAACACGAAGATACTGAAGCAAGAATGTTTCAGTATGGTGCGGCCATTATTGATACAGGAGACATAGTTACCAAACATATTGATTCTTTGTATGAACATATTGTTGCAGGAACACCCGAAAGAATAGCAGAATATGTTACCGCACCGGGTCTTTCATGGTTGGATGATCAGATGGAAATAATGGGACCTAAAAGCGGCGCTTATCATCGTTTAGATGGTGATAAAATCACACAAAAAGCATTGCTTAACTATTATGTGGGTAGTTCATTGAGATGGTACGATGCTCAAGAACAAATGCGAGAAACATTGAAAAGTTCTCCAAATAAAACTGAGCTGATTGAATGGGCAATTAGAATACTTGACAAAAGAATGGACCAGATAAAAAAAGATAGAGAATGGACTCTAAACTTTAAACAAGAGATTAACCATTAACTAAATTTAGCAATGGTTCTTTTTGGAAAGGCTTTCGATTAGGTATGAATAGAAATAAATATTAATTACTCCTAAACCAAGTAATCATAAAACAACCAAAATTAAAGAAGAAAAACTAAATGATAAACCTTACTCTTCCGGCATTTTTTCCATCTTGCTGCGGTGAATCTTAGCGAAATAAGGCACAGCTACTACATAATCTTCGCCAAAGCCGGCAATATCTCCTTCAATCGCTTCACAGGTTTTTCTTAATTTGGAAACTGCTCTTTTCAATTCCACTAAATCTTTATCTTTTAAGGGCTTGATATTCACTAGAGCAATAGTAGAACCTTCTCTTAATACGTCTAGGATCTCTTTGATATCTTCAAACTCTTCTAGTATGAAAGGTCTGACTATAACTTTAGAATGCTCATCTTTATTTTGAGTATGATTCACTTCTACATATTGATCTGCTTTTTCTAAATCATCATCCTCAGCAGGACGCATAAATTTTTCCTTTAATTGTAAAAAAAAGTCTTTCATTTTTCCACACCCTCTCCCTAGTTTTTTAAATCTTAATTTTTGTTACTTTGATTATGGTTTATTTGAAGCCTACTTATATATAAATGTTTTTATCCTCTAATCATCACATTTAACTACTTAGGCTGAACATATTGGAATAAGCCTTGCCTTTCCTGTTTTTTCCTTTCTTATATTCTACCGTTGCTCTAGGCAAGCTGAAAGTACCGATAATGTTCAGTTTAGCTTTAACTTTATAAGTGATTAAGCGATGTTCATAGGAATCTAATTCAGGGATAGACCAGATAACTTTCGTGCCTTGTTTGGTATGCTTAACCTCATCCGGCTTTAAAGTACCTAATTCTAATTGTTTTTCAATATTAGCAATACCCGGTACAGTATCAGTAATAATAATCTCTTTCTGCGGCTTTTTAGATTTATTCTTCACTTCTAAGGTCACTTTTACCTCAGATAAAGCTTCATCATCGATCATCTTAGCAGTAGCCGCAGTTTTAGTTATCTTTATTGGAGTTTGGACATAGACATAAAACGAAACTAATAATATAATCATGATTAAGAGATAAGCTAAAATTCGATAATTGATCATAAAATTTATTGTAGTAGACTCATTCGGGCTTAAGGTTACTTCCCAGATTAAATAGTACTGCTCCTTAGTCTTTAACACTTTACCTTCGCCACTGGCGAAAACTGAACCTAAGATTGAAATCGGAGTTTGAACCGTCTGGGTATTTTTTACGTTACCTTCATTAGTGACCGTTAACTTATTATTATGTTTTAAAAATTGTTTATCCATAGATAATTCTTTTTTAAATTCAGGAAGTAAGGACAGAACTTCAATTTTCTTTTCCAAAATTTTAACCACTTCATCTTTATACTCAAAGACAAAAAAGAGTACGTACTCTTTGGGTTGTTGGAAGAGATTGGGAGTCACACTTAATTCTACTGTTTTCTTTTCTAAAGAGGGTAAATCTACCGACAATTCTTTGGTAAATTCAGCCATATCACTCTGAACTTTGATTTTCAATCCTACCATATTTAAAGGATTTTTATTCTCTAAAAATAATTTAATTGATACCGGCTCTTTGGGATTGATCTTATCGTTCATATCTACCTCAGCTTTAATCGAGGGAAGATAATCTAGGGGATTTTCCGGACTTAAATAAATTTTTAAAGCGCGGTTATAAGTTTCACCTAAATCTCCCGCAACCGTGATATAAACATAATAGATTCCCGGGGAGAAATCAGGGTCTACTGCTTCTGCATGGATATTAGTAGTATAACTGCTTCCTGGCCCTAATTCAATAATTTTATCTTTAAAAGGAAAAGGATCAACATTCCATCCCTGGCCGGACTGTAAAGAATAAATACTATACCTCTGTTTTTGGGTAGCATTATTATGGAGCGTTAATTCAAATACTGCTTTCTCTCCGATAGTAACTTGGTTCTTTTTGACAGTAATCTTCACTACATCTTGCTCTGCCCAGGCTATACTGGCAAAAATAACTAGTAGAATTGCTGCTATTACTATAAATTTTCTTTCACCCATTTTTTTAAACCTTAGCCTTTATAAAATAATACTTCTATTTAAAGGCTTCGATTTTCAAAGAATATTTAACTCTCTTTTCACCGAGAGAACCTTCAGAAACATTTAAATACTCTGCTTTTTTAATAACTCTAATAATAAGCGTAAATTAAACTCAAGAAAAAGAGGTCGTAGGTTTAGATGGTAGAAGAGAGCGTATTCCGTGGAGTTATTGGATTCTTTGATAAGATTGGAGTATATGATATTATCTTACCATTTCTATTAGTATTTACTATTGTTTTTGCCATTCTGGAAAAAACTAAGATTTTAGGTATAGAAAAGATTGACGGAAAAGAGAATACCAAAAAAAATCTTAATTCCATGGTCGCTTTTGTGATCGCTTTCTTAGTCATCGCTTCTACTCAATTAGTCTCAGTAATCAATAAAGTCATGGCTAATATAGTTTTACTATTAATCTTGGCTGTCTGCTTTTTATTATTAGTGGGAGTTTTCTTTGGAGATAAAGAATTCACTCTTAAAGATTACCCTTCCTGGACTAAATTTTTCATGGTCATGATGTTCATTGGAATTGTGCTTATCTTCCTGCATGCTTTAGACTGGCTGCAATATATCTTTGCCTTATTTGTCTATTGGGATGCAGAATGGGCCAGCGCTATCATCTTTTTTATCGTTATTTTAGGATTTATCTGGTATGTCATTAAAGAGCCGAGCAAAGCTGCTGCTCCGGCAAAGAAAGATTAAAAATATAAAGAGATTAATATTACTAAATAATAAACAAATAAAAATTAAACAAATAATAACAAAATAATCATTCAAAAAAATAGGGGGTAACAAAAAATGGTAAATTCGTTGGGTTTTTCCAAACTAGCATATTATTTTCAAACATATGGGGTGATGGACTTTCTTCTCCCTTTTGTCTTAGTTTTTACAGTAGTTTTTGCAATAATGCAGAAAACTAAAATTCTCGGAGATAAAAAGAATTTTAATGTCATCATCGCCTTAGTTTTAGCTTTATCCTTTGTCGTGCCTCATGTCATTGGCTATTATCCACTAGGCTATGATCCGGTAGAGGTAATGAACAATTCTATTCCAAGTATTGCCTTAGTGGCAGTAGCTGCAGTTATGTTGTTAATCTTAATGGGCGTCTTTGGAGCAGATTTTTCTAAATCTGCTGCTCCGATTATCGCTATTCTGGCGATTATTTTTGTAGTCTATATTTTCGGTTCATCTTTAAACCTTTGGACTGGTCCGTCAGATGTCTTTTATTGGTGGACTCCTGATGTTACCGAATTGTTAATTATCCTTTTGGTCTTCGGAGTAATTGTTTATTTCATCGTCAAAGAGCCAGGAGATAAAACCGGCGGATCAAAGTTGTTTGAAAGTGTAGGTAAATTGTTTGAGAGGAAATAAATAATTTAATCAATACTAAAAATGGCCACACTATTTGATGTAGGATTGATCCAGACCTTTGATGTAATCTTTCCAGTATTATTAGTCTTTGCTTTAATCTTCGCTCTCTTGCAGAAAACTAAGGCCCTTGGAGAATCTGTCGGAGTTAATGCCATTATTGCTGTAGCTGCAGCTTTTATGGTTTTACTTTCTGATACTCTGGTAGAGATGATTAATTTCATGGTCCCTTGGTTTGTGGTCGCGATTATCTTTTTCGTGCTTTTGATTCTGATTTTCCAGATTTTTGGGACTAAAGAAGCAGATCTAACCAAAGCAGTTAAAGATAAGGCAGTCTATTGGTCAATCATCGGGATTGCTATTGTCATTCTTTTAGCTGCTTTCGGCCATGTTTTAGGCCAGTCTTTTACAGAACAAGCTTTTCAAGGGCAAGGAAACTTAACTGCCAGTGATGGAAGTGTAGCTTCTAGCAGCTTTGAAGGCAGTTTAAATGCTACTTTATTCCATCCTAAAGTTTTAGGATTGATCATCATCTTTGCTATTGCCATCTTTGCAGTAGCTTTCTTGAGCGGGGGATAAGTCTAACCACATTATTAACTTTAAAGTGGTATCTTACCCAAAGGTTTATATATTTCTTCTTCTAACTAGTGTAAGATGACTGAGGCAATTAATTCAACAGTAATTTCCACTTTTTATCAGTCTGGGCGCGATATCTCAGCTCTACCTGCTGGTACAAGACCAGTAAGTTCTCTGGATGAACTTGTTGCTGTCGTTGCGGGAACAGTATTATTTATTAACCATCGCTTAGTTAATCGCTCAGAACAAATGTGCGAAGTGGTTAAAGTTGATAGCATCTCTCCAGTGAGATATCACAAATCTACTCCCGAAGGGGAAGGTTATATTATTAATCCAGAGAATGGCTTTGTTCAAGTTACGAAAGGGCATTGTCTTAGATATGTAATAAGAGGATCTACTGTAAACATAGATAGAGATTATCAGTTTGAATCCCCTTATAGGGCTCGTTGGAAGCATAGAATCCCTATTAATCAAAATATGGTTGATACTGGTGAAGTTTTTGTATTAGGATAGAATATTATGATTCTCTTTAGAAACTAAATAGTTCTTATAACAGAATTTACTCCCCTTTGAACCCTTTGGTAATCCCTTTCAATTCTTTGACATTCTCCACGAATTCAGGAATGACATCTTTAAACACTTTTCCAACTGCTTTTAATTCTATTCCCACATCTTTCATCCGAGAATCATAATCTTCCAGCTTTCCCAGAACTCCTTGGTGCAGAACTTTAAAATCATCTTTTAATTTGTCTAAATCATTCTGGATCCTGGTTTGTTTCTCTTCGATCTTATTCTTCCATTCCACGATTTTCTTCACTTCCCCGATTAATTCTTCCCATTTTTCATCAATCATGCTTTCAGTGATCGCTTCAATTCTTTCATAGATGTTTCCTTCCTCAGAACTCATTCCGCCGGCTCCTCCTCCAGATCTTTTGGGAGCGTAAGCTGGCTCTTCCATCCCGAAAGAAGCATCATCTGCAGGATAATCTCCTCCTGATTGGCCCAGGGCAGAACTAATTTCCTGGCCAGAGATGCCGCTTCTGCGCAATTCTTCTGCAATCATCTCATCAGATAAGCCTTGTTGTCTTAATTCTAATACTTGTTGAGCTGGATTATATGAAGCCATAATCAAATCACCTTTTTTTAGTTGTATTTCTTTTGGGTATTATTAATCTTTTGATTTAAATTATATTTAAACTTTTTAATGCTAACATTAATAGGGCAAAAGCACCAATAATTATCATCATGATTTCAATTATTTCTTTAGTGGTCATTATCTTTTTATAAGTACTATTACTCTTAATTAAACGGGCTATGTTTCTCTTCTTTTAGCGGAAGAGGAATTTTTTCTTTAATCTCTGGATTTTTTAATTTATTTTCAACCATCCGCTCTAAATCTCTCTGGGTTACAAAGTTGAGCGGATTCCATAATTCAATATATCTTTTTATTACTTGTACTTCTTCAGAACCAGCAGTCTGTTTTAATTCTTTGATGATCAAATCCATCTTTTCTGAGGTCTTTTGCTGTTCGTGCTGGTATTCTAGAAAATCATTATTCAAAGCTTTCAGATCTTTTTTAAGATCGCCTGACTTTTTAGTAAAATCATTTTTGATTAAATCTACCTCGCGAAGCAGATTATTTACTTTTCCTTCCAAAGCCTTAATCCAGAGATATAATTTCGCGGCATCAAATCCGCCTGGTTCTGGTGGTGGGGGAGTATTTGCCATGGTTTTTGGTTCTAGATACGATTATACTATCTATCTCATATTTAAAGAAAAGAATTTAATAAACTTATGTGAGTACTTTAGAGTAGTATACTCCCTATTCTCAAATAAAGATTCTCCAAAAGTAAAATTGACCATTCCAACAAAGAAATCTATTTAAACTCTTAATATATTATTAACTTCAAAAAGATGATAGATGAGCCTAAGAACTGTTTCGAGTACGAAACTTATCATGAAGGGGAGAATAAGATTCTCAAGGTCTATCTGGAACGCTGTACTTTCCCTCCCACCATAGAATACAGCGAATTGTGCATGAGCAAGGTAGTAGATGCACTTCTAGCCGTGAGCGGAGTAACCGTTATTATTCTTAATCAATTAAGAGAATACGAATATGATTACTCTCAAACTAGCCTTCTTACAGAATTAGCTTTACTCTATAAAAAACTTAACCGCGATGAACGTTACGCTTATTCCCAATTACTGGTTGATCCTGAGCATGAACGATATATTCGGGGCAGTTACGCAATATTCCAAAGATTAATCTCCCGAAGATTAAAGGAAGATCCTCTCTCTGCCTACACTGCCCTGAAACGTTTGGAAATAAGAGAACGAACTAAGCTCAGCCAAGTATTAGATCAACGTCACCAGGATTCCCAGCAAAGATTCTTAACTTTACTTCAGGATGTGATCCAAAAGATAGAACTATTGAAAATAATCCAATTATTAGTTCCTCATACTCCCAGCCATGAAATTGGCAATAGAGAGATCTATAGCAATATTTTCCATCCTACCACTAGGCCTGATTTTATGCACACTAAATTAATCAGCGAATTTCCGGAAGGAAATCTGGAAGAAAGTTATAATTTTGATGCTAATGGCGACCAGTGTGAAGTTAATCTCTTTAATTTCGAGGATAATATCAAAATCATGTATCATCTTACTCCTCCGGAATTTCGTTTTACTGAGGAAGTCTATGAACTATTAGATGACGCTAAGCGTATCATGGCTGAGCATAAGCCCACTCGAGAGGAATTCGTTGATCCCCAGCGCATGCGGGAAGTTTTTTTCAATATCGGAAAAGATTTATTAGACGATCTTATCCAGCATAAAAATATTAATCTCTCTGAAGAGGAGGTAGATCAGCTAGCCCGGGCTTTACTGCGTTATACGGTAGGTTTTGGCCTGATAGAATTGCTTCTTTCTGATCCTAAAGTTCAGGACGTAAACATTAATTCTCCTAACGGAGAACTTCCCATTTTTATTGTGCACCAAGATTATGGGGATTGTTATACTAATATCTATCCCACCAGGACAGAGGTAGATTCCTGGGCTACTAAATTAAGGTTAATTTCCGGCAGGCCTTTAGACGAAGCTAACCCTATTTTGGATACAGAACTAAAAGTGGAAGGGTTCACTTCCCGGGTTTCTGCAATTACTGCCCCTTTAAGTCCGAACGGCTTGACTTTTTCTTTCCGCAGGCATCGGGATTTTCCCTGGACTTTTCCTCTCTATATGCAGCCGAAAATAAAATATATGAACGCACTTTCGGCAGGAGTGCTCAGTTTTATCATTGATAATAACGCTACGATATTAATTGCCGGAACCAGGTCCAGCGGAAAAAGCAGTTTACTGGGCAGTTTCTTAGTAGAATTAAGTAGAAGAACCAGAATAATTACCTTAGAAGATACTTTCGAACTTCCTCAGGAATCATTAAGGGCCTTAGGCTATAATCTAGATTCTCTTAAAGTAGCCTCGGCTTTATCTGCTCCTGGAAATGAAGTTGATCCCAGTATTGGCATTCGTTCTACCTTACGTTTAGGAGATTCGGCTATTTTCGTAGGAGAAGTTCGTTCTAAAGAGGCAGTAGCTTTATTTGAGGCCATGCGGGTAGGCGCAGCTGCGAATGTAGTCGCAGGAACCATTCATGCCGATAGCCCTTACGGGGTCTATGACCGGGTAGTTAACGATATCGGCGTACCTAAAACTTCTTTCAAAGCTATTGATATTATCGTGACTACTAACCCAGTGATTTCTGGATTGAAAAAGTATAAACGTATCTTAAGAGTTACCGAAGTCAGAAAACAATGGGATGAAGATCCCTTAAAAGAGGGCGCTTTTGTGGATTTGCTAGTCTATAATTCCAAGACCGACCAATTAGAGCTTACTGACGATTTAATCAACGGCAATTCAGAAATATTAAAACGTATGGCGGGTAAGGTTAAAGAATTCGCTGGAGATTGGGATGCAGTCTGGAATAATATCCAATTAAGAGCAGATACTAAACAAGCGATTGTAGATCTGGCTCTAGAATTAAATAATTTTTCTATTCTGGAAGCAGATTTTGTGATTCAAGCCAATGATATGTTTAAGTTGATTTCTGAGCGGGTTAAAGATAAGTACGGAAAATTAGATCCAGCTAGGATTTTATTTGAGTATAAAGAGTGGTTAAGGAAGGAAGTCAGGAAGAAGTAAAGTATATCAAAGAAGAAAAAGTAAGATTCTATAGAAAAGTCGCCGTTTTGTGTCCAGCGAACGCTTTTCTAGCCGTAAAACATATTTAGCTTTAGATTAATTCTAATAGTAACTGCTTTATATTTTCCGAAATTTACCCCGCAGTTTGCAGCGATTGGGAACTTCATTTAGCCGTAGCGAGCGAGACGTCCTACAGAGCAAAAATAGGATAGATTTATAAATAACTACTCCCCAATAGAAACAATGGTTGTGGCTTCAGAGCAAATGAATATTGAATTAGAAGAAATCCTTGCTGAGTTTAGTTCGGAAATAGCACAAAATTCAATTATCCAACTAGCGATAGATGCTGGAGTTTCCGTACCATTCTCTTTAGTGGAAAGAGTGGCGAATTCTCATGATTACAAAGCGACACGTGGAGAGATTTTTGAAATGGCAGGATGCCTCACTCAAGCGCGGAGATTGTATAAAGAATATTTTGAAGAAAGAAGTGGTGAAGAATGGGCGGGACTTTCTGCTGGTTATGCAAGAAAAGCAGGAGCAGAAGAGCAAGCAAAGGCTTTGTATAAATTAGCAATATCTTCTTCTTTAGAAAAAGAACTGTTTCCTCAAGCCCTCGAACTTGTCATTGAATTCGGTGATAAGATAGAAGTTGAAAAAGTCTATCAACGGGGAGTTAAATTTTACCTAAAAGAAGGTAGTTTCTGGAGAACAGTCTGGAAAAAAATAAAAGCAAAAACTGATCGTGAAAGGGTTGGATGCGATAGTTTACGCTATCAATACTTACGTTATGCTGCAGAAATGTCCCTTAAGATGGGAAACTGGCAGCAAGCAATAGGTATCTACTGCCAGAATAGAGATTTTCTTTCTGCAGCTAAACTCTCTGAGCTAACTGGAAAAGATAGAGAAACAATAAATAAATTATATCGTAAGGAAATTTCATTTTTGAAGAGAAGAGATTTTTACACTGCCCCTGCATTAGCTTTGATGTTAGGTGATTTAGATATGGCTATCAGATTGAAATTAAAAAATGGTGATTATAAAACTGCAGCAGAATTAGCTTTTAAGAAAGGAGATGGGAAGAAAGCAAAATCAATTTTACGGGAAGGGATTGAATATTGTTTAGAACGAGCACAGGGACATGTCCATGAAGAAGAAAAAGGAACTTTAAGAGGTTTAGTCTTTGAGCAACAAAAGCATATTCTTCGTTTTGTAAGAAGAAAACCTGAGTTGGCATATGCTGCTCTTCTTTGGACTGCCGAACAAAAACGTTCATTGCCTTCTTATGAAAAAGCAGCTGAACATCTTGTAGAAGCGGCTGAATTATGCACATTAGCTCACGAAAACGAAAATGCTCAGAGATTTTATGTCCAAGCATTGGAGATCCTTAAAAAAAGTGAGTCTTCGGATATTTCGAGAATTGCCAGCTTGGCAAAAAAAGCAAACGACCAAGAAAGCTTTAATTGGGCATATACTAGGCTTATGGACAGATCTAGGAAAGATGCAGAGAAATGGCCGACAAGTGCTAATATCAGTTTTGGTTGCATGGCAAAATGGGCAGAAGAATTAAGCGAAGAAAAAGATGCCATTATTTTCTATAAATTAGCAGATAACTATGTGGATGCCGCTAAGGTTAATCTGAAAAAAGGCTGGAAAAGGGAGGCTTTGCAGTGTTATGATGAAGGGGGAGATCTTGGCGGAGCAGTCTATCCTGCAGTAGACTTGGCATTAGAATTAGGGGAAAAAGAAAAAGCCAGAGAAATTCTTTCTCGCGCTGCCCCAAGACTTTTAGGAGGGGAGACATCAAGTGTCTCAAATTGTGTAAATGTTGGTGAATATGCTTTAGTAATAGAAGACATTACTTTACTACGAGAAGCTTATCAAAAGTCTATTGAAAGTATAGAGAAATACGGCTTGGGAGACATGAGTGAACATAGAGCAAAGCAAATAGAGAAACTTGTCGGTTTATCTGCTGCTCTGGGAGAGGAAAGCAAAGAAAAGGCCTTCCAGAAGATTACGGGATGGATGAAGAAACGGTGGGATATTTATCTCAACTCAAACAGAAACTTTTTTTTAAAAACCAATTCTGAAGAACCATTAGATGTCAGGCTAAAAGAAGCCAACCTTAGAGAACTTATTCATTGTTATGAAACCAAAGTAAAACCATTAGGGATGTAATTTAGAACTTACCACCACCCAGAAAGTTGCGGGGAGTGCTGTTAATTTTGGTTACGAATTATTGTTAGATGCGGTCAGAATTGGCGGTGTTTATGGAGCATACAAACTATGGGATTATTTATCTTGATTTTAAAACTTTTTCTAATTCTTATCTTTATCCCTTTAAGCTATTGCTTAATTTTTCGGCCATCTTTTCTAGCTCTTTTTCGAGATTAGAATTCAATTTATTTTCAAAAATATCCTGATAATTCCCTTTCAGCTCGCTGTTGGAACGGAAACTTTTTTTAGCGACTACAGGAATTCCTAAAATTTTACAAAAATTATCTGTAATATTCTTTAAACAAACCTTAATCTCTTTAATCATATCTGCACCCACCACAATCACCATTGCTCTTTTCCGGGAAAAATCTGTCTGGGCAGTATATAATATACTGCAGCGGTCCATAAAATCTTTAAATATTCCTGGAGGCATATTAAAATAATTAGGTAAAACAAAGACATAGCCATCTGCGCTTTTTATTTTTTCATAAATTTCTGCCATAGCATCTTTTTTCCAACAGGTTAGGTTTTTGTTGCAATACTCTACGCAACCAGCACATCTTTGGATCTCTTTTTCTCTTAATAAAACAATTTCATTTTCTATTCCTTTTTTTTCGAAGATATGTTTTAATCTATTCAGAATGGCTTCAGAATTACCTTTTCTGGGACTTCCGCAGACACTTAATATCTTCATTTTTTTTCCAATAACTTTTAGTTAGATTCTTTACGCAATTGAGCGCGAGTTCGGGGTTTTTCTTTAACACCTATATCTTCCCGAACGATTAAATATTCCTCAGCGATATAATAAAATTGGACAAAAGTGAATAGGTCTGTACTCTCAGCAGCATGATCCTCTTTCCATTTGCCGGGATGGCCTTCAAAAGTATAACTAGACCTACCTGTATCAGCAGTAACCAAAAAAGCATTAGCCTTAATTCCATTTACTTCAAATTCAGGAAATACTTTTTCAATCGTAGTCTCCAGGTCATTTCCCGGGCTGCCCACTCGTTTTAAAGCTCCAATTGATTTGATCGGATGGGGTGGGTCAAAACTACTATTTACAACATATTCTTCTCCGGTTCTTTTATTCCAAGCATGCATCAAGCAATCGTCTTGGGTTAATTGTAGATAAGTCGCAAATTTCATTTTTAAATTTTTTAGTTTAATCTTTCATTCAAATATAGACGATTTTGGGAAATCCGTTTAAAATCGTCTTAGAGGACTTTAGATCAGCTCAGATTGTGCAATTTAGAGGGATTATTCAAAGTCCTCTATAAATAATTTATGATTAATCTTCAGACTTTATTTATCTTTCCTATCTTCCCTACCACATAAAATATCTCATTACTAAACTCTAAAACCTTAAATTCATACCCTAATCTTCTGCACATCAATTCTATCCATCCCCTTCGGGGATGATTCATGCTCTTTCCGCTCATGGTTAAGGTTGGAAAACTAACCACCATATATTTCGTCGGAATCGCTTTGATTACTTCTTCGCTTTTCTTATGTCCTTTCCCCTGATCGATAATGTCCGTAATCTTAAACATAAAACAGAGATCCACTTTTTTAATCTGGATTAATCTTTCCATCTGATTAAAGTCGAGTATTCCTGCTTCTCCCGCAATATTTTTATTCTTCTGATGCAGATACTCAAATAATGTTTTAAGATTTCCAATTTCCTCTTGATTTAAATCATAAGCAGAATAATTTAATCTTTCTAGTCCCATCAGCGGGATTGAAAAGGGATTGATCCCGCATCCTAGATCGATAATGCCTTTTGGTTTGCCCGTAATCGCAAAGATCTTTTGGTATAATTGGGGATAAAACTCAATTCTCTCTTTAGTAGAGGAATGAGAATTAAGTATCTGGATTAATTTATCCCTGCTTGGAATTTTTAAATATTCTTTAACTAAATCATCTATCTTGCTTTTTTCAGTTCTGAACAAGCCATGCATCCTTCTTAGTTTTGCCCGGACTAATTTTATCGTGAGTTTGAAAGCTGCAGATCTAGAATGAAACTTGCTCAATAAGGTGTTGAATAGTTTTGCTTCTTGGTTTAATACTTTTAATAATTGTTCTCTCACAAAACTATCGGTTAAATCTTTTAATTCCTTCTTTCGCTTGATTTCTGCAACTAATTGCTTTATTTTCTCTTCATCTAGGTTTATGGACATAGAGTAAAGCATATCTTTAGGTTATAAAAAGCTTTTTAAACCAGAAAGTAATCTTTTAAGATAATCATTAAAAAACCTAACCATTAAAGATTAATCTCTAAACCATGAATAAGAACTTTAAGAATAGCGTTAAACGCGCCTGGAAATTCTTCTGGGAAGAAGATAGCGCCTGGAGCTGGATCGCTAATTTAATTGTAGCTTTTCTGGTCATTCGCTTTCTAGTTTATCCTTTCCTCGGCCTAATTTTAGGCACCAGCTATCCTATTGTAGCAGTTATTTCCGAAAGCATGGAACATGGCACTAAAGATAATCTTATCTGTGGCCAGAACCTTCCTGAATTTAAAGAATCGTTTGATAATTATTGGAAATATTGCGGAGCTTGGTATGAATCTAATGCTATCCCTAAAGAAGAGTTCAAGCAATTTCCTTTTCAGGATGGATTTCGGAAAGGTGATGTCATCATTCTCTGGCGGGCGAATGAGAATAATCTCAAAATAGGGGATGTTTTAATCTTCCAGAGTTCTAAGCCTCAGCCTTTGATCCATCGGGTAGTTAAAACATGGGGAGAAGATGGTAATACTTATTACCAGACTAAAGGAGATCATAACAGTAAAAGCATCTCCGGCTCCTTAGGGGAAGAAAAGATCTCTTCCAACCGCATTTACGGTCAAGGCCTTCTGCGTATACCTTATCTGGGCTGGGTCAAGATCCTCTTTGTGGATGCAGTTAAGCCCTTTGGGATTGAAATCGAAAGGTAAGAATAGACATTTTTCAAGATTTTCTCTTAAATCTCCACCACCATCTTATTCTTCCCTTCCGGATAGATTATAATCTCTTTTTCTCTTTTGATATTCATGAATTTGGCAATTTGTTCAGGTATTCTTACGATTAAAGAATTCCCAGAATAAGAAATTTTACTTTTCTTGCTTAACCCAAACAGGCCTTTCTTTTTTTCAATCTCCTCTATTTTTTGGCTAGTCTTCTTATCAAACCATTCTTCTTTACAGGCAGTGCAAACCTGAGCCGTAAATTCGCCAATAGGTTCGCCATAAATTTTATAGAACACTTTCTTCTGATGAAGTAATCCTGCTTCGCAAAGAGGGCATTTTTGAGCTTTCATTTTCTTAACATCACCGTAATGATAAAATATTTATTCTCTATTTTTTTATAAACCACCCGAATATACCTATAATCTGAGACTATTTTATTTTTGTCTTGGAGATATTTTGCCCCGCATTGAATCGTACCCTCAATCTCAGCTATGCTGATCCCGCGCTCACGTGCTTGTTCTAATGCATGTTTACTCATCCAGATGATCATCTCGAGCCTCAAGGATACTTATTTAGTCTCTTTTCACTTACCAGTAAGTTAAAGTATAAAAGCTTTTCGGATGATTTTTGCTGTTGGGCTGTATCATTCTGGCAAAACAAAAGATTTAATAACTATTTTTCTTTTCTTAAAGTAAATGAATGAAAAAAAGAAGTGGTGGCAGAAGCTCCTCTGGCATGAAGAACATCCGGAAAAGATAAACCAAGTCAAAGATATTTCGGCCATTATTGAGTTTCTGGAAGAGCTTAATTCTGATACTAAAATACTTCTTCCGCTCTTAAGCCAATTAGTAGAATTGGAAAAAGAGCGGGCAGTCATTTTCGCTAAGCCCAGATTATTGCAGATCAATCTGGAATCGCAGGCAAAAGTATTGGATAAATTATTGGAAAATTACGAATTCTTTCAGAATGATACTGATATCAATGGGATCAGATTAAAAGCTATCGCTAACCAATTCTTAAGCAATGCTAGGCAGGCGGGATTAAAAGATTTAGTCCAGGAAAAGAAAGCAGACCAGAACTGGAAATTCTTTTGGTGAAATTTAAGCTATTATTTCTTTTTTGATCTAGCTAAAAAAGCTTTAATTAATAATTCTACCTGGGGAGACATTTCTACTTCTTGCCTTTTGCAATAATTCCTAAATTCTTGAACTAAACCCTCATCTAAAGTGAAGTTTACTCTTTTCTTGTACTTTAATTTTCTTAATTTCCCCGTTTTGTCCAAGTCTTCTAATTGCATAAATAAATCTTGGTTCTGGTTGATTATTTTTTTAATCTTATCTTGGGTAGTAAGCATTTTTTATCGTCCTCGCAATTTGTTCAATAGATTTATAGTTCTTCTTAGCCAAATAATGGATTATTCTGGTTATATTTTCTTTATCCCAATTTACCCCTTTTTCTTCGAAATAATAAATAGCTATAGCTAAAGCGGTTCTCTTATTCCCATCCTCAAAAGCATGGTCCACTAATAAGCTTCTTAACAAGTAAGCTAGTTCATAGAGCCAACTTTTTCTAAATTTGGCCATGGATAGGGCAAAGTCTAGGCTGCTTTCGTTTCGGAGCTGTCCTTTTTCACCAATCTCTTGATTGATCCTGACCAGATCTTTCTTGTTTAAAGCTATCATTTTTATACCCACTTATACACACTAATGTGTATTAAAACATCACTTATTTAAAAACTTTTCTAAATTAATTAGTCTTACTTTTCTCCCACTTCTGATATTTTCTCACTACCTCTTCCAAGGGCGAAGAATCAAACAGATTCCTTTCCAGGAAGGCATTAGCTATAGAAGTATACATCTGAGAAATAGTCTCTCTTAATTCCGGAGGTAAGGAAGGGGGAGTTTCCGTACATAATGCTTTCCAATCAGTGCTCCCCTGCTTTTTAGCTTCTTCCTTAGCTCTTGATACCGCTTCATACCAGGCAGTCTTTTTATAAAATTCTCTGGCTACTTCTTTGCTTACGTTAACCCCATCAAAAGTAAACCTACATTCGTCAGGGGTTCCAAAGACGTCTACTACCATTAATCTGCCATTAGGATCATAAGCTAATTCTATTTTCCCATCCAGATTAACTAATCCTGCTTTCTCTGCAGTATAAGTGATTAGGTCATTAACTTCTCTGAGAGTTTTCTTAACTTCTTTTAATTCCAGATCACTTAACCCGCTGATTTGTTGCGCTTCCTCCCAGTTAAGATAACGATCTTCAGATTCTAATTTTGTACTTACATCTAGTATGGGCGGGTCTAATTTTTCCCCTGATTCTGGGCGATGATCAAGCCCTAATTGTCTTAGGGTTACTACCCCAGAATCTAATCTGGAGGAAACTCTTGAGCCGGGAAGCAATTGGTTTCGATAAATGATCTCTAAAGGGATTAAAAAATGGTATAAATCAGCATGAAAAGCAGAATAATCATACTTCCCCTCTTTAAATTCTGGTCTGACTACCCTGACTAATTTAACTAACATGGTATTAGTGGGCTGGAAAATTCTAGAAGTATCAATCAGCCCCCTTTTTTGGTCTGCAATACCTTGATAATGGGTAGCTATATCTAATCTTTTTGCCTGTTCAAAGAGATAGGCAGCAATCATGCAGAGAGCCGCACCTTTGTTTGGAATTTGGTCCGGCATCTCTCCCCAATCGAAGACTGAATATCTATCAGAGAAAACGAATTTACCTAACCCTTCCCTTCTTTCTGTAGGATCACGAATAATATCTAAATCTTTGACGCTGCCCATAATAAACCACCCTTATCAGATAGAATAATATTATTTTATTTAAGTTTTTGGGTAGTGGAGAAGAAAGATTAACCATTTAAAGAAAACCAAGCCTAAAAATGATCCTTACTGCTTAAACATCAGCCAATCGTTTTTGTATGGCTTAGCACTATCATTTCCTTGGAAGGCTTCTGCAGTGCAGCCAACTAAAACACTGTGCGGGCCGGCTTTAGCTCCGTGAGCTTTCCCAGGCGGAACTAAAAAATAGCCCCTATCTTTTGCAGTTAAATTATGTTCACTTCGAACTGGTTGAACTCCTT
>ORJL011889728.1_pt1 | contig 70119 bp, 69 predicted proteins | sample 1779941 | NCBI WGS metagenome assembly ORJL01 (sample SAMEA104232317, study PRJEB22302) | groundwater metagenome | biome: forest; feature: aquifer; material: groundwater | place: USA | collected 2011-08-07 | depth 5.8 m | reverse complement strand
TGTTTCGCGCGAGCTCTTGCGCATGATCGCGTTCAACATTATTATGCCCGTGATTCAAGGGATGCGCAAAGAAGAATGTTCTTTCCGGGGTGTCTTGTATGCCGGTATTATGATCACCGAAGACGGCCCGAAGGTTTTGGAATTCAACGTTCGCTTTGGCGATCCTGAAACGCAGGCGATTTTGCCGCGCTTGAAAAATGATTTGGTGGAAGTCATGCTGGCCAGCTGTGAAGGGAAAATGCATCAGGTACGGCTTGATTGGGATAAGCGCGCGTGCGTTTGCGTTGTTTTAAGTTCGCGCGGGTATCCGGGCAATTATGAAAAGGGAAAAGAAATTACGGGATTAAAAGAGGCGTCGTCGGTTTCTTCGGCGGTTGTTTTTCATGCCGGCACGGAAAAAAAGGATGGAAAAGTATTAACCTCCGGCGGACGTGTTTTGGGCGTGATGAGCTTAGGCGATGGTATCGAGCAGGCGATTGACACGGCGTATCAGGCGGTTGAAAAAATAAAGTTTGACGGGTGTTTTTTCAGGCGGGATATCGGGGCAAAAGCTATGGGGAGGGTTGAGACATGAGCGCAGTGCAGGTTTCGATTGTGATGGGAAGCCAAAGTGATTTACCGGCGATGAAAGAGGCATCCGATATCTTGAAGGAATTTGGCGTTGAGTCGGAAATTCGCGTTTTATCCGCGCACCGCACACCCGATGAAACCGCCGAATACGCCAAGGCCTTAAAATCGCGCGGGATTAAAATCGTGATTGCGGGGGCGGGCGGCGCGGCGGCCTTGGCCGGCGTTGTGGCAAGTTTGACATCTCTTCCGGTCATCGGCGTTCCGATTCAAACACCGGCGTTGGGCGGCATGGACTCGCTTCTTTCCACCGTGCAAATGCCATCGGGCGTTCCGGTGGCGACCGTCGCGATTGGTAATGCTAAAAACGCTGGATTTTTAGCGCTCCGCATTCTGGGCGTATCGGACAAGGATATACAAACAAAGCTGGAAAAATATAGAGAAACTCAAGCCGCGAAAATCCTTAAACTCAAGGTTGAGGTTTGAAGACACAAATCATTTCCATCCATCCGCGGTATCCCGAAATGGATAAGATTGCGCATTGCGCCAAGATTATCCAAAAAGGGGGATTGGTGATTTTTCCGACGGAAACGGTGTATGGAGTGGCGGCTGACTCCTCAAACCCCAAAGCCGTCGAGCGCCTGCGGGCCATTAAAAAACGCGACGCCTCAAAACCGTTTTCCCTTTTGACCGCTAAAAAAGACCTGGATGATATTAACGCGAATTTAGATAAGAGTGTTTACAAAGTGATTGATGAATTCTGGCCCGGGCCTTTAACCATCGTTATTTCTTTAAAGGACACAGAAAAAACCGTGGGTGTGCGCATGCCAAACAATGCTATTGCCTTAAGCTTGGTTAAAGAATCGCGTTGTTTGTTGGTAGCACCGTCGGCAAATCTGGCTGATAAAACGCCGCCGACCACATGCCGGGAGGCGCTGGCGGATTTAAACGGCCTGGTTGACGCGGCCATTGACGGAGGCACGGCCGTGCTGGGCTGTGAATCATCAGTTGTTGATTTAACGGGCCTTCCGCCAAAGATTTTGCGCGAAGGGCCGATTACAAAAGATCATATTGAAAAAGCTATAAAGCAGAAAATTATCCTTTTTGTCTGCACGGGAAATAGCTGCCGTTCAGTTATGGCGGAATATCTTTTGAAAAAAGTCCTCGGACAGCGCCGGGATGTTACGGTGATTTCCGCCGGGACGGGCGTGTATATGAGTATGGGCGCCAGCGCCGAAACGATTGAGGTTTTGCGCAAAGAGGGAATTGATTCTTCGCTTCATTTTTCCCAGCCGGTGACAAAGACGACGCTGAAAAAAGCCGATTTGGTTTTGGTGATGACGCAGATGCACCGCCAGCAGATTTTAGAAAAGGTCCCGTTTGTCGAGAACCGCGTCTATCTTTTGCGCGAATTTGCCAATATCCCCAAGCGTTTTGGTTCGGATTTGGATATTCCGGATCCGATTGGAAAATCCGCGCAGGCCTATGAAGAATGTTTATGGATGATTAAAGAGTCTATCGGGAAAATAGCGGAGCTTTTATGAAAATCTTTATCGGAGCCGATCATCGGGGATTTCAATTAAAAAAGAAGATTGTGGGTTTTCTTTCGAGAAAAGGTTACAACGTTGTTGATATGGGAAGCCACGTCGAGGGAGAGGCCTGCGATTATCCGTTGATTTCCTGTAAAGTCGCGAAGGCTGTTTCAATGTCGCGGGATTCAAAAGGGATTTTGGTTTGTATGACAGGGATTGGCCATTCAATTGCGGCCAACAAAGTGCGCGGGGCGCGCGCCGCGCTTTGCTATAACAAAAAAGCCGCTGCCCTTTCTCGCGCCCATAACGACAGTAATATTTTGATCATCGGATCGAAATTTGTTAAACAAAAAGATATTTTGGGTATCGTCACAGTGTGGTTGAAAACTGAGTTTGAAGGCGGGCGGCATCTGCGGCGCGTCAACCAAATCAAAAAGATTGAAAGAAATTGTCTTGAGAAAGATTTTTGTAAGTAATAAATCAATCATTTGAACGGGAGGATTCATGCGGTATCTTCAAAAAACGGACAAAGAAGTTTATGACGCGATTAAACGCGAAGTCAAAAGGCAAAACGATAATTTGGAATTGATTGCTTCGGAGAATTTTGTTTCGGAGGCGGTTTTAGAAGCGCAAGGCTGCGTCATGACCAACAAATACGCCGAAGGATATCCGGCGGCGCGCTGGTACGGCGGATGCGAAAATGTGGATGTCGTTGAGAGTCTGGCCATCGCGCGCGCCAAAAAGATTTTTGGGGCTGAACATGTCAATGTTCAGCCCCATTGCGGTTCGCAGGCGAACATGGCGGTTTACAACGCCGCCCTTGTTCCCGGCGATACGGTGTTGGCCATGGATTTGGCCTGCGGCGGGCATTTGACGCACGGCCATAAGATTAATTTTTCCGGAAGAACTTACAAAATTGTTTCCTATGGCGTTAATAAAGAAAGCGAGATGCTGGATTACAGTGAAATCGCACGCTTAGCCTTGGAGCATAAACCAAAAATGATTCTCGCCGGCGCGTCAGCCTATTCACGCGTCATTGATTTTAAAAAGTTTCGTGAAATCTGCGATTCGGTAGGCGCGTATCTTTTTGTGGATATGGCGCACATCGCCGGGCTCGTGGCCGCCGGGCTTCATCCCAGTCCCATTCCTTACGCGGAATTTGTGACAACGACAACTCATAAAACACTGCGCGGCCCGCGCGGAGGCATGGTTCTATGCCGTCAAGAATTTGCCAAAAAAATTGATATGGCGGTTTTCCCCGGAATTCAAGGCGGGCCTTTGATGCACGTGATTGCCGCCAAGGCCGTGGCCTTAAAGGAAGCGCTTTTGCCGAGTTTTAAAAAATATCAGGCGCAGATTATCAAAAATGCTAAAGCGCTTTCCGGCGAGCTGGCCAAGCGCGGCTACCGTATTGTCGCGGGGGGAACGGACAATCATCTTTTCATGGTGGATTTACGCGCGAAAAATATCAGCGGCAAAGACGCGGCGCATCTTTTGGATTTAGCGCGGATAACGGTGAATAAAAATCTTATTCCCTATGATCCGCAGCCGCCGATGGTGACAAGCGGCATCCGCGTCGGCACGCCCGCCGTAACAACGCGCGGCATGAAGGAAGAAGAAATGAAAACAATCGCCGCGCTCATCGACGAGGCGATCGTTCACCGGGACAATGAAAAAGTCTTAGCAGGGGTTTGTAAAAAAGTGGGCGCGCTTACTAAAAAATTCCCTTTGTATAAAAGTCAATAATAATGAAATGCTCATCGTGTTTTAAAGAAACAAAGGTGATTGATTCACGTCTAAGCAAAGATGGCTTGTCTATTCGCCGCCGGCGCGAATGCCTCAAATGTAAAAAACGTTTCACAACGTATGAATATGTTGAAGAGGTTCCTTTGATGATTGTCAAACGTGACAATCGCCGCCAGCCCTTTGATAGAAAAAAACTCATGGCCGGCATTATCAAGGCCTGTGAAAAACGCCCGATCAGCATGGACAAGATTGAAGATGTGACAACCGAAATCGAACGGGGCATTCAAAAAAAATACGACAGGGAAGTTAACTCGCGCGATATCGGCGAAATGGTGATGGCCAAATTGGCCGGCTTAGATGAGGTGGCCTATGTGCGGTTTGCCTCCGTCTATCGCCAGTTTCGCGACGTCAACCAATTTATGAATGAGCTTAAAACAATTTTAGACAAACAGAAAAAAAGAAAAAAGAAATAACGCCCGAATTCACCGCTACCGTACCAAAGGATATCCGCCATGATTGAAGTGGAACTGAGCAAAATTATTATTGATGAAAAGCGCCAGGATCAAATCATCGTCTTAAAAGAAAAAGGGGGCACGCGCCAATTTCCCATTGTTATCGGGTTTTTGGAGGCCTCTTCGATCAAGATGAAACTCTCCGGCATGCAGGCGCCGCGGCCCATGACGCATGATCTGTTTATCCTGATTTTTAAAAATCTCAACGTCACTTTTGAAATGCTCGTCATCGATAAACTGATTAACAATACCTTTCACGCCAAGTTGATGCTCAAGACCTCCGACGGGCAATCGAAAGCCGTGGACGCCAGGCCTTCCGACGGCGTTGCCTTGGCCGTCAGGGCCTCTGCCCCCATTTTTGTCGAAGAAGAAGTTTTGGAAAAAGCCGCCATTATTAAGCTTTAGAAAATGGAAACCCCATGCCCTTTTTGGTCCCTCATCTTGATAGTGTCCAAGCTATTGCCAAACGAAAAAAAATAAAAATTTTTTTGGTGGGCGGTTTTTTGCGCGACTATCTTCTCAATCGCCCTTGCGTTGACTTTGATTTTACTCTCAAACAAGGGGCCATTTCTTTCGCCCGGGTTTTTGCCAGAAAAATCAAAGGCGCTTTTGTCCTCTTGGACCAGGAGCACGGTTGCGCGCGGGTGGTCCGGAAGGAAGGCGGGCGAATCTTGATTTTTGATTTCGCGGATTTCCGCGACAAGACGCTTTTGGGCGATTTATCGCACAGAGATTTTACCATCAACACGCTTTGCGTTGACATCGCGCAGCTGAAACAGAAAGAAGATGTTCCGGATATTTTATTGGGCACGAAGAAAGCAAAGGCGGATATTAAAAACAAAACTATCCGCATGGTTTCCCGGACGAGTTTTCAGGAAGACCCGCTGCGGCTTTTGCGCGCCTTTAGCCTTCAGGCGCTATTGGGTTTTAAGATAGAAAAGAAAACTCTTTTGAAGATTAAAAAAGAAAAGGGTTTGCTCAAAGGCACATCCTTTGAGCGTATTCGCGACGAGATTTTTAAGGTTTTAGAAACGGACAAAGCCGCCGAAAATATCAGGCAGATGGATAAAGCCGGTATCTTTGAGAAAATTATTCCTCAAATCAGCGTCATGTTTCCCTGCACGCAAGGCGGCTATCATCATTTGGATGTTTGGCCGCATTCGCTGGAGGCGCTTTTTCAGCTTGAAGGCGTTTTAAAAGAGTTTCGAACGATACCGGAAATCCGCGCGTATCTTGACGAGCCGCTGGCGGGGGCGCGGACACGCCAGGGGCTTCTTAAGTTAGCCGCGCTGTTGCATGATATCGGCAAGCCCGAGACCAAAAAAATTGAAAACGGCCGAACATCCTTTCACGGCCATGAACATGTCGGTAAAGGCATTGTCCGGCACATCGCCAAAATGCTTAAACTCTCGACGAGGGAACAGTATACTTTGGAGGGCATGGTCCTTTGGCATTTGCGCCCCGGGTATTTGTCGAATTTTAAATCGCCGTCCCAGCGCGCGATTTTCCGTTATTTTCGCGACACAAAAGAAGAAGCCGTCAGTATCCTTCTTTTGTCCTTAGCGGATCAGCGCGCCACCCGCGGGCCCTTGACCAGCGCTTATGACCAAAAACATCACGAAGATATTGTCAAACGCCTTGTCGGGTCTTATCTTGATAAGGGGAAGGAAAAACCTTTTGTGCGGTTGATTGGCGGCCATGACCTTATCCGAAAACTTAAACTGACGCCTTCGCCGCTTTTTTCGAAGATTCTCGCCGCTGTTGAAGAACAACAGGCGATGGGAAAGATTGCAGCAAAACAAGAGGCTTTAGCTTTTGCGCGGCAGATGGCGGCAAGCTAAGTGTATAGAAAATGAAAATCAAAAATACAGATCTTAAAGTTATTCAAGGCGACATATCAAAAGTCAAAGCGGATTTAATTGCCGAGGATTTCCATTTTAAAAGAATTCCCCCCTCTCATGAAGGGCAAATCCGCCTGGCGATAAGAAAAATCTTTCGCGCCGCTAACCGCCGCAAAGCCAAAACGATTGCTTTTCCCGCGATGGGTTACGTGAGAAACCAGTTTCCCCTTATTGGTTCCGCGAAAATCATGACACAAGAGGTTTTGAAGTTCCTGCGCGAACACAAAACATATTTGAAGGAAATTATTTTTTGCCTTCCTGCGCCAAAAGAGTTTAAGATTTTTGAAAAGTCTGTTTACGGTTATGTTGAGCACATCCTTTATAAACTCTCCGAAGGGCCGTATGTTACCGTCGATGCGATTATCGAATGTAAGGGCGGCATTGTCTTGATTGAGCGCTCCAATCCGCCTTACGGCTTGGCGTTGCCGGGTGGATTTGTAGATTGCGGTGAGAGCTTGGAGGAGGCGGTGTGCCGCGAGGCCAAAGAAGAAACTAATTTAACGCTCACCAATTTGCGGCAATTCCATACGTATTCAAAACCCGACCGTGATCCGCGCTTTCACACAATTGGGACGGTCTTTATTGCGCGAGGAAAGGGCACGCCCAAATTCGGCGATGACGCCAAGGGCCTGCGTGTTGTGGCGCGTAAAGATTTGATGAAATTCAATTACGCCTTTGACCATAAAGAAATTATTAAGGATTACCTCAGTGCAAGAAAACAAAAGCGCAAATAATTTAGGCATTTCAAAGATGGCACATTTGTTTTTGCGATGGCTTCGGGTATTTTTGATTGCCGCGATCCTCATTGCGGCGTATCAGGGCTTTGTAAAGTATTCCCAGGAGAATAAAATCTTAAAAGAAATCGTCTCCCGCCTCGAAGCGGATTCGCGCGCGGCGCAGGTCCTCGTGACAAAAGTTGTCTTTAACGAGCAAACGCAAAAGACTTACACGACGATAAAATTCCTGGAGTTTGATTCCAAAGGCCGGGCGCTTGCGCCTAAATATTTTACGTTTGCAGGTAATATTATCCAATTCCAATCGCTCATCATCCGCTTCGATGATATGAAGGTGAAATATGCCGACCGTCTGCGCGGCAAAAGCGCCTACATTTTTCTAAAGACCTTTATGCTCGATGGAGCAAATACGCAGGAATTTGAGATCGCCCACGCGAATGATATTCCGGCGGGGTATAAAATTGAAGGCGTTACGTCAGATTTTGAAAGAAAATTATGGGAAAGATTCTGGCGGCTTGCGCTTGACCCTGTATCCTCATCGAAAGCCGGAATCAAAAACGCGCAGATTGAAGCGCCGGGGACGATGTTTGTTCCGGGGACGCTTTACACCATTCAAATCGAGCACGATGGCGGTTTGCGTATTGACGCATCGCCGCTGCCGAAAATCTTAGAGGGGGAGACCATGCCATGAACCAGATAAAAATTCTTATCGCCGACGATGAAAAAGATGTTTTGGATGTCATGGAAAAGAAAATCAAACAAGCCGGCTACGCGGTCGTCGCGGCCCGTAACGGTCAGGAGGCGTGGGATAAAATCAAAAGCGAATCGCCGGATGTGATTGTCCTGGATTTAACCATGCCCAAGATGGATGGGTTGGATGTTTTAAAAAACCTGCGCGAAAGCCCGCCGTCGGCCAAATGGCAGCCGGTCATTATCGTTTCCGCGCGCGGGGAATTGGAAGATATGCAAAAGGGGTTTTCCTTGGAGGCCGATCACTATATTACCAAGCCCTGCAGTGTGGATGTGATTCTAAAAGGGATCCATTTGATGGAGGTCCTTATTCCTCAAAGAAAATCCAAGATCGAAATAGAAACCGATAGAAAAATGAAGCCATGAAGATGCTGTTCTTTTTTGTCGTCGCACTTTTTTTGTTTGCCGCGTTTGTGCGTTATTTTGAGGCCAACGCGATTTTTCATCCCACAAAAGAAATGCCGGTGACACCTGCCTTTATCGGGCTGCCGTTTGAGGATGTTTATTTTAAAACGCAGGACGGCCTTACGCTCAATGGGTGGTTCATCCGCTCGCCGGGGGCGCGCGCGACGTTTTTATTTTTCCACGGGAACGCCGGAAACATCAGCCACCGCCTGGAAAAAATTTCTTTATTCCATGAGCTTGGCGTCAATGTTTTTATTATTGATTATCGCGGCTTTGGAAAAAGTGAAGGCAAGCCCAGCGAAGAGGGAATTTACAAAGATGCCCTGGCGGCTTACGAATATCTGATGACGCGAAACGACATTGACCATAAAGTTCTTGTCAGTTACGGTGATTCCTTAGGCGCCGTCGCATCCGTTTACGCGGCATCAAAGAAACGTTTTGCCGCGTTGGTGGTTGATTCCTCTTTTAGCTCATCGGCGGATATGAGTAAAACCATTTTTCCGTTTGTCCCGAAATTTCTTTTGGCGACAAAAATGGACTCGGCCGCGCGCGTGAAGACAATCACGATTCCAAAACTTTTTATCCACAGCATTAACGACGAGATTATTCCGTTTCGGCTGGGGAAAAAGCTTTTTGACGCGGCCTCTGCACCCAAGGAATTTCTTGAAATCACCGGCGGGCATAACACGAATCACGTTGATTCACGGGAGAAAATCCTGAACGCCCTTAGAGAGTTCTTAAAGCGGCAGGATTTAATTCAGTCGTAAACCGATATGAAAAATTTTCTTAAGGTCCAAAAAGCAAAGATTGTTGACGCCAAAGGGAGAGCCATAACCCTGCGGGGTGTCAATTTGGGCGGCTGGCTGATGATGGAGGGTTATATCCTTCACGCGTCCAATAGAGCTGAACAACTTTTTAAAAAGAATTTTGCCAAGGCCTTGGGGCAAAAGGCGTTGGCGGATTTCGAGAAAGAATTTCGAAGAAATTTTATCCGTGAAGAGGATTTTAAAAAGATTGCGGGCCTTGGCTTTAACTGTGTCCGGCTTCCTTTTAATTACCGGCTGATTGAAAAACGGCCGTATGTTTGCGATACGGACGGGCTTTTTTATTTGGACGAAGCCATTTCGTGGGCGCGCAAACACAACGTGTATGTGATTTTGGATTTGCACGCCGCGCCGGGCGCGCAGAATCATGATTGGCATTCGGATAGCCTGGGGAAAGCGGATTTATGGCATCGCCCGGATTATCAAGAACGCGTCTTTGCCCTTTGGGAATTTCTCGCCGAAAGATATAAAAATGAAGAGACGGTTGCCGGCTATGACCTCTTGAATGAATCCGTCCTTGAAGACACGAAACTCTTAAATCAATTGTATGCAAAGCTGATTAAGCGGATTCGCGGCGTGGATCAAAATCATATTTTATTTATTGAAGGAAACCGCTGGGGCATGGATTTAGATTGCCTCGAAGATTTTAAAGATGACCATTACGCGCTGAGTATTCATGCGTATCAACCGCTGGATTTTACGTTTAATTTCGTCCCGCATTTGGTGTATCCCATCAAGGGCAAAGGCGCGCGCTTTGATAAAAATACTTTAAGGAAAATCGTGTCGACGTACGCAAAAATAGCGAAGAAGCGCAGCCGCCCCGTTTTTGTCGGCGAGTTTGGGGTGAATGCCCGCCAAGGGCTTTATGGTGAAGACAAGTGGGTCTCTGATACGATTTCGCTTTTTAGGGAATTTGATTTCCACTGGACGTATTGGACCTATAAGGCCGTCAAAAATAATGTTTTTCCCGATGGCGTATTCAGTTGCCGGGAAAATCCGCCCTGGGTCAATCGGGCAGGGCCCTCTTTGGGATGGGAAACGTATCATTTATATTGGGAAAAGCAAAAAGATGAAATGATTCGCTTTTGGCAAACACAATCATTTAAAGAAAATACCGAAATTTTGCGCGTTCTTCAAAATGCCTGCCGATAAAAATATCACAAGCTTTAGCAATCCGCGCATAAAGAATATCTTAAGGCTGCGCGCTAAAAAAACCGACGGCCCGGATACGGCGATTATTGTCGAAGGCGTCCGCGAGGTTTTGCGCGCCAAGGAATCAGGAATTATTTTTCAAGAAATTTATTTCTGCCCGGATTTTTGCCGTGACCCGAGCATAAAAGGCGTTATTGAAGAAGTGCAAGGCAAAAATCCGGATGTCCAGGTTTTTGAGGCGGCCAAAGAAATTTCCAAGAAAATATCGTTTGGGCAAAGAGAGGAAGGGATTCTGGTGCTTTGCCAAAGGCCGCAAAAAAATTTTAATGACTTTAAGTTCAAGAAAGCGCCATTTATGGTTGTCGTTGAGCGCGTGGAGAAGCCGGGAAATTTAGGGGCGCTGCTTCGCAGTTGCGACGGCGCGGGGGTTGACGGCGTCATTGTTTGCGATAATCAAACCGATGTTTACAATCCCAATGTCGTGCGCGCAAGCGTGGGAACTATCTTTTCGACGTGTGTTGTTGAGAGTTCCAAAGAAGAAGCCCTTTCATTCTTGAAGGAAAATCATATCGATATTTTCTCGGCAACGCCGGGCGCGAAAAAATTTTATACCCAGGCTGATTTTACAAAAGCTGTTGCCTGTGTTGTGGGAAGCGAAGAGGCGGGATTAAGCGATTTTTGGCTTAAGAATTCAAACGAGCAGATTAAAATCCCCATGCAGGGAAAAGCGGATTCCCTCAATGTTTCCGCGACGGCGGCGATCCTTCTTTATGAAGTCCTGCGCCAGCGAAACGCCTTGAACTAATAAACCAATATGATTACGATTACAAATCTTTCAAAAAATTTTGACCAAAGAATGCTTTTAGATAAGGTGTCTTTGAGCATTTACCGCAATGAAAAAATCGGGCTCACCGGCCCCAACGGAATGGGAAAGACAACCCTTTTTTCCATTATCTTAGGGCAGATGGAGCCAAGCGGCGGCAGCGCGCAGATTCAAAAAAATCTCAAGATCGGTTACTTGCCGCAGGAGTCGCATTTTGATTCAACGCAGACAGTCCTTGATGAACTGACGACGGGTGATGACCGTATTATGGCATTAAAAAAAGAGAAACATGGCCTTGAAGACGCCAATCAAGCGGACAGCCTGCGTTACGGCGATGTCTTGCATGAACTTGAGAGTTTGGGGATTTATGAATTGGAGCACAAGGCGGAAAAAATTCTGATGGGCCTTGGGTTTAGCCCCAGTGATTTTCACAAACCCATCAAGACCCTAAGCGGCGGCTGGCAGATGCGCACGCTTTTGGCCAAACTTTTGGTTTATCAATACGACCTGCTCCTTTTGGATGAGCCGACAAATTACCTGGACCTGGCGGCCACGATATGGCTGAAGAGTTATTTATCAAGTTATGAAGGCACGTTTGTTATTATTTCCCATGATAAAGTTTTCTTAAATGAAGTCACCAATTACACCATTGTTTTGGAATACGGGCAAATTGTCAAAATCAAAGGGAATTACGAGCAGTATGAACTCGCCAAAGAAGAGCGTTACCGTTCGCTTGAGAAAAAGCAAAAGGTGATTGAAAAACGCCGTGACCAGCTGGAGCGATTTACCGAGCGTTTTCACGCCCAGCCTAACAAGGCTTCCTCTGTCAGGAACAAGCGCAAGATGATAGAGCGCCTGGAAACCATTGAGCTTCCTCCCGAGCGGGTGAGCATCAAGGATTTCGCGTTCCCGCAAACCCAGGACAGCGGCTACAACGTTATCACTTTGGAAAATCTCTGTAAATCTTACGGCCCAAAAGAAATCTACAAAAATTTGAATCTCGAAATTGCCCGCGGGCAAAAGGTCTGCCTTGTCGGCCACAATGGGGCGGGAAAATCCACGCTTTTGAAAATGCTGGCCGGAGTGATAGACTTTGATTCGGGGGTTAGAAAATTGGGCCACAATGTGAGCGCCGGTTATTTTTCGCAAACGCGGCTTGATGTCCTTAATCTCGAGAGAAGCGTGTTAGATGAAGTTGCCTCGGCTGTGCGGGGGAATGTTCCCGCGCTTCAGGTGAGAAGCCTCATGGGAATTTTCAATTTCCATGGCGATGATGTCTTTAAACAAATCCGTGTTTTGTCGGGAGGCGAGAAAAGCCGTGTGATTTTAGCGAAACTTTTGATTAATCCGCCGAATTTTATTCTCCTCGATGAACCGACAACCCATCTGGATATTGACGGCGTGGAGGCTCTCACAAAAGCCTTCAAGGCCTACGAAGGGACATTGTGTTTTATCAGCCATGATCTATTTTTTGTCAAGGAAATCGCCAATCATATTGTGGAAGTCGACAACGGCGTTTTAAAACATTACCCCGGCGGCCTTGATTATTATCTGGATAAAAAGGCGCAGCTGGAAAACGCAGAGAAGGAAAGTGAGCTGCAAAAAAGGGCCCAGGAAAAAGAACAACGAAATTCAAAATACGGAAAAGAAAAACATAACCCCATCGCGGATGAGCTCCAAAAGCGCCACAATCAGGCCCTTCAGAGAATAGCGGATATCAAGATTGAAATCAGGGATTTGGAAAAAGAAAAAAAAGAGTTGGAAACGGAAAGCTATATTAAAGCGCGCGTCCTCTCCGAGCCTCTGACGCGCCGCGACTCGGAAACCTTGAAAGAGTACGGCCAGCGGCTTAAGTTTATCCAGCGGCGCACGCGCGAAATCGAGACGACGATTGACAGGCTCAAAGAAGAGCGTCAGCGCATACAGGCCGGCCAATGAATCTTAAATTAGATCTGCATAATATTTATTCAGAAGGGAAAGCTCTTGAAGGGGCCTTGCGCAATGTCATGAGCGAGGCCCAGGAGAAAAAGGCAAAGTTTGTCGAGATTATCCCCGGCAAGGGAAGCGGCCAGCTTAAAAAATACGTTCTCAAATTTCTGGAAAGTCATTACAAAAATATCTACCATCGCATTGAAAAAGATGATAAGAATTGGGGAAGAATCTTCGTTCATTTTCGCTGGAGTTCTTAAAGGAAGCGGGATTAAATGGCGCGTCGCATGAAAATTTTCGTGGTTCTTTTTTTGACACTTTTGACTTGCGGATGCGCGAAGCTGGCGCATCTTCAGGAGCTTTTGACCTTGAAAGGGTTTTCGGACAATCAAACCGAGCAGACGAAATATCTTGAAGCCCAGGACAAAAAATTTAAGGCGCTTTTGGCCGCCGTCGGGGACGGAACCATCGGCCGGTTTCGCAGCAAGAAATCTTTTCTCAGGAATTTTGGCGATCCTATTTTGGCCCATAAGGTCAACCGAGACGGCGTCATACGGGAGGAATGGCTCTATCGTTACGCGCGAAAGTTTATGGGTTCTGAAAAAGTCTGTGTGTATTTTGACGCCTCGGGCCGTTTTGTCGATTTCCGCCACATCAATCCGAAAGAAAGCGGCAAGTAGTCAGCCGGTCATCCCATGATTTTTGTTTTACTTTTACTTCTGGAATTAGCGGTTTATTATTTTTATCGGAAAACAAAAAATACCGCTTTTCTTTTTTTAGGGTTAGCCGCGTTTTGCGTGGTTATTCTTTCGCCGAGCGTTTCTTGGCCGTATATCCTCGATGACATCGACAATTTTTACGCCATTACCGCCCTTGAGCGGCCCGCGGATGTTGTTCGTTACGCGCTCACTCCCGGCGACGGGCATTTTATTCCCGTGGTCAGGCTTCTGTATTTTTCTTGTTTTAAACTATTTTGGCTTAACCCCGCGGCCTTTCACGCCCTCATCATTTTTTCTGTTATTTTGACGTCGTTTCTTTTTATGGGAATTGTTTATGAAATCACCGCCTCGTGGGTGCCGGCGGTTTTTTGCGGGGCCCTCATCGGCTGGTCAACGGGTTATTTGCAGGCTTTAGAAACATGTTTTTCGCATATGGCCTTGTGCCTTCCATGGATTGGGGCGGCGGTTTATTCTCTGCTCATACATAAAAAAACCGGATTAAGAAAATGGCTCATTATTTCGGCGACGGCAACTTTTGTGGCGCCGTGTATTTCGGCGATTGGGATTTTAGCGGGGTTGTGGGCCGCCCTTTTTCTTTTATTCTGCGATTTGCCGAAGGAACAATCAGGGCAGAGGGCCAAAAGGGCGGCCCTTTTCTGGATTTTAGCGGCGTGGTTTTTAAGCGTCATGATATTTTTCGCTTTTGTTAAGCCGCTATCCGGCGGCGGGGGAATCACGCGCCAGTCGTTTGTTTTGAACTTTCCTTATTTATTGAACGCGGTTTTGCTTGCCTTTAAAAGTTTGTGGCTTTACACCATTCCGCTTCTGACGTCTTTCGAGAAGATGTCTTTGTTTATGGGGATTTTCTTTTTCATCATGGCACTGATCAAGCACAAAGAGATTCCGTGGAAGATTATTCTTTTGTTTTTTGGCTGGATGATGGGATGCTATGTTTTGATTTATTACGGCCGGGGATATTTTGAAGAATTCCTCATCAGCACCGAGCGCTATCACTTTCCTGCTTCCCTTGGGCTTCCGGCTATTTATGCTATTGTTTTATCGGTCATTTTAAAAGACAAAGAGTGGAATCGATTTAAACGGGTGAAGTATCAATGTGGGTATTTTATCGCGATGGTTTTCATCGCGGCATACGCTTTTTTACAGCACCATATTGTTTGGGAACGATCCCAGGGGCGCAAGGATTTATCTGTCGTCGGTTTGGAATTGAGGAAAGCCGTCGGCCTATATTTGGGTGAACACAAAAAAGAAACGATACGCATCGCCAATCGGGGAATTGATTGGGGAAGTGTTAATTTTCCCGACAGGGAATTTAAGCTTTACGGGACAATCCTTTTGTTTCCCGAATTCCATAAAAATATTATTTGGGGCGATGAAACCGAGGGCGCGTTTATCGAGTTTCTTCGGTCAAAGGAAAGTGATTACCCTGTATTGGTGAAGATTCTGGAGCGTGGTCATTATTTTTGATCCGCAGAAAAAAATAATCATGGGAGCATGGAAGTATGGGCGAACGAACAGCAAGAAACTTAGAAGAGATTTACAAAAGGCTTTTGGCAAAATTTGGGCCGCAAAACTGGTGGCCGGCAAAAACCAAGTTTGAAGTCATCATCGGCGCGATTTTAACGCAGAATACCAGCTGGGAAAACGTCGAGCGGGCGATTGCCAATTTGCGCGAAGAAAACCTTTTAACGCCGCAGAAAATCAAGGACATTGCCTTAAAGCGATTGGCGCGGCTGATCCGTCCTGCCGGATATTTTAATATCAAGGCCGAGAGGATAAAGCATTTTATCCATTTTCTTTTTAAAGAATACGGCGGAAGTATCGAGAAGATGAGCAAAGAGTACGGGCCGAACTTGCGTATTAAACTTTTAAGCATCAATGGCATTGGCCCGGAGACGGCGGATTCCATTTTGCTCTATGCCCTTGAAAAACCTGTTTTTGTTGTTGATGCCTATACCAAGCGGATGCTTTCGCGCCATAATCTGATTTCCCGCCGAGCGGATTATCAGCAGGTGCAGACTTTTTTTACAGATAATCTAAGCCAGGACGCCAAGGTGTTTAATGAATACCACGCGCTTTTGGTGCGGCTGGGAAAAGAGCTTTGCAAGACAAAACCTTTATGCGAAATTTGTCCTTTAAATAATTTGAACTACTCGATTAATTACAAATGCTATTCGTGCAATAAATCGCTGCCGCGCCCGCAGGAGAGGTTTCATTTGAACCTTGAGCTTCATCAGGCACCCGAGATTACGCCGACGGAGGCTGAACTGAAGAAAGATTCCCAGGCTTTCTTAAAATCTTTGGTTGTTCAAATGGGGAAGAAATCCCCGGCCGAACTTCCCGAGGACGCGCACAGCTTTTACAAAATTCATCTTTGCAAAAAATGCCGGGATATCTTTAGCACCCGCATCAAAAACAAAGAATTCGTTTAAAGATACTTTTTAATGAAAACACTCCACGAAAAATTCACGGAAGTTTGTCTGGATTTCGCTGACAAAGAGGCGATGCGCGTGCGCACCCCCAACGGGTGGGTGGTGTATCAATACAAGGATTTGCTTCATGGCGCGCGGCGCGTGGCGGCATGGCTTGCCTCACAGGAATTTAAGAAGCAGGACAGGGCCGCTTTGGTTTTGGATAATTCGCCGCAGTGGGGCATGATCTATTTTGGAATCCTTTTGGCGGGCGGCGTTGCCGTTCCCTTGGACCCGCAGGCCAGCCGTCAGGACATTGTGACTTTTTTGGAGGATTCCAAGGCAGACGTTGTTTTCTTGGAGAACCGCCTTCTGGAATCTTTCCAGCATCATCTGCGGTTTGTCAAAAAGATTGTCGTTTTGAAAAAGGAAAAGCAGGCGGAGCATTGTTTTTCGCTGGAAGGGATTATGGCGCAGCAACGCCTTGGCGTTGCTGCGCCAATGGATATTTGCGATGATGACACCGCCTCCATTATTTATTCCTCCGGGACGACCTCTGACCCCAAAGGCGTTGAGCTTTCGCACCGCAATCTTTATGCTAATTTCTCAAGTATCGACAAATTAAAAGTCTCAACGAAGGAAGATAATTTTATTTCCATCCTGCCCTTATTCCACGCGTATGCCTTTATGGCTACCCTTCTTTATCCTCTTTTTATCGGCGCTAAAATAACTTACCCCAAGACAATGAAAAGCTCCGAGCTGCTCTCTGTTATCAAAGAAAACGCGGTCACCATGGTGGTTGGCGTGCCAGAACTTTTCAATAATATCCATAAAGGCATCTTCGAGCAGATACGGGCCTTGCCATTTTCCCAAAAATTTCTCTTGTCCGTTATGACGGAAGCAGGCTGGCAGATAAGAAAATGGACGGGGCTCAATCTTCTTAGAATCATTTATTACTCGCTGCATGAGCGTTTTGGAAAAAAGCTGCGTTATCTTATCAGCGGCGGGGCGAGGTTGGATCCGAAGGTGGCATTCGACTTTCAGAGGTTTGGGTTCGCCATTATTGAGGGCTACGGGTTGACGGAAACGTCCCCGCTGGTCACCTTAAACCCTTTAACCAAAGCAAAATGCGGGTCCGTCGGCAAACCCGTCGACGGCGTTGAAATAAGAATTGTCAATCCCGACCCCAAAGGCGTGGGGGAAATTGCCATCAAGGGCGCTAACGTCATGAAAGGCTATTATCAAAAGCCAGAGGAAACACAAAAAGTCATCCGCGATGGCTGGTTTTATTCCGGTGATTTGGGTTTTTTAGACGCCGAGGGTTATCTTTATATCAGCGGGCGCTTGAAAGAGGTGATTGTCTTAGGGTCTGGAAAGAATATTTTTCCCGAGGAGATAGAAAAATACTATGCCCAATCGCAGTATATTAAGGAAGCCGGTGTTTTTTTATCTGACGAGGAACACGGGCAGAGCTTGAGAGCTGTGATTGTTCCCAACTTTGATGTTTTCAAGAAAAGCGGTTTAATTAATGTCATTGAAAAGATCCGGTGGGATATTGAAAATATTTCCAGAGATTTATCCGCGTATAAACGTATCATGGGGTTTGTTATTTCCAAAGAGGATCTCCCAAAAACTCGCTTAGGGAAAATTAAGCGCTATCAGCTTTCGCAGATCTACTTAAAAGAATCTCATCGCTCTGGGCCGTCGGGAATTTTACAAAGCCGCGATGATAAAGATGTGGTTTTCCAAAGCCCTATGGGTGGGCGGATTGCCCAATTTCTTCAAAATGAGCTTTCCTTAAGCAATGATGTTAAGGCTTCAGATCATCTGGAATTGGATTTAGGCGTGGATTCTTTAGCCCGCGTTGAGCTTGTCTCTGGGCTGGAACGGTTGTTTCATATCCGTTTGCCGGATGATATTTTCAAAGAGGTAGGAACCGTCGCGGAGCTTGTTGCAAAGGTTGAGGAGGTTTTTCGCGCGGATGTTTCGCAAGAATATCATGAGGATTCTGCAAAGTCGTCATGGCCGCGGGTCTTGCACGCGGATGTCCACAGCGAACAATTCCCAACGATTGATTTAAATCCGCCTTTGTCGCATAAGCTCGTTGGTTTTTGTGCCAAAGGGCTGTTTTTTACCCTGCTTAAAATATTTGGCCGCTTTAAAATCATCGACAGAAATAATTTACCATCCAAGGGCCCTTATATTATTTGCTGTAACCACTCAAGTTATCTGGACGCTTTGATTATGGTAGCGGGGATTTCAAATAATATCTTTTCCCAGGCTTATTTTATTGGCTTAAAAGATATTTTTGATCATGTTCTTCTCCGCTGGTCCGTGCGGCTGGCGAAGATTATCCCCATTGACCCATCGACGGAGCTTGTGGGGGCCATGCAGGCGGCGAGCTTTGTTTTGCGCAAAGAAAAAGTTTTGTGTATTTTTCCCGAGGGGCAACGTTCGATAGACGGGGAAATCAAGAAGTTTAAAAAAGGCATCGGCATCCTTGCCAAAGAACTGGATGTCCCCATTGTCCCGGCCGCGATAGCGGGGAGTTTTCAGATGTGGCCGCGCACCGTCGCTTTCCCAAAGCCGCACCCAGTGAAAATAATTTTTGGTAAGCCGCTTAATGCTTCAGAAATTCTTTCAGGGGAATCCGCCAAAGGCGAAGGTGCTTACGAAAAAATCGCCAACCACATTCAAAATGAGGTGAGCGATCTTTTTGAAGTAATTAAATTGCCTGAAAAATGATGAGTCCTGATATAATAACCGCATTGTTCTTAACGAAAGGCCGCCTGTTAATCTTTAAAAGGCGAGCCTCGTCGTTTCCTTAAAACGGAAATACGGAAAAGAGACGGGGGGAAGGTATGATGTGTCCGATCGCAGGGAAGCAGGCCATGATGCATTGCAATTATGATATTGTTTGCATGGGGGTCAAGATTTTCTTACTTTGCTGGATTGTGTTTGTCCCGATTGTTGTGACCGCCCGCCTCGAAAAAATAATTAAACTTCTGCAAGAGAAGAAATAAGACTGTTGTGGCCGGGCGCCCCGCCGAATTGCGGCGGGGCGCCCGATTCCTTTGTCACCTTTCGCCCTGTCTTTAAAATATCCGCTTTTTCTTTATGCCCTCAAAAGTCATTGCCCACGTCGATATGGATGCTTTCTTTGCGTCCGTTGAGCAAAGGGACAATCCTTTGTTACGCGGTCAACCCGTTGTTGTCGGCGCAAATCCCAAAGATGGCCGCGGGCGTGGCGTTGTTTCCACCTGTTCGTATGAAGCGCGCAAATATGGCATCCACTCCGCCATGCCGATATCAACGGCTTACGCGCGTTGCCCTACAGCTATTTTTCTTCCTGTTGATATGGATAGATATCAGCGCGCCTCCCAGAAAATTTTCAAAATCCTCTATGACTTTACACCGGATATTGAGCCGATTAGTGTGGATGAGGCTTTTTTAGATTTAACGGGATGCTATCATTTCTACCAAACGCCCAATAACACAGCGCGCACAATCAAGGAACGTATTAAGAAAGAAACCGGCCTTACGGCCTCCGTCGGCATTGCGCCGGTTAAATTTGTTGCCAAGATTGCTTCGGATATGAGCAAACCCGACGGGTTTTTGGAGATTGTGGAGGGAAATCTTTTAGAATTTTTGTGGCCGCTTTCGATTGAAAAACTTTGGGGCGTGGGCCCTAAAAGTAAATTGATTCTAAACAGCCTGAAAATTGAAACCATCAAAGATTTGGCCCACGCCCCTATCGGCCTTTTATCCAAACATTTCGGAGAAAGTGGACGGCATCTGTACGATTTAGCTAATGGCATTGATGAGCGCAGCGTTGAAATCCAAGATGAGGTAAAATCCGTGAGCCATGAACACACCTTTGAACGCGACACATCCAACAAGGAAATCATTTACGAGACCTTACTGGATTTAAGCGAACGAGTTTCCCGTCGGCTGCGTCAAGACCAGCTTCAAGGCAAGACGATCACTTTAAAAATCCGCCTCGCGGGATTTAAAACCTTTACCCGCGCCGCTACACTTTTTGAACGCACCAACTTCACCGATACAATTTACAAGAAATCACGCGAGCTTTTTAACGAATTCCATAAGCCTTCTATGAAGATCCGCCTTTTGGGCGTGCGCGTCTCACATTTTTTGGACGCCTATATAAAGGAAAGCCTGTTCGAGGACAAAAATTCCGCGCGCCTTGAAAAGATCCACAAAGCCGTCGATGCAATCAAAGATAAATTTGGCGAAGGTGCAATTGGGCATGCTAAAGCCAAATCCCTTGATTAAGCATTTCTTTTTAGGTAAGATGGCGATGCTCAATTTTAGCGTTTCGCGTTAATAGTCAAGGGGAAATTGTATGATGATAATTGGAATTTTTGCGGCATTGGTTGTGGTAGGCGTTATTGTTTTCTTTATTGTGAATAAAGGAACAAAAAAAACGTCTGATAACCTCACAGCGCTTGTGGATTCTATGAGCAAACAGACAGAGCTAGTGAATAAGCAAATCGAGAATATGCGAAGCGAACTCAACAACCGCTTGAGCGAAACCAACCGCGCGATTAGCGAAACCCACAAGACCGTCGGGGAAAGATTAGATAACGCGACCAAGATCTTTGGAAATGTCTCCACAAGTTTGGGGCAACTCAATGAGTCCAGCCGGCAGCTTTTGGCGATTGGACGGGATATTTCGAGCCTTCAGGAGCTGTTGCGCGCTCCGAAATTCCGCGGAGAAATCGGCGAAACGATGCTGGAAAATATTTTGACGCAAGTTTTACCCAAAGAAAACTTTAAATTACAGTATCGTTTCAAGACAGGCGACACCGTTGATGCCATTATCGAGCTTGCCGGACATTTGGTGCCGGTCGATTCAAAATTTTCGTTGGAAAATTTTAAGAAAATGATTGAAGCGCCCAATGAAGCTGAAAAAAATGTTTTTCACCGAAAATTTATCAGCGATCTAAAAGCCCGCATCGATGAAATCTCCAAGAAATATATTCTCCCTGATGAAAAGACATTCGATTTTGCCCTCATGTATATCATGGCGGAAAATGTTTATTATGAAACGATTGTCAAAGGGGATCTATTGGGCTATGCCTTGTCAAAAAAGGTTATTCCCGTTTCGCCTAATACGTTTTACGCTTATCTGCAGGTGATTTGTTTGGGGTTGCGCGGCATGAAAATAGAAAGCAATGTCCAAAAAGTGTTGGCGAGCTTAAGCGGGCTGCAGGGGGAGCTAGTTAAATTCCAAGAGGTTTTTAGAATCGTCGGCGGACATATCCGAAACGCGACCCTCAAATATGACGAGGCCGAAAAGAAATTGGAAAGATTCTCCGACAAACTCATCAGCGTTGAAAATCACACTCAAATCGAAAAACTTCCGTAATTCTTCGAATCACAAATGCCTCTTCAGAGCTCTTCAAGAAAAAACTCAGAACGTCTCGCTGATTTCAAGAATATTTTTCCAAGTGACATTGTCGCGTTTGTGAGCAATCGAAGCATTGATTTTGCGCGCAAGGGTGATGTGCTGACGCTTAGCGATAAGCAAAGAAGGTTTTTGTCGCGAAGCGTTGGCGAAAAAGTTTCTTCACTTCCCAATATCAAACAAGTTCATGGCAAAAGGATTGTGGTTGTGAAGGGGACATCCGGATGGCCCTTTAAAGCCGACGGGCTGATTACGCAAAAACCGGGAATTCCTTTAACCGTTCGCACGGCGGACTGCCTTTCGATTTTTATCTTTGATCCAAAATCGCGAGCCATCGGCCTTGTTCATGCCGGTTGGCGGGGAACTCAAAAAAAGATAGCCCTTCGCGCGATCGAACTTATGAAAAAAAATTGGGGAACTTGCCCTCAAGATTTAAGAATCGTTTTTGGCCCGTCCATCAAATCGTGTTGTTATGAAGTCGGAAATGAATTTAAAAAATATTTTCTAAAAGAGATTTCTCGGCGCGATGGACGTCTTTTTCTTGATTTAAATTTAGCCAACCGCCGCCAATTGCTAAAGGCGGGCGTTAGGAAGCGCAATATTTACGATTGCGGCATTTGCAGCGCCTGCGACGCGCGCTGTCATTCTTTCCGGCGTGACGGTGAAAAGTCCGGCCGCATGCTTTCGTTTATGATGCTTAAGGATTAGGATTCGGATATGAGGCGAGATTGTGTTTCACGCTCAAACAACGACTCAGCTTTAGCTTCGCCGTAAACTCGCTTGAAACACAATCTCGCCTCTTCTTTTAGGAAGAGCAGGTATTCTGTGAAATTCTGTGAAATTATACTTTTGAAAAACAATTTTATGCAGGTATAATAACCGCATGTTCATCGTCATTTTGGTCACCGCTAAAGATGTTGCCGAAGCCGAAAAAATCGGCCGCGCGCTTGTTGAAAAAAAACTTGTTGCCTGTGTGAACATCGTCCCAGGCGTTAAGTCTTTGTTTTGGTGGGAGGGGAAAGTGGACTCGGCCGATGAAGTGCTCCTCATTTTGAAAACCAAAAAGGGTTTATTTAAAAAAGTCGAAAAGGCGGTCAAAGGCCTTCACAGCTACAGCGTTCCCGAAGTGATTGCTTTGCCGATTGCCGCGGGAAGCAAAGAATATTTGGGGTGGATCAGTGCATCTCTCCGGTAACATCTTCGATTATTTTTGGGTTTTCTGGGCGGGGGTTTTGGTAAGCTTCTCGCCGTGTGTTTATCCGGTTATTCCTATTACCGCGGGTTTTATCGCCGGCGCGAACACTCAGGGAACAAAGCTCATGGGGTTTTTTATTTCCCTTATCTACGTCCTTGGATTGTCTGTGACGTATTGCGCGCTAGCGATGATCGCCGCCTTAAGCGGAAAAGTTTTCGGCCAGATGCAAAACCACCCGGCCGTTTTTTTCATCGTGGGAGGTGTTTTAATATTTTTCGCGCTGACACTTTTTGATATTATTCAGTTGCCCGTCTTGGGAGTCCAGGCGCAAAACAGAATGCGCCCCAAAAATATTTGGATGGTGCTTTTGCTGGGAATGGCCTCTGGGTTGGTTATCGGCCCTTGCACCGCTCCAATTCTAGGTGGGCTTCTTTTGTATGTAGCTTCCAAACAAAATATTCTTTATGGGGCGAGCCTCCTTTTTGTTTTTTCATACGGCGTGGGGACATCGCTTATTCTCGTCGGAACCTTTAGCGGAATTTTAAGTAATTTACCCAAGTCAGGCCCGTGGCTTGTGCGCGTCAAACAATTTTGCGGGCTTGTTTTATTAATCATCGGGATATATTTTATTATCCAAGCATGGAGGCTTATGTTATGAGAAATGTTGGCAGGGTTTTTATCGTTGCGGCAATGATGATATTAGGGGCTGCGGTTTCCAATCTTTACGCCCAGGCGTCTTTTCTTGAATTCTTAAAAAGCCAGAATACCGGCAAGCCGGCGGCCGATTTTACGCTTAAAAATCTTAAAGGCGAAGACGTTAATATGACCGCGTATCGCGACGGCAAAAGGGCGATTATTTTTTTCTGGGCGACATGGTGCCCGCATTGCCGTGAGGCCTTGGAGCATTTGAATAAAAACTTCGCGGAAATCGAGAAAAAAAACATCAAGGTGATCTTGGTGGACGTCGGAGAAGGGGCCGCGGATGTGTCCGAGCATTTTAAGCGCCACAACATCACGATGGATGTTTTACTGGATACGAACAATTCTTTGGCCGAGGCGTATAGTATTGTCGGCGTCCCGACGTTTTATTTTATTGATGAAAAGGGGATTGCGCAGGCTGTGAAGCATTCTCTTCCGAAAGATTACGAGATATTGTTTGGAAAAAGTGTCAAATGATGGAAGTATCTGATTCTCGCGCGTCCGGTTATTCGCCCTTGTTGGTGGATTTCTACGAGCTGACAATGGCGGCGGGGTATTTCAAACACAAAAAAGACGCCCGCGCCTGTTTTGATTTGTTTATCCGCGACCTTCCTTTGCGAAGGTCGTTTTTTTTGGCCTGCGGTCTATCGGATGCCGTCGGCTTTACTCAAAATCTCAAGTTTGATGAAGAAAGTGTCCGGTATTTGGACGGGCTCGATATTTTCCAAAAAGATTTTTTGGAATATTTGCGCGAATTTAAATTTACCGGCGATGTGTGGGCCATGCCGGAGGGGACGGTTTTCTTTCCCAATGAGCCTGTGATTCGCGTTGTCGCCCCCTTGATTGAGGCCCAGCTTTTGGAAAGCGTACTTCTCAATATCATCAATCTTCAAACAACCATCGCGACCAAAGCCGCGCGGGTTGTGCTTGCCGCGAAGGGAAGAAAGGTTTTTGATTTTTCTCTGCGGCGCACGCACGGCAGCGACGCGGCGCTCAAAGCGGCGCGCGCTTCTTACGTGGCCGGTTTTCAGGCGACGTCCAATGTTTTAGCCGGAAAAACCTACGGCATTCCCGTCGTGGGAACGATGGCACATTCCTATGTCATGGCCTTTAGCAGCGAATTGGTCAGCTTTGAGGCTTACGCGGAAATGTTTCCCAAATACACGACGCTCCTCGTTGATACCTACGACACGTTAGGGGGAGTGCGAAATGCCATTGTTGTGGCGCGCGAACTGGAAAAAAAGAATTTCCGTTTGTCCGGAATCCGCATTGACAGCGGGAATTTGGGGGCGCTGGCTGATGAGGCGCGAAAACTTTTGGACAAGGCCGGATTTTCCTACGTGAAGATTTTCGCCAGCGGCAATTTGGACGAATATAAAATAAAAAATCTATTGGAAGGCGGCGCGCCCATTGATAGCTTTGGCGTGGGAACAAAGATGGGTGTTTCGGCCGATGTTCCATATTCGGATGTTATTTACAAGTTGAGTGAGATTACCGATATAAGCGGGGAGTTTTCGCCGACGATGAAGCTCAGCAAGGGGAAAGTCACTTATCCGGGAAGAAAACAGGTGTACCGGATCAGAAATAAATCAGGGACATTTAAAAAAGATGTGATAGCGCTGGAAAATGAAGTAATCAAAGACGGCGATCCGCTTTTGGTAAAAATCATTGAAAAAGGAAAACTTGTTTACCGTTTGCCGCGGCTTACAGATATCCGCGCGTTTGCCGCCAGCCAGCTTTCGCGCTTGCCGTTGCTTCAAAGGCAATTGATTAGAATCGCTCCTTACCGCGTGGAAGTAAGCCCGCCGCTAAAGGCACTCGCAAAGAAATTATCCCGCCAGGTCCGTCAGAGAATCAGTTAAGGTTTTTCACAACCGATGCGCGCGAAGAATTTTATTGATCCGCCTACGCCTTGAAACCATCCCGCCAAAGGAGGGATTGGTAAGAAAAGGCGGATCAACCCCCAGCGTTTTGATTCACGAAGTGAATCAGCAGGGGGTGGCTTCGGCGGATTTCGACGAAGAATTAAAAGATACCAGGGGCGTGAGCCTGTGGATCTTCATCTTTTTTAAGCGCGGAGATGTTGTCCTGCAGGTTGGCCTTTGTCCGAAGTCCGGCCAGGAAGCTCGTGAAGGCTTGATTTTTCTTGCTTTCGATCAGGGTCTTGGAAAAATTATCTTTTTCTTTGGCGAATTTTTCTTTATCAAAGGGGACATAGCTGTCTTGATGCAGGAAACAAAACCCTTTGGCCACCTCAATTGTATCGCTAACGGGATTTTTCTCATCCACCAAAAAAGCGGCGTCCTGAAATTCCTGTGAAAGCCCGACCGTCGGCAGATATTGCCCCCGGGTAAAAAGCGGTGTCTGGGTTGTTTTTAACCCAAGCGCCTGGGCCGCGTTGGAAAATTTCGCGCCCGGCTTGTTTTGAAGAGATTCTTTAATACTTTTAAGGGTTTCTTCAGCCTTTTGTTTGGCGAGCTCCCTGGCTTTTTTATCGGCGAGAGTGTCATTGACTTTTTGAGCGGCCTCTTGAAAGTTGGGGATATAGGAATCTTTTTTTTCTTTGACTTTCAAAAGGACATATCCTTGCGATGTTTCAATTGGCTCAGCGATTTGATGTAATTCAAGGTCGAAGGCTGTTTGCAGAGCCTCGAAGGGGAGGCCGATTTTTAAATCCGGCTGATCCATATTAAAAAATCCGCTTTCCTTAACAGTGGCTCCGAATTGCTCGCCTGCTTTTTTCAAATCACCGCTTGCCTGCGCTTCTTGAAAAATGTTTTGCGCCTTGAGGGCGACGTCAGATTTTTCCTTTGCCTGGGCGTTGGAGGAGTAGTCAAGGTTAACATATTCCACATTGATGGCCATGGGAAAACGGAATTCATCGTGGTGTTCGTTAAAATATTTTTGCGCCTCTTCGGGGTTGACGGCCGCGTCTTTTTTATAGTCATCGGATAGAAAAAGAACGTAGCTGACCTGAGCCTGCTCGTATTGCTTTTGATACGCGCTTTCGATGTCCTCATCGGATAGGTTGGCGGACAATGTTTCTTTGTCAAACAATTTGGCGAAGATAAGCGTTTCGCGGATTCCTTCCTCAAAATCGCGCGGTTCACAGCGGAAAACGTAACGGACGATTTTTCCGTAAATAGCGGGGTCGAATTTTCCGTTATTTTTGAAAAAATCGAAATCCTGGATTTTATCAATAACCTCTTGATCCGTGATTTTAATACGGCGTTTTTTAGCCTCTTCAAGAAGGATGAGCCTGTCCCAGGTTTCGGCTTCGAGGTTGAGAAATTGGCTGATTTTCTCGAAATTCTCGCCGTAGCGCAGGATACTTTGATTGCGGGTGTGCAGGAAGCTTTTTTGAAATTGGTCAAGCGAAACTGTCCGGCCAAAAATCTTGCCGGCATAGCGCGGGCCAGTTTGGCCGTCCATGTAATTAGCCGTGCCGAAGACGCCGAAGGAAAGGATAACGATGACGGCAACAAACCAAAGGACTTTCTTGGCGATACCTTTTTTGCGTAATTGTTTAAGCATGAGTGGGGAAGTAAATATTTTTTAAAATTTCCGGATGTAAGATGGCACGATTATATCCTCGAATTTGCGCTTTGACAAGAAATTTTACCCATGTTAGACTACGCGCGGTAAAAATGATTTAATTTTTTTTCCCGTGCCAGCTTACCTTTTTCATGCCCTCGCATAAGAAAATCCTTGTTGTCAATCTTGCCGGAATGGGGGACGTTGTCCTGTCCTCTCCCGCGATAAAAAGCCTGGCTCAACAATTCCCGACGAGTGATTTGTATCTTTTGACATATTGGGGCAACGCGCCAACATTGGCGCGTTGCCCTTATTTTAAAGAAGTCTTTTTTCTGGATAAAAAAATGACGCGCCGGACACTTGCGGCGCTTTTTGCGCTGCGTAAACTGAAGCTCGACGCGGCGGCCAATATCTATAACATTCATTCTGTTATGGGTATGATCAAAATGTTTTTGTTGTTCAGTTTTCTTGGCGCTAAGAAAACATTTGGGCGTAATACCAATGGGAAAGGATTTTTTTATAACTATAAAATCAGAGAGACGTCGGATTTTAAAAAACACGACGTTGACGCGATGCTTGATACCGTGTCTTTGCTGGGCGCCGGGCAACGCCCGCAGGGATTAGAGCTTTGGATTGATGAGGATGAAGCGGGGCTTGAGAATTTTTTAGAAAATAACTCCATCAAAGAAGACGACGATATCATTTGCCTTCACCCCGGGGCTTCGCGCGCTTCGCACCGTTGGATGCCGGAGGGTTTCGCATCTTTCGCGGACAAGCTCGTTGGGCGATACAGCGTTAAAATTGTTATCACAGGCGCAAAGGACGAAAGGAATTTGGCGCGGCAGATTTCAAAAGATATGAGCCATAAATCCGTCATTGCCGCCGGAGAACTTTCCTTGAATGCCTTTGCCGCGCTTTTGCGGCGTTCCAAGCTTTTGGTTACAAATGATACCGGCCCCATGCATATCGCCAATGCCCTTGGCATTCCCTTAGTTATTATCGCCGGAAACAGCCCGAGGGCGTTTTGGCCTTTTAACAAGGAGAATACGGTTGTTTTAGAGAAGAAAATCAACGACCACGCGCCGTTGAATGACATTGCGTCGCTTCATTCGATTTGCGTCGATGAGGTTTGGGATGCTGCACAACCACTATTGGGGAAATTAGAAGGAAAATCAGAAAAGAAGGAGCCACTGAAATATTGTGAAGCAAAATAGCCGCCCTTCAACAGAGGTAACGAAGATTCTGCATGTGCATACCCGCGCCGTTGTCGGTGGATCAGGGAAAAATACTCTTTGCACGATTGAGAAATTACCGAAAGAAAAGTTTTGCGGGCACTTCGCCTGCGGCATCAAGGATGCGCAAAAGGATTTTTTAGAGGATGTCGCGGCGAGAGATATTGTTTTTCATCCGATCCCGCATCTGGTAAACCAAATCAATCCGCTCGAAGATTTTTTGGCGCTTCTTGAGATGGCCCGGTTGATCAGGCGGGAACACTACACGATTGTCCATACGCATAATTCTAAGGCGGGAATTTTAGGGCGGTTGGCAGCAAAAATCTGTGGCGTGCCGATTGTTATTCATACCATTCACAGCTGCGAGTTTCATTATGAAGGCACGGGATTGTTGGCGCGCCGCCTTTTTATTTTTTTGGAGGCTTTGGCGGCGCGCCTCACAACCCATTTCATTGCCATCAGCCGTCATCTTAAAAATGAGTTTATAAAATACCGCGTTGCACCGGAAGAAAGGATTTCCGTCATTTACAGCGGCATCGAAATCGAGAAATTTAAAAGCCCCATCCATTTTGTTGATACGGCCAAAAAGCGCGGACAATTGGGATTAAAGGAAGATGATTTCGTCGTTGGCGTTATCGCGCGCCTGGAAAAAGGAAAGGGCCATGAAACCCTCATGGAAGCGGCGAAAATCATTTTGCAGGAACACAGCCTTGTTAAATTTTTAATCGTCGGAGACGGAACGCTTAGAGCCCCTTTGGAAGCATTAGCCAAGTGTCTTGGGATTGACCGGCATCTTGTTTTTACGGGTTTTCGATATGATGTCGCGGAGATTTTAAAAGCCGTTGACCTTGTGTGCGTGCCCTCATTTTACGAGGGAATGGGGCGTATTGTTTTGGAGGCGCAAGCGTCGGGAAAGGCTGTGGTCGCGACGCGCGCGGGCGGAATTCCAGAAATCGTTGAAGAAGGGAAAACCGCCATTTTGATTGAGCCAAAAAATCCTTACGCTTTGGCGCAAGCTGTTTTAAAATTAGCAAAAGACTCTTGCTTGCGGGAAGAAATAGGGAAAGCGGGATCGGTTTTTGTGGATACACGTTTTAGCGAAAAGAAAATGGCGGATGATATTTGCGCTCTTTATGAGAAATTGTTGGCGCAAACCTTTGGGAGTATTTCATGATTAATGCCTTAGGCATTGACCTTGAGGAATGGTATCACATCTGCGGCGTCAGCCTGCCGGTGGGCGTAAGCCATAAACACGAAAGCCGTATTGTTGCCAATACTGACAGGATTCTTAAAATCCTGGATACGATGAGAACCAAGGCCACCTTTTTTGTGCTCGGATGTGTTGCCGAAAAATTTCCTGCCGTTATTGCCAAGATTAATAAAGCGGGCCATGAAATCGCCAGCCACGGCTACGAACACATTGAGATTTACCGGCACACGCCTGATTCTTTTCGCGAGGACCTCAATAAATCCATCGAAATATTACAGAAGATCACCGGCCAGGCTGTTTTGGGTTTTCGGGCGCCGAATTTCTCGCTTATCGAGCAAACGATGTGGGCCGTCGATATTCTTGTTGATGAAGGGATTAAATATGACTCGAGCATTTTTCCTATTCACCATCCGCGTTACGGGATTGCATCGGCGCCGCGTGTTCCGTATCGGTTAAGGCAAAATTTAGTGGAATTTCCGCTATCGACAATCCGGTTGTTGGGGGTTAACGTGCCGATTGGGGGCGGGGCCTATTTACGTCTCTGGCCATATGCGTTTGTCAAAGCTGCAGCCGAACATTTGCAAAAGTCCAGTTTGCCTCTTAATTTCTATTTTCATGTGTGGGAAATTGATTCGAAACAGCCGCGCCTTAAACTGCCGGCCATGCGTTCTTGGTCGCATTATGCCGGGCTTCAAGGAGCGCAGGATAAATTTGAAAAACTCTTGTCGCATTTTCAATTCGCGCCGATGAGCGAGGTTATTGAGCGTGGACGATTCTAAAGCTGACGGCTCTCAAATGGTCAAGAATTTCTTTGAAAGGCGGGCAGGGGCGTTTGACCGTTATTATTTAGGGAAAGAAAAATTTCTGTGGGAGAAAATTCCGGATTTTATTTTCCGTCGCTCTATCAAGCGGCGTTTTGATTTGACACTCAAAGAGTGTGCGAAAGAAAAGAACCTTCGAATTTTGGATGTAGGCTGCGGCTCCGGGCGATGCGCGGTTGAATTGGCAAAGCAAGGGCATATGGTTGTCGGCGTGGATTTTTCAGAGCAAATGATTCGTTTGGCAAGAACTCTAGCTCAAGAAAACGGCGCTTCTGGTAGTTGCCACTTTATTTGTGGGGATTTTTTGGAAATGGATTTTCACGAGGAATTCGATGTTTGCATAGCGCTGGGATTTTTTGATTACACAAAAAATCCCAGCACTTATTTGTCCAAAATGAAAAAGCTGGCGCGAAGAAAAATCATCGTAAGCTTTCCCGCCAAATGGCGCCTGCGCAACCTTGTTCGCATCGCGCGTCTCAAATATCTCAACTGCCCGGTTTATTTTTACACATCTCAGAAAATAAAAAATATTTTTACAGTCGCTAAAATTTTTAATTATTCCACAAGGAGTTTGGGCAGAGATTATTGGGTAGCAACAAAATAAAAAACGGGCGCTCCGATATTTTATCCGAGCGCCCAAAAAAATCTTCTGCCGTTAGAACTATTGCGAGCCTTTTTATACTGCGTCCCATTAACAGATTAAGGGTTTTAAGTTAGAATAAGGCCCCAAAAGAGAAAGGAGTTTTATTCATGATTTCATCTTGTACTTCCTTCTTGTTAGGAGTTATCATTTTATCTTCTCTACTTTACCTCCACCTTAAACGTTGAGTAGTCTGAACCTTCATGGCCGTCAGTAGCTTTTAGTTTAAATTGATATATCCCTTTCTGATTAGCCGCGGGTGTCCATGTGATCTGTTTCTTGGGTGAATCCAGCACAACTCCCTGTGGTAAAGGGTTAGGATTAGTCAACGTGTAAGTCAAAGTATCTTGATCCTTATCGGTTGCGCTAAAAGTGACGGTTAACTTTTTACCTGCGGAAACAGTTTTCTTGCTGATGGGATTCAGATTCGGCGGATTGTTTTTAACCGTCACCGTGATCGTTTCTTGGGTGGATGCGCCAAGACTGTCAGTAACTTTAAAGGTCAAAGAATGATTGCCTCTTTGTGAAGACGTTGGCATCCACCGAAAAGCGCCTGTCTTCACGCCAAGGCTGGTGCCGGGCGGAACCGTGCCGACAAAGGAGTAAAATAGATTCTTGTCTTTATCCGGATCCATTGCCTTGACTGTAAACTGCAAGGTGTTTTTGGCGTTAACGGATTTACTGCCGATATAGGAAATTTCTGGAGGACCGTTAGTGTTATTGACAGTAACGGAAATATTTTCAGAGATCGCAGCATCTCCATCTGTTACCGTGAAATGCAAGTTTTCGTATGTGCCGGATTGATAGTAATTTGGTTTCCATTTGAATACATGCGTGTCGAGGTCAAAAGTAGCTCCTGATGGGAGGTTGTCAGCCGAATAGATTAGAGTATCATTATCCACGTCTTCGCCATTGATTGAGAAAGTTAGTAACTCTCCCTCGGAAACAACTTTATTACTAATAGGCAACATGCTGGGAGGGTGATTCAGAAGCTTAACCGTATAGATATCCTCATGTCCATTACGCTCATCAATCCATACAATTCTGCCTTGTGAGAAATTTAAATCGCTTTTAAAACTTCGCACACTCGTGACTTGCATCTCCGTTCCAGTGGCTAAATTATAAGAATAAATGTTCATGTCTAAGGAGTAAGAAGCTCCACGTGTATCGGTCCAAACAATGAGGTCATCCAAGATTTTAGCTTCAACTGCCCCGTCGTACCTGTAATTGGTAACATGCCGCGTAGTATTGGTCGTCAGATCATAGAGGCAGAGCTTGGGATAACCAGTCTCATTGTTCAGCCAAATTATTCTGTCGCCTGATATGTCTATAATATACGGACGCGCTCGATGAGAATTGGTAATTTGCCGTGTGGTATTAGTCGTCAAATCACAGAGGTAAATATCAGAGTGTTCTATCCAAACTATTCTATTGCCTGAAATAGCAAAACTACCCGCTTGATGAGAATTGGTAATTTGCCGTGTGGTATTAGCCATCAGATCATAAAGATAAATATCATTACCCGCGCCGGGAGGAGTGTTTGAAGTTTTAGCCAGCCAAGCAATCAGATTACCTGACATCAGAAACGTGACACTGTCACTCATTCGCCGCAAATTAGCAACAGTAACAATTTGCCGTTTGATATTAGTCGTAAAATCATAAAGGTAAATACCAAAAGTTTGGGTGGGTTGATCGATAACTTCCGCCCAAACAATATAATTGCCCGAGAGAGTTGGTGGGAAAGACGGAAAAGAATTATAGCGGGTGAACTCTCCTTGTGTTTCAGTTCGCAGATTATACACGTTGATTCTATCAGTTGTAGGATTGAAAACTGTGGATAACCAGGAAATTCTAGAATCAGAAAAAGATAGCCAGCGATTCCACGCTTGGTCAAAAGTAACACGTCTTATATTCTCCAATTCAACAAGAATTCTGGTTGTATATGTGTATACCAAATTGTCCGTACTGGTTACCGCCAATTTCAATAAATACATGCCTGGCCTAACAGAACTGCCCATATTCCAAGTAGCCAATGAACCGTTTTCAACCGGCATAAAGATTGGAGAATTTAACGGGGCCCATTCCGGGGTGGCGGGTGGCTCTAAAAAGCTTGGTTGCTCAACCTTTGCATAAAATAATTGATATTTTTGAAAGTTGGGCCCGGAGGCAGTGCCAGTAATGGGAATGATAGAATTCTTTTGAAAGACATGCATTGGCGCGGGAGAGCTAATTTTTACTTTCATTCCGAGACTATTGGTATCCAACGCCCGATTTGCGTTAACACATCCTGCCCCTGTAAAAATATCAGAACCGGGTTCTCCTATATCATCGGCAGAACTTGTTAGTATTTGCCGGACAACCTCATTTGTAATAGTTGGCTTGTGTGCCAACAATAAGGCTATAGCTCCAGCTACATGAGGTGCGGCCATGCTGGTACCGCTCGCATAGTAATATTGTGAGTTGACGATGTGTAAACCATCACCGTACATATCAGTATTCGCAGCTCTTAAGGAAAGCACGTTAACTCCCGGCGCGGCAACGCTGATTTTCTCGCCCCAATTTGAAAAGAGCGCCCTGCTATTATCGTACTTCAGAGCCGCTACAGCTATAACTTGGGGCAAATTAGCAGGGTGAAAGAAAAAAACATCGGCATTACTATTACCAGCGGCAGCTACAAGAATGGCTCCTTGACTATCAGCGTAAGTTATGGCATCTGCTAATGCCAGACTTTCCCCACTACCACCCCAACTCATATTAATAACATCAGCGCCATTATCTGTTGCATATACGATAGTATTGGCTAACCAACTCTCATAACCACTGCCTCTTGTGTCTAATCCTTTCACGGCCATGACTTTTGAATACCAAGAAATTCCTGTCACGCCTAAATTGTTGTTTGAAACAGCGGCTATAGTTCCAGCGACATGGGTGCCGTGGCCCATATCATCCATAGGATTATTATTTCCATAAGCAAAATTGTAGCCTTTATCATCATCCACGTAGCCGTTGCCATCATCATCAATTCCGTTGTTGGGAATTTCGTCGAGGTTATGCCAGATATTGGCTTGAATATCGGGATGATTGTAATCAATACCGGTGTCGGAAACGGCGACAACGATATCAGGACTACCTTGAGTCACATCCCATGCTTGTTCAGCATGAATAGATTGTAACCCCCACATGTCCCGGTAGCTTTGTCCCCAGCTTCCCGTGGAAGAATAATAAGGATCATTGGGAACGATTTGAACCGTGGCGATATAATTCGGCTCGCAATATTCGACGGTGGGGTCTTTTTTATATTCTTCGCAAATGGAAAAGATATCTGCTTTGGAATCTTTGGGATTTTCTAATTCAAGCTTGTAAATGTTGGAAAGGTCGGGAATCTCTGCGTTTTTAGGAGCTCGCAGGCTTCTGGCTTTGAATTTAGACTTGGTTTCTGCTAAAAGCTGCTTGGAAGATTTGCCGCTAATAATTTGCTTTTCTTTCAAAGCCTTAAACACGGGTTCAATGGTTTTGACTTTATGTTTGGCGTTTAAGGAATCGACAGAAGGAAGGCCGGTACTATTAAAGGAAAGGGTGGAGGATTTTAAGGAAATTTGAGCGTTGATAGATTGGCCAACATCTGCCTTGAATTTGATGATGATTTGATTGGGGGCGTATTGAGGGAAGGTTTCTTTTTGTGCTGTGACGAGTTCTTGTTCTGTTGCTTTTTCCCGGGTCTTTAAAATTCCTGATGATTGCGGCAGATCCTTGGGAGAAGCGATTGTTTCGTTTGCAGAATTTTTCTTTGATGCAGATGGTTCTTCAGTTTCCTTGTAAAGCGCGTTCGCTGGCGTCGGGCTGACACTTAAGAATAAAAGAATAAGAACGGATACAACATGCCCTCGCCATGAAAGATGAGAATATCTTTTCATGACCCCCTCCTTGTTGGTTTTTAAGAACGAATAGAAAAAGACCATTTTTCTATCTTGCAATGAAAGTATGACATTTGTAAATGGGGGGGCGCAAGGGGTAAAGTGATGTTTTGGGAAAGCGGTTGCCTCGCGCCGCTCTTTTTTAAATTTGATGACGCGAGGCAACCGCGCTGTTTCGTTTCTTTCGACGGAAAAAAGCGAAATGTAATGGAGTAAATCAGGTTAAAAAAACAAAAGATTAAGGGATTGACAGCGGATGAGATCATGCGCGCTCCAAAAAATTCCAAAAGAACTAATTCAAAAAAAAATTGACAAACGGAAAATCCAATGTATATTTACATCGTAATGGAGGTAGTAAATGGGTAAGAAAGTTGTAGGCCGTAAGGCAAAAATGGACTTGCCGAACGGCTCTTTTCATTCTTCGCCGTTATTTACTACAAAATGAACAATGGAAGGAGGTAGTAACTAATGGCAAGAGGAAAAGTAAAATGGTTCTCAAACCAAAAAGGTTATGGTTTCATCACCCCGGAATCCGGTAATGATGTCTTCGTGCATCACAGCGCGATTCAGGGGGATGGATACAAGTCTCTCAATGACGGGCAAGAGGTGGAATTCGAAATCACCAAGGGCCCCAAAGGAGAACAAGCGACAAACGTCGTAAAATTGTAATCTAAGAAACCCCCATGTTTGGATTTGCCCGCCTTTAGACGGGCGAAAAAGGACGTGGGGGTTTTTATTTTAAGCCGAAGCAATTGACAAGGATAAGCGCCGTCGCTATAATGGCGCTGCTTCAAAAAATTTTTCACATTCGTTATTTTAAGGATACCCATGCCAAAATTAAAATTAGGATTGCCCAAGGGAAGTTTGCAGGATGCCACCGTCAAGGTTTTCGCGCGGGCCGGGTTTAAGATTTCCATTTCGGAACGTTCGTATTTTCCGCGCATTGATGATGTGGAAATAGAGCCGGTTCTTTTGCGCGCCCAGGAAATGTCCCGGTATGTTGAAGATGAGGCGCTCGATTGCGGGATTACCGGCGCGGACTGGATTTTGGAAAACGGTTCAAGCGTTGTGTATCTGGCAGATTTGATTTATGCCAAACAAAGCTCCGTTAAAGTGCGCTGGGTTTTGGCCGTTCCGGAGGAATCCGGCATTAAATCCGTTAAAGATTTGCAGGGGAAACGTATCGCCACCGAACTCGTCAACGTCACCAAAAATTACCTTAAGGAAAACAAAGTAACGGCTGATGTCGAATTCAGCTGGGGCGCGACCGAAGCCAAGGTTGCCTCCGGGCTCGTTGATGCCGTTGTCGAATTGACCGAAACCGGCAGCAGCCTTCGGGCGAATAAACTGCGCATTGTCTCGACGCTTTGTGAATCGACGACACAGTTTATCGCCAATAAAAAAGCGGCAGCCGACCCGTGGAAGAAAAAAAAGATGGAACAAATCATTATGCTTCTTAAAGGCGCTTTGGCGGCCGACAACATGGTTGGTCTCAAGCTCAACGTTGAGGAAAAAAACCTCAAAAAAGTTTTGAGCCTTCTGACATCGTTAAAAAATCCGACAATTTCCAATTTGAGCCAGAAAAACTGGCTGGCGGTTGAAACCGTCATCAGCGAAGAAGCCGTGCGCACGTTGATTCCTAAGTTAAAGGAAGCCGGCGCGCAGGGGATTATCGAATATTCGTTGAATAAGTTAATTTATTAAGCGGCGAGTTAAATTTATAATCAACAGGAGAAACAATCATGCCGTGCGGCAGAAAAAGAAAGCTTCGCAAAATACGAACGCATAAACGAAAGAAACTTCGTAAAGCGCTTCGTCATCTCAAGAAACGCGATCACGCGTAGGATTATACGCGCGTGAAGTTGCGTGAAACAATTTAAAATCCACGGGCCGTGAAATGTTTAGGTTTAAGGTTTTGAGTGTGCTTTGCTTTTTTACCGCCTTGATGGGCGCCGCCCTCATATCATCTCAAATGCTTTGGGCGGCGCAAGAAGCTGATCAAAACCAAAAGCCCGACGTTAAAGCCTTGAGCGTTTCACATTACCTGATGGGGCTGATGCATGACTGGAATGGCCGGCTGCAAGACGCCATTACAGAATATGAAAAAGCCAGCCAAAAGGACCCCAAGAGCGCGACCATTCATTTGAAGCTTGGGGCCGATTACGCTCGCGCGGGAAAATTTGATGAAGCCATTGAAGAGCTGAAAAAAGCATCAGAACTCGATCCGGAGGATTTACAGCCGCACTATCTTCTCGCCCTTGTTTATTCAACGAAACAGGATTCCGAAAAAGCCGCCGGGGAATACGAAACAATCCTCAAACACTACACCAAGCTTGACCCTAAAAATGTCGAGGTTTACAGCTATCTTGGTGAGTTGTATTATTCGCAAAAAAAATATGACAAGGCGATTGAACAATTTCAGCATATTTTGGCCATTGAACCTAAAAATGCCGACATCACTTTTATGCTGGGCGCCATTTATCTGGACAAAACCGACCGCCTCAAGGCCGTGGAATATTTCAAAAATACTTTAGCCGTAGATCCCGAACATGAAGGCGGCTTAAATTCCTTAGGCTACATGTACGCCGAAGACAATATCAATCTCGATGAGGCCCTGGGGATGGTTCAAAAGGCCGTCGAGCTCAGCCCCGAAAACGGCGCGTATTTGGACAGTTTGGGATGGGTTTATTTTAGAAAAGGAATGAACGCGCAGGCGCTGGAATATCTACAGAAAGCGAGCGCCCTTGTTAAGGACCCGGTGATTTTTGAACATCTCGGCGATGTTTGTTATGCCCTGAATCAATGGACGGATGCCGAGAATTATTGGAAACAATCGCTGGAGCTGTCTCCCCAGCAGGATAGCGTGAAGCAAAAACTCGAGTCTCTAAAAAAAGCGGCATCCGTGTCAAATTAATCTCTTCCCATGCGCACCCTGCGTCTTTTGTCTCCTGCCAAGTTAAATCTTTTTTTACGTGTTAATTTCAAGCGCACAGACGGCTTTCATGATTTAACGACGCTTTTTGAAAGGATAAGCCTCTGTGATGAAATCACGTTTAAACCCAATTCCAAAGGCGTTATCCGTATTTTTTGCGCTCATCCACATGTGCCGCGCGATGAAAGAAATCTTGTTTATCAAGCCGCCGATCTTTTAAAAAAAGATTTTTCCGTCAAACAGGGCGTTGATATTTCCATCGTAAAGAATATTCCTGTGGCGGCCGGGTTGGGGGGCGGATCGAGCAACGCGGCAACAGCACTCTTGGCTTTCAATCAATTGTGGCGGCTGGCATTACCTTTTTCGGCGCTGCTGGCCTATGCGAAAAAGCTGGGAAGCGATGTCCCGTTTTTTTTATACGATTGTGCCTGGGCCGTGGGCACAAACAGGGGCGATGTCATTAAAAAAATTCGCACAGGAACTAATTTATGGCATGTTTTAGTTGTGCCGCGCATTAAAGTTTACACACGTAAGGTGTTCGAAAATCTCAAGTTGACAAAGAAAAATGCCGATGTTAATATCCTTCGTCGCGCTCTTGAAAAAAACGACCTTCTGAAGGCCGGCGGCCTTCTTTTCAATGATTTGGAGACAGCGCTTGTGCGGCTCCATCCGAATTTATTGCGAATCAAAAAAAGATTAGAGAAATTAGGGGCGCAAGGCGTGTGTTTTTCCGGCAGCGGCCCGTCGGTTTTTGGTTTGGCCCAATCAAAAAAAGACGCGGAAAAAATACGGTCAACTCTTCTTAAAAAATACAGCCGGGTTTTTGTCGTTGCGACATCATTCTAAGGAGGGGGCGGCATGGAAATCACAGAGGTCAGGGTTTTTTTAAAGGAAGGCCAGGACAAAAAATTAAAGGCGTACGCCACGGTCACCTTCGACAACGTCTTTGTCGTTCGAAATATTAAAGTGATTCAGGGCTCAAGCGGTTTGTTTATCGCGATGCCGTCGAGAAAAGCGAAATCCGCGTGCCCCAAATGCAATTTCAAGAATGAGGTGGGAAGCCGGTTTTGCAATAAATGCGGCGCGAGCCTTCCTTCAACGGACAGGCCGGTCAGCGCGGTTGATGTCACCTCGCAGTCGGATCACCGGGATATCGCGCATCCGGTGACGCAGCAATTTCGCGAATATTTGCAGGTGAAGGTTTTGGAAAGCTATAAAAAGGAAACCGCAACGCCCAAAGATTCGGGGAGCGGTGTTTCCGGCGAACATTCGCATGTTGAGGAAGAATAAAATATTTGATGTCAGGGAAAATTTGCCCGGTGGTGTAATGGTAACACAGCAGAATTTGGATCTGCTTTTCCAGGTTCGAATCCTGGCTGGGCAGTTATAATTTTTAGGAAAGTGTCTTGAGTTTTAATTGAGTAGCTTTTTATGAAACCCCTTCAAACCATTATCCTCGCCGCCGGAAAAGGCGTGCGGATGAAATCAAGCCTGCCGAAGGTTTTGCATCCGGTTTGCGGACGCGCCATGATTCAGTATGTGATTGAACTGGCGCAAAGCCTCAGGGCGCAAAAAACCTTTGTTGTGCTGGGGCATCAAAATGAAGCCGTCAAAAATGTTTTGCCAAAAAATGTCGAAATTGTCATCCAGAAAAAACTTTTAGGGACGGCCGACGCGATTGAATCTTGCCGAAGACCTTTGGGCGGTTATCGCGGCGATATTCTGATTTTGTGCGGTGATACGCCGCTTTTGCAAAAAGAAACACTGAAAAAACTTTTACAAAAACATCAAGCAGCAAAATCCGTCTGCACGTTTTTGACGGCGTGTGTTGATAGCCCATCGGGCTATGGGCGCGTCATCCGCGACAGCGAGGGCGCTGTTTGCGCGATTCGCGAAGACGGCGACGCGACTTCCGAAGAAAAAGCGGTCAATGAAATCAACACCGGCGTTTATTGCTTTCAAGGTAGAGAACTTTTCGAAGGGCTTCGCGAAATTTCCGTTAACCGGCGCAAAAAAGAATTTTATTTAACGGACATCATTCACATTCTCGTCGATAAAGGAAAGCGCGTGGAAACGCTGACAACGCCTGATTCCAAAGAGGCCTTGGGGGTCAATACCCGCCAGGATTTGGCACTGGCCCAGGATGTTGTCCGCAAAAAAATTTTAGAGCATTTTATGCGACAAGGTGTTACAATTACCGCTCCCGAAACGACCTATATCGATTCAGGCGCCCAGATCGGCCAGGACACGGTGATTCGTCCGTTTACGGTGATCGAAGGGCGCGTGCGCATCGGAAAAAATTGCATCATCGGGCCATTCTGCCACATTCGCCCTGATTCCGTTATCGGCGACAATGTTGAGGTGGGGAACTTTGCCGAGATTTCCCGCGCGTCGTTGGGAAGCGGTTCTTTTATGAAGCACTTTAGTTTTTTGGGCGATACGCAGGCGGGCAAGCGCGTTAATATCGGCGCCGGCGTTGTCACGGCAAATTTTGACGGTAAAACCAAGCACGAAACGACCATTTCCGACGATGCCTTTATCGGATCTGATTCGATTTTGGTGGCGCCGGTGAAAATCGGCAAAGGCGCGGTCACGGGGGCCGGCAGTGTTGTGACCAAAGGAACGGCGGTTCCCGATGGCGGCATTGCGCTTGGAGTTCCCGCGAAGATAAAAGGAAGCAAACGGATTCGATAAAAGAGAGGGAAGCATGAACGGCCTAACCATTTTATACGGAAACGCGAATTTAGATTTAGCAAAGAGCATTTGCGAGAATCTCCAGGTTCCTTTGGCCGAGGTGATGGTCGGGAAATTCAGCGAAGGGGAAATCCGCGTGCAGATTAAAGAAAATATCCGCGGCAAGGATGTTTTTATCGTCCAGCCCACATGCCCGCCGGTTAATGACAATTTGATGGAGCTTTTGATTTTAATTGACGCGGCCCGCCGGGCCTCGGCCAAACGCATTACCGCTGTTTTGCCGTATTACGGATACGCGCGCCAGGACAGAAAAGATCAGCCGCGTGTTCCTATCACGGCTAAGCTTGTCGCGAATTTAGTTGTGGCCGCCGGAGCCAACCGCGTATTGACCATGGATTTGCACGCCAGCCAGATTCAGGGATTTTATGATATTCCCGTCGATCATCTTTACGCCATCAATGTCTTGTGCGACTATTTCACCAAAAAGAAAATCAAAAATCTCGTCATTGTCAGCCCCGATGTCGGCGGCATTAAGATGGCCCGCGCTTATGCCAAAAGGCTTTCGGCAAGCCTTGCCATTGTTGACAAACGCCGCGACAGCCCGGAAAAGACCGAGGTCATGCATATTTTAGGGAAAGTGAAGGGGATGGCGGCGGTTTTAATTGATGATTTGATCGCTACCGGCGGATCAATGATTGAGGCCGTTGAGGCTTTGCATAAAAAAGGCGTCACGGAAGTTTACGCCGCTGTCTCGCACGGCGTTCTTTCGGGAAAATCGCTTGCGCGCATTCATCAGTGCAAGGCATTAAAGGAAGTCGTGATCACCGATAGTATTCCTCTTAAAGATCCCAAGAAACATCCTAAGATTACGGTACTTAGCGTGGCGCCTTTATTGGCGGAAGCGATTAAGCGCATTCATAACGAAGAATCCGTCAGTAATCTTTTTGACGAGATTAAAGGGTAAACGCAATATTCAAAATCAAGACAAGAAAGTAGGAGCAGGAAACAATGGATGAATTAAAATTGGATGTTCATGTAAGAACTGAGATCGGCAGCCGCTTGGTTCGCCGTACCCGCCGTAATCAAGGTATTCCGGCAATTATTTACGGAGGAAAAGAAAAGCCGGTCGCGGTGAAGGTCGATAGGAAAGAATTTGAGCGCATGTCCCGGCTTCATCGTATTGAGAGCGCTATTTTTCACATCAACGTGGTTGAGGGGGAGAAGAAGCTTAAAGATTATTCGGCCATGATTAAAGCGATTCAGCATCATCCCGTCACTGATTTGACGCTGCATATTGATTTTAACCGTATTTCACTCACCAAAGAAATTGAAGTTAAGGTTCCTGTCGAATCCACAGGCGAAGCCATTGGCGTTAAACAAGACGGCGGCGCCCTGGATCACATTATCTGGGAATTGGAAATTGTCTGTTTGCCGACGAAAATTCCGAAAAATATCGCCGTTGACATCAGTCAGTTAAAGATTGGCGACAGTATTTTTGTCAAAGACCTTAAGCTTCCGGAAGGTGTCCGCACCAAGCACAGCCCTGAGGCCATTGTCTTTTCTGTCGCGGCGCCGATGAAAGAAGTGACGCCGGAAGAAGCAGCGGCCCAGCCGACAGCCGCCGAACCGGAAGTCTTGAAAGAAAAGAAAGAAGACCCGGCGAAGGCCGCTAAGCCCGCGGAAGGCGAAGGCAAGGCCAAGCCTGAGGGTAAGGAAAAAGAAGGTAAGTAATTTTGTCACCATCGCCGTCTTTGCTCATTGTTGGTTTGGGGAATCCGGAAAAAAAATACGAGGCGACGCGGCACAATTTCGGATTTTTGGTTGTCTGTTATTTGGCAAAAGAACTGGGATGCGAATTTTCAAAGCGCGCGGCGCTTCAAAGTTTCATCGCCCACGCCACTGTCGGTGGTAAAAAAGTTTTTTTGGCGCTGCCTACGACATATGTTAACAATAGCGGCGCCGCGCTTAAGGCGATCACCCGCAGAGAAAATATCGCGCTTGAAAATATTCTGGTTGTCTGTGATGATTTAAACCTTAGTTTTGGGGATATGCGCTTAAGACCCGAGGGAGCGGATGGCGGGCACAACGGTTTGGAGTCCATTATCAATGAAGTTGGATCCCGCGCGTTTGCGCGCCTCAAGATCGGCATAGGGCGCCCGGCGCAAAAAGAAGATATTGTTCAGTTTGTTCTTTCAGATTTTACGTCAGCAGAAAAAAAGGAATTAACGGCCATTATTGAAAAAGCGGCGCAGTGCTCCGTGACCTGGGTCACCGACGGAATACATAAGGCCATGAATCAATTCAACACGAAGGAAGGAAAAACAAGAAAATGAATAAGTACGAACTGATGGTGATTGTCAACGCCCATTTGGGGCAAACGGAAAAGGAAAATGTTTTTAAACAGGCCACGGATGTTGTTACGAAAAACGGCGGCAAGGTTGTCAACAACCAACTCTGGCTTGAAAAACATAAACCGCCTTTCATGATCAAAAAATGCAGGGAGGTTTCCTACTATTTGATTAAATTTGAATCGATTGCAAGCGCAATCGAAAAAATACAGCAGGCGGTGCGGCTCAACGAAGAGGTTCTGCGCTTTCTTATCGTCAGGGCGGAATAGCCGCGCGGCATTGGCAGATGTGAAGGGGGTTTATTATGGCGAGTTTAAATAAAGTTTTTCTCATCGGAAATTTAACCAAAGACCCGGAGCTGCGTTATACACCCAGCGGTGTCGCGGTGGTAAATCTGCGGCTTGCCGTCAACCGCCGTTATAAAGATAAGACCGGCGAAATGAAAGAAGACACATGCTTTCTGACAGTTGTGGCCTGGGATAAACAGGCGGAGGTTTGTAACCAGTATTTGAAAAAAGGGCGTCCGGTTTTTATCGAAGGACGGCTGCAGTCGCGTTCGTGGGAATCGCCCGACGGCCAGACAAAAACGGCACTGGATATCCGCGCCGAGCGAATTCAATTTTTAAACGCGGGAAGAGACGCAGGTTCCGCCCCCGCTTCTGTCGGTGAAGATATTCCCGCCGCGGAGCAGGGCCAAAGCCATGGTCAAAGTCAAAGCCCGGTGAAGGGTGATGTTAAAACAGAGAGTGTTTCATGGGATGAGGAGGAGAACGTTGTATAAACCTAAACCAGCTCAAAAAAGGTCAGATTCCAGAAGGCCGGATTCCAGAAAAAAGTTTGATTCAAAAAAGCCGGGGCAGGGCGGCTCGAGCTATGGGCGCGAGCAAGGGCCCAGGGAGCGCAGAAGGCCGTCGGCCAAATTCCAGTTAAGCAAGGGCACGGTCATTGATTACAAGGATATCGCCTTGCTTCAAAAGTATGTCAGCGACCGCGGCAAGATTTTGTCCCGCCGGGTGACGGGGATTTCAGCTAAAGAACAGCGGGCGATTTCGCACGCGATTCGAAGATCAAGGTTTTTAGGGTTACTGCCCATTTTAGGTTCCAAATTACGATAATCCCGAATTTTGCGGTAACAAAATTTGGGATTATTCCGGGAAAAATCCGGGATAAACTGACTACAAAGGACACACTATGGAAGAAGTCATTCTTGCTGAAGATGTTGTAAAGCTTGGTAAAATCGGCGATGTCGTTAAAGTCAAAGACGGTTTTGCCCGTAATTTTCTTATTCCGCAGAAAAAAGCCTATTTGGCCACTGCCCAGAATCTCAAAAAGATTGAGCAGCAAAAGGCGAAAAAGCTCGCGGCCGAAGAAAAAATCAAAAAGGAAGCCGAAGAACTTGCGCAAAAACTCGCGAAGGTTTCCTGCACGCTAACTGTGGAAGTCAACGATTTGGATAAACTCTACGGCGCGATTGCGGAAAGCGATATCATCAAAGCCATCGAGCAGGAAGGCCATATCATTGACAAAAAAATGATTGCCCTGGAAAAACCGATAGACGAATTGGGTATTTTTGAAGTGCCCATCGCGCTTCACCCGCAGGTTGTTGCCAAGGTTCGTTTGTGGGTCACCAAAAAGTAATTCCAATCACGCACCGCTTTAAAATTTCAACGATACCAACATGTTGTTAGGCCAACAGGAAACTAAAATCCCGCCGCAGAATCTCGAAGCGGAGCGCTCTGTCTTAGGGGCCATGCTCATTGATGACAACGCCACCGGCTTGGCGTTGGAAATCGTCGATGAGTCCTGTTTTTACGATGCCTCCCACCGGAAAATCTTTTCGACCATTCTGAGCCTTTACAACGAACACAAAAATATTGATTTAATCACGCTTTCGGACAAGCTTAAAAGCGACGGCCAGCTGGAGGCGGTCGGCGGTGTCAGTTATTTGACGCAGATTATTGATTTTGTCCCAACCTCCGCCAACGTGGAGCACTACGCGGCGATTGTTAAGGATAAGAGTGTCCAGAGGCGGTTGATTCAAAACGCCACGCAGATTATCGGCGAAAGCTATGAAACGAAAACCAATATCGCCGAACTGGTTGACCGCGCGGAGAAATTAATTTTTGAAATCGCGGATTTAGGCGAACGCCAGCGCGCCATTCATATCAAGGAGGTCATTAAGCAAAGCATTGAAGTGATTGACATGCTCTATCAAAGAAAAGAGCATGTGACCGGTATTCCGACGGGTTTTACGGAGCTGGATAAGATCACATCCGGTTTGCAGAAATCTGACCTGGTGATTGTCGCCGGAAGGCCTTCGATGGGGAAAAGCTCTTTCGCGCTTTCTATCGCGGAGCACGCCGGGGTTGACAAGAAACTTGGTGTCGCGATTTTTAGTTTGGAAATGTCAAAAGAGCAATTCGCAATGAGGATGCTGTGCTCGCACGCTCGCGTTGACGCCCAAAAGGTTCGTTCAGGTTTTCTTTCTCCTTCGGATTGGCCGAAATTAACGGCGGCGGCGGGAAAGCTATCCGCCGCGCCTATTTTCATTGATGATACCCCGGCTATTTCCGCGCTTGAGCTTCGAGCCAAGGCCCGGCGGCTTAAGGCCAATCATGACATACAACTCATTGTTTTGGATTATCTTCAGCTGATGCGCGGCTCTTTTCGCAGCGAAAGCCGCCAGCAGGAAATTTCGGAAATCTCGCGTTCGCTTAAAGCGCTGGCGCGCGAACTCAATGTCCCGATTATCGGTATTAGCCAGTTATCGCGCGCGGTTGAAAACCGCCAGGACCATCGTCCGCAGCTTTCGGACTTGCGCGAATCCGGCGCCATCGAACAAGACGCTGATTTGGTCATGCTTTTGATGCGTGAAGAGTTTTATATACCGACAGAAGAAAACAAGGGCATCGCTGATATCATTATTGCTAAACAACGAAACGGCCCTGTCGGCACCGTCAAGTTGACCTTCATTAAAGAATACATGCGCTTTGAAAATCTTGCGCGCGGCGATTGACAACCCCATGAAATACTTTTATAATCATCCAATGAAACGAATATTCTTTTTTCTCGCCGCAGTTTTTATGGCAACAATTCTTGTTGCTCCTGTTTTTGCTCAAGAAAATAGCCCTGAGTCCGGGATATCCCTTGTCGAACCCTCACAAGATCAGCCAAACGCCCAGGCGCAAGAAGCCCAGGTGGGTGAGCCGGTTACAATTTCAGGGGCAGTTTCGCAGGCTGCTCAAGAAGAAGAGGCTCTTGACGCGGCGCTTTTGGCCGGCGATGAAACGGCGCCCTCCGAGGAGGAAACTGCGGCTTCCCAAGAGGAAGAATCCAAGATTGTCAAGGCGATTGAGCTTAAAGGAAACAAAACAATCAGCGTTGCCACGATTCTCGCGAAAATAAAAACCCGCGTGGGTGAGGCGTATATCCCTAATGTCATCAGCGATGATTTAAAAAGGCTTTACAATACCGGTTACTTTGCCGATGTCAGCGTAGATAGGGAAGATTTGGAAGGCGGGTTCCGGGTGATCATTTACTTGGCTGAAAAACCCATTGTTGAGAAAATCACATTCACAAAAACGCGTTTTTTCAGCTCCCGCGCGCTCACTCAGAAACTTAAAACCAAGGAAGGTAAATTCCTCGACAACAAAACCCTCAAAGAAGATATTGAAACGCTCAAAGATCTTTACAGTAAAAAGGGGATCACCTCCATTTCCGTCGACGTGGAAACTGATGTTGATCAAACAGCCAACAAGGCCAAGCTTCACTTCATTGTTGAAGAGGGCTCCCGCAATAAAATTACCAAAATAAAAATCAACGGCAATAAGACCTTTAAGTACGGAAAGATTATGAAGGTTATTAAGACGCGTTCCAGCTGGCTTTTTAATTCCGGCTATTTGAAAGAGGACGTTATTAAGGAAGATATAGAGCGGCTTAAAGGTTTTTATGAAAAGGAAGGTTTTATCGACGCGACGGCCGATTATACAATCGAATATCCAAAAAAATCACGCATCACAATTGTGATCAATATCAATGAAGGCACCCGTTACTATGCGGGTAATATTCGCACCGAGAACAATACCATTTTTTCGCAGGATGAAATTATCAAAGCGATGACGGAAATCAAATCCGGAAAAGTTTTCAGCCGTGAAAGGCTGGAGGCGGATGTTGCCGGTATCCGGACGCTTTACTTTGACAAAGGGTATATCTTCGCCAATGTCAAAGAATCGGCCACGTTAAACCCTGAAACCGGAAAAATCGATGTCACTTTAAGCATTGAAGAAGGCGAATTGGCGTATGTTGATAAAGTTAAAATTCAGGGGAATACCCGCACGCGGGACATTGTTGTCCGACGGGAAATCCGGATTCATCCCGGTGAACGCTTTGATGGCGAGAAGTTAAAACGCAGCAAAGAGCGGCTCAAGAATCTCGGATATTTTGAAGATATCGGCTACGACATTGAGGATACGGATGTCGCCAATAAGAAAGACCTTGTTGTTCAAGTTAAAGAAGCCAAGACCGGCACAATCAGTTTTGGCGGCGGATACAGCACGGTTGACAAGATTGTCGGGTTTGTGGAGATTGAACAGAAAAATTTTGATTTCGCCAACTGGCCTACTTTTACCGGCGGCGGCCAGGATTTGTCGATTCACGCCGAGGCCGGTTCGGTGCGCAATAATCAGCGGTTGAGTTTTACCGAGCCGTGGCTTTTTGATTATCCGGTTTCCGGCGGGTTTGATCTTTACCGCACCAAACACCTTCGTGAAAGCAGTATCGGTTACGGATACGATGAGGAAAGAATCGGCGGGGATTTACGTTTTGGCAAACAGCTTTCGGAATACCTTTCGGCGGGCGCGACCTACCGGCTGGAACGGATTACAATTGACAACTTAGCCGACGGCGCCACGGCTGATTTGGCCAATGAGGTTGGGGCGAATAAAGTAAGCAGTTTGTCTTTTCGCTTAACACGTGATACCCGAGACAATGTTTTTAATCCGACAAAGGGCCTTCTTTTAAGCGGCACGACGGAAGCGGCTGGCGGGCCTTTTGGCGGCGACAAGGACTTTCTAAAATTCGAAGGAAAATCTAGCTATAATGTCGCGCTCCCTTACAATTCAGTTATAGAATTTCGGTTGCGCGGCGGTCTTGTCAATGCCTACGGGGATTCGGAGAGTGTTCCGATTTTTGAAAGATTTTTCGCGGGCGGCGCGTATACCATCCGCGGCTATAACGAACGTAAGGTCGGCCCCATTGACGCGGCGACGGAGGATCCCACCGGCGGCGAGGGTATGCTCATTGGGAATATTGAATTTGTTATCCCTCTGGTTGATTTCGTCAAATTCGCCACATTCTTTGACACCGGTAATGTCTGGTCAAAGGTTAGGGATTTTGGCAACGGCGGTTATAAGTCTGGCGCCGGCTTAGGGCTGAGGGTTAAAACGCCCATCGGGCCGATTAATTTAGACTACGGATATCCGCTGAATGACGAAGTCGGCGAAGATCAGCGTTCGGGAAAATTTTATTTCAGCGTCAGCAGAGGCTTCTAAAATCCGGCGCGAAAACTTTTTTACTCATACCGTAAACAATCGATTAAAAACTTAAAAGGGGGAAGGCGTGAAAAAGAAAATATTTTTTGCAACAATAGCGGCGATTGGTTTATTTGCTAGCGCAAGTTTTGCCCAAACTGCCGCTGTGACGCCGGCAGGGAAAATCGCGTATCTTAACTTAACCAAAGTTTTTGACAGTTACGCCAAAACAAAAGAATACGACGCGGCGCTTGAAAAAAAGCAGACCGCCTATCTTCAGGAGCGCAAGGACAAGGAGCAAAAGATTCTCGATGTCCAATCAAAACTGGCGTTGATGAAAGAAGAAGAGCGGACAAAAATAGCGGCACAGGTTGAGAAGGACAAAGTGGATTTAGCCGCTTATGACCGTCAACAGCAGCTGGAATTGCGCAAGGAGCGCGACGAGAAAATTCGCGAGATTTTAGGCGAAATCGAAAAAGTCGTCAAAGAATTTTCCCAAAAAGAAGGTTACGCCCTGATTTTAAACGACCGGGTCCTGATTTACGGCACTCCCGAAATTGACGTGACAGACCAGATTACCAAAGTTTTAAACGAAAAGTATCCCGCCAAAAAATAAAGTGAAAATCTTTCATGCAAAAAACTGTCTCCGAAATCGCAAAGCTTGTCCAGGGCCAAATTATCGGGGAGAAGGGCCTTTTTATTTCGGGTGTCGCGGGAATTAAGGACGCCCAAAAAACTGATATTACTTTTATTGATAATTCCAAATACCTGCCGCTTGCCAAAGAAACAAAAGCCGCCGTCATCCTCGTCTCGCAGAAAATAGATATCAAAGACAAGACTCTCATTATCGTCGATCATCCATCCTTGGCATTCGCAAAGGTCGCCGGCATTTTTATTAAAGATGACGCCGTTTCACTTCGCGGCATACATAAAACAGCGGTGATAGCGAAAAACGCCAAGCTTGGCAAAAATGTTGCCATCGGCGCGTATGTGGTGGTAGCAGAAAAAGCCTTTATTGCCGACGGAACAGTAATTTACAGCGGCTCTTACATCGGCGCAAAAACAACCATTGGAAAAAACTGCCTTATTCATCCCAACGTCACGATTCTTGGAAAGGCGGCCATTGGCCAGCGCGTGATCATCCATAGCGGTTCCGTCATAGGATCCGACGGATTCGGCTATGTGGCAACGAAAGGGGTTCATGAAAAAATTCCCCAGCTTGGAACTGTTGTGATTGAAGATGACGTGGAAATCGGCGCCAATGTGACCATCGACCGTGCCCGCTTCGACAAAACCATTATCGGACGCGGGACAAAGATTGATAATTTAGTGCAGATCGCGCACAATGTTGTCGTGGGGGAGCATTGTATTATCATTTCGCAGACCGGTATTTCCGGGAGCGTTACCATCGGGAAGAATGTGATTTTAGCCGGGCAGTCGGGTATTGCCGGGCATTTAACGATTGGGAACGGCGCCGTTGTTGCCGCGCAAGCGGGCGTCACAAAATCCGTCGCGGAAAAAACAATGGTTTCGGGTTACCCTGCCCAGCCGCACCATGAAGCCCGGAAAATCAATGCCCACGTGCAACGATTGCCGGAGTATGTGGAAGCAATAAAGAAATTAGAGAGCAAAATTTCCGCTTTAGAAGCGAAACTTTCGCGTTGAGCAATGATTCATATGAGCCATAACCAAAAAACAATCAAAAAAGAAGTTACGTTTGAAGGCATCGGGCTTCATACGGGCAGCAAAGTCAAAGCCCGTTTTAAGCCTGCGGAAGCGAATGCAGGGATTCGCTTTGTCCGCGTTGATTTACCGCACAAACCCGTCATCAAGGCGGATATCGCAAACGTGATTGTTGATAAGGATGTCGGGCGCTGCACCTCCATCGGAACCCGGGGCGTGATTATTCATACAGCCGAGCATGTGATGAGCGTTTTATGCGGGCTGGGGATTGATAATTTAACCATCGAGATTAACGGCAATGAATTGCCCGGACTCGACGGGAGCGGCGCTGTTTTTCTGAAAGGTATTAAAGACGCCGGAATTGTCGAGCAAGGCTGCGCGCGGGAATATTTTGATATTCGTGAACCTGTGTGGGTTGAAAAAAACGGCGCCTCTATTTGTGTTGTGCCGGCGAAGGATTTTCAAGTCTCTTACACGCTGGACTATCGCAATCCCGCGTCCCCAAGCCAGTTTTTTACAACGGTTGTGGATTCGGAAATTTTTGAAAAAAATATTGCCCCGTCGCGTACGTTTTGTTTGGAAAGCGAAGCCGAGGAGTTGAAAAAAATCGGTTTAGGCAAAGGCGCGACTTATGAAAATACGCTGGTCATTACAAAAAACGGCGTTAAGGGAAATAAACTGCGCTTTCTTGATGAATTCGCCCGCCATAAGGTTTTGGACTTTATCGGGGATTTATATCTTCTGGGTATGCCGATCCGTGCCCATGTTTTCGCTGTCAAAAGCGGCCACGCGCTCAATATCGAACTTCTAAAAAAAATTGAAGAACAGCGCAGGAAGTACGAAGGCAATAAATCTGTCGAGCGCCATGATTTTTCAGGCGTGACCCGGCTTGATATTCAGGCCATCATGAAGATTTTGCCGCACCGCTTCCCCTTTTTATTGGTGGACCGCATTATCGATCTTCAAGTCGGCAAGCGCGCCGTTGGGATTAAGAATGTCACGATTAACGATGATTTTTTTCAAGGGCATTTTCCCTCACGGCCGATCATGCCGGGGGTTTTGATGGTCGAGGCAATGGCACAGGTGGGAGGCATTGCGGTTTTAACGGATTTGCAGCATCAGGGGAAGCTCGCGTTTTTCTTATCGGCTGATAAAATCAAATTCCGCAAAGTTGTTGTTCCCGGAGATCAGTTGATTTTAGAGGCGGATGTTCTGAAAAGTAAATCGAAGGTCGCGCAGGTTCAAGCGATCGCGAAAGTAGGCGACGATGTTGTCGCTGAAGCCGAAATGACATTTTCTTTTGTTGAGACAAAATATTTAATGTAGAGTAGCCTCATGACAAGCATTCATACAACAGCCATCATTCATCCCAAGGCCAAGATTGCCAAGGGCGTTGTGATCGGCCCCTACTCGGTGATTGGGCCGGATGTTTCTTTGGGCGAAGGAGTGGTCGTCGGGAGTTTTTGTGTTGTTGAGGGGCGGACAACAATTGGAAAAGGCTGTCAACTTTTTACGGGGGCCGTGATTGGAAGCATCCCCCAGGATAAAAAGTTTGATAATGAAGAAAAAGTATATTTAGAAATTGGCGAGGGGAATATTTTCCGCGAATATGTGACAGCGAATCCGGGAACGGGCGAAGGCGGGAAAACAACCATCGGAAATAATAATCTTTTTATGGCTTACGCGCATATCGCGCATGACTGCGTGATTGGAAGCGATTGCGTGATGGCCAATAACGGAACGCTGGCCGGCCACGTGACCTTGGAAGATAAGACGGTGATCGGGGGCTTAAGCGCGGTGCATCAATTTGTGCGCTTAGGAAAAATGTCCATCGTGGGCGGCTGTTCTAAAGTGGTGCAGGATATTCCGCCTTTTTCGACATGCGACGGCCATCCGGCGCGCGTTTATGGGCTTAATTCCATCGGCCTGAGGCGCGCGAAGATGTCAATGGCCGCCGTGAATACTTTAAAAAAGGCTTTTAAAATCCTTTTTTTCTCCGGGCTCACCAAGGCGCACGCCCTTGAAGATGTTTCGAAAAAATTAACCGCCTGCCCTGAACTGGAACACCTCATTTCTTTTGTCAAGGCCTCCAAGCGCGGCGTCTGCGGCCCTGCCTTAAATGAATAAACAAGAAACCATCGGCTTGATCGCGGGAAACGGCCAGTTTCCCCTTTTGTTTGCCAGAAACGCCAGGGCTAAAAATATGCGTGTTGTGGCCGTCGGCGTGAAAGGGGACACGTCTTTTTTGCTAAGGTTTTTCTGCGACCGGTTATTTTGGGTCGGGGCCGGTGAGTTAAAGAAGCTCTTTCAATTTTTTAAAAGTGAGGGCGTCCAAAAAGTCATTATGGCCGGACAGGTCAAGCCGGAAAACCTTTTTGACAAAAGAGTCACGCTCGATGAGGAATTTAAGAAATTATTTGCCGCGCTCAAGGACAGGAAGGCGGACACCATTTTTTTGGCCGTCGCGGAAAAACTGAAATCCGAGGGAATGGAGCTCATTGATTCAACGCTTCTTTTAGAGGAATATATGGCGCCCAAGGGCACGTTGACTCGTCGGGCCCCAAGCGAACGCGAGCTTTCTGATATCGCCTTTGGATGCCAGATTGCCAAAAATATGGGGTCAATTGATGTGGGGCAAACGGTTGTTGTCAAAGACAAAGCCATTGTCGCCATCGAGGCCATGGAGGGAACGGATGAGGCGATTGTGCGCGGAGGCAAAATCTCCAAAATAGACGCCGTTGTTGTAAAGGCCGCGAAGCCAAAACAGGATAACCGGTTTGATATCCCCGTGGTCGGGCCGCGCACCATTCAGTCGATGATTCGCTGCCGGGCCAGCTGTTTGGCGATTGAGGCTCATAAGACGCTGATGATTGACCGCAATACATGCGTTCGCCTGGCGGATAAATTTAAGATTTGTATCGTTGGGTTTTAACCTTTATTTTTTAATTTTTTGCACAGAAAAGAGGCGATCCTGGGCGTTAGTTCTGGGAAATAAAAACTTTGCAGAACATGTTTTATCCATTATAATGCCCGCATTATAAATGTGCGCATGGAAAACAGGAGGAGCTATGAAACGGTATTTGTGGTTAATGAGTGTTTGTGTTTTTGTTATCGGATGTAGTTCACAGGGATCACAAGAAGCCGTGACTCCAAAGACAGCAGCTCAAGAGCCGGTGATGGCAGGAGAAAAAGACCTTGTCGATCGGGCGCTTGGATACATTGCGCAGAAGGATATTAAAATGGCTGTTGTGAGCCTTCGGGAAGCCATTATTCAAAACTCCGGCAATGCGCGGGCCTATTATGTATTGGGGGAGATTTTAATGCAGGCCGGGCAAATTGACGGCGCGGCCGCAAATCTTGAAAGAACCGTAGAGCTCGATCCCAATAACGGCCGCGCTCATTTCCTATTAGGCGGATGCCTTGAGCTTTTGGGGAAAAAAGATGACGCCATCCAGGCTTTGGGCCGCAGCATTGAAATATTCAAAGCGAATAATGATGAAGCCGGTATTGCAAGGTCCTTGATCGCGCTGCGGAAATTAACCAGCGAAGATGTCAAAGAAGAAGATGTTATGGTCACCAAATAACTCGCGGTATGAATCAAAAAGAAAAGGGCGGCAGTAAAATGCCGTCCTTTTTATTTGAGGTATCGTTGCCGATTTCGAGAATGTTTTTTAGGCCGTCATATGCTAAAATCTGTTATGATTTTGCAGCGATGGGGCTATGGGAATGGGGAGGATTGGCGGGATAGAGCATTTACAAATATTATGAAGCTGATAATGTCCCTGTAGCTCAGGTGGATAGAGCATTTGCCTTCTAAGCAAAGGGTCGGCCGTTCGAATCGGCCCAGGGACACCAATTATTTTCCAAGGCATGAGGAGTAAACCAATATGAAATTTATTTTACGGATGATCGCAGTTGCTTTGATTACCCTCACGGCGCTGTTTGTTCTGGCGTTTGTTGTGGTCCGCGCCAATGGTAAACAGATGGTGACCGGAAAACTTGCCTCGGCTTTTCACCGAAATGTGACCATTGAGCATATCAGCGTTGTGTATCCGTTGGGGATTCGTATCCAGAATCTCTTCATCGACGGCTATGGGTCAATTAAAGAAATTGACATCGGCTTTGGCGTTTTTTATCTCTTTCAAAAGAATCTCACTTTTTCAACTCTTGTCTTAACAGAGCCGAAGATTACCGTGCGAAGATTGCAGGATTTCGCGATTGTTTTAGGCGATGCGCCAAAGCCGGAAAGCGATTTGACGCAAGGGCAACCGAATGATGCGCCGGGCGCGGTTTTGGATTCCCAAGGCGCGGTGGCAGCGATTCAAGCACCAAACGTCCCGGCAAAGAAAGAAATCAGGACGGAGAGCCCAATCAAGCTTGTTGTGAATTATCTTGTGGTGAATGATGGGGCTGTGAGTTTTGTGGACCAATCCTCCGACAAAGTCCTGCAATTTACCGTCGATCATATTAACCTGCGCGCCAGAAATGTCGCGTTTTCCAATGACTCCCGCGACACAAAGTTTGATTTCACCGCATCCTTGGCCGGGGCAGGGGAAGAATCTTCAGCGGGGCATTTGGAAGGGCGCGGTTGGTTGAATGTCGCGCAAAGAAATATGAAGGCCAGTTTCAAATTGGCCGGCTTAAATGGAGGGGCCTTTCTGCCTTTTTATCAAAAAGCTATGGGAGATAAGATTCAGGATATTAAAGCCGACTTGTCGGCGGACTTGGAATCTAAAAATAATGACATGACGGTTAAGGGGAGTTTGCAGGTCAAAGATTTTTCTTCGAAAAAGGAAGGCGGGGAAGACAAAGGAGATATTTCCGTCGAAGACTTGATTATGAGCGGCCTTAAGTCCATCGCCAAAGAAATTTCCATTGATTTTGGTTTCAAAACAAAGATGGATCGATTTAAGGTTGAGTCCATTTCATTTTCAGGGAATATTTTTGACCAATCGTTCGCGGTTCAGCCGTCCCCGGCGCCAACGCAATAGAGCTGGTTTTAAAAAGGATTTTTGGTAGAATAAAAAACTCTGGTGGGTGCTCCGATGTTTTCCCGATAAAGAACAGTGGAAATCGGAGCAACTCCACCATCTTTTCTAAACAAAGATTTTTAAGGTTGATGGTGGGTGTAGCTCAGTTCGGTTAGAGCACAAGATTGTGGATCTTGGGGCCGAGGGTTCAAATCCCTTCACCCACCCCAGTTTTATAACCTTTTATAAAGTTGCTCAAATTTTTAGCTCACTTCCCGCCATAGACAATTCCCTATACAATTCCTATACGATATGGTAAGCTCCTATTATGTTTAAAGCTGAATTTCGGATAACCCCGCATCTTTTAAAACTCTTTGAGCAGATTGCCGTCACGGGCGCGCTTGTCAGAAACTCGCGGCTTCAAATTTCTGTTAAGGCCCCCTTGGAACGGGATGCTTTTGCCCGGAGCGTTCACTCATCGACATGGATCGAGGGCAATCTCCTGTCTTTGGCTCAGGTCAGGGCTGTGGTTGATGGCAAAGATCTTCTGGTTGAAGAGAAGCAGAAGACAGAGGTCGCCAATTGCGTTGATGCCATGCGGCAGATATTAAAGACTAAACGTAAGCAGGTCACGGAGCAGGGACTTTTGGCAGTGCATGCGCGCATGATCAAGGGGCTTTTGGCCAAAGATCGGGCCGGTCGATATCGTAGTGTCCAAAACTATATCTTGGATGGCCGTAATAAGGTTATTTTTACTCCGCCGCTTCCTGCACAAGTGCCGGGACGCATGAAGGCCCTTTTTGCTTGGGTGAAGGATGAATCCTTGCATCCGGTTATCCGTAGCGCCATTTTTCAGCACGAGTTTTTGACAATCCACCCCTTTGTGGATGGCAATGGTCGCGTGGGCAGGGCTGTCGGACAGTGGCTTCTTTGGGAAAAAGGAATGGATCCTCTTTGCACTTTGGGCCTTGATGATTTCTTTGCTCAAGACAGGCCTCGTTATTATGACATGATCCAACAGGCGCGTGATATGGATGGTGATTTTACGCATTGGGTAGAATATGTTGCCCAAGGTTTGGCGTGGTCGCATGAGGATGTAAGAAACAGGATCAAGGCCGGGACGCTTCGGTTGCAAGGGGTATCACTCACGCCCAAACAGGAAGAACTTTTGGATTTGTTGGAGCGAAAAGGCGTTTTAGGTGCGCCAGAGATCGGGAAAACCATGAAGATCAATCGCGCCCGCGTCAATCAGCTCATCAGCCCGCTTGTCCGCTTGGGTCTTGTCACAAGAGAAGGGGCGGCAAGGGCTGTTCGATACGCCTTAAATGAAAAATAGTTTCACAAAGACGCGCCCTGATAATATATTGGATTAAGCGGCGCCGGGTCGCTGATCACCAGATTCCTAAAGTCCGAGAGCCATCGGCCCTTCTCTTTCCTAAGATTATTTGCAAAGAAAATCATGAGGTGTGTGTATTAGTAAATAATTTTTAAAAAGCAAGCCAAGTATGCTATTCTTGTTAAAATTTATCTACCAAAGAAAAGAGGAAAGAGATGACAGAGCAGTTAAAAAGTGACGATATTTCAGCGCCCCAAAAAACCGAGTCTGATGTTCTTGTGTTGATCAAAAAGATGCAGGGGCAGTTAGAGCTTTTAGAGAAGAAGATAGATATTTTGATTAACCAATCTCAGGTGAGGCCTTCCGGCGAGAGGCCTTTTTCAAAACCTTTTTCAAAACCATTTTCGAAGCCTTTCCGGTCTTTTGACCGGCCTCATCAGCGTCCTGGCGGCGGTTATAATAATGCTTCCCGAGGGAAAAGTTTTGACCGCGGGCGCCCTTTTGAAAAGCGCCCTGGGGAAGAAGGCCAGGGATTTGGCTACAAGAAGAAATCTTACGATAATCCTCGAGAAGGTGATTCTAGTCAAAGGCAGTATTTTGGAAAACCCCACAATAGCGAAAATAAAGGGTTTGATCAAAAAAAGAAGCCATTCTATTTCAAGCGAAAAGGCTAGGAGTGGTTAACAATCGATACCTTAAGAAGGTATCACTAAACTGGAGGCAGCATGGCGTTTCAAGGTGGATACGGCGGGGGACCGCGAGAAATGCACAAAGCGGTTTGTTCAGAGTGCAAAAAAGAATGTGAAGTCCCTTTTAAGCCCAGAGGAGACCGTCCGATTTACTGCAAGGAATGTTTTTCAAAGCGAAAAAATAGCGGACTTTAGAAAAGGCTTCAGAATGATCTCTGCTTCGATTTATTGTGAAGCAGGGCTAACCCTTTTTAGCCGGTCGTTTTGAGCAGTCTTTCCTGTAGTTTATTTTATGTTTGGTATCAATTCCCCGATGGGTTTTACTCATCGGGGAATTTTTATCTTCTATCTCAAATTTGCCCATTATACCTTGGTATAATTGACCTTTTTTTCTTCTATACAATAATAACATAAAGCTATTGCGAGTTGACCGCCAGGCCTCTTGTATCTAACCTTGTGAATTAAGGAGATGCGTAAAATGATATCAGGTGATAAGAATATTTACATCGTGGATGACGATGAATCGGTATGCCGTGCACTCAAGACTCTTTTAGCGACGTTTGGGTTTGCGGTGGAAACATTTAATTCCGCAGGCAGCTTTTTTGACGCTGTGCCAAATGATAAGACGGGTTGTTTAATCCTTGACATTCATATGCCAGGATTAGACGGATGGGCAGCTCAGAAAAAGATTCTTGATTCCGGATCGAAACGCCCGGTTATTTTTATTTCCGCTGAAAAACAGGACAATGCTGCCGATCGAGCTTTGAAAGTAGGGGCTGTAGGTTTTTTGCAAAAACCGTTTAGCGGCCAGACGCTGGTTGACCTTATCGCTGTCGCGTCGGAGGGTACGAAAAAAACCATTGCCCACCCCGACAAATAAATCTCAGGAAATCCTTGTTTTGGATTACAATGCTGATATCAATCGCCAACGGTTAACAAGCCGCTATAAATGAAGCCGCCAAAGAAAATGATTATTAAGCAAAAAAGAATGAAAGATTCGCTATTGAAAAAAGAGACCCGCAGCAATTTACAAGAGAAGATCCTTCAACAAACCGATGAGTTGAAGATAAGAAGCGGTCAATTGCGGCGGGGGGCTGATAGGGAAAAGATTGCGGAAGAGCAAATACATATTAGAACCAAGGCAATGGAATCTACGGCGGATGGTATTTTTATCATTGATGCTAAAAATCCAGATTTTCTTGTTATCTATGCGAATCCGTCTTTTCAGAGCCTTACCGGTTATGCAAAAAATGATGTCCTTGGAAAAAACTATTTTCACCTTTATGGTTCCGATGCTGACTCTCGCGTTGTTGAAGAAATAAAAAAGACTATGAGGCAGGGAAAATCTTTTCATGGAGAGATGCTTAATTTCAGAAAGAACGGTAAAAAATTCTGGAGCTTATTGCGCATTGCCCCCGTGCGGGATCTCAACGGCACGATCACTCATTATGTGGGGATTCAAACAGACACCACATTAATGAAAGAGAGAGATTTAGAAATTGAAGAGCAGCGCGAGGAGCTTTTACATGTGACAAGGGTAGGAAAACTCGCGGAGTTTGTTTCGTCTTTGGCCCATGAAATCAGCCAGCCCTTGACGGCTATTCTTTCTTATGCCCAGGCGGCCCAGCGCATGTTAGCTAAGGGCGAGGCAGGCAGGGAGTCCCAAGTGCAGGAAATCTTACAATACATCGTTAACGATGATCAGCGGGCCGCTGAGGTCATTCGGCGGCTACGGTTACTGCTAAAAAAGAGCAAGCCCACATTTGAGTCTCTTGATATTAATATGCTTATTAATGACACAGTTACGCTTATTATGACCCATATCACTGTAAAAAATAAAGTTGTTAAATTCGAGTTGGATAATAGCCTTCCCTTAATTCAATGCGATCGAATACAATTGCAGCAGGTGCTCTTAAATCTTATCAGTAATAGTTTAGAGGCGATGGAGGATAGAAGTGATTCTCGTGAACTGTTGATCAGGACATCGCGCAAAGATATCAACACAATTTTGATAGAGGTTGTCGATTCCGGATCCGGCATTTCGACGGAAAATATGGGCAAGCTTTTTACTCATTTCTTTACCAGTAAACCCAATGGTTTAGGCATGGGGCTGCCTATTAGCCGCTCTATTGTGGAGGCGCATGGCGGGCGATTGGAGGCAAAAAATAATCCCGATCGCGGCGCAACCTTTTATTTCACAATTCCCGTTAATGGCAACGGAAAAAATGACCAATGAACAGTCATAGTGCCATGATCTATATTGTGGATGATGATGTCTCGGTGTGCAGGGCTCTTGCTTTATTGTTAAAATCACATGGTTTTAAAGTTGAGACATTTACACGCGCGACGGGATTCCTGAATTTCAAGCATCCGAAAACGCCATCGTGCCTGGTTTTGGATATCCGCCTACCCAGTATCAATGGTTTTGCGCTGCAGCAGGTGATGGCTCAAAGGGGGATTGCTACTCCCATTATTTTTATCACCGGGCATGGGAATATTCCCATGAGTGTCAAAGCTATGAGGGCAGGAGCTATTGATTTTATTTCCAAGCCTTTCTCCCAGAAAACATTACTTAATGCTATTGCGCTTGCCATTTCAAAAAGTAAAACTCAAAATAAAAAACAAGCCGAAATAGAAAAGATTAAGCGCCGCGTTAAGATTTTGTCTCCACGCGAATTGGAGGTCTTTCGTTTCGTGGCCCAGGGAATGTTAAATAAACAGATTGCTGCAAAGCGGGGGACTTCCCTCCAAACTATCAAGGTCCACCGTAGCCGGGTCATGCAGAAGATGCAAGCAAAAACCGTTACCGAACTCATCCACCTCGCCCAAAAATCGGGCATGGCTTCTCCCCAGCAGTAATTCCCCCACAATACTTTCAAGGCAAAATTGATTTCCTCGTCAGTAAAATTTGAGGTTATACCTCAGTATAATTGATTTAATTCCCCCTCTTCGTAGAATGTCGTTGTGTAGTTAATTAGTGCATAGCTTAAAGGGTGTGAAAAAACGCCTTTTAATAAATATGCGGCGACGGCTAAGAGCTAGCCGATTTAATTAATCGGGTATTTTTAAATAAAAAGGAGGCGTTATGGTTAAGAAATTAGTGAGTATGGTGCATCTTTTAGTCTGTGCTGTTTTAATTTTTCAGTTGGTGGGTTGCGGGACCATTATGTACCCTGAACGCAAGGGACAAAAAGCGGGGCGTATCGATATGGGCGTTGCTCTTTTAGACGGGCTTGGATTATTGTTCTTTCTGATCCCAGGAGTGATTGCTTTTGCGGTTGATTTTAATAACGGAACGATTTATCTCCCTGGAACTTCGATAAGCTCTCTGGAGTTAAAAAACATAAAACAGGTGAAATTCGATCCCAAGAGCAGCAGTATCGCAAGCGTTGAAAAAATTATTAAAAGAGAAACCGGCTATAAGATAGCGCTTTACCAGAGCAACATGAATATTTCTAAATTAAAATCTATTGATGAGATGATGGCGCGGTTCTCGCAGATTTTACCAGAAACACAGAACAATCGCGTTGTCTTGGCACGCTAAAAAAGGAGAATTTTAATGACTACAGAAACCTTATTGTTGTTAATTATGATTGTTTTTCTCATCGGAGCTTTGCCTGCGTGGCCTTACAACAGGTCTTGGGGGTATACACCGATGAGCGTTTTAACCCTTTTGTTAGTTGCTTTTCTTATCTGGGCTGTTGCCGGAGGCCGCCCGCTTTTTAGGAGCGTAGGGCAGGATATAAAAACGACGGCTCAAGATGCGGGGCAGGGCCTTAAATCAGCGGGCCGTGACGTAGCAGATTCTATCAGGCACGCTGTTCAATAGATTGGTTTTTAGTAAAGGGGGAAAGAAATGAAAACAAAGATGATGGCCATTATGTGTTCTTTATTGCTTGTCATGCCCGCTATGAGTTTTGCTGAAAAGGGCGAGGCATCTAAGCCCAGCGTATCGGCTTATGAGCATGCCAATGAAAAGGCAAGATTTAAACGCAGCGGAGAGGTATTTAACAGTAAAGCGAATAAAAAAATCAGAGCTAAAAAGCGGGCTGATAAAAAAATAGTGGAAGCAAAAAAGGAGGCAAAGAAGGATCAAGACAAGCAGGACAAAGGCGAGGGGCAGGTTAAGGTGAAATTTTAGAAAAAGGGGGAAGGGATGTGGCTTATGAAGTTAAATTATTTAAAAATACTTATCGCGGCTACGGCTATCGCTTTGTTTGCAGGCACCCCGGCGCGCGCTGACTTAAGATCGATGCCTGTATTCCAGAAGGCTGATGGTGAAGTTGTCGCTTTGAGATTAGGCATGCGCAAACTCTGGGAGGAGCATATTGTCTATACAAGAAACTACATTATCAGCGCGTTGGCAGGCCTTGAAGATGTAGATGTCATCGCACAACGATTGCTTCGTAATCAGGATGATGCAGGGGATGCGATAAAACCGTATTACGGAGAAGAGGCCGGCAAGAGGCTGGGATTGTTGCTTCGGGAGCATATCATGATTGCCGCAGAAGTGGTGACAGCAGCCAAGGCAGATAATAGCGAAGAATTAGCAAAAGCCAAGGCAAAGTGGGGCGTAAATACCGATGACATTTCAGCTTTTTTAGGAAGTATCAATCCCAATTGGGCAGGAAATGACATGAAGGCAATGTTCCATAAGCATTTGGAATACACCACCGGGGAGGTGGTTTCTCGATTGAAAAAGGACTGGACCGCTGATATCGATGCCTATGATCAGGGGCATCAACATATGCTGATGTTTGCCGATATTCTGACGCAGGGAATTGTCAGGCAATTCCCGGAGAAGTTTACTCAACAGTGAGCTTCAAGTATAAGTAGTGGTAACGAGGGTAGTGGAAACAAAAAATAAAAAAGAGCCGAAAACAAGGGCTAAATTTCAAAAATTAGGAAAGGAACGTGTTTCATGAATACAAACTATTTAAAAGTGGTTGTCGCGGTTACGGCGGTTGTGTTGTTTTCCGGTATTTCTGTTCGTGCTTCTGAAACAACGAATGTGCTCCGTGTATCAGGAGAAATAGGGTGGGTCGATGTCCAGTTAGGCAAGCTAGAGCTCAACAAAGAAACACCAGCAGGTACGAAAACAACAGCGTATAGAATTACCCAGAATGAGACGCGGGTTACTGACTCTACGGATGAAAAATTTCTTGGAGTCAAGGACTTGCGGGCCGGACAATACATCACCATTGAAGTGGCTGATGGCGCAGAGGATAAAATTGTCTCCAAAATAACTGTTGACCCCATGCCGGTGTCTGAATTCCAGCAGGCTTTTGGCAAGCTTGAGGCTATAGATATCGCAGCCGGAACGCTTGTCGTAGAGGAACGGGTTATGATTGGCCAAGAAGAAAAAAGCAGGCTGTCTTATTTTGTTTTTGACCCTAAAAATATCGTTGTGATGCGCAGCCCAAACAAACAGTCTGTGGAATTGTTTCTCAAGCCAGGCGATGTTGTAAAGGTTGAATTTGTGGCGTTGGATGGGAAGCAGCAGGCGCGTTATATTACGCTGTATTCACCGATTGTTACGAGCACAACCACAACAACAATCACGACGACCACGCGGTAATCCCAAATTTTGCACGGTGAATGGCCCGGGATAATAGCAGGAACAAGGAGTGGTTGGAAGAAGTTATGTTTTGTAGGGGGATAGCTGTGGAAAATATTATAGAAAATAGTTTTAGATCACATTTGGCAGATCAAGGATCAGATTGTTGGATTAGCTTGTGGAAGATTATCAAGTCCAACAGCTCAAGATTCATGGGATATTTCTCGAGAATTAGCAAGGCTGCCTGAAATAAAAATAGCCTGTAGAAAATTGTAAAGAAAGAGAAAAGTGGATGAATGTGCAAAGTATATCTCATTTTATTTTTCTTTGCTTTTGTGACGTTGAGTTGCGCTGGCCCTCATTCCGTAATAACAGGAAAAACGCCGCGCGAATTTACATTTCCCAAAGATTTTCTATGGGGAGCTGCTACCTCCGCCCATCAGGTTGAAGGAAATAACACGAATAATGACTGGTGGGAATGGGAGCAGGCCCGACTTCCTCACGCACGCTCCGGACAGGCTTGTGACCAGTGGAATCGTTTTGAAGAAGATTTTAAACTCGCCCAAACTTTAGGCCACAATGCTCACCGCTTCTCTATTGAGTGGAGCCGTATTGAACCCCAGGAAGGTCAATTTGACAGCGGGGCCCTCGACCATTATGCGCAGGTTATTCGTTCGCTGAGATCAAAAGGTATTGAGCCCATCGTGACGCTGCATCATTTTACCCTTCCTTTGTGGTTGGCACACCAAGGAGGCTGGTTTTTAGAAAAGACACCAGAACTCTTTGCCCGATACGCTCAGAAAGTGACAGAAGCTTTAGGAGGCGATGTCCGCTATTGGATGACATTAAATGAACCCATTGTATATGCGTATAAAAGTTATTTGACTGGGGAGTGGCCGCCGGGAGTAAAGTCATATGAAAAGGCGTTTAAAGTTTTTAGAAATTTACTCCTGGGGCATGTTTTGGCATATGAAAAGATTAAAGACGCTTATAGCCAAAAAGGTTGGGGGGTGCCGATGGTTGGAGTTGCCCAGAGCGTGCTTATCTTCAGGGCTTGTTCGGATCGCTCTTTGAGGGATCGGATTGCGGCGCGCTTTAGGCATTGGATGTTTAATCATTTATTTGTTCAGGCTTTAATTAAGGGAAGGTCCTACAGTATTGGGCTTTTCAGCGTTCATTTACCAAGGGCGAAGACCCTGGACTTTATCGGGCTTAATTATTACACGCGGGACTTTGTTCGCCACGACGGTTTTGGATTTCCAGGAATTTTAGGCCAAGCCTGCACGGCAACCGTAGAACAAGGCCGGCATACGGGCAAAGATAATTTTCTTTCCTGGGAAATTTACCCGAAAGGGTTGCACACTTTTCTTAAAGATTTTTCACGCTATAAGCTCCCTCTTTTGATTTCAGAAAATGGATTGGCTACAAATGATGATACGGAGCGCTCCGAGTTTATTGGCGAGCATCTTAAGGCGGTGGGCCAGGCGATGAAAGAGGGCGCGCCTGTGATCGGGTATCTTTATTGGTCTCTACTGGATAATTATGAATGGGCGGAAGGGTTTGTCCCGCGGTTTGGATTGATTGAAGTCAATTACATAACGCAGGAGCGGACGATTCGGGGCTCGGCAAGAAAATTTAATGAAATCATTCGCTCGGGAAAAGTGAGTTTTTAAAAGAATAATATGAATACAAAGAAAGAAATAATTCTGTTTTTGATTGCAGGGGCCTTTATCGGCGCAACAGACTTTGGTATTTATTATTTTTTAATTCATTTTTTATCTTTTAGCCTATCGAAGGGAATTTCTTTTACGTGCGCGGGGATTGTCGGGTATTGGCTTAATAAATATTGGACGTTTAAACGCCACCAGCCATCGTATACCGAAGTCGGCCGGTATGCGGTCATTAATCTTTTAGCCTTAGGGGTTAATGTTTTGACGAATCAAAGCATTCTTCATATGTGGCCGGGAGCTGTTTTTTGGGCTTTAATCAGTTCCTCAATGCTTACGGGCTTGTTGACTTTTATTTGTTTTAAATGGTGGGTTTTTAGAATCATCTTGAAAGAGGGGGTTTATTTTAAGTGGTGGAAATGGGTCCCATGGCGGTTTTTGGTGAAAGATGCCGCACGCAGGCAGGGTTTTTTGGATCCCCTTAAAATTCTTTCCCAATTACAGAATTTTGCGCAGCCCTCAGAGGTGGTAGCCCCAACGGAGCTTTTACGCTCCGGCCTTGTTTTACACGCTCGCGGTTTGATCAATAGTTTGGCTATTCAACATAACCTTGATTGGATTTGGCCTTATTGGGTGGAATGTCAATATGATCCAGAGAACACGGCGTTTATCCCGAGATCTTTTTCGTTAACCCAAATTAATCTTACCCATAGAAATTGGACAGCTTTGGGTGTTCCCGATAGCATTGATTTTCCCCTCGTAGATCCTCGCGGACTTGTCACTCCTTTTTATGATGGCTGGTCACTTGATGTTTGGATTATTCCGGCAAAAGGAGAACCCTTAATTCCGTCGAGGCGCCCAAACGTATCACAGAAAATGGTTATGGAGCGTAATCTTTGCGTGATGACAGAATCAAGTTTAGATCAATTAAAACTTCAGTTAAAAGCGCAAGTTATTGGTTCAGCCCAGGCGCCTCTTTGCCAGGTTAAAATCACAGGCCACTCTTTTCTTAAGGCGCGATTGGTTGTTTCTCTTAGGCCTTATAATCCCGAAGGCGTGAGTTTTATAAATAACATTACTTTTTTAGAAGATTCGTTGGGCTGGCAGGTCAATCGAGAAAATTTTGTCTATTTTGATAAACCCCCGGATCAATGCGTATTTTCGGAATATCATCGAGGTGATGTTTATGGCCGTTTAATATCTTTATTAGAGGAAAATGGGACATCATCGACCACTTTAGATAAGGGCGAAGATCTCGTCGAAGCTAAAGGCGAAATCACTTTAGCGAAGGCGGATGAAAAAGAAATTTCATGCAAGGTCGGCATGGCTAGTTCTGCGGCTATTTTTATATTGGAGCCTGGGCTTTCACAAGAAATTACCGTTTCAGTGCCTTTAACGAAAAACAAAAGCGAAAAAATATCTTACGGGGACTATGAAGAAACTGCTCAGCGGGAGTGGACGAAAAGCCTCCAAGGCGCGTGTTCATTGCACATTCCTGATGAACATTTTCAGTTTCTTTATGAAGCTGCGATCCGTACCATGATTTTACATTCCCCCAAGGAAGTTTATCCAGGGCCTTATATTTACCGACGGTTTTGGTTTCGTGACGCTGCTTTTATATTACAGGCCTTGTTATGCGTTGGGTTAAAAGAACGTGTCCGACGAGCTTTGGATTGCTTTCGTTTGCGTCAGAGTGCCCAGGGTTATTTTCTTTCTCAGGAAGGGGAGTGGGATTCAAACGGTGAGGCCTTGTGGATTATGCGCCAGTATTGCGAAATGACCGGAAATCCCCCGTCACAAGAATGGAAGGAATCCATAAAGAAAGCTGGCAAGTGGATTTGTAAAAAGCGTTTAGCCGGCGATTTAAAATGTGATCATGCCGGCTTGCTGCCGGCAGGTTTTAGTGCTGAGCATTTGGGCCCGAACGATTTTTATTATTGGGATGACTTTTGGGCTGTCGCGGGATTAAAAGCGGCGGCTTTTTTGTGTACGGCTTACAAAGATCAAGAGGAGGCTATTTATTTTGAAAAGGAATCACAGGCGTTGCGGGGGAGTATCAATCAAAGTTTAAAAAAAGTTGATGAACGTTTAAAGAGGCCCGCAATGCCGGCCTCTCCCTATCGGCGCTTGGATTCGGGAGCTGTCGGCTCTTTAGCGGCCAGCTATCCGCTTCATATTTTTGAAGCAAAGGATTCAAGGGTTTTAGGCACAGCCGATTTTCTAATGAAAAATTGTTTAGTTCATGGCGGATTTTTTCATGACATGACTCATTCAGGGATCAATCCTTACCTGACGTTACATTTGGCCCAAGTGCTTTTACGCGCGGGGGACTCCAGGTATTTTGGTTTGATGACAGCAGTGGCTAAATTAGCTTCACCGACGGGGCAATGGCCGGAATCGGTGCATCCGCGTACAGGCGGCGGATGCATGGGAGACGGGCAGCATGTCTGGGCCGCCGCGGAATGGGTTTTGATGATAAGAAATTGTTTTGTGCGTGAAGAAGGCAATCGATTAATTTTATGTTCTGGAATTCCGCGAATCTGGCTGGAGAAGAATCAAAAAATTACCTTTGGGCCCGCGCCAACAAGCTTTGGAAGTATTCAAATTTCCATAACACCCCAAGGGCAAAATATCTTTGTCGAATGGTGTGGACAATGGTTTACGAAAGAACCGTTGATTGATATTCAATTACCTGGCTTTACAAATGTAAGAGTTTCGCCGGGAACGAATTCCCTTGAGCTGAAACAGGAGACAGGGCAATGACAGAAACCCTGACAGAAAGGTTCAAAGATTTTATCATGTTGATTTCAGGGGAGAAAATTCACCCAAAAGAGATTGAGGATGCTTATACAAAGGCTGCCCCTGTTAAGGAGATGTGTGTTTTGACAATCTCTGGGATGGGCGGCGCAAGGGAATCAAAAGTTCTTTGGGCTATTGTTCAGCCGGATCTTGATAATTTCAGAGAATTTGGCGAAGTGAATCTGCGCTCCGTTCTTAAAGAGAGATTTGACAATGTTTCGCAATCACTCCCTTCTCATAAAAGGCTTAAAGGTTTTACGATTACCCTTGAGGATCTGCCGCATGCTCTGTTTGGTAAATTAGAAAGAAGCGCGGTCAAAAAGATATATGAACTTAGGGTGATTGCGGGAAAAGAGGGCGCCCTTCCGGTATCAAAAGAGCTGACGGCCGCGGATCTGCTGTTGATTAAATCTGAGATTGGCATAAAAGTTTTGAAATGCCTTAAGGAGCAAGGCGGCATCAGAAGATTAATCATCCTTGAGGATTCTTTAGAGCTGGACATTGGCATAGATTCATTAGGCAGGATAGAGCTTACTTCGCGCCTTGAGATAGTTTTTGGCGTTGATATAAAAGATGAGGTTATTTCCAGAGTTTTTACTGTCAAGGATCTTATTTTGGGAATAACAGACGCGTTAAAAGAGGCGAAAGATACCCCTTCTAAGAATCAAAAAATATCTTTAGGGCAAGGCTATTGGAAAGAAAATTTACGTGTGCCGCCGAAAAAAGAAAATCTGGAGATGATCGAATTGAGTACCGGATATTTTGCCTGGCTGTTTCGATTTATTTTAACAGCCATCGACTGCCTGATTTTTAAATTGTTTTTCAATATTAAAGAAGAAGGGGCAAAAAATGTGCCGGAAGAAGGAGCCTATATCCTTTACGGCAACCACGCAAGTTTTCTTGATGGGCCGGCCATTGCCGCCTGTCTGCCGCGCAGGCCGGTATTTCAGCTTTTTTATTTTGTCTTCGGGCCGTATTTTTTTAGGCCCTTTGAAAAGTCCAGCATATTGTGGAATCTCGTAAAGATGGGGAGATTTATTCCATTTGATTTTTCAACGCATTTCTTAGAGGCGCTGCGCAGCTGCTATCTTGTATTACAGCATGGAAAGGGGTTGTGTTTTTTTCCCGAAGGATTACGCAGTAGTACCGGAAAAATTGGAAAATTTAAAAAAGGATTCGGCGTCTTGGCTAAAGAAACGGGGGCAAAGCTTGTGCCCGTGGCTATAGAAGGAGCTCATGAAGCGTGGGCCAGTACGGCGGCGTATCCCAAATGCCATTCGATTCGAGTGAGGTTTGGAAAACCGCTTTTACCTGAAGATTTAGAAAAAGAAGGATTGGCTATGGGAGCGCAAAATAGTTACGACGCGATATGCGTGGCGGCGAGAAAAGCGCTTGTGGAATTGAAGGAGAGACAATGAGAATTATGATGATGACCAATACCTACTTTCCGATCGTAGGAGGGTTGGAGCAATCAGTTTATTCTTTTAGCGAAGAATTTAAAACTTTGGGGCACGAGGTTTTAATTGTTACTCCGACCTTTGGGGGCGCGCCGATAGAAGAGGCGGGTGTTATTCGTATTCCCGCTTTTCAGAAATTTAACGGAACCATTTTCTCCGTTAACTTTCCGGTTTCGGGGCTCTTAACAAAATTAATGAAAGAATTCCTGCCGGATATTGTGCACAGCCATTGTCCGTTTTTCATGGGAGATTTTGCGTTACGCCTCAGCCGGCAGCACGCCATACCGCTTGTGTTTACGTATCACACCATGTTTGAGCAGTACGTGCATGATTGGCCGATTCAGAATGAGGGCGTCAAACGATTTATTGTCAAGCTCGCTGCCGGATATGCCAATTTTGTGGATCAAGTGATTGTTCCCAGCAAGAGTGTGCAGGACATTTTGCTTAAAAGAGGTGTCAGGACTTCCATGGAGGTTGTTCCGACAGGGGTGGATTTGGAACGTTTTTCAAAGGGCGATGGAATTGCTTTTCGCGAGCAGAATCAGATCCCTTCCGATGCCTTGGTGATCGGCCATGTGGGGCGGCTGGCGCCGGAGAAGAATTTAGATTTTTTGATAAAGTGTATAGTTGAATCATTGAAAAAAGAGCCAAGGGCCCACGCCTTGATCGTTGGCCAAGGCCCCGCGGAAAAAATGATTAAGGACGCCTTTCAACAAGCCGGCCTTGAGAAAAGATTGCATTTAACAGGAGTTCTAAAGTATCAACATTTGGTTGATGCGTATTTATCCATGAATGTTTTCGCCTTTGCTTCTCTTAGTGAAACGCAAGGGATCGTTCTTATTGAAGCCATGGCCGCAGGAGTCCCGGTGGTGGCGTTGGACGCGCCGGGAGCGCGGGATGTCATAGAAGATTATCACAATGGCCGATTGCTCAACGAGATGGATGAACAAAGTTTTATTGATGCTTTGATCTGGGCTTTATATCGGACTCCTGAAGAGCGGCAAACCATAAGGCAGGTTTCAAGGATGATGGTGCAGAAATATCCTATCAATTCTTCCGCCAAGCGCATGTTAGAAATTTATGAAAAAATTAGGTCAAGAAAATCTGTTTCGCTGGGCAAGAAAAATAGTTCGCGGTATCTCTTTTTCTGGCGCATGAAAGCGGAATGGGATCTTTATAGGAATTATATTCGATCTATTCTCACATCTGTGTTCGAAGGAAATTTTCAAAAAACGGAACCCCTGAAAATTAACGACACAACCGGCAAGCTTCCTGAATCTTCGCCTCCGGGGCGTTGAAAGCCGCCGGAGTAACACTGCATCAAACAACAAATTTTTTCAAATTGAGGAGTCACCATGAAAGATAAAAAGAAAAATAAAGGCTCACTTCGGGGAACGAAATTTCCTGAAAGAAAAGATTTTTTCCAGAGAAAGATATCAGAGTTTGGGGATTTAAAATCTAGCCTCGAGCCTAATAAGGCAGAATCGAAAAGCGCCTCTCGAAAGCTCAAGAATACTGTTGGAATTGGTACCGTCGCAGAAAGAATGATTATTAAGCAGCTTCACCAAGAGATTGAGCAGCGCAAGAAAACAGATCAATTAGCCCAGGATGCCCGCAACTATGCCGAGAGCATCATCAACACGGTGCGTGAGCCATTAATTTCTTTGGATAAAGATCTTAGGGTGGTCACGGTTAGCCGCTCCTTTTATGATGTTTTTAAAGTGAAACCCGCAGAGACCGTAGGGCAGCTGATCTATGACCTG
>ORJL010081498.1_pt1 | contig 70214 bp, 64 predicted proteins | sample 1779941 | NCBI WGS metagenome assembly ORJL01 (sample SAMEA104232317, study PRJEB22302) | groundwater metagenome | biome: forest; feature: aquifer; material: groundwater | place: USA | collected 2011-08-07 | depth 5.8 m | reverse complement strand
TTCCAGATGTGGACTACAAGGTTAGGCTACATCGCAGACAGTCAGTGAAAAAGGGTTATCCGGTTATGGACGCGACACTAACGCCTGTACCAGCTTCGGAGGTCAAGAGTGCCTAATAGGGAACAACGATTGTACTTTACCAGATTGTTCGTCTACGCCAGGAGGCAGTAAACCGTTTTGAATTCCACAACGATGACTTTCGATGTTAAGACAGGGTACTAAGAATGAATGTAGTTTGTGTCATCCACGCCAGGGGGGGGTCGAAGAGAATCCCATTGAAGAATATCAAGCTACTGGGGGGAAAACCACTGGTAGCCTATATTATTCAGGCGGCGCTGAAAGCCAAGTTGGTTAACCGGGTCATCGTTTCTACTGACCACCCTGAGATAATCAAGATAGCTAAGGAATATGGCGCTGAGGTACCTTTCGTAAGACCAGCAGCGCTTGCCGAAGATGTCGCATCGGAGATGGTTACTCAACATGCAGTAAGCCACCTGGAAAAAGAGGAACGCTATCCTGTTGACATAGCAGTTACATTGCAGCCAACGACGCCATTCTGTCTGCCTGAAGATGTCGATGGGTGCATTAGTGAGCTAATCTCCCATGACGCTGATACCGTATTCAGTGCCAGCCCTGTCCATGAAAGGCCTGAATGGATGTATTACCTTGATGAAGCCGGACTAGCCCATAACTTCCTTGGAAAGAAGATTGAGGGCGACCTTGGTATTTCCCAAACCCTACCAAAGCTCTATGCACCTAATGGAGGCATTTACGCTACAAAGCGGAATGTTCTGTTCGACCAGAACATCATAATCGGCGCCAATAGCCGCCTATGGGTCATGTCACGGGAACGTTCCGTAGACATAGACGAGCCATTGGATTTCTTGTTCGCCGAGTTTCTCCAAAGCAAAGGACTTACGGGAGGTAGTCTCTAGTGGCAGAATATTTGAAGGGCAACTACAGAATCCCCAAGAAATCGAAGATCGCAGTAAAGAAGAAAGAACAGAGTATTGAGGAGAAGTTTGAGCAGGAATCCCTCAAGAAGCTCGGAGGAAGCATTGCCTTCGTCATGAAATCCAAGTCTTTTCTATGGGAGGGCGATGAGGGTGAGAAGACTAAGTAAGGCTCAGCTCGATATTATTTCCCGCCAGACATTGGAGAAGACGGCCGAAGTGGGCCTGGAGAACGCCCGAAAGAATCTGCCCTACATCAAGAAGACAATCCGCGACCTTCAGTGCAAAGCTTCAGCCAGCGGCTCTGCTATCGTTGTTTCAGCAGGTCCAAGTCTCCATCGGCGTAATCCAGCGCCGGCTATTCTGGCTTCAAAGTACAAAGGGACCATTGTTACTACCGACGGATCCTTGGGGTACTGTCTTCGCAATGGTTTAGTTCCTGACTACGTGGTTACGGTTGACCCGCACCCCGATCGAATCATTCGCTGGTATGGAGACCCGGCTCTTGAGAACCGCCAGCACGACGACTATTTCCAGCGGCAGGACTTGGACCCTGCTTTGAACAGAGATGAAGTAGCACGTAATCACGAGCTTCTTGAACTGGTAAATAGACATGGCAGAAACATCAGAGCCGTGATTTCCACTAGCTCGAATCCTGAGATTGCGCTCAGGTGCATGGACGCAGGAATGGAGATTTATTGGTGGAATCCTCTCTACGATGATTATGATGCCCCGAATAGCTATTCGCGCAAGGTTTATGAGCTTACCAGGATTCCCTGTATGGTGACCGGCGGAAATACGGGAACTTCATCGTGGGTTTTTGCTCACGCCATCCTTGGTGCCAAGCGGACGGCTCTGGTGGGTATGGACTTGAGCTATCATCCGGACCTTCCGGTGGAGAATACCCAGTATTACAAGGAACTTGTGGAGCTCTTCGGCCGTCGGGCTAAAGAGGCATTCATAAAAGTCTACAACCCATACCTTAAGCGAACATGGTATACAGATCCAACTTACTACTGGTACCGACAGATTCTGCTCAGCTTGGCAAGGGAGGCCACTTGTAAGACCTACAATTGCACCGAGGGCGGTATTGTTTTCGGCAGGGGAATACAGTTTCTCCCACTCAAGGACTTTCTGGAAATACCCAATTGAACTATTGAGCAGATATGGCTAAAGTACTTTTTGTCAACCCCGTTATCCGGCAGGACGACAAGCCCAAGCATGTCCCCTATGGCATGGCACTCCTGGTAGCGATTGCCAAAAGAGAGGGGCATAAGGTCCAAGTGTTTGACGCGAACGCATGGCGTGCCGATGACCAAACGCTCAAGGAAGTGCTGGAAGCGGATGAGTGGGACGTAGTTGCCACTGGCGGCCTGATTACGAGCTACGGGTATATTAAAAAGGTGGTCAAATCAGCCCGCGACACCTGCCCAAACGCACTTATTGTTGCTGGAGGAGGATTCCTCACGGCGATTCCCTATGACATTATGGACCTCTTGCCCCAGATTGACGTTGGAGTGATGGGTGAAGGCTTTTTGACACTGCCAGATATCCTCGCAAGAGTGAACAAGAAGAACTATGAGTGGTCCGACGTTCAAGGAATAATCTGGAGAGATCCCAATAAGAGTGCCCATCTTAATCCAGAAAGGCCGCTTCTGGATGACGTGGATACATTGCCCTATCCAGCGTGGGAGGCCTTTCCCCTGGACATCTACTTCCGCAATAGCTCCATTCTGCTGAGTGAAGAAGCTATGACGGCAAAGCGAAGGCTAGACGTCATTGCCAGTTACGGATGCCCCTTTGGGTGCCGGTTCTGTTTCCATCTCGGTCTCAGTGGAGAGATGGAAACCGTGGATACTCCGGTCCGGCGGGAGGTACGCTTCAGCCGTAAACGCAGAATCCGATGGCATAGCCCGGAATACGTCGTTGACCTGGTTAAGTTTGCCCGCAGGCGTTTCAAGATTGACTTCGTCGTCTTTCTGGATGAGAACTTCATGGGTTTGAATCGATATACTCACGGGCAGTGGATGAAGAAGTTCTCTGGCCTGTGGGTCAGCGAGGGTTTGCAGCCTCGCTGCGTTATGGAAGGTCGTCCACACGAGACGAAATCCTGTGCCGGTATTCACTGGGGTACCACCGCTCATGCAGCTCTCGTCGATGCTCGGATTCTTAAGGATATGCGGAGAATAGGCTGTTCCTACCTTGATTACGGGCTGGAGTCCTTCTCCAATAAGATACTCAAGTCCTTGGCAAAAGGCACAACCAGCGAGATGAATGAGAAGGCTGTTAGACTCAGCATGGAAGCTGGAATCAGACCAATACCCAATCAGATTATCGGTTTCCCTGATGAAACCTTCGAAAGCATAAGAGAGAATGTGTTAGCATGGGAGCGACTTGGCATTCAATCCTATCCCTTTTTGGCCACTCCTTACCCGGGATCAGAATGGTACTACAAGTATAAGAATAAGATCTTAGAGCAATACGATGGTAACCTCGAAGCATTTCTCTTGGACCTGGGGGACGCTACTAAGCTAACGGCGGTAATATCGCAGAACTTCAATGCTGTTGAACTCCTGGGACTAAGGGAGTTGTTGGTGAATCGGGACATCAAGCGCATCGACGAATATGAGCAAATATGGCGAGAGCTTCGGAGGGCTTAGAATGACCAGAATTAGAATAGCCAATAGGTCCATAGGTGAAGGAGAACCTTGCTTCATCATTGCTGAAGCTGGAATAAACCACAATGGCAACATAGTTCTCGCAAAAAGGCTGATAGATGCCGCAAAAGAGGCTGGCGCTGACGCCGTGAAATTCCAGACTCATCTGGCTCAACATGAGATGCTTTCACAAGGACCTACTGCGGGCTATGTAGGCGAATCCCTTTTTGATTTGCTTAAGCGAGTAGAGCTATCGAAGGAAGACCATATCGAGCTTAAGAGACGTGCGATTGAGAAACAGGTCATGTTTCTGTCAACTCCCTTCAGCCGGGAAGCGGTTGACCTACTGGAGCAAGTTGGTGTAGAGGCTTACAAGGTGGGATCAGGAGAGATGACCAACTTCCCCTTGCTCAAATACATTGCTTCAAAAGGCAAGCCCGTCATATTATCCACTGGAATGAGTTCTATCGACGAAATAAGGGAAACGGTCAATTTCCTCAAGGGTCTTACCGGTGACCTGGTCATTCTCCATTGCATATCGAGCTATCCGCCCAAGTACGAAGATCTGAATATCAAGTTCATAAACGTCTTGCAACGGGAGTTCAGGATACCGGTTGGCTTCTCCGACCATTCAACTGGTATCTATCCTTCTCTTGCCGCGGTTGCTCTCGGCGCTTGTGTCATTGAAAGACATTTCACAACAGACAGGAACTTGCCTGGACCAGATCAGAAGGCTTCTCTTACACCCGCTGAGTTTGCAGAGATGGTCAAAGGGATCAGGATCGTAGAAAAGGTGCTGGGAAATACAAGAGTAGTGACTCCTGAAGAACAGGAGATACAAAAAATGGCAAGAGAGAGCGTTGTATCGCAAGTCGACATACCCCAGGGCACGATTCTGAAGCGTGATATGGTCTGGGTGAAACGTCCTGGGACTGGAATTCCGGCCAAAGATCTGGACAAAGTAATTGGGAGGAAATCAAAGGTGCATATTAAGGCCAATAGCTTGATAAGCTGGGAGGACTTCAGCGACTAACCAGAGTAATTCACTATGATACGTGTCTGTGCCATAACCGAGCGGCGAGCCGATTACAGCAAACTAAGACCGGTACTGAGGGAAATCGAGAAAGATCCAGAGTTCAGGCTAGAACTGATAGTTACCGGTCAGCATCTTCTGCCCCAACTTGGTCTGACATCGAGCCTGATAGAGAATGATGGTTTTGATATAGCGAGCAAGATCCCGATATTCTCGAGGAATGAGCGGGATAATGGCGCCGACATGGTTAAGGCTTTGGGTCGGACACTCATAAAGGTTGCAGACGTCTTAGAGAAGTTATCTCCGGACCTCATGTTGGTTGGCTTTGATTTGGGAAGTCATCTGGCAGCAGCCATGGCCGCTGCCCATATGAACATACCCGTTGCCCACATTGAGGGTGGAGAAGTATCTGGCAGCATAGATGAGTCAATTCGGCACGCCATAACGCGGTTTGCTCATGTTCATTTTACCTCCAATAGATCCGCTGCCCGGCGGCTTGTCAGGATGGGTGAGAATCCCAAATTAGTCTTCAATGTTGGCTGCCCCTCACTGGACAATCTGCTCAATATGGACCACATTTTGCCCGAAGAACTCCACAGGAGATTCGAAATAAACGCAGCAGAGCCTTTGGTCTTGGTCATACAGCATCCTGTTACAACTGAAGCAGACGACTCTACCGGCCAAGTAATGGCAACCTTAAAAGCGATAAGGAAGACGGGATTTCAAGCTATCTTCATTTATCCAAACGTAGACGCCGGGGGACGTAGAATAATTCAGGTACTTGAAGAATCCAGGATTAAGAGTTATCCGAACTTGCCATTTGAAGTGTATGCAAGTTTGTTGAGGATTTCCAGCGTTTTGGTGGGCAATTCCAGTTCAGGAATAATCGAGGCATCTTCTCTGAAGCTTCCTGTAGTCAACATTGGAACCCGTCAGCAATGCAGGTTGCAGGCAGAAAACGTTCTTAACACGGGATACCAATCGGACGACATATATGACGCGGTCATGAAGGCTGTTCACGATAAGGAATTCCGCAAGAAGGTAGGCAGATGCAGGAATCCTTACGGGGATGGCAAAGCTTCAAGCAGGATCGTCAAAATCCTCAAGAGCGTTGATTTTCATGATCCATCGGTTATTCAAAAAAGGAACGCCTACTAGACGGTCAAGTGGCAGAGAAAACACTGATTTGTGGAGGGACCGGGTTTATTGGAAAGAATCTGGCCAGGTGTCTTACACCAGGTACTGTCAGGCTACTTGTTCATGACCGTTGTCCTGAATGGACGAGGGATGTTGACTATGGATTCGAAATAGTACGGGGAGACCTTCTAGAAAGGCAAAACATAATCGAAGCGTTGAAAGATGTAAGCCGTGTGGTAAACCTGGTAGGAAGCTATTCCAGAGACCTTTACCATATCAATATCAAAAGTGCTTATAATCTCTTGGAGGCATGCCGGGAAAGAGTCGTCGAGAGACTGGTATTTATGTCGTCAGAGACAATATACGGTGAATGCGGTCCGAGGCCGGCTTTGGAGACTGATAGACCAAGGCCGATCACTGAATATGCGATCACCAAATACTTGGCAGAATGCCTTCACAAATCATACGCGGACACGTACCGCATACCGGTTACTGTACTGCGCATGTCCAATGTATACGGCCCTGAAAAGAAGACGGGCGTGATCTTCAATTTTCTTCAAGCCCTCTGGGAAGGAAGACCGCTGGCAATCGACAATGATGGCCGTCAGCGCAGAGATTTTGTATACATAGACGACGCTGCAAGGGGCATTGTCCAGGCTTTGAACTATCATGCAAAACAGGACTTTGAAGTATTCAATATCACTGCCACCGAATCCGTCTCCTTGCTTGAACTGGTTGATATGTTGGAAAAGATTCACCGAAGAAAGACCGGTATCCAGTATTTCGCAAATAGGATGGATGATATCAGGTGCCTTCATTCGAGTTGCGAAAAGGCAAGGAGTTTGCTTGGCTTTCAACCAGAATACAGCCTGGAACGGGGTATCGGAATAATGTCGAAGCAGATAGAACAAGATGTTGAGGAATCCGGGAAGAGGAAATAGACTGTACTGGTGATGAGCCTTCGGCTTCCTTCTCACTCAAGTAATAGGTGGGAGAGCAGTTAGATGAAAAACGTATTTCGAGACAAGAACATACTAATCACCGGCGGCACTGGATCGATCGGTAGTGAGACAGCCAGGCGAATTCTAAAATATGAGCCAAAGGTGGTAAGAATCTTCGGCAATGACGAGAACGGCCTGTTCAGTCTGGAGCAGGAGTTAAAAGGTTACTCAAATGCCAGATTCTTGTTAGGAGATGTCAGAGACAAGGAACGATTAGTGAAAGCTTTCGAGGGCATAGATATTGTGTTTCATGCCGCGGCTTTGAAGCACGTTCCTTATTGCGAGTACAACCCTTTTGAAGCAATAAAGACCAATGTAATAGGCACCGAGAATGTCCTGGAGGCCAGCTTGGCAAATGGGGTTGGAATAGTCGTTTCTATCAGCACCGACAAGACAGTAAACCCGGTCAGTACGTTAGGAGCTACCAAGCTGCTGGCGGAGAGGCTGGTCATTGGCGCTAATTTCCACAAGGGTGACCGAAAGACGAAGTTCGCTTCCGTCAGATTTGGCAATGTTATGGGCTCCCGGGGATCAATTATTCCATTCTTTGGTGAACAAATACGAAGTGGCGGGCCGGTTACTATCACAGACTCCAGAATGACTCGCTTCTTCATGTCGCCAGACCAGGTGATTGGCCTGCTCTTCAAAGCGACCGAGATGGCTATCGGCGGGGAAATATTCATACTAAAGATGCCTTGTATCAATATTAGCGACTTGGTAGGAGCCATGATTGAGAAACTGGCACCCAAGTATGGAATCAGGTCTTCCCAAATAGAGGTGAAAACTATAGGGATAAGGCCTGGAGAAAAACTTCACGAGGAATTACTGACCGAAGAAGAAGCCAGTCATGCTCTGGAGACAGAAGAGATGTTTATAGTCTTGCCACATATACAGCTTTCCACCTGCCGGCCTGAAGACTATTCATATCCGGGAAGCAAGCAGGCAAGCGTAATGAAATATGCATCCAATAATGGCAGGGCTCTGACCATGGAAGAAATAAGGGCGATACTGCCAGTGTCATGAGTCTGAGATTCGTTGACAGAATTCAGCAGAGTTGTTGAGGAGTATCCGGTCGGCCGCCTTAACTTAGACGAACGGTTCAGGATGAGTGGGGGTGACTCCATGCAGACAAATCGCCGCCAGTGATTATCCTGATGCTCCGATGGACTCTTCGGTCAAGTTGCTTCTCTGAGAGGGCAGCGCTATCGGTCAAACCCAGCAAGGAGCAAGCATGGTGATAAAACGAACATCGTTGGTGATCAAGGCTTCTCTGGAGAACGTCCTGGCAAGGGTGGTTCTCACTCGCAGCATGAGGAACATTGTTCAGCAACTCGGCCAGTTCTACGGTGCCCGTCGGTTTGAAAAGGACCGTGACATATTTAGTAGAAAGCAGGAAGTCTCTTTGACCGATGAGGCGCGCTATCTTCCTGACACAGCGGAGAGAATCGAAAGGTTGCGTCGGCTCATAAACGGCAGACCAGTCGCAATCATATTGCATGGAGCATCTGTTCAGGAACTCGAGAATAGGATTTCGGAACTTGCCAACTGTGACATATGTTATGCTACCGTGAATGACCTTGAAACGGCAGAGAAGAACATCCTCCGAAGCATTAATCGAAATGTTTCTATCTATATGTGCGGTCAGCCTGACCTGGTGCGCAAGGCGTTAGACAGTCGTAGCCTGATCGATTTCCTGGAGAGGTCGGAGGACAATCTCCTTATCTCTGGACGGGGGTCATTCTTCCAGGCTGAAATGACGATGGGCCTGGATTTGGACAACTTCGTTAGGAAATACGACAGCAAACTACTGTTTGTTGTCGCACCCAAGACTACCTATATTACCATGGAGCAAGGATTTTCTATCGAGTTTCCAAGTGCCAAATATCCTCTCCATTTCCCAAGGCAGGCGTCTTTAGCATTCCTGGTCTCACTGGCGGTAATCGGTCGAGCGTCCAAGGTGGTCGTTTTTGGTGGTGATGGTGGAAGAGTAAACGACAGCGAACTCTATTACAGGAGGTACATCAAAGCCCACCTCCGGGAGGAAGATACTCTTGCGATTGATGTTAACCGACTTAATGTGTCGATGCCAATGATACTGAATAACATTGGCCAGGTGTACGGTATTTGGCCGATAGAGATCATCAACTGCTCAGAACGGAGCCACTACACTCCGTTCAGAAAGCTTTCTTACGACACGACCTTCGCTCTGCTAAAAGGAGGCGGGTAATGCTCCTTGATGCTCATGCCACAACATGCCAGGCTATCATGTGGCACTTGCATCAGCGGTGTCGAGTGTGAGACAGATTCTCTCGTTCCTGTTGAGAACTTGGCCATGCCAGGTTTTGGCAATGACTTGTGCCTACCTCGCAGACTTGACTCCATTTAGGACATCAGTGAGAAACCGGCTATTGAACTTCTGGCTACTCCACGAAGATGTGCAGTTTGCCTGGGAGTTGATGCTTGGAAAGGGGGAGCTTCTGAGGGGTCTTATGGACACGTTGCCGACGACGAGTCTTGTTCTGCCAGAAAGAGTTCGCTGCTTCTTGAAGGAGACAAAGGAAGACCGGATTCTGCGCGCCGTCGATTCGAAGAAGAAGACTGTTGTAATCTACTATCCTGGCAATATGTACACTGAGAGCATGGGACTCATACCTGATAAGCTGAGAGAAAAAGGGTACAACGTGGTCATTCTTGCCGGCTTTGCCGAGGCGGAACTGTACAAGACGCTGGCGAACACGATATCCCCCTTAGCCTGCATTATCCTGGCAGCAAACCGTAATGTGACTGAGGGACCCAAACTAATCCAGTTTACGCACGACATACACGATTCTCCGGTCAGCAACGTTAACCTCCAGATGGAGATGCTTCCATTGGTTAATTACCTATTCTTGCCCAATTGTTATGTGGTGAGCCGAGTCAAGAAGCAGATATGGGAAGGGCGTAAGAAGTTCTACGAGGGTAAAAAGCCTCATAAGAAGGTGTGTCTTATTCCGGGGGGCTATCCTAAGCTCGACAGCAACTTACGTTATTTTGAGGACCAGAAGGAACATTCCAACACAATCATATACGCAACGACTATCTTGGGCGACTTGGATGACATAGCCTCCCTGAGCAACCATGGAGAGCGAATCATTGGGTCGATACTGGAAAGGCTGGAGGACTTTAGCCTGATATTCCGTCCTCATCCCTCTACCGTTCATGCTCAGCAGGTTAAACGAATCGTGGCAAAGTACAGGAGACACCCCAGGTTTGCCTTTGACGATAACCCTCACCATTATATGAGCGAATACTCAAAGTCCGCTTTGATGATTTCGGATATGTCCGGGACTGCCTATACTTACGCCTTCTCCACACTCAGGCCGGTGGTGTTCTTCTCGCACAATGAGCCCGAGGTCGCCAGGCGCTTTGGCACATATCAGTTCTTTATTGATCGTAACAAGGTTGGCTGTGTGGCCCAGAACACTGAGGAGTTGATTAGCGGCATCAAAATGTTGCTGGCCAAACGAGGAGAGTACGAATCCAAGATAAGGGCATACCGGGATTCAACGATCTACAATGTGGGGAGGTCCGAGGACTATTTTGTGCAAAACATTGAGTATATCCTCGAAAACAGGAGACACCCCGACTGGGTGTACGTGTAGCGGCCATGTCACAGATGGGAAGACCAGATATCATAGTCATTGGCAATAGTGAAACTGCGGAGCGATGCAGACGCTTCTTCACTAAGTACGGGTTTAGAGTCTCGAATTACCTTCGAACATCGAGACTCCGTTTGCTCGATGACGCTGCCCCAGCAGGTTCGGGTGAGCCCGGAACGGAGGGGCGTATCACGAGCAATTGTCCGGTGGTTTTGGCCACTGGGCCAGTTCGCCGCGTCATCTTAAGGCACAAGTTGCATGCCCTCGGCGTACCTGATGAGTTGATCATAAGGCATTCGTATCTCTATTCGCTCTGGATGGAGAATCTGGTAGACTCGCTATCGTTCAACAGCGACTGGTCGCCGAACGAATACGTTTCCTACCTGCTCAGCCACTATCCAGCCAGCGGGCACAACGCTATCCGAGTTCTGGCTCAATGTGTTTCACAGAAAATAGAGCACGCCACCGACCGAAAAAAGAAGACCATAGGGGTTTATCATGCAACGTCCGCCTACCGGGAGAACCTCGGCAGCCAAGAGATGTACCAAGGACTTAAGGCCCAGGGATACAACGTCGTCTACCTGTTCGGCAAGATCTGCGGGGACCAGTTCGAAAGTCTGGACCCTTCGTACTTCGTTGGCAATGGGATCATAGAATACATCGAGGGAATCGACATACTAATAACTTCAGGGCTGAGCCTGTCTCTGCCAAAAGGTTGCACTACCGTCTATTTCGTCCATGATATCTACGACTCGCCTGCAGGACGAAACGAGGCGGCCCGCAACCAGCTTTTCGGCCCCCCACGGGAGTCACCCAGCCTCGATCGGGTCGACTACTCTTTCTTGCCCTCCCGGTGCGTCATGCCTTCGCATAAGTATTCACCCGACTTGAGATATCCACGCGTGAGGACAAGGCCATACTGTTGTATTCCCGGCGGATACCCGAAGCTGGACAGCAACCTGAGAAAGATTCAGGCAATTGCAGGACCCCTGGATAGTATCGTATATGCTCCCACCGTTATTGGCGGGAATTTTGCGAAGTACGTTTCTCTGCCTGAATACGGACAGCGAATCATCGACACCTTACTGACCGGGTTTCCGAGCTACCGGATCATTTTCAGGCCGCATCCGCACACCCTTTCGACCCAATACGTGAAAGACATTGTGGCCCGCTTCTCAACTTGCGACAAGTTTTCGCTCGACGACAATGGCAGTTCGTACCTCGACAGCTATGGCCGTTCTGCCCTCATGGTTACCGACATGTCGGGGACAGCCTATACTTTCGCCTTCACTACAGGCAGGCCGGTGGTCTTCTTTTCCCACCGCGAGCATGATGTGGCCAAAGCGTTCAAGGTCAGCTATTATGCTGACCGGGAAAAGGTAGGGTGCGTAGCGACAAACTTGAGAGAGCTTCAGGAGAACGTGGCGCTGTGTTTGGCCGAGCCCGACAGGATGACAGAGCAGGTCAGGCGATTCCGAGCCTGGCAGATGTTCAATGTGGGTCGTTCCGAGCAATACTTTGTCGATAACTTCCATCACATCGCCGAGGACTCCAGAAACCCCGACTGGGAATATGTAGTATGTCCGAAGGCCGGCAGGGGGTTTCCCGACATAAACCTTGACGCACTGGCGAAGAAGTTGACGGATGCCGTACCCTTGTCGATGCGGTTGCGTTTGATCGATACTGTGGAATCGCTGCCCAAGCCGGTCAAGAACATTGTTCTTGCTGTTAAGAGACTGGTGGTGAAATAGGGGTGGCCCGAACGGTCCCTTTCCTCCCCAAAGGCGACAGTCGAAAACAACAAGTTTCTGGGAGTTGTGACCGTTGAGGATACTGCTGGTACCTCCGAAGAGTAACTACCCTGATCCAAAACCTTATGTAGGTCTTGAAGGGCAAGGGTTTCCTTACATAGCTGCTGCGTTGAAAAAGGCAGGCCATGAGGTGGCCGCCGCAGTCATGAGCCACGAGTGGTGCACAGAAACGGCGCCTGCCAGGTTGGCCTTCGTACTAGAGGCCGCACTTCGGGAATATCAGCCTCATGTTGTGGGCGTGGGCGGACTTTCAGCCGACTATGGTTTCGTCCGCGACGCGGTAAGTTTCATACGGCGTTCGGCGCCGGATGCCATCATCGTGTGTGGCGGGGGGATGGTGACCTACGACAGGGAATTCATATTTGGAGACCTTCGGCCTGATTTCGCAGTGAGCGGAGAAGCAGAGGACACGATAGTCAAACTGGTAAACTGCTTGGAAAGCGGTGGCAACGTTCGGGACGTTCCAAACATTGCATACTGGGAGAACGGCAGTCCCAAGTATACCAGAGTTGAGCTTCCGGAAACGGCGCTCGAAGACCTTCCATTCCCCGACTACGAGCTCTTTCGTTATGAAGCATCGATGCGCAACTTCAACCAGATAGAAACCTGGTATGCGCACACACGCTCCCATCCCAGGATCATGCCGATATCCATGGGCCGCTCCTGCCCATTCAAGTGTACGTTCTGCGTTCACAGCCATACCTTGAGTTCGCGGTACAGGCAACGTTCGATAGACAGCGCTATCGAGGAGATCGTTCACTTCTATGACAGGTTCCAGTTCAACATCCTGTTCATCTACGACGAATTGTTTGCTGTTGACCGGAAGAGAGTCAGCGAGTTCTGCACAAAGCTCAGGGAACTCAAAGTCAGGCATGGAATGGATTTCGACTGGACCTGCGACTTGCGTGTCGGCGACGCCGATGAAGACATGTTGAGGGAAATGAAAGATGCTGGCTGCGTCTTCATAGGGTACGGGCTGGAGAGCGCAAGCCAAACGGTGCTCACCAGCATGAACAAGAAGACCACAGTTGACCAGATTGAGCGGGCCTTACGTTTGACAGTTCAGGCAGGCATAGGATTTCAAGGGAATTTCATCTTTGGCGATATTGAGGAGACAACTGAAACAGCGGAGGAAACACTACGTTTCTTCATGGAACGATGCAAAGACCTTATAGTATTCCTTGGTCCGGTCGCGCCATACCCCGGCAGCAAGATATTCGAGTATTCGGTCGCGAACGGGCTTATCAAAGATAAACCGAGCTACTACGAGCAAATAGGCCCTCTCGGGCAGTGCAGGATTAACATGACCAAGATGCCAGAGGATGTCTATCTCAATACTATCAACCGCGTAAACGGGATATTGGGCGGGCCCATAACGGCAGTCGAGCATGCGTTGGGACTCAAGAAAGCACGAATCACTTCCCACAGCAGAACGTCCGAGTTGGCTGACCCGGCCCTTCCTTCGCCAGCGCGACGGCCGTTATATGATGTGCAGGCGCTCTGCCCTCATTGCCACGAAATGCTAAGCTATCTGTGTCCTTCGACGTCCGCCAAGACCATTCGTCCGCGTATGCAGCTTACATACTGCCTGAAGTGTCACAAACGTCTCATTTTGCTGCTGGGCCCTTTGTGGGTAGCCAGACTGAACAAGGATGCGGCACTAAGTCTGTCTCCCCGGTTCATGCGTCCTGGATTGACCGGACTCTACCATGCGCTAGTACCCTTGCCGGGACTACCGGCACGCCTGAAGAACGCTATCCGCCGGCGCCCCGGCAGACCCTTGCAAACTTGATCATGTCCGCAATCGTCAGGCCGCTCCGCCAGAGCGCCTCAATCTTCGCGCTGGCGGGAAGGATTTGCTGGAGGGCAGCACAGGTGACGCTGGTGGCCGCACGATGCCTGATAAAGGGGGCATATCTGAGGCTGCGCCTCATGCCCATTGGGGACGAGTCGAGGTGCGACCATGACGGCGCGATGCAGTACCTGGACCGTTGGGCAGCGCTTCACGCGCGCCCTGGATATGTTCCTGGAACATTCAGGCCTATGTTGGGTGTCCACCTGGTGTCCGGTGTGCAGCAGGTGCGGGCAGAGATATCGGAATTTGTTAGAGTCCTGCTGTCCCGTGGCCTTGGGGACACGATTCTGGAGATTGGATTGGGCGAATATGGCGGCACTCATATGCTCTGGCGCCGTCTATTCAACAATGTTGTCACCGTAGAACGGGACGGTTCAGTGGCTAAGCGTTTTCGCCGTTTTGAGTGGCTTGATTCCAGAAGCAGGGTGGTGGTTGGCAAGTCAACAGATGTGTCCACATTGAGATTGGTCCAGAATTACACGACTGCCGTTGACGTCCTTTTCATCGACGGTGACCATTCATATGAAGGTGTAGCCTCGGATTGGGACATGTACCACCACCTCGCGAAACCTGGTGGCATAATAGCCTTCCATGACAGTGCTTGCTGCTTTGGCGGCTTCGGGGTGGGGAAGTTCCTGAAGGATCTTTCTGAGGGGCATGTGGATGGCAAGATGCATGTGTTCCAAAACATCCGTTTTTCGGATGCAGTCGGAATCAGCTATGAAGTGTTGCCGGAGACCGAGTAAGCACTGCGTTGAAAGTTGATTTCCTGAGTATCAGGTAATCTTCATGCCTCATCCCCGGCTACACGGTATGCGTGCCAACCCTACCGGGTTGCCGGTATCCTTGGCGAAACATCCAGCGATGCCATGGCCAACACCAAGGAAGCAATAGCGGTGTATCTGGAGTAGCAGCAGCCTTCACCGGTTGCGTAAACACCTTGGATATGACGGTGTTACTCTCTTCACTTGCAATTGTGCATTCAAAATGCATAATTACATTGCAGGAGGGCTGAGTGCATGGATAGCAGATACATCCAGAGGTCACTTGAAACAGTCGTGACTAAGGCAGCATCAGAGTTCCCGGCTGTAGTCCTTACCGGTCCCAGGCAGTCTGGAAAGACTACTCTATTGAGGCATCTCTTCGGGGAGCGTTGTCGCTACGTTTCCCTTGAGCCGCCCGACGTCAGGGCGTCTGCCGCCGTAGATCCACGCGGTTTCCTCGAAATGTACGCACCCCCAGTTGTGTTCGATGAAGTACAGAATGCGCCCGATTTGCTCCCCTACATTAAAGAAAGGATCGACGCTAACCGAGCCAGGGCCGGGCAGTATTTACTAACGGGCTCACAGAACCTGTTGCTCATGGAGAGGGTCACCGAATCACTGGCGGGGCGGGCAGCCATTCTGCGGCTGCTTCCTCTTTCGCGCCGTGAGGCGGAGGGAAATCCCCAGGCCGCTTTGCCCTGGGAAATCAGGGGAGGGCATGCGAAGGCCAGGAAGATATCGTTCAGTGAGTTGTGGGCAAGCTTCTTGCGCGGCGGATATCCGGAACTCGTGGCTAATCCGGACCGCGATGCCAATCTATGGCACGCGAGCTACGTCCAGACTTATCTCGAAAGGGATGTTCGCACGTTACGGCAGGTAGGCGACCTTTCACAGTTCCAGAGTTTCCTGCGTGCGCTGGCAGCACGCTCCGGCCAACTCTTGAGCCTGTCCAATCTGGCACGGGACCTCGGAATCGCGGTGAATACAGTCAAGGCATGGCTTTCTGTGCTGGAATCTACTTATCAGGTGATCGTGCTCAGGCCTTACCACGCCAATGCAGGGAAACGGCTCGTCAAGACGCCGAAGGTTTATTTCACCGATGTCGGAACGCTCTGCTATTTAACGGGACTGAAAGATCCTGAACACGCGGCCTCCGGCCCCATGGGCGGCCCCATCATGGAAACGGCAGTGCTAGCCGAAGTAGTGAAAGCCCTCACGCATCGCGGCCTGGACGCGCCAGTATATTTCTGGCGGACATCAACAGGAACCGAGGTGGACATGGTAGTCGATAGCGCTGGAAAGCTCGTGCCAATCGAAGTGAAGCTTTCTGCAACGCCGCAACCAGGCATGGCTGCTTCAATCAAGGTATTCCAGGGAGTCTTCGGCGACAAGGCAATGCTGGGTTATGTCGTCCATCCAGGCGATGTCAAGCTGCCGTTGGCGCCGAATGTGACGGCGCTGCCTTTCGGCGAACTGTAGTAACTTCCTGCCTGATTTTTCGGACTCCGGCTATCTTTGCTTCAACAGGTAGACGTTAGTCCTAACCTGAATCAAATCCGGATTTGACACCTGATCCAGGGTGTAGACAATAGATATTTCCAGTTCCAACAGGAAGTCGGTTGCAGCGGAACCTTTGCTGAGAAACTTGTAAGCAACTTGATCGCTGTCCTTAGGGGCGACTTCTATTGCCGAATAAACGGCCTACAGGTTCTCGGTTTTCATCCTTGAAAAACCGATTTGACGAGGATGGACGAAGAATGCAGTGCTGATTGATCTGAAGAAGCATGAGGAGGTTTGGGAGGACTTCTACGATACCGTGCGGTTCCGATCCAGCCAATCTGATAAGCTGTTGACGCTGGTTTGCATTGGCTCTATCATGTTGCATTCCCGATTTGGGTATGCAGAAGCAGGTCAGACCTCTCTTGGACGTTGTTGTCGTCATATCTGTATTCGCCGTGGTGCAGTCCATATTTGGCGTTGGGCTGCTGGTCTTTGGCACGCCTACGCTGCTGCTCCTGGGACATCCATTCAATGAGACCCTGGGAGCGCTCCTCCCTGCATCCATCGCTATCAGCCTTCTGCAACTCCGGGGCGCCCGCCTGCCCGACCGTATCTTCCTTCGCCAATTCGGTGCATGGTGCCTCGTTCCTCTGGCCATCGCGCTGGCGCTGGTGCTGCGATCAGGAGTCTCGGTCAACCTTAATCTGGCAGTCGCCGCCGCGCTCGCCGTATTCGCAGTTGTCAGGACTTCCGCGAGGGTGCGGAAACGGGCCGCGCCGTGGGTCTCCCGGCACACGCGAGCGTGGCTCACGCTTACGGGATTAGTTCACGGATTCTCAAACCTCGGTGGTGGTCCGCTGTTGATCCTGGCGGCATCCCGCTACAGGCAGAAGGAGGCCATGCGGCCATTCATCGCCCTGTGCTACGCATCATTCGCGGCGATACAATTGGGCGTTTTGGCGTTCCTCATCCCGGCGGTCTTTGGCTGGCATCAGCTTGTCAACGCTTCTGTCTCGGCTTCTGTCTTTTTGTTCGCCGGCCAGCGTTTCTTCGGGTGGGTGCCGGCTCAACGGTTCGAATTGCTGCTTACCGTATTAGTCGCTGCATACGCCGCTATTCTCGGGCTCCGGGGGTTCGGGGTTATCTAGAACGCTCCCAAAGGTAGCCTGACCGAGAAGAACTTCGAAGACCGCCGGCAAACTGTGGGGCAGGAGTGCCAGTTGACGTTGATCTTAACAATCGCCGACAAAAGCTCTTCGACCCAAGCCGATCAGTACGTCGGCGACCTCCGGCCTCAAGAAGCGGTTATCGGGGCGCATGTCCCCTTTCAGCATGGCCCTCACATCGGTGCCGGAAATCTTCAGAATGTTGCCGCCGTCATGGCCGCAATGCTTATCGGAAACCATTTCATCGCACTTCAGGCAGTAATAGGGTTCATGCAAGAGGAGTAGCTGTATGCCCAGATCTTTTCTTTTCGCTATCTCCATGGCAAGTTCTTGTGCCTCGTACGTGCCGTAGTATGAACCCACCCCAGCGTGGTCGCGGCCAATGATGAAATGGGTGCAACCTAAGTTTCGCCGGATCATCGCATGGAAGACTGCTTCCCTGGGGCCGGCGTATCTAACCGAGGTCCTTAAGCCATCCAACCACACCCGGTCCGGGGGGTAATACTTGTCTATCATTACGCGGTACGACTTGAGGATTGCCTCTTCGGTGAAGTCGCCATCTTTTCGCCATCCCAATATCGGGTTCAAGAATAGTCCGTCGCAAACCTCGAGCCCGACCCTTTGCAGGTGCTCATGCGCCCGGTGTATCGGGTTCCGCGTATGAAAGCCTACGACTGTCTTCCAATTGCGGTTGGCGAACAATTCCCTTGTCTTGATAGGGCTGAGTGCACTGCAGGTTACAGAAGGGTCAGCGACATTGACTTTGCCCCCGACCCTGTACTGATGGCGTTCAAGTTCCCTTTTTACACCGGGGTGCGCTTCTTCTGCGGTCTTAAAAACCCTGGCAGCGTCGCCCGCAACGTCCACCTCGTAACAGTCGGAAACGTCCATGAAGCCAACCACCTTGCCCTGGTAGGCAAGATCGAGCCTCCCCCCGGACTGACAGCGAGAGAATGTTTCGGCGTCGACATCCAGATCGATTGGAATGGTCCAAATCGATCCATCAGCCAGGGTCATGTCGGATACGACGGAGGCCCGATCGCGCCGTGTCATGAAGCCTTCGAGCGGGGCAAAAAGGCCTGTGGCCAGGTTCACAAAATCTTGGAACAACCCTTCGTTCAGTTCAAACGTTCGCTTCAAAAATGACCCCCGGGATACCTGGTTTTGAGATACGAGATCAGCTTCAACAGAGACTCATCGATGCTTTCGTGACCGGTGTTCAAGACAAGGTCGCTGTGCATGGGCTCATCGAACTTCAGGTCAATGCCGATGATTTCGGTTTTGCCCGAGTGGGCGCCATACATCCCCTTGACGTCGTTCTTGCGTGACAACTCCAGATCGCGCTTGAGGTAGATTTCGTTGTAGTCTTTTATCTTGCGCCTGGCAAACTCTCGCAGAGATTCGAAAGGGGAGATGTTGCATACCACGGTAACGATGCCGTTAAGGCTGAGAACCTGCGCGGCCAGCATTATGCGCTTGATGTTGGCGACGCGTTCCTCGATGGTGTAGCCAAGGTCGTTTTCAAAAAAGTCCCTTACCACATCGCCGTCTATAATGAATGACTTCTTGCCCGAGCGGTCGAGGTATTCTTTCAGCCTGTTGCCAAGGGTGGTCTTGCCTGCCCCCGAAATACCGATGAGCCATATTACCATGCAGTAAGTCCTCTTTATGCCGGTTGATTATATCATGGCCGCCAGGCACATCTTGATCGGTACAAAGCTACCTGGACGATGACCTTCCCACGACGTCCACCTTCAAGTACAACGATAGATATGGCCCTGTCCCGGAATTCTTGTACAACAGGAATTCTATTTTCTGGCTTTCCCCGCCGGTCCTGGGAGCGAATGTCACCGGACCCTCCCATTTTTCCTCAGGTCTGAGAAAAACCGGTCCCACTTCCTGCAGGACCGTGCCTTCTGCGACGACTCTGATGAGGTAGACGGATTCTTCCCTTTCGTGGCTGATGATCCCGGCCGTAACCTTGCCCTCTTCACCCACCGCCAGCACCTTCGGGTAATCGTAAGCCTTCCCACTTGAGCCGAGTACGTAGAATTCAGTGAATTGGGTGGATGTCTTCGGCCCTGCGGCAATAATGTAGACCACTGTTCCAACGGCGCCCGCCAGGGCGAGGAGCAGTATCGCAGTCAGTATCCGGTTTAGTGTTTGCTTCACCATGTGTTCAGTACGCTAACCCTCTCGCCGAGGTAAGGCTGTGATCTTGTAAGCCATGGCCAGGAAGCCGAGCAGGAGCCAGGGTACGGGGGAAAGCACGTAACGATACTGGTCATAGCCGACAAGAGGAATGCCAATAGGCGCGCTCTCCAGAAAGCCGACAATTGCCACCAGGACTGTGGCCACGATCAGGCCCACAGAGTAGCCAAACCACGGGTTCAGGCGCGAAGAACGCAGCATCCGCCATGCCATGCGCGCCGTAACAACCGCAATCGCAAAGAAGCCAACGACCCCGAGCAGGCCGAAATCGGCATATATCTCTAGGTATGCACTATGCGGATGTCCCACCGCGTCCGGAGGGACAGCGCCTCCATAGTACAACGGTGCCCACGAACCCAGCCCCAGACCGGTAAAAGGATGAGCTTTGAGCATTTCGAGGGTCTTTGTCCACAACTCCATCCTCGTGTCAATACTGATCAGCTCCAGCAGCCTGGATAGAGCAGCATGTGTCAGGCCTGCCAGCAATGCGAGAAATGCAACCGCACACATCCCGCTAAGTATTCTCATTCCGCGGTGTCTGCCAGAAAGCGCATAGCATACAGCGAGGGATGCTGCAATGAGCAGGCTGGTGGCAAGCCCGTGGTTAGGCGTGAAGAATGAGACCATGCTCCCCGGGGTAGGTACCGTCGGCACGCGCTCCAGAAGGCCAGCCAAGGCAGGCCCCATATGAAAAAGGCCAGCCACGTACGATGGCTCGGCGGCAAAGGACACTATGGTGACACCCAACAAAAGTATGCCGAAAAGCAATGTCACCCACAGGGCGATCCTCCGTGGGTTGGGATGGGTGGCAAAATAGTAGTAAAACATCATAAGCGCAAGCAGGGACTGGAACGCGCCGGCGCTGAGGTCCCGCGTAGACGAGAAAAGGACACCCACAATGGCCCCACCCAACACCAAAACCACAGGTATGTCGAAAGGCGTCTTGAGCGCGCCAAATCCCTCGTACGCGAATCGCTTCACTAAAGGCAAAGCACACAGCACTATCAAGACGGCATTGATCATAATTCCGGAGCCAAGCAGATATGAGAAAAAGACGAGGGACACGCACCCGAACACCCAGACAAACTCCAGGGCGTCCATCAAGGGACTGGTGCCAGCCTGGAGGTTGACTGCCTTTGTCCGCTTTGCCAGTGTCGTGTGCCTGGGGGCGGCGGGTTCGTTCGCGACGGCTAAACCTGCAGCCCTGTCTTCGTTTGGCCTCAAGGGCGCACACCAGCCTTCAGAAATCGCAAGAACTGTCCTCGTTGCTTTAGCCTTGCCAGAAATAGCGCCAGCATTGACGCGCCGATTACCTCCGGTACGTAGGTGCCCGGCTTTGACACCAATTCAGCCAGGCTCTCGCTGAACCAGTTGCTCAGGTCTATCTGTTCGAATGCCCAGCCGTACAGGGGCCAGAGGAGTACTCGCGGGGTGCTCCACATGCTGTCAAGCAAGAGATGGAATAACACCCCGACGGCGATGCTCAGCCAGCCCAACTTTCCCGGACAGATGGTCCGCCACAGGCCGGCAATCGCGACGACGAGGAAGAATACCCCGGTGTGGGCGAAGATACGCCCATTGCTGAACAAGCTTCCCATTATCCAATGGCCTACCGGTTTGTCAATGAGGTCCGGCAACATGGAGCCCAGCGCGAGCAGTCTGTAGTCGATGTGCAGTCCGCTGACCCAGGCCATCGTCCTGCAAAACGCCTTGGGAACCGCAGCAGTAGACTTTGAAGCTGCGCCGTTTACCGAACAGGCATCCGCCGACTCTTGAAACAGCCACACAGCGCCGAGCGCTATGCCAGTATGGGCGAAAAGAAACATGAGCTAGACACTACCGCCGGTGGTCACTTGGCTGGAGTATCCGAAGGACCCGATTGTCCCGCTCCGCAAGACGTGGCCGAAGGACATGAGTCTGTGAAAAACGCCTTCCTGCCCGAACGGTCGAGGTAATCCTTCAGCCTGTTGCCCGGGGTGGTCTTGCCTGCCTCGGAGATGCCTGCGAGCCATTTGACCATGATTCTCGGGGATTATAGCACAAAAGGGTCCGGGCTTATGTGACACGGGCTTATGTGACCGGTGTACGCCCGCTCCGACCTATACCACGGTGACGCTTTTCGCCAGGTTGGCCGGAAGGTCAATAGGACACCCTCGGCTCCTGGCAATATAGTAAGACAGTAGCTGCAGGACCATGCTATTCAGCATCGGAGAGAATAGCGGATTGCTGGTTGGAATCTTTATCGTATGATCTGCGACTTGCGCGGTGTCACAGTCTCGCTCGTCTATTATGGCGAGGAGTGGCGAGCCCCGAGCTTTTATCTCCTTGAGAGTGGAGTGCATTAGCTGATATGTCTCGTCGATAGGTGCGAGGGCGATGACGGGCATGTTAGGGCCAAGCAAAGCAAAGGGGCCATGCTTCAATTCCCCGGCGGGATGGGCCTCGGCATGAACGTAAGAGACCTCTTTTATCTTGAGCGCCCCCTCCATTGCCACGGCGCAATTAATACCGCGAGCCACGACAAACATGCTTGGATACCTGGAAAAGCGAGCGCCCATGTCCGCGATCTCGGCCTCTTTGTCGAGTATCTGCCGGAGCTTCTCAGGGAGCAACTTCAACTCGCTTATGAACCGAGAACCCGTGGAAGAATCGTTGACACCGGTGGAAAGGGCTATCAGGTACATTGCCGTCAATTGTGCCATGAAGGTCTTTGTTGCAGCCACGCTCACTTCAGGCCCGGCACGGAGAAAGAAGCTCTGATCGCACACTCGAGTAGCGGTGCTGCCAAGCACGTTTACGACCGCCAGCGTGTCGCAGCCGGCCGCCTTGGCCTTTTTTAGGGCCTTCAGCGTATCGGCGGTTTCCCCGGATTGGGTTATGCCGATCACCCAGTCTTTGTTAAGCGTTGCTTCAATCTGCTCGAACTCGGAGGCGATCACGGCACGCGTATTCACCCTGGTCAGGCGGCTGATGAGCTGTTCGCCAACCAACGCGGCATGGTAAGAACTGCCGCACGCAGTCAAGATAATGCTTCGAAACTCTGCGGGGACCTTTATCTCCAGCTTCACCGAAGGCACCGTAATTGATACTCTTCCTGCTATTGTCTCAGCGATTACACGTGGTTGTTCGTGAATCTCTTTGAGCATGAAGTGCTGGTAGCCGTCTTTCTTCACCTGTTCGGCGGTCCAGGGTATCAGTTGGGCGTTTCTGCGAACACCATTACCGCCGTTGGTTATGCTCATTCCGCTATCAGTGATCGAACAGATGTCACCATCTTCGAGATATACTGCACTGTCCGTGCCGTCGAGAATACCTGATACATCAGAAGCGATGAAATACTCATGGTCTCCGGTGCCAATCACCAGGGGACTGTCGCGACGGGCAGCAACAAGTTGCCTCATTCCGTCCGCGATGGCAATGATCGCATAAGATCCTTCCACAACGGCCAGTGCCAGCCGGACAGCCTCCTCCAGGTCTCCCTTGAAGAATTTCTCTATGAGGTGGGGAATAACTTCAGTATCCGTATCGGACCTGAAAACATGCCCTTCCTGCTGCAGCATTCTCCTGAGGCGGTCATAGTTTTCGATAATTCCATTGTGGACTACCGCGTAAGAAGACTGACAGTCGACATGGGGATGGGCATTATCCGAATTGACGCTTCCGTGTGTGGCCCATCTGGTATGTCCGATTCCTACAGTTGCATCCGATTCCGATAGCATACTCGTGAGGTTCTGCACTCTCCCGACGCACTTGGTCACGTCCAATCTGTGGTTCATTGTGGCAATCCCGCAGGAATCGTAGCCTCGGTATTCCAACCTGTTAAGCGAATTGATCAAGATTGGCTGTGCTGGCTTCTGTCCGATATAACCGACTATTCCACACATGTTTACATCACCTGACCCCCATCCGGCATGCTATTGATTATTCTTGCCATGGCAAAGCCGAACAGGAAGGCTACGTCCATGGACCCGGTGTCTGCAACCGCTCTATGACCGGATGATCCAAAGAGTTCCATATGTACCCAAACGAACGAGTCTCAAAGCACTGACATCTTACCATAAGTGTGGCATGATGGGAAGTGGGGGGCCGTGTGTGTGTGTGTGGCTTTGTGTGTGGGGGATGTACTCGTTCAAGGGCCGCTGAAGTATTCCGTGTGGGCGCCACCATTGAAACGGATGCGCCGGAATACCGGGCATCCACCGGGCATCACCCGCGCGTTGACCGTTTCCCTCTGAAGCGGTAGAATGCCTGTTGACACGGACTTGGAAGTCCATTTGCTGCAATACTGAGAAGGATCTGAAAACCAAGAAGGTTCACATGAGCAGTAAGCAGAACCGTCACGGTCCCGGCTTCCCGATCCTCGCCGCCGTGCTGATTGTGGCAGGTATCTTGCTCCTGTTGCGCAACTTCAACGCACTTCCCGAAGGCATGTGGGGAGCCATCGTCAAATTCTGGCCTGTCGTCCTGCTAATCCTCGGAGTAAACATATTTCTGCGAGGGAAGCCGTGGCTTGCAGGCTTTATCGTGCTTCTGATGCTGCTGGGGACTATCGGGGCTGCCTGGTGGTTATCATTCAATTATCCTGGCAGTTTTGTGGCAGTTTTGCACTAGCCTTTTCCGGTATCCCGGTAGCCGCAAGAAGTCGGACCGCTTGTTGCCTCCCACGCTTTCACCACTACAATCCAACTGGTTTACCACCGATGTCCGATTGACTTGCTATTGGCGTGCCACTACGATGGGCATACTCCACACAGGACTGGCAGGCTGAGAAGGAGATTGGAGTCCAGCTTGAAGCGACTAATGCTGCGAGGCACAAGGAGGCGGAATGAACGGTCACCCCTTGAGGCACACCTGGTCAGCAGTCAAAGTCCCCCTGATCGTTCTTGGACTTATCCTGATAGCGCTGCTGGTGTCTGTTGCTGAGTTTTCTGGTGAAGCGCCAGAGAGCTCATTTCTTAACTGGCCGGTTTTCGTCGCTGTTGACCGGGTCGATGAGCTGATTGCCGTTGCGCTCGCAGTACTTGTGGGCTCACAATGGTCGGCGAAACTGGGGCTTCTCATCATCGGGGTCACGCTGGTTGCACACGTACCTTTTGTCGCTCTTGAACCTGCGCAGCGACTGTCTGAGGTGGCAGGCCTGGTCCTCGTGGCCGCAATGGGGATCGCAGGAGTCACCTACGCACAGAAAAGGAAGCGCGCGGAGGCTGTGTTTTCGAGCGTTGCTTCGAACTCTCCTACCGGCATATACATTGTGCAGAACGGCAGGTTTGTCTACGCGAACCAGGCAATCCAGCAGAGCATGCGGTTGACCCGGCAGGAGTTGCTCGGAAGGGATCCGATGGACTTCGTCCTCCCTGAGGACCAGGGACATGTCAGGAGCAGCGCCAGGGCGATGCTGAAGAAGGGCTCCTCGGCGGCTTATCAGTTCAGGGCAGCGGCAAAAGATGGAAGAACCCTGTGGCTCGTGGAGAAAGTGACATCTGTGGATTATCTTGGCAAACGCGCCACCCTGGGTAATATCGTCGATGTAACAGAGTTGAGGGACGCTTCGGAGGCGCTGCGCACCTCGGAAAAGAAGTACCGCGACCTGGTCGACAGGTTGCCGTGCGGAATAGGACAGGCGAAATTGGATGGGTCGCTCCTGATGCTGAATCCTGCGGGGGCCAGGATACTTGGCTTCGAGGTACCAGGCGATGCCGTGGACAAGGCTACGCTGGATGACGTTTTCTGTGATCTGTCTTCAAGACAGAAGTTGACAGACGAGATAACAAAGACTGGTTTCTGGAGCGATGAAATCAGGGCCAGGAAGAGGGATGGGACTGTGGTGTGGCTTCAGGCCAATGCCGTTGCCCTGCGGAATGAAGCAGGTGACATAGACGGGCTTGAGGGCGTCTTTACAGATGTCACCGAGAAGAAGAAAGCTGAATGCGCATTGGCCGATCATGCCAGGCGCATGGAGGCACACTACAGAGTCAGCCAGGGGCTTTGCAGTTCACTCGATTTGGTCTCACTTGGTGAGTTATTACTCCGGGAGGCATTGGGAATCACGGACATGGAGTGCGGGATGCTGGTCCGCCTCGACGAGACGAAACAAGAGTTGGTCCCTTTGGCCTCAGTGGGGCTTCCGCTGCAAGTCGAACACAACATCAGGCCGATCCGTTGCGGCCTGGAGACCGGGCATGACCCCGTCTCCGATGCATTACGGAGCGGGACGCCACTGGTCATCGACGATATGCGAATCGATGCTCCTGATGATGCCTTTGACATGGCCTGTCATGGCTATCGTTGCTCCGCCTTAGTTCCAGCGAGGGCAAAGGGGCGCGTGGTGGGGCTGATAACCTGCTTTTCAAAGAGACAGATGACGTTCGATGTGCCCCAGATGGAAGCACTGGCAAGCCTGGGGACCATGGTCGGTATGGCATTGGCGAATGCGCAGCTTTTCGAGCAGGTCCAGCGCGCCAGCGGAGAGTGGCGGAAGACGTTTGACTCCATGGGGGAAAGCGTAGCCATTTTGGACAGGGAGCACCGGTTTGTCAGGGCGAACACTTCATTTGGCAGGCTGGTGGGACTTACTCCAAAAGAACTTGTCGGCAAGAAGTGCTGTGACTTGTTGCATGGATTCGAACGTGCTCCGGAAGATTGTCCTGGGTTCGCGTGCCTGACGACAGGGAATGGCAATACAGTGGAATGGCAGGAACCTCATCTCGGGGGACGTTGGCTGAGGATGTCTTGCCGTCCTCTGGTCAATCAGGAAGGCGAGTGCGTCTCAGTAATTCACGTAATCAGCGATATCGGCATGGAGAAGGCGGGAGAGCAGCAACTCAAAGACCTGCACGCTATGTCTGCAACTCTATCTGAAAGCTTGGACCTGGATACTGTGTTGACAGTGGCATCGGAATCTGTAGCCAGGAGCTTCGGCGGACCTGAAGCCACGGTGGCTATCCTGCTCCTGGACGAGTGGGAGCAGGGGGCCAACCTTGTCGCCGTGACTGGCAAGAACCAACCGCAGCTCAAACGGCTTCGCATCCCGGCAACCAACGTGCCTGCAGACGCTATGAATTCACTCATGAATGAACGCGCTGCTCTGACGGGCGACAATTGCCGGAAGCTGTTCTCGAAGGTGTCGGGGCTTGAAAACTTTGTCTGTTGCACTGCTGTACCCCTTGTCGCGGCAGACCGCACGATTGGTGCGCTTTTTGTCGAAGGCAATGGGGACTTGAGTTCCGAAGAGGTAACCCGGCTGGAGGCATGGTCGCGGCAAGTAGCCTTGGCTGTGGGTAACGCTGAGATGCACCGGCGTACTGACGCAGCATTGCAGCGAAGATTAAGCGAACTCCAGGCGCTGATGGGCATTGTCAAGTCGGCAAGTTCAAGCCTTGACCTGCAAGTTATCCTGAAGGAAGTAATGGGGCGATCTGCGGCGGCCTTGGCTGTTGACAGGGTTGGGATTATGCTTCTGGATGATTCTGGGGCCAGGCTGACGCTCCACTCTTGGTATGACTTGGCCGCTGGCTGTCTCAGGAAGGTTGGCAGGGAACTCCAATTGGATGGCCTTCCAACTCTGGCCGGGATCATAAGGGATGGCCGGCCCCGGGGGCTGGACGACCCACCGTTCTCGCTGGAGAAGGAAGGCCGCCCGTTCGCTCAGCCAGGGGCTTCAGGGCTTGCCCTGTCGGTGCCGATGCTTTCGGGAGGGAAAGCCGTCGGTCTGCTCTGCTTCGTGTCCGCATCACGATCGGTCGGATATTCGGCCGATGATTCTGCTCTTGCAGTTGCCATTGCCGGACATCTGGCATCAGTCGTATGCAATGTCAGGACTTATGAACGCGCCGAGAGGGAAAGGGTGACCCTGGAATCTACTATGGGTAGTATGAGTGAGGGGCTCATAGTCTCGGACCAACTCGGGAGAGTGCTATATTGCAACCCGGCAGCCGGGAGATTCTTGAGTCTTGACGCTACCGAAATCATCGGCCTGGAACGCATCGACTGTGACCGGATAGTTGCCTCAAGATTCATGCAAGCCGATGCAATTGAGAAAGCCCTGCGCGAATCAACAAGAACCGACAGCGTGCTGAAAGCCGCGGCCAGGACGGTGCAAGGGTTGGATATAGAATGGACCAGCTTTCCTGTCAAGAGCAACGGGACCCGCCTGGGTAGAGGAGCTTTGCTTCGCGACGTCACCAGGGAGCGGGAAGTAGACCGGATGAAAAGCGAGTTCATCTCCATCGCTTCCCACGAGCTTCGCACGCCCATGACATCAGTATATGGTTTTGCGGAGTTGTTGCTTACAAGATCGACCAGCCTCTCGGACAGCGAGCGTTCCTGGGTGGGCATAATACACAAGGAGAGCAAGCGCCTGACTGACATTGTGGAAGACTTACTGAATGTCTCCAGGATTGAGTCGGGGGTCCTGAAGCCGGACATGAAACCGATTGCCATCACGCCGGTAGTGAAGGCTGTTTTTGAGGAGCTTGCCTCGCTCTACCCCAGGCATGAATTCATTTGCAGTGTCAGCGAAACCGCTCCAAGTGTAATGGCAGATGAGGACAAACTGGCACAGGTGGTGACCAATCTGGTTGACAATGCGGCCAAATACTCGCCCGCTGGCGGAGAGGTGACAGTGGGTGCTTCAGCGGACGCGGCAGAGGGTTGGCTGACACTGAGGGTCTCAGATCAGGGCATTGGCATCCCCCACGAAGAGATCCCCAAACTCTTTGGCCGGTTTCATCGAATACGCCATGAAGGAACCCAGAACATACGAGGGAACGGACTCGGTCTGTACATAGCAAAGTCGCTCGTTGACTTGATGGAAGGCCAAATCGAGGTTGAAAGCGAGCCAGGCAAAGGGAGCACGTTCATTGTGCGATTGAGGCAGGCCGGTAGCTGAAGGTTAATGTGATTGCTGCGCGGCTCCCATAATCGGTCGCCTCGCCATGCAGCCAAATCCCCCTTTTCTCCACTCTGTCCGATAATGGCGTTGCGAGTGGCCGCGGGAAAGCATGCCCCTGAGTCCTTCGGCTGCGCTCTGGGTAAACTTCGCCAAAGGGAGGCAATCACTGCCCATCGCATTATGCGGATTGCTTCGCCTCTCACCGATACATAGGTGTTGTCAATGCCGCGTCCCATATGGGAACGGGCACCCTTAACTAAATCAATAGTGGTAAAATCACCACAAAGCGGTTGCGAGACCTGTCTGTTCAAGATAGACGGGTGAGTTTCTCTGGATACCGTACTGGTGCCGGGATGCGAAAAAGTTTGGCGAAGGAGGGAGACAGTGAAGCTGGAAGGGAAAGTGGCTATTGTTACTGGATCTGGCCGGGGAATAGGGAAAGCGATAGCACTGGCTTTTGCTGACGCAGGGGCCGATGTGGTGACAGTGGCCCGTACCACACGGGAGATTGAAGCTACGGCCACGGAAATACGGGCCAAAGGGAGGAAATCCCTGGCGCTGACGACCGACGTATGCCAGAGAGCGCAGGTAGCCAGCATGGCGCAGAGGGCCGCGGCAGAGTTTGGCAGGATTGACATACTCGTGAATGACGCAGGGGGTGGAGTCGGGGTTGTCGACTTACTTGAGGTTGATGATCAGCAATGGGATGCAGTCTTCAACCTCAATGCAAAGGCCGCTTTTCTATGTTGTCAGGCGGTAGCCAGGATCATGATCCCTCAGCGAAGCGGCAACATGATCAACATAAGCTCTGGTGCCAGCCTGGTGGCCCTCCCCGGGCACGGTCATTACGGGGCTGCCAAGGCAGCCTTGAATCACCTCAGTCAGACTTTTTCCGTGATCTTGGGACCCTATGGCATCCGTGTCAATGTCATAGCTCCCAGCAGCGTAAGAACGCAGGCATCCAGGGACCACTATGCGAAACACCCGGAGCGCTATGCCAGTCGCTTGAGTAAGATACCCCTCGGTGCATTTGGAACCCCCGAAGACATCGCGGAAGTGGCCGTATTTCTGGCCTCGGATGCCTCCCGCTATATTACTGGCACCATCATCCAGGCGGACGGGGGACATCCCGAATAGCGAATTCGCCGTGCTTAACGGCCAGGCAGATTTCTGATAGAGCCCCGCCGGAAATACTGAAGGTTCGTTTTCAACCCTCCCTTCTCCACCATAAACCGCGAGCCGCCCCCCGGGGGGCGGCTCGCTCATCCCGTCGGCCGTATCGAGTATTGTTTGCACAGTTCTTCGTCGTAGAAGACTCCTCCCGTTACACCTCCTGCATCCTGCCTTCCCAGGAAGATTGCGGCCGGACTCATGTATCTGTGGGGCGAAACGAAGGAACCGGGGTCCGCATCCCTGTTATTGAACGCCAGGCCCTCGGAATAGGTTGCAGCGGTTGGCTTCAAAGCGTTGACCGCTATGTTGTACTGCTTCATTTCCTCAGCCAGTCCCCGGGTCATGCGCTCGAGGGCGGCCTTGGTTGCCCCGTAACCAATACCGGAGACACTTATCTTACCGCCCGGTCTCGAAACGCGGGAATACACGTTGTCGGCAGCCGGCGAAGAGATGTTGACTATCGCACCGCACTTGCGTTTTATCATGTCCGGCAGAACAGCTTTCGTGCAAAGGAAGGGACCTCGAACGTTCACCCTGAACACAAGGTCCCAGTTCTTCGTGGGGATATCCACAAACTCAGAGTAAAGCCCCACCGCCGCGTTGTTTATCAGCGTGTCAATTTGCCCGAAGTGTTGGATGGCTTCGTCAACCAACTTTGCCACCTCTTCTTCATTGCTGACGTCGCACTTGATGGCAATGGATTTGCCGCCCAGCTTGCGCACCTCGGAGGCTGTTTCCTCTATCGTACCGGGCAACTTGCCCGCCGTCTCAGTCCGCGCGGTCACCACAACGCTTGCCCCTTGTTTCGCCAGGTCCAATGCGATAGCTTTGCCTATGCCACGGCTGCTTCCGGTTACTATTACGACTCTGCCCTCCAGATTCGATAACACGATATCCCCCTCATCATGAAGCGGTATTGCCCGGCATTCACTGTCACAAAAGATAGGTCAAGTCCCCCCGGCGATTGGAATACCGATCAGAAGCTGCCCACGACGGCAGACGGTCCTGGCTCAGCCTGCTGCCTGACTATCTCCCTGCCAATCACCACCCGCTGGATTTCAGACGAGCCTTCATATATCCTGGTCGGCCTGATGGCCCGGTACAAGAACGATACCCGGCTGTCTTCCCAGACACCCCGACCGCCGAATATCTGGACAGCTTCGTCGATTACCCGTTGGGCCGCCTCCGTAGCAAACAGCTTGGCCATCGAGGCTTCTCTCATCGACCCGATACCCTTATCGCTCATCCACGCCGCCCTGTAAACCATCAGGCGGGCCGCCTCAAGCTGCGTCGCCATGTCCGCCAGTTTGAACCGGATGGCCTGTAGCTCTACGACTGGATTCCCGAAAGTTATGCGTTCCCTGGCAAACATTAATGACTCTTCATATGCGCTCTGTGCCATGCCCACCGCTGCCGCACCGACCGTCGTCCGGAAGACCCCCAGGTTGGAAAGGGCCACTTTCATCCCGCCGTTAAGGGCGCCCAGCAGGTTTTCCCCAGGGACAACGCAGTCTTCCAGAATCATTAAGCCCTCCGGATGAGAAGGGCAAAGGTGCATCTTCTCGAAGCTGACGCCGGGGAATGCCTTTTCCACGATGAAAGCTGAAATGCCCTTCCCGCCAAGCTCAGGCGCTGTCTTGGCAAAAACGACGAAGATGCTGGAATAGTCCGGGTGTGCAACGTACATCTTGCGCCCGTTGAGTATCCAGCCGCTCTCGCCCTCCTTCGCTGTGGCCTGTATGCCGGCCACGTCCGAACCCGCGCTTGATTCTGTCAGGCAGAAGGAGATAAAAGCGTCCCCATTCGCCAGCGGGGGCAGGTACTTCCTCTTTTGGTCTTCCGTGCCAAAAAGCTGTATTGGATACGAGCCCAGGCCCTGGAACACCGGCAGCAATTCCGAGGCTACGCAGGCGCGGCACAACTCCTCCCTGATAATGCATATGTTCACCGAACTCACGCCGGCGCCGCCGTAATCCTTCGGCAGGAAATAGGGGTAGATGCGTTCCACCTTCAGGAGGTCCCGAAGTGCCTGCGGATAATGGTCCTTGTTCTCGAATTCTGCCCTACGGGGGACGAGGTTCTCCTGCCCGAACTTCCTCAGGCGCTGGCGCAACGCTCCTTGCTCGTCGTTAAAAAAGAAGTCCATTTACGCCTCCTGGAATACGCTGGTTGGGGTTCGTTGCAGTCGCGCTCATGTCGCGGCTGGGAATGACTCTATTTCAGCAACGTAGCTGCGTTATCGTGAAACAGCATTGCCCTTTCTTTGTCGCTCAAAGGAAGGTTCCTCAGCCACTCGATTTCGACTTTAGGATCGCTCACCGTCGGGTAGTCTGTTCCGAACAGGACCCGACTGATACCGTGGTGTTTGATTATGTCCATGACAAGCTCCGGAGAGACAGCCCTTATATCCGGGGTCCACGAGGTATCGATGTATATATCTTTTCCCAGTATCCACTTCTTGACATCATCCAGCATATCGTGCCCACCGAGGTGAGCCGCGACGATGGTGAGTCCAGGAAAAAGGGACTTTAGGCTCGATATTCCCCGGGGTGTCGTTAGCGCCGGCTTGTCCGGGTCAGCGGGGTCTTTGCCGGAGTGGAAGAAAGCCACCATGTCGCTCCCCATCTCTTCGTATATGGGGAACATTGACTCATCGCAGACGCCGTGTCCCTGGAAAGACGCGTGGAACTTGATGCCCTTTATCCCGTTGTCTCTCAGCCTTCGCACCTCAGATACCGGGTTGTCGACGTCAGGTAGAATCGTGCCAAATCCGTACAGAGACTTTCCATCGTTCAAGCCGATTATGAAGTCGTTCGCAGGCCCGACGACGCTCGGTTTCTCAGCAATACAGAAGGTGATGGCTGCCTCCAGCCCGCATTCAAGCATGTGGCGTTTGAGGCCGCTGAGGGTAATCGGCCCGCAAACTGGCAACCCCTTCGTCCTCAGGCCAGCCTCCACCTTGCCGGCGATCTTGTCAGGAGAGACGTGGGTGTGCACATCGATGATCATTCAAATTCCTCCAGGGATAGAGGTCGCCCAATGCACTGCCAACTGACTTCCGGGGCAATGGGCAAACACTGGCCGGAGTTTGCGGCAATCATAGCAGGGCTGGTGACTTCTGTATAGAAAGTGTACTCGTCTTGGTTGCACCGAAGGAAAGACCACGCCGGCTGACAGTCCTGTGACGGGCGTATTTCCACCGGAGGACGTGGAATATGCGGAAAAGTCTCTCAAAGGCTAAGACCTTTTCTACGAGCGCATCTTCGGGTTCCTGCTAAGTAACCTCGGTGCGCCGCCATCGCAGGAGAGATTCTTCGCTATGCTGAGAGCTTGTGAAGGTATGTCTTTGCGTGTCCGAAGGACCGAAGCAAACCGTGCCGCTCACACGGCTCCAGCCTATCTTCGCAACAAGATAATGGAGACATAGTGACCTGAAACTGGTGGCACTCAGCGGAAGCCTGTTCCGCAGGGCGAAACCAGAGCCCGGACCCGGGGTCAATGCGTTTTCCGGTCCTACGGAGTTGTTGATGTGGCAACAGTTGGCGGTATCAAGATGGTGTCGGCCGGGGAGATTGGTTTTGGTGCGTTGTTCACAAGGCAGTATTTACATACCGTCTCGCGCCGCCCGACAATCCAGTGGTGCGCTTTTGTAGGAGAATCGTCGCACTTCCAAGTGCCACCTTTGAGGTATGCAGCGTAGTCGAGCATGTGAGCGTGTCTGATCATCCCGTCCTCCTTCTTGAACTTGCCCAGAGGGATTTCCTGTGTAATTCACTCCGCGTTGGGTCCGTTCGACCGGAGCAAACCCTTGCCCATCAAGAGCAGAAAAGGGTGGCTCGAAAGCCACCCTTTTCTCTATTTCTCTTTTTGCTTGCCATCCAAGCGAGACTAACGCCTCACCTTGGAGTAGCAGGGACTGCAATACACGGGTCTGCCGTTTCGGGGTTCGAAAGGTACCTGTGTTTCTTTGCCGCAAGTGGCGCACGTGGCCGGAAACATCTGCCGTTGCGCCGTCCCCTGGTAACCGGAGCTGTAGCCACCGGTGTCCCCACGCTCAACCCGCTTGGCCGCCCTGCATGTGGGGCAGCGCTTCGGATCATTCGTGTAGCCCTTGGTGGCAAACGACTCCTGTTCGCCAACGGTGAAAGCAAAGCTGCCACCGCAGTCAGAACATTGAAGTGCTTTTTCTGTGAAATTCATGGATGACCTCCTTTCTTCGCATTAGGTTGCGGTCTGGGTCATCCAAATCCCGTGTTCTTGCCAGGGAATCGAGCAGATGAGCGCAAAACTGAACCTTGTTACTCAGTATACCACAAATCGGCGAGTTGCGCGAAATCCATGTTGCGCGGTGTTGCGCGAAATCCATGTTGCGCGAAATCCAAGTTCTTACGAACAAGCTCACCCACAGTCTCTTCATCATCGCGTCAAATACTTCCGATATTCGCATAGAAGTCGGGTATGACCTTGAGCCGGTCATTACCGACGGCCGCGCAGGGCGAATACTGGACAACGAAGTGATGCCGTACCTGAAGCGGGGCGATTTCGACAAGGGACTAGAAGCGGGAGTGCTGGCAATTGAAAGCTATGTCCGGGACGGAAGTCCACCTTCGATAGCAGAAGAAAACCCTGTACAAGGCGTCCTTAGCGGTTTCAAACTTCCGCTTTACACTTTCGTCATACTCGGCATCATCAGCATGTATGTGCTGGGTTTCATGGCGAGGTCCAGGAGCATCTGGCTGTGGGGAATCTGGGGAATAATAGTGGGCCTGGTTTTGGGATTCGGTTTCGGCGGGGTGGCGTGGATAGTCCTGCTACCCTTAGGATTGGGCTTTATTGGATTGCTCTTCGACATCGTACTTTCGAGCAACTACCGTGGGAGAAGCACCAGTGGTCAATCTACTGGTTGGTTTCCCAGCGGTGGTGGTTTTAGAGGGGCGGGGGGCGGTTTCGGAGGATTCGGTGGAGGCAGATCGGGTGGCGGCGGCGCCCAGCAGGAAATGGTGATGCCAATTGGAATGAACTTCGGTAGACACCCGTGCGCAGCACTTCAGATGTCCATTATGGTATATTAGACTCCAACGGAACCCCTCGAGAATCGGTTTCCAGTGGAGGTAGCTGCGTCTATGAATACTATGGGCGTCCTGCGGAGTGGTCTGCGTATCGGCTTCCTGTTCAGCGTCCTGTTGATGGTGGCTGCGTGTAAGCCGACCGCGGTCACGACTATAACGGTCACGGCCACTACGACGGCCAGCCGTGTGGTGACCACCACTCCCCCAAGCGCCACAACTGCCGTCGTGACGACACCTCCGAAGCCGACACCGACGATCGTTACCACTACTTCTATTACCACTTCTGCCGCAACCTCAACCACGAAGGCCGCGCCGCCGACCACCACAACAACAACCTCCACATCACCCGCACCTTCGAGGCTGGTCTATCGCAACCTGACCAACTCGGTACTCTCTCCCGAATCGAAGGCCCTTCAATCCAGTAACAAAGAGGTCGTTGCCAGCGCCACAGGCCTGCTGGCCTACCTGTCGAATCTGGATATGACGGGCGAGGCAGACGGTGTCCCAAACTATGAAGTGATGCTCATGTCGGGCGGCGTGGCTACCCAGGTGACTCGCACGACCACCACGCGCTTCCCGCTTCTGGACCAAACGGTCGACGTGACCAATTGGGGCGCAACGATCAGCAGGTCGGGCAACGTCGTTGTCTTTGCCTCAAATGGAGACCTGCTTGGCAAGAGTCAGCCGGGCATCGAACAAGTGTACCTGTACGACGTTTCCAGCCGCGCGCTCAGGCAGTTGAGCAACATGGACACATCGCGCGGGCCTCAGTTGCGGGACAAAGTCGAGGGTCCAAGGGTCAGCGCCGATGGCGCGGTCGTGGCCTGGGTCGAGCACGACGTGAGGAGTCAACCCTTCGGCCCGGTAGACAGCCGGTTGCGAGTCACCAACGCCTCGGGCGCCACTATCATCACCGTCCCGCTCACCGGCGCTCCTTTTTACGACAACGGTCTCGACTTCGCCTTGTCCGGTGACGGGAAGACAATCATCTACACGTCCTTTCACGACCCTGTGCAACAGAACAAAGTCGGGGCAAACCAGTTGTTCCTGCTGAACGCGGTCTCCGGCGCTGTCACCCAGATTTCCCGTCTCCCCGCGACGACAGAGCGATTCGACCAACCTGCGCTCGGCCAGGATGGGACCATGATGGCAGTATGGACCAATGCCGTGGGGTTTTCGCGGACCAGGGACCGCTCGGTGCTTGCGCTGGTCGACTCGAAAGGGGCATTTGTTCGAGTGCTGGCAGAGGCAGGCAATCACTTTGATGCGGGTCTCAACATCTTCGGGAGGCCGCGTGTGAACGCCGGGCTTGGGTTCGTGTCGTTCCGGGCCGGGACAGTCGCCGGCGCTCCCCAGTTGAACTACCGCGTGAATGCCGCCAGTGGTGAGGTGCTGTATCTCGGAGCCTCTCTCCTTGGCTTCAGCCCCGGGATTACCGAGGACGGGCGGTTCCTTTTTGTCACCGGAAGCGGCGAGCAACTTACGCCCAACCAGATCGCACAGAATCGGGATAGGAACGACGAGATATGGTCCATCGAAGTCCAGTTCTGACGGGGATATGCCAATAGCATATCCTGAGATGAATCTCCCCGCGTCTCCACAGTCCTCGTTCGCAGAGCTTCGGCCGGCTCTGCTGAAATGCCGGCATCTCCTTTCGCTTCCTGCGCCGCTCAACCACAACGCTGTGAGTAAAGGAGATATCCGTGCCAGCCAAGGCATCAGTATTCGTCGCCACGAGCCTTGATGGCTTCATTGCAAGGCCTGATGGAAGCATCGAGTGGCTCGTTCAGGCCAATGCCGCCATACCCTCTGGAGAAGACTGCGGCTACAAAGCCTTCATGGAAACGGTGGATGTCATCGTCATGGGCCGAAATACCTTCGAGCAGGTATTGACATTCAGCGAGTGGCCCCATGGTGACAAAAAGGTGGTTGTTCTTACGCGAAAGGGGGTCGCAGTCCCGGAGGCACTGAGGCGAACAGTCTCTATTTCCTCCGAAGCTCCGGCATCGCTTGTTGAACGGCTCTCGTCGGCGGGAGCGGAACACCTGTACATCGATGGCGGAGAGACAATTCAGAGTTTCTTGAACGAACGCCTGATCAGTGAACTCACCATTACTGTGATCCCCGTTCTTCTCGGGGAAGGGAAACCACTCTTTGGTCCTCTCAGGTCAGATGCTTCTCTCACCCATTTGTCAACTCACGCATACCCGTTCGGGTTCGTTCAGAGCAGGTATCGTGTTACCCCGTGAAGGCCCGCAAGCACACAACAGAACGCCAACGGACGCTTGCCCTGCACCCCAATACCAATATTCGTCTCAGCCAGTCCTTCCATCAGCTACGCCTCCCCACAGCGATGATCGCCTTTTCCCCATTATGAAGCCCTACTCATCCTTATCGTGGACTTTTGTCACCTCTACGAGGGTGTCATATAGCGCTGCATTGGATTCGTAAATGAACTGCTGCGCCGGGTTGATCTTTTCGTTGGTCAGTTCGTTATGGTGACCTTCGATATATTGGTCGGGCCACCACCCCTGTGTAATATTGACCACTCCGGGTTTGATATTCTTGCTGAGTTTGGCCCTGAGCTTGACCTTGCCACGGTCGTTGTAGACGCAGACCACATCGCCCCCGGCAATATCCCGTGACACGGCATCCACCGGGTTTATCTGCAGAGTTGGTCCGGGGTCCAGCTTCAACAGACTTGGCACCTTGGCCATTTGAGAATGCATCCCGTTGCGACGATGTGTTGAGAGCATGGTAAGGGGATAGACCTTTGCCTTCGCACCCCGGGAGCTTTCCAGTGGCTCAAGGTAGACCGGCAGTTCCTGTCCCTGCGGTTTTAGCCTTTCCACGTAAAACTCTATCTTGCCCGTCGGCGTGCTAAACTTCATCCGCTTGTCCGTTGGTTTCGCCGCTATGGGACTCTTCTTCAGTCTTTCCAGGGTAACTCCATCCTTCTTCAATTCCGGCGTATCAAGGAGTTCTTCAATATACTGCTCTTCCGACTTGTCAAAGTACTCCGCAAATCCAAGCCTCCGTCCTATTTGGACGGCAATCTCAAAGTCGGACCTGCACTCGTAAAGCGGGTCAATTGCTTTTTGCTGCAGGGCCATGTAGGTATGTTTGAAGGCTCTCATCACGCTAAAGTCACCGCATTCGAGAAAGGAGGCAACCGGTAGCACATAATCAGCGTATTTTGCTGTGGCTGTCATAAAGAGGTCGCTGACAACGATGAGTTCCATGCCGGGGAAAACCTCACCGGTGATTCTGTTTACGTTGGGCAACTGATTGATGAAATTGCGCCCGGCAAACCAGATTGCTTTGACAGGCCAGGGCTCTCCTTTGGTGACTGCGTCATACAGATTCATGACCGGCATTCGCTTGCAGGGGCCTCCCGCCTCCCGGAAGGGTTGCCAGTTAAGCGCAAAATCTGGCGGCTGTCTCAGGTTGATATTGCCTGTGACTGCCGCCAGTGCGTTTATTGCCCGGCATTCCAGGTCAGCGTGAAAAGACCGTTGCATTCCCCATCCTCGGTAGATGGCCGCCGGCTTCTTAGTTGCATAAGTGACAGCCAGCCGAGCGATGGTTTCCTCCGGAATATCAGTGATCTGTGAGACTCTTTCCAGTGGATAGTCCCTGACCAGATCGAGCAGAAGCGCGTAAGTCGTCTGAGTCTTGATACCGGCGATAGCACACTTGCCGGTGAGGCTGGGGCTGATCCCGGGGCAGTCTGAGGGCAGCGGCTTGCCGCTCTTGCCGTCGAGTGCCATGAATCTGTGCCGGCTGCCTCCCTGCACCACTTCACTTTCTCGCAGTAACATGCCGTTATCATCTCTGACCAGAAGGGGAGCTGACGTGTTCTCCACTAGGAAGCGCTCGTCCTGAAGGCCCCGTTCCACGATGACATTCATCATTCCGAGGGCCAACGCGCCATCGCTCCCCGGCCTGATTGCGATATGCTCATGAGCCCGGGCTGCCGTGGTTGTGAAAATGGGATCAATAACAATCACCTGGGAGCCGTTCTTTTTGGCATCAAGGACTGTTCGCATCCAGTGATAATCCGTTACCGCCGGGTTGTATCCCCATATGATGCAAACCTCCGGGTTGTCAAAACGACTGAGAAATATCTTGTCAGCCGTCATCCCACCGAGACCGAGAGGCCCGCCAAAAGTAGCCATATCAGCACAGGGACCGGCGGCATCGCCAAACCCAGCCCAGCTTATCCAGGAGCTTTTCGTCACGCTTGCCAGGCGCCAGTAGACTCCATGCGCCAGACTGTTCAGGCGAGGCGGCGCACCCAGCGCGACAGAGGTTGGGCCGTATTTCCTGGCAATCTCCTTCAGCCTGGCTGCAATGCCGTCCAGAGCTTCATCCCATGAGACGCGTTCAAACAGCCCCTGGCCGCGTTCGCCGACACGCCTCAACGGATAACGCAGTCGGTCGGGCTGGTAGACCATCTCTGGCGTAGCTGCCCCCATCACACACATACATTTGTCGTCGGGATCGGGGAAATCTCCTGGAACGACTCTTCCGGGAACGCCGTCAGATACATTTACCGCGATCCTGCAGCCGTTGACGTGGAGTTTGCACACAGTCTGGACCGTTGTCATACCGCTGTTCATCTTCTTCACATCCTTCCACGTATCATATGTTTGAGCATTTTCCCCTGTCAAGGACTGGACATGGACATATACAAGTGATTGACATATCATGTGCACTATAGAACAATGCCCGTTCTATTATGACTGAATACGCGGATTGACCTGTTCACCGGATCGAGAAATCTGTCAGGGACAGGAACAACCGTTGAGGTGAATGATGTGTCCATCGAACAGCCGGCAGTTGAGGGTAGACCTCGATAATGGTGAAATCGCCGCAGAGGAAGTTGCCGAAGCGACCTTGCGCAAGTTCATCGGTGGGGCTGGTCTGGCATCCAAAGTTCTGTGGGATGAGACAGACGAAGAGATAGACGCCTTTTCTCCCGAAAATCGGCTCATGTTCATGGTTGGGCCACTGACTGATGTCGTGCCACTGAGCAGCCGCTACGGTGTCTTTGCCCTTTCTCCGGCTACCGACGCCTGGGGTGAAGCCTATTCAGGGGGACGGTTCCCTACAGTGTTCAGGCGAACTGGATTCTCCAGCCTGGTAATCCGGGGGCGGGCTCCACATCCGGTGTACCTCTATTTGACCGACGAAGGCGCAGAGATCAGAGATGCCAGTCATCTCTGGGGTGAAGACGCCTACCGCGTAAGTGACCTGCTTTTGCGGGAGACTCATCCCCGGGCAAGTGTGGCTGCTATCGGCCGGTCTGGTGAAAGGTTGGTGCGACTGGCCGGTATCATCAATGATGGTCCCGTCGGCAGGGCGGCCGCTCGGGGTGGCCTTGGCGCCGTGATGGGTTCCAAAAACCTGAAGGCAGTGGTAGTTCGCGGAAACACCAGACCGGCGGTCGCCGATCCCACCGCTATCGAGGGACTCAATCGCCAAGTCTATGAGACACTGAAAGCGGTCAGGCCGGGAGGCCATACCTGGAATAACGTGGTGCGCGGTTATGGCGAGACGGGTAACTTACCAATACGGAATATGTCCGTTGCCCACTTTCCAGAATTCGTCGAGATGATACTGAAGGAGTTCCACCATCCCAAGCCCTATTTCTGCCCGCGGTGCCCGGTTAGTTGCATCAATTCCCACGTTCTTCCGGAGGGGAACCGCGCGCCGACGGGCGAAGTGCTGTTGCCGGTAGGTTCTAATTGCATGATCACTGACCTGGATGCCATGAATCAGGCATACCATCTGTGCAATAAATATGGCCTTGATGGCACCTCGGTAGGGTACGCTATTTCCTTCGCCATGGAGTGTTTTGAGAATGGCCTGATAACCACACGGGATACCGGGGGAGTTGAGCTAACCTGGGGGAATGCTGCGGCCATGCTGGAGACGGTAAGACAGATAGGCGAGGCTGAGGGATTCGGCAGGGTTCTTGGTCAGGGAGTAAAGCGGGCGGCTGAACAAATTGGAGACAAGGCGAAGCAATTCGCAATTCACTGTAAGGGGCTGGAGCCAGGGTACCATGATCCCCGCGTGAACAGCGCCAATTTCGTAGGCTATTCCACGTCAAACCGCGGGTGCTCACATATGGAATCGATGACCTTCGCTCTCAAGCAGGAGCGGCCCTCCAACCTGCCCGGAGCCGCTGATCTCAGTGAAGTCGGCTTACCCGCGACGGGCATAAACCGTCTGGGCCTTGACGATAAGTGTGGTGTGGTGAGGAAGCTTCAAGACATCTCCAAGCTGCTGGACTCGCTGGTGGTCTGCAATTTTGGGTTCCATATCTATGGTTTCAAAGTCAGCACCTACCTCGACTGGCTCAATGCGGCCAACGGGTGGAACATGAGCCTCAGCGACTTCGTCAAGACTGGCGAACGTATCTTCAATCTGCAACGCCTCATAAACTTAAGGCGAGGTCTGACTGCCAGGGATGATACCTTGCCTGACCGATTCCTTACCATGCGTCCGGGCCTGGAAGGAAAAGAGGTTGTGCCATCGTCGTTACCGGCGTTGATGCAGGAGTATTACCAGTTACGTGGCTGGACAACAGAGGGCGGACCCTCACCTGGCAAGCTGCAGGAATTGGAGCTCGTGGGTCCGATAGTTGGAGCTGCGTCCTGAGAATGGTGCCGGGAAAGTGGCCGGTCTGACAGAGCTTACCCGGTCCCCCAGGTACTTGTGAACAAAAAGGAGGATATACAGATGTTGGCAATAGCCAAGACGCGGCCCGGGAAAGGCCTGCAACTGGTTGAGAGGGAGCCTCTTCCCGTATCAGCAAACGAAGTTCTGGTAAAGGTCAAAGCATGCGGTATCTGCGGTTCGGACGTAAACATATATCTCTGGAATGAGGCAATGGCTACGAGTCTGACTCCTCACCTCCCCGTGGTCATTGGACATGAACTTGCAGGCGAAGTGGTGAAGACAGGTGAGCATGCGCACGGTTTTCACGTGGGTGACCGGGTGATGATCGAACCATTCATATCCTGCGGGCGCTGCTACTACTGTGTCCAGGGAAGGTCCAATCTGTGCGAGAAGAGGGAAATCCTTTGTAAGCATCGTCCTGGGGGCATGGCAGAGTATATAACAGCGCCTGAGCAATGCCTTTTCAGGCTCCCGGACAATCTCTCCTACGCGGAAGGTGCTCTCATGGAAACGCTGGGAGTTGCTGTTCATGGCCTGGAGAGGATGCCGGTAATGGCGGGCAACTCTGTGGCTATCATGGGTCCGGGTCCCATCGGCCTTTTCTTGATGCAGGTTCTCAAGGCCGCCGGCGCCTCACCGCTTGTTGTCATCGGTACGTCACGGTCGCCAAAGAGGCTTGAGATCGCACGGAGCCTGAAGGCTGACGCGACACTGGTTGCCGACATGGATGACATAGGGGCACGGGTAAGAGAAATGACCGGCGGCCTCGGTGTGGACCAGGTGTTTGAAACTGCTGGAACGGGCACAGGTTTGCGCCAGGCCTTCGATATCGTGCGGAAGGGTGGCGAGATATGTTCACTGGGAGCAACCGATGATCCCCTGGTTATTAAGCCCTTCCACACTATGAGGAGCAAAGAAATAAACCTTATCAATGCCAGCGGACGTACCGCATCAACATGGCGCCGGGCCACAAGCCTTGTCGCTACTGGCAAAGTGGACCTGAGCAAAATCATTGACCGCAAGGTACCACTCAAGGACGCTATTGCCGCATTTGAACTTCTGGTCAGAGACCGGAATGTCATGAAAGTGGTTCTGGAACCTTGACAAATGCCCGAAGGCGGCGCGTCCTGCAATTGTAAGTCTGTGGAGACGTGTGCTGCCAGACCACGCCAATGCGTTCAAAGTGTGCCATGAGTGATGCTCTGGCAGCTATGACAGAGGTGCTGGTCGGAGAAGTCTAGCGCCCTTGCCTCAGTTGTTCCCTGCACTTTGTGGCACGCTCTCTGGCGCGCGCCACTGCCGCTTCATACACCGCCTGATTCCTGGCCTCCAGTTGCTCGCGCTTCTGCCCGGCTTTCGTCTGTAACGACTCTGCCCGTTCCCTCACACCTTTCAGGCCCTGGACTGACTCGTTGTATCTCCGCGCCACGAGGTCCGATGCTTTTTCTGCTTCTGTCAGAGCCCTCTTTGCCTGGCTCCAATCGCCATATATCTCCTGGAGGTGATCTCTCAGGTGCCTGTAGAGGTCGTAGATGGCGTTGTCTATCGTCCTCCCCTGGCTATCTGGTTTGTTGCTTTTCTCTATTATCTTCCGCTTGATGTCGTCTGAAAGGCCGGGGTACGCAGCCACTACCCCCGCATATACGAGGACCTCGCCACCCCTGGGCAGTTTGCTGCGCTCGGCCTTGAGATCCCTGGTAATGTCGAGGGCCTTTTGCGATGCCTGCATCGCCTTCAGGCGGAACTCCCAGTAGACGTTCTTGGCGCCCTCGGACTCAGGGCTGCCACTCCGACCGAGCGACGACAAGTGACTGAAACGGGCCATTATCTTGTCCAGCTCGTCCGAGTACACTTTGAGCGCAACATCTTTCTTCTTGTCAGCCTCGTCGCGGGCCCGTTGTTCCTCCTTTTTCGCCTCCTGGAGGTCGTTGAATCGGAACGACTCGCCAGCCAGGAGATACTCGATCTCCTCCAGGCGTTGCAGCACCATGCGGCGGCTCTCTGCGGTCCCAGCATTGTAGGCATCCCACGCCGCCTGTGAGGCATTGTAGCGGTTGTCCCCCGCTTCCATCAGCGCATTTGGAACGATCGCGTCGCAATCGTAGCACTGCTGCAAGGCTTGCCACTTCTTTTCCCTCGCAGCGGAAATGTTCTCAAGCTTACGCTGGGCTGCCGATGCTCTGTCCGTGGCGTCGCGGACTATCGCTTCGAATCGACTGGCCCTGCCCTCCGCCCCCATGATTGCCCGTTCCACCAAGTCTATGGCCTTTTCGAAAGTAACCTCCTCTATTTTGTGGGTGACCACTTTCTCGGCTACAGCGGCGGTGAGTTCACCGGTGAAGTGCACCAGCGCGGTTCCGATTACACCGCCTACTCCAACCACAATCACCGTCGCAAGCGCGGAACCGAGTCCGATGGTGATGCACACTCCCCTCTTGAAGTAGAGCATAGTGCGGACGCCCTTGAGGCTCCCGATATTCTTGTTTTCAGCTTCGAGAAGTTCCGTCTTCTGCGACAACTCTTCCCGGGCGCGTCCGAGGTCAAGGCCGGCATGGCGCTGCTCCTCGATCAACCCGGCCAGGTCTTCTGCGAGCTTCATGCATTCCTTCGAATGCCTGTCCTCCACTGCGGTGTCCGGCATGGCCGGAGCGCGCGCCGGCACACCATCCTGGAGGCACCGTGTGCCCGTGTAAGTCGTATCGTCGCCTCGATACGTGGTCGGCCCCGGTCCAGCATAGGTTATGGCGCTCAGGTTGAAGAAGGTGTCATCCGCGAGGAACCGGTGCTTCCCGAGGTCGGCGAAGTCTTCCATCTGCTGGCGGAGGTGCTTGGCGACGGACGCTCCGGCCAATGGCGGCACCGTTCTCGCCCAGTCCGCTCGTCCGTCCATTTCCTGTTCGATGGCGCGGAGTTCGTTCGCCAGTATTACAACGAGCTTGCAGTAGTCCTTCAAGAAGCCGTCGTCCAGCTTCTTTTCCTTCGGGACGAAGCGTTCCCGCAGCTTCGCTTGACCTCCCTGTATTTCCGCAAGGTCAGACACTGCTGGGATCATGGCCTGTTCAATGTCGTACGCCTTTATCAGGCCTTCCTTCGCCTTGTGCTGTGCAGCTTCGAGGACCCTTATGCGGTGCTTGAGTTCCATGAACAGCAGTTCCACGAAGTCGTGGACGACATCGGCATAGGTGTGGTACAGGTGCCATGCGGTCTCCTCCGGTGTCCATGCAGGGCCCGCGGCTGTACCTGCGACTACGGCTTCGCTCCGGCGGTACTGTAACTCCAGGTCTGATAGAGATTCGCGGCTTTGTGCGACGAAGTCCCTGGTTTCGCTGATATCCCCCTGAACGTCGAGGCTTGCTTCGGCCCCTGTGGCCAGCTCGGCCAGTTGCCCGGCTATCCCTTCCGCCCGCGAGATATACTCACGTATCCTGCCTGTTAACTCGGGGAACAAGATGGTAATGTCCGGCTCCATGCCACACCTCCTGACAGCAGTCGCCAGAGGATACTATCACAAAACAGCATCTGGCTAGACCATGCCCGTTCTGCAATACGTTACGCTGGGGCAATGGCCTGGCTGATTGCGGCCCCGCCCGGAATTATTGAAGGATCGCCGAGGTGTCGTTCCTGGCTTCCTTCAAGCTAAGCGCATTGACGACAATCGAAGCTGTGGCGTGAAAATCCAGGAACTCGGTATTGATGACCATATCGTAGTGGAGTGGGTCTTCCCATTCAGTGTGAAAGTATCTCCTGACGAACTCGCGGCCGCTGTTGTCGAAGCGCGCAATCTCCCGTTTCGCGCTCTCCTGGTCAAGCTTGAGACTCTCCATCACGCGATTCAATCGGATCTCGGGGGGTGCCACCATCAGCACATGAAACGCCGTGAGCCTTCCTTTGAGGATGAACTGGCTGCCCCGCCCGTACATTACGATCGATCCTCCGGCAGCAAGTTCCAAGATAAGTGATTTCAATGCCTCCAGGTAGCGAGTGTCGTTCAGTGGCATTTCCCAGATTGGCAGATAAGCCCCCTCGAATCCGCCTGACATAGCATAGCTATGCCCTAAAGCTTCCGCGACCCGTCCCCGCAGGCCAGTGGGCGGCATTTCCTTGGCCATTACGTCTGGCTCTTGCCGCTGCAACCGCGCAGCCACCTCAGCGATGATTTCCCGGTCAACGAAGTCAACTTTCAACCTGCGGGCGATTTCCCGCCCCACTTCTGATGCACCGCTTCCTGCCTTGCCCCGAATCGTCACAACCGGCATTACCTCACCTCTTCCTAAACTGAAGTGGATGTTGTTGGCCCAATAGCGATATTATCCTATTATAATACATCTCATTCATCCCGCAACTGGCTGATGGATAACACCAGCTAACCAGAAAGAATGCGAGCAAACAGGAGGTCATGTGGGCACGAAAGATAGAGTTGCTATCGTCACCGGCGGCGCCGGCGGCATTGGCCGGGCCATTTGCCTGCTCCTGGCGGGGCAGGGGGCTAAATTATTGGTGGCTGATATAGCTGTTGAGCAGGCCAGCAAAGTGGTCGACGAAATAAAGACCACGGGAGGGCAGGCAATAGCCACGAAAGTTGACGTAAAAGACCTGGACCAGGCTCACGGGATGGCGAGGTTTGCCCTGGACAATTACGGGCAGATAGACATACTTGTCAATGTCGCCGGAGGCACAAGCGGGCCAGTGATCAAGACCAAACCGCGCCCCTTTGCCAGGTCAGACAAAGGGCGTTGGGATGAGATGATAGCCCTCAACCTTCTTTCCGCGTTCAACTGCACCAGGGCAGTGATCGGCCACATGATGGACAGGCGCAGCGGCAGGATCGTGAGCTTGTCCTCTATCTCCGGGGTAAACGGCAGCGAAAACAATGCGGAATACTCCGCGGCCAAAGCCGGCATAATCGGCTTCACCAAGGCAATAGCCAAAGAAGTGGCAAGCTACGGGATAACGGTGAACTCCGTTGCCCCGGGGCTGACCGGGACCCCGCGCTATCTTGGTTATCCCAAAGAGGCGCGAGAACTCTGGGAATCGGGAATTGCCATGGGTCGAGTGGGCAGACCTGAGGAGATAGCGGCGGTGGTGGCGTTTCTTGCCTCGGACGAAGCCAGCTACGTCACCGGCCAGAACATCCTTGTGGACGGATGCATGAGGACTCCAGGTCAATGAATTGGGCATCATGCCAAACGGGGGATTTGCCAGTTTCATATCCGGGACGGGGTGAGCCATGAGTGGGGAAATGCGGCAGAGCACGGTCGGTTTTGTTGGACTGGGACAGATGGGGAAACCCATGGCCAGGAACCTGGTGAGCAAGGGTTTCACAGTTACGGTCTGCGGCCACACAAGGAAGGAACCGGTAGAAGAGTTGAAGACTCTGGGCGCCCTGGTTGTGGCCTCTCCAAGAGAGGTGGCAGAAGCCAGTGATGTGATTATTGTTGCGGTACGCGATGCCGCCCAGACTGAAGAGGCCATCCGAGGCACAGGGGGATGCCGGCAAGGGGAAGGCATCTGGCACGGGATAAGGAAGGGAGCTACCCTGATCATTTGCAGCACTGTTGAGCCCGCTTATTGCCAGCAACTGGCCGGGGAAGGTGAGGAGAAAGGCGTAGACGTACTGGATGCTCCGATCAGCGGTGGGCCGCCTGGCGCCAGGTCCGGGACTTTGACGTTCATGGTTGGCGGGAGAAAAGAGGTCTTTGAAAGATGCTATCCTGTCTTCCAGGCGATGGCGGGCAAGATCGTCCACGTTGGCGCCTCTGGAATGGGGCAGGTTGTCAAGATCGTGAACAACTTCATGACGATCGCCAATTTTTTTGCCGCCTCGGAGGCGATCAATCTTGGCCTGAATGCAGGACTAAGCCTGCGCTCTATTTTGGAGGTAACGCGAGGCAGTTCAGGGAATAGCTGGATCATCGAAAGGTGGGACCAGATGATGTCACTTAAGGAAAACTATGAAAAGCGCGGCGAATCCGGGACTATAGGACTGTTTGCCAAGGACCTGGGTCTGGCGCTCGCTCTTTCCGATAGACTGGGGGTTGCGGTCCCGCTGGGTAGGTTTGTTTCCGGACTTGACAGGTCACAGCTTTTCCCAGGGAAGTATCCCAAATAGGGATGTAACTCCAGGACATCGTCAGGTTCGAGGCCCTATTGGCGGTCCTTCAAGGACAGTACTCGAACTTGTACGTGGGCCCGGCAAGATTGACCTCCCCGGTAGTATCATCAGCATCTCGTCGGGGTCGCCGATGGCGAGATAATCGCCTCTTAGATACATGATGCCGGCCAGCGCGCACGTAACGGCATCCAACTCGTCTCCGGTCATCGGGCGTTCAAGCCCGGTGATGCCCGCATCCCGCAGTCCCCTTGCGAGAAGGTCGAGGCCTTTTCCCTTCCTGGGTATGCCCAGTATATCCTGGGCTGCACCTGGATAAGTCTCCACGACGCGCAGACCCTGGCGTTCGATAAGGACTTTTAGTCGCATTCCCCGTTCGGTGAGTTGCCTCATGGGCCCAAGCGTCAGGGGGAAGAACTTGATCTTCATCCGCAGCAGTTGCCTGTCGCAGGCCCGCAGGTGAATGCCGTTGCGCTGCTCCAGCGATGCCCTGCCCTTCGGGAGCGACAATGGGGCATCAATGGCTACTACAGAGACTCCCGCGTTGGCCACCTGGTGCAGCAGTTCATCGTCGGTGTGGATGATGGTTGCGGAACACCGCAGCTTTCCGTCCATGATAGAGAATCCCGTAGGACGCGATTCAGCACCCGCGAGATCGATGCCTGCTGCTTTCACGGATGTCGTGGGCCTGTGCGCGTCCACTCGTCGGGTTTTCTACCATACTCGCGACAAGGCATGGCCATGGCGAACGGCAGGTCCTTTTCTTTGGGTTGAGAAGTTGTATTCCTTAGCTACGCTTCATCGACTGTAAAAGGTATTACCTCATCTATTGTAGCAGCGTCACAGAAAAGCATCACTAACCTGTCCATCCCAAGCGCAATCCCAGCACACTCAGACAGGTTTGCAATGGCTTTGATGAATTCTTCAGGCATCGGTGCGATTCTATTCTGTTCTTTCTTGATTCGCTCGATTTCCTTTCGAAAGCGCATGGCCTGTTCTTGGGGATTGATAAGTTCACTATAGGCGTTTATCAGTTCCAACCCGCCGATAAAGACTTCTGCCCGTTCGGCGACCTGCGGGTTACCGGGCTTCAATCTTGCCAGAGATGCCATTGGCGACGGATAATCCACAAGAAATACGGGACGGTGCTGGTCAAGGTTAGGGATAACCTTCAGTACTGTGTCCTCGTCAAAACGACGTGCATCCGGGTTGACCACTGGATCCCAACCGGCCAGTTTACTAAAGACCTCGGATATAGTCAGTCGTTTCCATGGTAAAGATAGATCAATGGATTTATTGCGATATCGGAGCGTATTTCCCATGCCAAGCCGTGAAGCGATTGCGGTAAATAACTGCTCGGTATCCTGCATCATCTGCTCATAACCGGCCCCGCTGCGATACCACTCCAGCAGAGTGAATTCAGGATTGTGGAAACGGCCTCGCTCGCCTTTACGAAAGCAGCGGCTGAACTGGTAAATCTTATCATACCCGGCTGCCAGCAGACGTTTCATATATAGCTCCGGAGAAGTGGAAAGAAACCAGCCTTCACTTTCAACAGGAACGATTTCTTTTTCCGGTGCGATTGCTGGGGAGCGGACGGGGGTCTCTACCTCAAGAAAACCCTGTTCATTAAAAAACGCACGGGTTACCTCATGAATTAACGCACGGCGTTTTAGGTTGGCATACAACCGTTTGAGACGCTGACGCTCATCATCCGTCGTCTTCACTTCCTAGCGACAATCCGTTCTACATAAGTCCCTGTGCGGGTATCGATTCTTATGGTGTCGCCTTCTTTGATAAATGTCGGGACACCAATCTCATGACCAGTCTCAAGTGTGGCAGATTTCATTTGCGCGCTAACGGTATCTGTTTTTGTAGCTACGTCGCTCTTCAATACTTTCAATTCGACAAAATTGGGGAGGGTGATGTCTAGCGGTTTGTCTTCCAGCATCAGGGTGGTGACGAGCGTCCCTTCTTTCAGAAAACGACTCTTATCCCCCATGGTTGATTCATCGATGTTATATTGCTCATAATTGTCAGTGGACATGAATACAAATTGGCTGCCGTCACGATACAGGAATTGTCCTTCGCTGGTGGAAATACTAGCAGGGGTATACTTTTCTCCGGCATGATAGGTGCGGTTTATGCTGGACCCATCAATCAGGTTACGCAGTTTGAGCCGATAAATTGCACTGCCTTTACCAGGTTTCATGAACTCCGCTTCCTCAACATTATGAGGAACATTGTCTATCATTAGCTTGGTGCCTTTTCGCACTTCTGAAATATCCATTGTCTTGTACTCCTGTCATTCCACTTGTTTTCGTCGTTGCTGGGGGATATTGGCATGTCGGCACTGGTATTGCAGTCGTCCCTGCTTCGTCGCTCTCTCTGCATCTCCAGAAATGCGGACATGTGTTGGCAAGGCGACCATTATAACAAAGGCACGACGGGTTGCATACAACGAAAACAATTCGACACGTCAGGAGGGGATTGGTAGCGCATACCGGACGATACACAGAACTTTTGAGCTGGTGTTCGCGATCCTTTGATGCGTTCGTACGAATTCAAAATGGTCAATCATTCGGGAAAAGGTCAAACCAAGATATTCTGAGGGGTTTCGCGCTGACGTTCTGCTGGTCTAACCGATTAGCGAAGGTTGCTTGGGCCCAGGTCTCTGTCTAGTACGAGTCCGAGTGGAGACCGTGCCCAGTGGGTCCCCTTCCCCGAGTATGGCTGCTAGGTCGGTTTCCCGCCTGAGAGTTACGAATCTCCGTTTCGGGGCGAGGTACACGAGGGCGGGGCGTTGACGCTTCACGAGCATCGAGATACTGTTCAACGTGCCCCGGCTCTCCCCGTTCCATAAGAAGAAGCCGTAGTCGGCTTCACTGGCCATCTGTGCGTCTTTCTTGGCATAGTGGTGGAAATCGAGTTTGTCGCTCTCGCTAGCCACATGAGTTGTCTTCCAATTGCCCAAGTTGTTTCGACAGACGCTACCTGAACAGAACACGGTCACGTTTCCATAACCACGCTCGGCAAGGTATGCTTGAAAGGCTTTGTCGGCGCCATTGGCGTCGCCGACGATCACGTGAAGCCCCTTCGACAAGATGTTGTCAATTCGCTCTCGTATCGGCGCGCCGAGACGGGAAATCGACCGCGATCCGCCGACAAAGACTTCCTTCATCGCAACTTCCTCGTCATCGTCAGGGTCAGGACGTACACGTTGTCCGGGCCGACAGCCTTTGACACGGCAGAGGAAACCGCTTCTAATGTTGCGCCAGATCGATACAGGTCGTCGAAGAGCAAGACCTTCTTCCCAACCATGGCATGCTGCGAGACCGCGAAGGCGCCCCCAAGCAGTATGAGTCGCTCAGAACCGTCGAACACACCTTTCAATTCCGGTGTCTCGCGCACTTTGACCACGCAGTCCGCACAATACTTAACGCCGAGGGCTTTGGCAACCGCCTGTGCCAGCGCCAACACAGGCTGAAATGCTCGCTGACCAGACGGAGGTACAGGTACTACCAGGTCAATTTCCCAGCCCTGACTGCCGATGAACTCCACCACGGTCTCCACAATGAGCCTGACAACGGTCTTGTCCGAGCGATACTTGAGCCGGAAGAGCAGTTCCCCCAATTCCGACCGCTTGGTGTCGAAGACTTCGTGCCCCCACTCGTTGTAGCCCTTCAGCTCGCTGGAGACCGTGTGTACGTCAAGCGCGAACCCGGCCTTCCAGTGCCCTGTCAAAGGCTTAGGAGTTATATTTACCATAAAGCCGTTTCCATAACCAGACCTTCAGCCTATCCGTGGCCGGTGTCTATCCCGTTCATCACGACTCCCGGAGCCAGCATTTACAAGATACCATTTTTGCGGTCCGAAACCAAACAACAAGGACACTGACTGTCCGAATGCGAAGGTCCAGTTTGAGAGCCTTGCAACTCTGTCGAATTGAAAAGTAAAATATTGGCTCAAGGATGGGCCGGTGATGGGAACTGCTTTCGAAGACGAACTGGACCAACTGGTAACGAAGTTCCGCCTTGGCGGTGTAACCATGCCCGATGACACGCTCGTCTTTCACGACGCTGATAACAAGCCGCTCAGGCCGAACACGGTCACCAGGGCATGGACCACTTTGGCCGCAAGAGCAGGCCTCAAACCAATCAGGCTACACGATGCAAGACATACCCATGCTTCATTGTTGCTACGGCAAAACGTCCATCCCAAGATCGTTCAGGAAAGGCTCGGGCACAGCAGCATCGAAATGACCCTAGACCTTTATTCGCATGTTGCACCCGGCCTACAAGAGTTGGCGGCTGTCAGGTTCGACCAGCTTTTGAATGGTACAATCCCTTCGGTCGTGTCGGCAGAACGCTAAGTTGGAGGACAGATATGGTGAAGGTTGACCTTGTCACGCTTCTTGGCCCGCGAAAGAGGTTTTTCCAACTTGTTGACCAATACAATCTGAAATATCGTGCTGGAGTTCACAGCAAGACGCTATACATGACAATGGTCGACAAGTATAGGCACACTTCCAACTATCCATCCATCTTTGTGGGCGACTCCTACTTGAGACTCGCATACGATACTCTCCATGAGTGGAACATGAATCAGAGAGGGGCAAAGTTGGTAGGCTATGACAAATTCGCCAGTTCTGTCCGCAACAATACACGCAATCTCACTACGCTCTCTGCATATCGCTTCGACCTGCTATCCACTCATCAACTCCCCACGCTCTTTCAACTTATCTCACCAGTCTTCCACAGCCTAGATGTAATGGCCACCCGAGCAAGGATCGTTGGCGTGTCCAAGACGCTGCACTTCTTGCTTCCTGATCTCATGATGCCAATCGACCGGAACAATGTCCTCTCACTCCTATATTTAGGTGGTCGCTACTCCAGTCAGCCCACCAAGGAATTCTCGGACCTGAAAGACGTCTTCAACGCGTACCACGCTCTTGCGCAGAACCTCAACCTCTCGCAAGCCGACATAGATGGAGAGGGATGGAATACCTCCGTACCCAAGCTAATCGACAATGCCCTTATTGCTTTTGTCGCAGAGATAACGGCCAGCCCCATTCCACCAACGACCGGCTCGCACCAACCCCAACCACCTTCAACCGCTCTACCGCTGCCCGGTCTCCTCTAGCCAGGGCCATAGCCAGTGCTACAGCCGCCAGATTCTAGAGCCGTACCCTCGAGCTTACCTGTTAGCGATCCGTTAGCTGTTTCTGTTTCCGGGGACGAAAGAAGTCATGCGCAGATACGATTAAGGAGACTTAAGAGGGATTGGTAGCGCATACCGGATTCGAACCGGTGATCTCCGCCTTGAGAGGGCGGCGTCCTAAGCCTCTAGACGAATGCGCCGTGAAGCATCTGGCTGGGGATCCAGGATTCGAACCTGGCCATGCAGATCCAGAGTCTGCTGTCCTACCGCTAGACGAATCCCCAGCGTGAGTTTCATTGTAACAATCCCCAGCCAATGCTGGCAAACCCCAGATTGCTATCTCACTCTCGGCTTGGTGTGGGTCAGGCTCAGACTTTTCCAGGTTATGGCCCCCGTTGCCGCCAGGACCCCACCCAGGAGAATGTAAAACAGCCCTCCCAGTGTTTGTTCGCGACCGAAAGCCATTTCAACCGTGGCCCAGGTGATGTAGGCCGTCATCGACATCATGACCACCTTCATCACGAAAAGCGCCCTGACCATGAAGATCCGCAATTCTTCCGCCCGGCCCGGAGTCAGCAGCATTTTCTGCTTATTGGGAAGGTTTATCAGCCTCATCGGGTCGCTTACCATCACGAAAGCCGCCACGATCACCGTCAGTATCACATAGATGAGGGCACCGACAAAAGGCCCGACAAAGATATCGTTCTTGTTTCCCCATCCATCGGGCAAACCCTGGATATTGAAGTGCGTCGGTATCTCTTGCGGCAGAGAGTCGATGTTTGAGGCAGCAGCGTAAAAGCCGAGGACTAGAATCAGGAGAGGGACGACTTCAAGTTGTGGGGCATAGGCCTTGCCCAATTTGTTCAACATACCGGCCCCGGTTTATAGGACAGGTTTGACATGCTGCCCATCCGAGGACTTCAGTGGCTGAGTCGGTGCTGTGACGGTAACTTCGGTGCCTTTCCCAGGCGCGGACTCAAGTTTCAGGACGCCACCAAACAGGTCGGCGCGTTCCTTCATGCCAACAATGCCGAGGTGTCGATCGGCGAGCAGATTGAGCGTTGACTTCGTTTCGAAGCCCTCTCCGTCATCAGCGACAGTTATGGCGATGTCCTGCCCGGTGAACGCAATGGTGACCAACAGGTTCCTTGCCCTGGCATGCCTTTCGACATTGCTTACAGCTTCCTGGATGATCCTGTAGAGGCCGATTTCCTTGTCCGGGAATAGGCGCCGAGGCTCCCCGCTTATTCTGAGACGGACTTTCAACGCGCTCCTGGCCTCCAGGTCCGTGAGCATTTTCCTGATCGATGCCACCAGTCCAAGATCGTCAAGGAGTGGCGGGCGCAGGCTGGTCGAGAATTCCCGAAGTCCTTTGACCACTTTCTCGGCAGCGGTTCGGGCTGTTTGTATCGATTTCGATAGCTCAGGCATGCAGCCCTCGCTCAAGGCCTCGGCTGAGTCCAATTGAAGGCACAGCAGAATTACTGCTTGGATTGTCTCATCATGAAGCTCGCGGGCGATGCGCTGTCGTTCTTGCTCCTGTGCGCGAGTGACATGCGCCGCGTATGCCTTCAGCCCGACCCTGCGGTTTTCCTCCTCCGTGATATCGCGCATGACCAATTGGATGGCGCCGTTCCCGGTCCGCCTGAGCACGGGCAGAAGGTGCAGTGTCTTACCGTCATTCCCATGTACGAGGATGGGGCTCTCGCGTGTTGTCTCGGTCCCTGCGCGGGCCAGCAGTGAGTCAGCATTGTCCGCACCGATCAGGTCGGCAAGGGCCATCCCCTCAAGGGAAGGCCTGCCGCTCGCTCCAAGGCGTGCCGCTGGGCCGTTTGCTTGAAGTACGCGTCCGTTGGCGTCCACGAAGACAATTGCAACGGGACTGGTCTCAAAGAGGTGGCGGTACCTGGCCTCTGAAACGCTGAGCTTTGCTCCCGCTGCCTCGGCCTGCTTGCGGGCGCTCCGCTCGTGGTCCACCTTCCAGCCAACAAGAAGGGAGATGGCGATTATGATAAAGAATTGGACCATTACCCCGATCCTCTCCAGGCCGTCGTGCCAGAGGAACCAGTTTGGAACGGTTAGAACAGTCACCCATAGACTGGTTGCGAAGGCTTTATGGAACCCGAAGTTCAGGCCAGCGTAGACCACAGGGAAAGAGAAAAGCGTTATGGGTAAGAAGTAAAGGAGCCCGAGATGGGGCATCCAGCCGGCGATTTCGATCGTATCGTGGATGATGGCAATAGTGAGAACGAGGCCCTGGACCAGCCAGAACTGCCTGGTGCGGAACTGCGCGTCAAAGGCTGTCAGGTGTCTCAGGATGCCCTCCTTTCGGGCTTTCCTGTCCTCCATAGCCGGCAGCGGCGTGCCCCGGGCCAAAGTCCGGCTCACTCCACATTCCCCGCCGGAAACGATTTCTGTCTTGACGCGGCATAGAGGGCAACCTCAACCCGCGAACCAACGTTCAGCTTAGTGAAAATGCTGTTGAAATGTGCCTCTACTGTTCTGACACTAATCCCCAACCGCTCCGCAATCGCCTTGTTTCGAAGCCCTTTTGCCGAGAGTTCGACGATCTCTCGCTCGCGAAGGCTAAGTTCGGCATAACGATCGCTGTCGGTCATGGCGCGTTGGCGGCCCCATAGCCTGGCTACCTTTGCTGCTATGGCGGGGTCGAGTACTGCCTCTCCAGCGTGAATTATTCTGATTGCATCCGCCAGTTCCTTCGCCCGTGCAGTCTTCAGCAGGTACCCTGAGGCTCCCGCCTGCATTGCGGCGAGCACGTACTCGTCGTCGTCATAGGCAGTGAGTATGAGAGCCCTTGTATTCACAGAGGAGTCCTTGATTCTGCGTACGACTTCAACGCCGCTTACCTTTGGCATCCGAATGTCAAGTATGGCCACGTCTGGCCGAAGCCGCTGCGCCAGTTGAAGTGCCTGCTCCCCGTCTGCGGCCTCGCCGACGATAGAAAAATCCGGGAATGTCTCGAGGATGCGACGTGTGCCTTCCCGAAGCAGGGAATGGTCGTCAACGAGAATTATTCTTATTGTCTCAGACACAATATCACCAACGGAATAGCATACCCTTGACGGCGTCCAAGCGCAACCGAAGGCTCTTCACGGGACTCCAACCCATGAAATGCGCCAAAACTCTCTGGAAATAGGTAAAAGCACGTATGGTGTGCGTGGTTACACGTACTATGTATTATGAAGGTTGCCACAATGTGATGGGAACGAGATGTGTATAGACTATCGTATCAAAAGGCGAGAAAAGGAGCGCTATGTTCAAGAAGACATGGAAGTCAATAGTTTCGCTGGGGCTGCTGGCTATGTTACTGCTGGCGGCATGCGCCGGTCCCACGGGGCCGAAGGGGCCTTCGGGTGAGAGGGGTCCCGCGGGGCCGTCCGGTCCTGCGGGTGCAGTTGGACCCGCTGGGGCAACCGGGCCTGCCGGGCCTGCCGGGGTCGCGGGGCCTGCTGGGCTTGCTGGGATCGCCGGGCCTGCCGGCCAATCCGGCGGACAGGTGGAACTCAATACGCTGAGGGCCGCAAAGGCCGGCGTGGCACCCGTTGTCGACGCGAACGTCGACGGGGCCTGGTTGCAGGCGATACCTCTGATAGTCCCAGTGAAGAACGGTGCCAACCTGCCAGGCGGGGCCACCTCAGTGTCTCTGAGAGCCCTATACGATGACACTAACCTCTACATGTTGGTACAGTGGGGCGATCCGACGCAATCTTACAGAAGGTCGCCGTGGCAGAAGCAGGCAGACGGGACATGGAAGAAGCTGGGCGACCCGAATGACAAGGGCGGAGACAACAATCTCGTGTACGAAGACAAGCTGGCGTTCATTTGGAACATCAACGACTCGATCAAGGGGTTCAACCAGGCCGGCTGCCTGGTGACGTGCCACCCAGGGGAAACAAAGCCCTTCGGAAACAAATACACGTCGGCAGAGGGAGAACTTGGTGATATCTGGCACCTGAAGTCAGTGAGAACGGGCCCTGTAGGCCAGGTTGATGACCAGTATCTCGACAGCACCCGGTACAACGCCACGTCGGCTCCCGAGGCAGGCAGAAAGAGTGATGCCAGGGCCGGCGGAGGCTATGTTGATAACCAAACAACAGATAGGAAGATGCCGGCTTTTGCTCTTCCCGACAACAAACCAGCGCCCCCTTATTGGTTGCCTGATTCAGAGAAGGTTGCGTTCGACGACTCAAAATACAAGCCGGGTGACGAGGTTCCCAGCATAATTATTGCGCCTTTCAAGGGCGACAGGGGTGACATATCATCTGCTCAGTCTTGGAAGGATGGGACATGGACACTGGAACTATCTCGAAAACTGAACACCGGCTCGAAAACGGATGTGCAGTTTGCTGATCTGGCGAAGTCGTACTTCTTTGGCGTGGCAGTTTTCGAGAATGTTCAAGTCCGGCATGCCTGGAATGCCGGCGCACTGAAGTTAGTCTTCTCTCCCGCTGTCAGCAGCGGCCTTACTTCCATCAAGGCCATCCCGGCGAGTCACGCCGGCCGCCCTACCTGCAAGGCCTGTCATGACGCTGGCGCGGGAGGCGCTCCCAAACTCCCAACCACCGTCAGTCACGCTGCCTTTGAAGATACGAGCACGGCTTGCGCCGCTTGCCACGGCAGTAAATAGGGCGGGGAAAAAAGCCGACTGCTGGCTTGGTTGCAGCCACTATAGCGCAGGCTCTGAAAACACGTTCTTACGGAGAAAGAGCCCCGACCCAGGTCGGGGCTCTTTCATTGGCCGCAGGCGAGAGAGGGGTCATCATCAAGGCTTTGGGAGGGTGAGCAGCTTCTTCAGGTCGCCCTTCTTGTCCAGGATGTCTGCCCAGAGGTCTCCAGTCTTCTCCAGTCGTTGAGGTGAGTTCAGGATAGTGAAGTCGGTTGGGTAGGCTTTTCCCAGTTCATCCCAACGGAGCGGCATGGAGACGGCTGCCTCGGGGGAGGGCCGGGGTGAGTACACGGATGCGAGCGTCTGCCCTCGGGCATTCCGGTTGTGGTCCACGAAGATCTTGCCTGTCCTCTTTTCGACCGCCCATTCCATGGTTATATCTTCAGGGTGCTTGTCCAACAGTTGCCGGCCGATAGTCTCGGCCGCAGACCTCATGGCTCGGAACCCGAACTGCCGAAGTATCGGCACGTATACATGTATGCCCGTCTTACCGGTAGTTTTGACGAAGGCTGAAAGCGAAAGCTCATCGAGTATCTCCTTCAGCCATAGTGCAGCTTCGGCGGTGCGATGGAAGGCCTTCCGGTTAAGCTCGGGTTCACCACCTTTCTTTTCACTGCCGGCATATATGTACGGGTCGAGATCGAAAACGATGAAGTCCGGATAGGAAACGACCTTGTTTCCTTTATCTTCTATCTCTTTCAGCAATGTGTCACTGGGTCCATCGGGCCCTACGGTTGTCCGGGAGAACCAGGCATGGATTTCCAGGTCGGCGATCTGTCCCAGCCAGAGCAGCGTGGCCAGGTTATTGCACATCATGTAGTCCTGTACACCCCGCTTGTGCTCGTCATGTTCGGAGAATATGGGGACCGTCTCAACGAAGGCTGGCAGTTTGTCATCGTAATGCTTCTGGTAGAAGCGTTCCCCTCTTATCCCGTCGGGATAACGGGTGAGAGTGAGCGGCCGGTCTTTGAGGTGTGGCAGAACATACGGAGAGATCCTGGTGAGATAGTTGAGCAGGTCTCTCTTTGTCAGTGCCCTGCGCTTCCCGCTTGCCGGCCAAAGCGGCTTATCGAGGTTGCTGACCTGAAGGCGGTGTTCCCCGATTTCGAGGTGGAACTTCTCTTTGTCTGTTCCCAACTGGTCTAACACGGCTTTCAGGCTGTCTCCAGAAGTGGCGCGCTCTCCACGGGCCGGTAAACGCGAGCCTTCCGCGAGATGAGCGATTCCGGTGCGATGGACCTCCCTTGCAGGCTTGTCGTCTCGCAGGCGCATAAACACCGGAGCTCTGAGCATCCCATCGTGGGTCCATTGAGCGAACTTCACCTCTGCCACCAGTTCAGGGCGTACCCATATGACAGACGGACTGTGAGGCGGACTGGATTCGAAAGGAGGACCAACCGTCGTCTTGATAGCGTCGAGGCGAGCTTTCATCTCCTTAAGCAATCGCTCATCGAAGCCCGTGCCGACGTTTCCTGCGTAGACCAGTTCACCATTGTCGTTGTACTGTCCCAACAGCAACGCCCCGAAATGATGAGTTCTGGCACCCTGGCCTGGAGTATAGCCGGCGATGATGAATTCATCGCTGAGGCTGGCCTTTATCTTAAGCCAGTCTCTCGACCTTCGGCCGGGACTGTAGGTGCTATTTAACCGTTTCGCCACGATGCCTTCGATACCCTCTTTTACCGAGGCCTGATATATGGCCTCACCATTGCCGCGGAACCCGCTCACCAATTGAACGTTATTCGAGGGCCGGAGCACCTGGTCGAGGAGCGCCTTTCTCTGCTCGAGTTTCACGCCGCAAAGGTCAAAGCTGTCGAGATAGAGCAGATCGAACACGTAGTACACTATCGGCAACGGTCGTGCGGTGTTTTGTGAAGCTTCCGGCTTGAGGCTTTGCTGAAGGCATTGGAAACAGGGCCGACCGTTTTCAAGGGCCACAACCTCGCCATCCAGCACAAGCTGTCGTGCCGCCTGGCCAGTCAAACTTTCTGCAATAGCAGGGAACATTTCTGTGTCGTCGATACCGTTCCGGGACTGAATGCGGACTTTGCCGCGGTTGATGAAGGAGATCATACGGAAGCCGTCGAGCTTGGGCTCGAAGACCCAATCAGGGTCCGAAAAAGGCGCATCTGCGAGCGTTGCCAGCATAGGCAACATGACCGTTGGGAATGGTGCCTTATGCGCTTCGTCTGACAGTGACGAGGGTGACAATGTTGACAATGGATTGCTGCCTTTGGAGGATGTTGTTCGGCCAGTCTTTAAGTCATCTATTGTCAAGCCGGACAATACGGAGCGGTCCTTTTCCAGCAGGTCTGTCGTCATGTCGGCATACTCGTCGGCGTGTTTGATCAGCAACCAGTTCTCGCCTTTCGGGTTGCGGCCTCCGCGCATGCGCACCAGTGCCCATGACCCCTTGAGCTTGTGCCCGTGCAGTTGCATGGACAGCTTGCCTTTGGCGATCTCCTTCCTGGCCATTTCCTCGGCAGCAACGCGGTTGTCGAGAGGGTTCTTACCGACCTCTGCCGGCGAATATGTGCCGGTGTCCCATACGATGACCTCCCCGGACCCATATTGCCCGGGGGGTATGACGCCTTCGAAAGAGGCGTAGTCCATGGGATGGTCTTCAACCATAATGGCCAATCGTTTTACCCTGGGATTGAGCGAGGGACCCGCGGGAATGGCCCATGATTTCAGAACGCCACCCAATTCCAGGCGGAAATCGTAGTGGAGACTGCGGGCAGCATGTTTCTGGACTACGAAGGTGAGATGCGCCCTGGACCTCGCCTCCTTCTCCGGGGGCGGCTCCGGTGTCCTGGCGAAGTCACGTTTTTGGCCGTATTTGTCCAGCATCAAGACAATTATAAGTTGGGGTTTACTTCTTCCCTGTCCTGGCCGGTTCCTTGTCTTCTGACTCCTTAAGTACCTGTTCGACGCTGGACCTGAGGGCAGCCATGAGGTCGACCGTCCCGGCTTTAGAGGTGGGTGCCTTTGGCGTCTTCAACTTCTGTCCGCTGAGTTTTGCCTCGATCACCTTCTGCAGCGCCTCGCCATACTCGTTCCGGTACTGTTCGGGTTTGAAGTCTCCAGCCATGGCATTTACCAGAGTCGAGGCCATTTCCATTTCCTGCGGTGAGGCCTTGTATTTCTTAGCCGATAAACCGTCGTGGGGCAATATCTCATCTTGAAAGCGCATCGTGTGCAGTACGAGTATGTCGTCCAGTGGCCTCAATGCGCAGAGGTGCTCCCTTCGCTGGAAGGCCACTTTGGCCACGCCAACGCGTTTGGTCCTGGTAAGCACGTCTCTGAGGAGTGAAAAAGGCTTGGCCCCGATATCCTCCGGCTCTATGTAGTGCACCCCAAAGTAGTATGTGTGGTCGATGGCTTCCGCATTCACGAAGGCCTGAATATCTATTGTGTGGGCCGTTTTGAGTGGCACTTTCTTGAAGTCCGCCTCTTCGAGAACGACATATTGTCCCGTGGCGTACTCATAGCCCCTTACCGTCTCTTTTATGCTGAACTGCTCGTTGTCCTGCTGGCAATAGAGGACCTGTTTGGGTGGGGTAAGGCATTTCTTGTGCAGGTAATGCAGGGCAGGCGTCCTGGTTGTTGTTGCGGTGTACATCCTTACAGGTATCACCACCATGCCGAAACTGATGGAGCCCTTCCAGAATGCCCTTGCCATTTCCTGCCTCCTGAAGCACGTGCACTGTCTTCTCCGAGGTCAATCCTCTATCCAAGTATAGCTTAGACACCACTTGGGTGGTCGCCCTGGCAGCCATCAACATTTGGGAGCGGGAAATGCGTCCTCGTGTCGGCATGCACTATCTCACTCCCAGTTCTTTCTCCAGTTCCTCGACCAGCCTGATGTACTTCTGCCGTTTTTGTTTGCCGAGACGTTCAGTTTCGATCATGGCAAACTTCTGGGACAGCTCGGTCTGTTCGGTTCGCGAGAGAGCCTGGTCGGCCATCTCATACAGGATGTTGTCTTCCTTCTGGATATGAGGCTGAAGCAGGAGGGCGTAGCCCCGTGCGTTATGGGCCGCTCTTTTCGCCGCTATTCGGTTGCCGGAAGCCAACTGTTTCGCCGCCTCGTCCATGCCTCGGACATAAGCGCGGCCCTGGTCATGTTCTTCCATCATGACGCCGACCGGGCCGTCGTTGCGAGGCATTCCGTGCAACTCCATGGCCGGGAAAAGGGTTTCCTCTTCCTTGCCGTGATGCGCGTAGTCTGCAAAGATGCGGATGAAGTCCACTGCTTTCGGGAAGAAATCTACAGGGACATCCTGGCCCTTGTCTATCTTCTCCGCGGCCTTTTCCAGAACGGCGCACATTCGTTCGATTACCCTGTGGTCCTGCTTCAGTTCCTCTGTTGGCAACATATATCTCTCTCCCTCTACTGCACGTCGTCGGTCCGTTGTTTATCTCCCTACATCATAATGCCCGAATGGAAATCACGGTTATGACCAAAGTCACACCGGACCAAAGACACGCCCCTTGACAAGGCGTTCTGTGTCAGGTTAAAGGGCAAAAATGGCGCTATCGACAATCTCGATTTCATGGCCAGAAGAGGAGAACTGGACGTGGAGCCTGAGTGGGGTCATGGAGAGCGGGAAGGAATACAGAGTTGGAACGGGCAGAGATGTCGGGGAAGGTTCCCGGGGAAGCTTGGCCTTCCCGAGATGATCAGGGAGATTCGTTACGATGGAAGTGAACTTCTGCCCCTGGCTGCGGCCGCGATGGGCAGGGCTTTCATGTCTCTACCCCAGGGAGATGTCGAAATACGTTTGCCCGGTGGTCTTCATGCGCTGCTGGGCAACTGAGATGGCCTCGACGTCGTGGTTCCGGGCGGACAGGAACAAGACGGTCGGTGCAGAGGATGCCATTCCCAGGGCATTGCCCAGCGCGGCGGTGCACGGGTTTGAGGCTGCGGTCTCTGCCATGGCCTTCAATTCCAGGTCGAGGAACTCGACCAATCCGGCCAGCGAAGGCTCGTCCGCATTCTTGAGGCGGGCGATATCGGACCTCAGGCTGCCGGGGTCGCGCGGCCTGAGATACCGGGAAGGTCCCGGCCTCACCACAACGTCTTTTGCCGCCTCAAGCGAACGGGCGACTATCTGTCTTGTATCCAGTCGGCTGGCGACAAGCCTGACGGACGTTTCGTCATATATCGCTATCGATGCAGGTATGCCCTCGATGCTGAGTGTCAGGGCGGCGGCGATCCACTTGTAGACCAAACGGTCGGCCTCTTCCACGTCCGAAACGGTGATGTTGACAAGCAATAGCGCGGCAGCGGTATCGCTGGCATCGAACTCGCGCACCACCAACTCCCCCAATTTCAGCGTGTGTTTCCAGTCTATCCTGCGAGCGCTATCGCCTGGCTGATAGTTCCGGCTGCCGTGGTAGTCCATCCCCTGGCCAGTTCTTTGCGAAGGCCGTGGAAAGGATACTGCCGAGACCAGGGGGACCTGGCCCGAACGGGTGGACTCCAGGTAACGCTGCGCCAGCCATGCGGCGTAGCGCGCTCTGGGAATGACGTTAAGTTCAGCCACCCGCACGCTGCAGTTGAACCGTAACAAGCCCCATCGGTCGAAAACGACCGCCGCAACATCCACCGGATAAGGCCCCGCGAGATTCGGCCTGACATGGAACGAGACATCGGCCCCATCGGGTCCGTGGGCCAGTCTGCGCGGTGTCGCTTTGAGCCATTCATGAGAGGGAACGAGATGCAGCCATCCGGCAACCCGTGACGGCGCGGAAACATGTGTGGTGAATGACAGGTCCTTCCCCGCAATGACCCGGTGGGTGGCACTGGTGCTGGACGCAGGGGTCCGGCGCAACCGCAGCCAGGCGGTGATCCCCAGGCTGACCAGGAACAGGCCGAGAACTGCCGATGCGAGGGCAAGGGCTGGATTGCCCAGCAGAAGGGCAACGGACAAAGATACGACCGTAAGCAATGACAACCTCAGTGCGAGCGGCGTGGGCCTGGTCAAAGGGGGCGGTGATCCCCCGTCACCTGATAAGATTCTGTCATTCTTCTCTTCGCTCCGAGTGACAGAGGCAGACTGAACTCGTCCGCCCAACTCCGGCTCCTGGAGTCCCGTCAATACCTGCAGATCGGCATCGAGCAGCGCCAGTAGCGGAAGGGAGACGAGGAAGGGGCTCCAGGCACCCAGAATGGCTTGGTATGCGAGGGGTAGTCCTAAGAATACCATGACATGCGCCGCGGTCCTGGCGACAGGTCTCGTGCTGCGGAACTCGAAATAGAGAAACACGCCCAACAGGAGCAGCGGCAGCAATGAAAAGGCAAGCGGAGAGGCGACCGCAGCAACGAGGAGGGCCAGGATCACATATGTTCGGAGGAGGCGTCCGTGACGGAGCAGGGCACTCCATCTCCCTTGCCCTTCGGAGGGACGCGCTTCGTCGCGTCCCCCTGTATTAAGCAAGACGTTGACCTATTGCGTGGGAGATTGAGGGAATGCCTCGTTCCGATAGGGATGAATCCATGGCTGCAATCATCCTTCCGCTTTGGGCACCGGCGTGCGGGCGAGGACGCGATCGATGATGCTCCTGGTGGTTACTCCGTCCATCTCGGACTCCGTCTTCATTCTGATGCGGTGCTCGATGGCGGGGTAGACCAGTAGTTTGATATCATCGGGAATTACAAAGTCGCGCTTATCCAGCAGCGCCATGGCGCGGGCGCCTTTGAGCAGTGCGATGCCAGCCCTGGTGCTCGGTCCCCACTGGACATCTGGGGTGCTCCTGAGTTCGTCCACCAGCCTTACGATGTAGTCCACTAACGGGGGAGCCACATGTACGTTCTTGGCCGCCTTCTGCAGTTCGAGAATATCCCTCGGGGTGGCCATCGCCTGAATCGGTGGCGCATCAAGCAGGTCGATTGTGGACAGTACCTGCTGCTCCTCTTTCGGAGAAGGGTAACCGCTGGCGGCGCGCAACATGAAGCGGTCGGTTTGCACGTCGGTCAGGGGGTAGGTGCCTTCGGCCCCGGCATGGACCTGGGTGGCGATAACCATGAAAGGCTTCTCAAGGGGGTATGTTTCTCTTTCGATGGTTACCTGGTGTTCCTGCATGGCCTCGAGGAGCGCCGCCTGGGTCCGCGGCGTCGTGCGGTTGAGTTCGTCCGCGAGGACAACGTTCGCGAAGATAGGACCTTCGACGAAGCGGGCTGGCGCATTGGTACTATACAGAAAGAACCCGGTCACGTCTGCGGGCATGGTGTCCGGGGTAAACTGGACCCTCTTAAACTTGCATCCGGTGACCTGGGCGAAGCTGCGTCCTGTCTGCGTCTTGCCGGTCCCGGGCAGTCCCTCGATGAGGACGTGGCCTTCGGCTATCAGGGCTACAAGTAGGATGCGCTTCACCTCGTCTTTGCCAATGACGCTTTTGGAAAGCTCCGTCATTATTCGGTTCGGGAGTTCGAGGGGATGTTCCTTGATATTCAATTCTGTCTTCCTTTTGCGAACGGCCTGAGAACCAAGACAACGGCCAGGCCGAGTATTGCGCTCACGGAGTATGGGTTGGCGATTCTTTCCCTGGCTGCTGTCATGCGTGACTTGGACTCGTCCAGGGGACTCTTCGGCAGACGGGATGAATCGACGAAGACCTTCTGTCCCGGGGCGTATGTGGCAAGCAGTTGCCGCAGGAAGAGACGGTTGTCGTCCCGTCCCACCATGCTGCTGATCAGTATGCTCGGGTCGGAGATCGCCAGTACCGTGCCGGTGCCGACACTGAATGCTGCGGCAACGGGATAGGGGCCTTTGGACTCGTTCTCATCGCGGGACCCGTTTTCGTTTTGATCGAGGAAACTCGATGACGATGACCAGGCGATAACCTTGCCCGCGCTCGTGTCCTGCAAGGCGGTGGCATGGTTGAAAACGAGGCTATGTATTCCTCCCGCGGCCAATTTAGGATCGAAATCAGTTATGCGGGGCATTGAAGGATTCTTGTAGGAAAAGAGCGGGTCCAGCAGGGAATGGCCGCTGAATCTCGCCTCCAACCCTATGCCTTCAAGGAGGTCGTTGCCATATCCATAGTCATCCAACACCACTGCGGTCCACCCGTTTTCGACAAAAATGCGCAGTTGGGATGTATCCTGCTGATTATACCGGACGTATGGTATAACAACCAACACCGAACTTTCTGCCCGCTGAGCAATGGCGGAAAGAGAGTCCACAGGGGACGCGTCGACCTCCTGATAGAATGTCTTGAGCCCGTTCCAGAAGGGGTTGGCATGCATGAAGTCCTGAATCGATGGGTAGAACCAAATCGAACCAAGAGAGATGGCTACTACCACCGCTAGTACAATCGGTATGAGGTTGCCAGTTTTCATGTCTGAAGCGACCCCGTTATGAGTCTCCCCAGGCGCCCGCAAGCATCCAATTCGGCGGGGGCCAATTGTTCCGCTGAATAGTATCGTTTCTCCATCAACAGGTTAAGCTGCCGCAGGTATGCCGAAGCGTTTCCGATGGCAGGCGCAGCACGGGACTCGAATTCCCTGAACGTCTGGTCTACGGCCATGACCTGGCCGGTGCGCTTCCTGATCGCCTCCAGTACGCCGGTATATACCACCCATGCCGGGTCTGCCATGGGGGCGGGACCGGGCGGTGGTGGCAGGACAGGAATCGATGGAGCCGCCGCGACAGGGATATCTCTCGGGGCAATTGTCTCCCCTGGTTTCTCCACGCTGATAGCTGCCACGGGAGCGAAGGGCGACCCGGTGCTTTCAGACCTGCCCCTCCTTGAAAGGGCAGTGCGCCGCACTCTGACTACGGCGACCAACATGCCCATTAGTATACCCAACTGGCCAAGAAGGATAGGGTTCACTGTCACCAGAGTCCAGGACTGCCTGGCGGTGGAGTTCCACGGTTCAGCCGGCGTGACTTTGATATTAAGCCTCTCAGTCCCTATCAAGCTGAAGGTAATGTCGTTGCTGACATCCAGCTTGAAGGTCCCGTCTTGTCCGGTGCTGGCCAAAGCACTGCGGTTACCGAAGTTGGCTTCGACAAGGGCGCCGTCCGCAGGGCCAAAGTCGGTGAATACGCTGCCGTCAACTGCCAGTGAGGCAGGCTGAAATGCAATCCATGGAGGGCTGGCGCTGAGTGTGGTCTTAAAGAGTTCCACATCTAAAGAAAGAAGCCCGTCGGCGGGGGCATACCTTAGCTGAGCAGGCGCCAATGCTACGATAGAGTGCGGGCCCGCTGCTGTGTCCGGCCGCAGCGTCAGCTTGACCACGAATTCAGGGCCAAGATCGGCGGAAGCTAGCAATACTCCATCGAGATAGATGAATACCTCTCTTGCGACGTGGGCAGGGTCTTGGCCGTAATCGAACCGTCCCCTCACCGTCGCTTCACGTCCAGGATAGGACTTGCCTGTGGATTCAAGAGTCAACTGTGCTGAATAGAAGAGTATGTCCAGGTCTACTGGACTGGAGCGAGAAGCCAGGTATGCGCCGATGTCGGCATCCTTGGGGTAGTAGAGGGCTCTCAGAGATAGCGTGGGGACATATCGGTACGGTATTCTCAGGTCGCCGGAATAGGAACCATCAAGACTGGTCTGGGCCGCAGCGTAGGGTACGCCATCGACCAGTACCTGCACCGTCCGTCCGGATAGCGGAGCCCCTGATGACGTTAACATGCCGCTGAAGTTCACTCGTTCTCCAACGAAGGCCGAATCGGCATCGATACTGAATGTGGTCTGGGTTGGCCGCAGGATATCCTCGATGGGCACGAACACCGGGACGCCATCCAGCATTCCCTGAAAGAGGTTCAGCAAAGATCTGATAGATTCGATTCGATTCTCTATCTCCACATAGGCAAGGGTGAGAGGGTGTGCGGGGGCTACGGCTGTCACCCCTAGCGGAGCCCTGAAGGTGAGGGCGGCTTGCTCGGCCGTTTGCACGTCCCTGAATGCCAGGTTGAGGGTGACCTGAGCCTCCTGGCGCAGGGAAGTTGCCTCTTCCAGGCGGAACTGGCCCGCCAACACGCCCAACTCGTCGATTTTCTCCTCGATCAGGGGCACGACCCGGGCCAGACCAACACCTGCATTGCCAAACTCTGCCAGAGTCTCTTTAAGGTTTTCCGGGGTGTTTGCAAAGGGGGCTTTCTCGGATAGGGTGGACGCCGTTTCTGGCTCCCTGTCCAAAACTGCGTCAAGAAGCTGCGCGCAGTAGCCGAAGATGGCGATCCCGCTGAATCGGGACTCGGCGGCAGAGGGGTCTTCATGGGGAACTGCGGCGTCCGCAAGTACCTGGGACGGCATGAGAGCTGCTAACAGGGCGAGAATGAGCATGGGTCGCCTCATGTGCTCCTCCCCGACAGGATTCCAATGACTTTGAGTGCAACGATCAGCAGAAAGCCTCCGAAGAAGACTGCGCCTATGCTGCGAAGCCCCCTGGCGGCCGCGGGGCTCATGTAGGCGAACAGCAACGTGACTACCAGCGACACCAGCACGAGCAGTGTATAGTACGCACCGATGTCGTCCTGGCCCATCGCCGCCATTATCACCACGACCAACGGATACAGTATTGCCAGGGACAGAACGTACTTGCGGTACAAGCTCATGGAAGCACCTCGAGCTCGATAATCCCGTGTCTTCCGAGTTTCTGTTCACTGGCCACCATAACAGGCCTGCCCAGCGCTTCGCACGTCACGGTGGCTGCTATGGATGCGACGGGACTGCCCAGAGAGCGGTGAAACCATGAGTTTCCGAAATCAAGCCTGGGATCGGAGACCTGGATAATCACCCTTGTGCCGTCAACAATGGAGGCGGAGACCGAACGTGCCATGTCGAACATTCCGACGAGGATATGTGATAAGGCGCTTTCCAGTTCGGCGGCGGTAGGCCCGGGTTTCTCTTGTAATGCCTCGTAACAGAAGGAGCCGGGTGTAGCTACGGCTACTCCAACATCTTTGGGGTCCGGGCCGTGTCTCACTATGAGCCGGTGCGACAGTTTCCGGTCCAGACGGAACGTCCCCGGGTTGCGCCTCAATGGGACAACGGCAGCGGACCGCCCATTTGCCAGAGCAGCGGGAAGGTACACTGCTTTGCCGCTGACTCCCAGTTCTTCAAGCAAAGAAGCGATGTTCTCGATACCGGTTTGCAGCATCATCCGGCCAGCCTCGGGAGAGACCGGCGGGATGCTTCGTGCGAGCGCTGCGCACGTCAATCCCAGCATGACGAAGGACAGTCCGAGCGCCGATAGCGGGACGGACCTTACCACAAAGTAGAAGAATGGGGCCAGGATCGCTCCTGAGATACTGAGACCGATCCCAAGCCAGGAATATGCGTTCTTAATTACGGACTCCTACGATAACTACAGACGGCAAAGAGTAAGACATAAGTATAGGACACAGGTTGGGAATAGGCAACCCCAGCTACTCGTTTCGACCGACAGTAGTCCTACGGCAGCGGCATCTCTGGCACCAGGAGAGCCGATGAGGTTTCCCGGTAACAGGTGCCCGAACGAATTGAAGGCACCTGTGGACGCAAGTTATCCTGCCACCGCTGCCGGTCAAGGCACTTCTGCGAACTCGCTGCGCTCCTCAGTGACAGCCCAACCCAACGCGACAGCAGGGGCTCATCTCCTGAGCAATTCCTTAACCACGGATAGTTTGCCCGTCTTGCGAACCACCTTCTCGCGAAACTCTGGAGAATTGGCGACTCGAAGGAAGTCCCGCAGTGACCATAGACCCAGCTCAGGCCCAAGGTCAGCCGCCACACGAGCAGCGCCCCCCGCCAGCCGCCCGATGAGCTGCTTATCAGCGCGCTCGACGTCATTCACTTTGTATTCGCCAGAATCATCTCTGCCCATCATCTCTGCCCATTGTCCCATTGTAGGTAGTATGCTAGAATGGGTCTCATAGAGGAGAGCATGCATGGGCAAATCTATCAAGGTAATTGAAGAGGAATTCACCGAAGTCGACACGAGGACAGTTGATGATCGGAATCGGCTGACACTCGGCACGCTGATGGCCAAGATCAAGAGAGTAAGAGTCAGCGTGAATGACAGGGGCGACATTCTCTTGCAGCCGGTCGTCGAAATCCCGGCTTCCGAGCACTGGTTGTTCAACAATAAGGAAGCACGCGAATCCGTCAAACGCGGACTGAGAGACGCTGCTGAGGGCAAGATATCAAAGCTGGATACTCAGGAGCTATAGGGCGCATTCTTGTTCGAGATATTCTGGACCGATGCCGCCATGGAACAATATGAGAAGCTGAAGGCCAATAGTTCTCTGGCGAAGCGGCGCAAAGCCGTAAAGAAGTGCATCGAGTTCCTCGCCTCAAATCCGCGGCATCCCGGACTTCATACCCACCAGTACACCAGCCTGTCCGGACCCAAGGGAGAAAAGGTGTTCGAGGCGTATGCGGAGCAATCGACACCCGCAGCCTACAGGGTGTTCTGGTACTATGGCCCGGAGAGGGACCAGGTCACTATCATTGCCATCACGCCCCATCCTTAATGACATGGGACAGCCAGAGACGTTTGATTCACCCCGGCAATCCTTCGCCAGAGAAGCTTGATGAAATCCTCCCGGGATAGGTCCGCTTCTCTAATCCAAAGTTTTCGGGCTATTTGAAGCTGAACCCTATTAGGGAAACTTGCATAAAGTAGCCAGTACTACTACAGGTTGTGGTATTGATATAGTCGCCATATTGGTATATAATGGCGGTCATGGCGAGACTAGCAAGGTCAG
>ORJL011304457.1_pt1 | contig 70558 bp, 60 predicted proteins | sample 1779941 | NCBI WGS metagenome assembly ORJL01 (sample SAMEA104232317, study PRJEB22302) | groundwater metagenome | biome: forest; feature: aquifer; material: groundwater | place: USA | collected 2011-08-07 | depth 5.8 m | reverse complement strand
GCCCATCGTTTATTACTCCAGTCCTCAATGAGGTAAAACCACCGACTGGAGAGCCGGGTGCGGGAAATCTGCCAGTCCGGTTCGGAGGGAGGGGCGATACAAGCCAATGTATCGTTCCTACCCTATCGGTGTAAAGACAATTATGAGACCGTTAATATGTGGGGCAGGGCGACCGGAGCGGCTTTTCTGCCAAATCTATCCACAAAAAAGGTTTAAAAGCTCCGGCCGCTGCGCTACAGTAACTCTAGATGGTCAATGACTGAACTTCTGCTGGAAGCTTTCAGTAAAATTCTTGAACAGGTCACTACTCATCATCGGCTTTTTCATGGAGGCTTTCCACATTTCCTGCATTTTCATCGCTTCGTCGGTGAAGATTTTGGAGGAATTAGACATGGTGTTGAACCAGGTGTTGTACATTTGAAAAATTTCTTTTCCCGGAGGGAACGCATTGCCGCCTTCTAAGTTCAAGAAAGCTTCCTGCATCTTTTTTGTTGCCTCAAACCAGTTATCCAGAAATTCCTTTTGGCTTTTAGCCCAGTTATCCAGGAATTCCTCCTGCAGTTTCATACATGTTTCAAAAAATTCTACATTCTTTTTTTCGCTAGCCTTTTCCATGGTGATCTCCCTTTCTTCAGTGATTTAATAAAATTGATGGGAACATTTAGACGCTATTATTTTTAAAAATTACCCTATGCCTGCGGGCAAAGCAATGGGGGTTAAATAGCTGTCAAATGGCAGGTAAAAACTATCGCGGCGCACAAAAACTATCTTTGTACCTTGCCCACCACAATCCCAGGTCTTGATCGTACTCAACTACCTTCCGGAGGGAGATAATGCGCGGTTGTATGCATGAATGGAAAATCCTTCATATAATAAGTTAATGATATAAGTAAGTTATAAATATTAAAGGTTTTTAGTGGTAGAAATAACCTACACTTTTAATAACCTGGCAAAGCCCTTTTGGATGCCGTAATAGTAATAATCTCCCTATAATCAAGGAGTAACAAATCTTAAAATCATTCCGGCATATTTATTGCGTAAAGACAGCGAGTTAAGCGACCGTCGCAGGCATATAGTTTCGTCAGTCATAATATAAACAAACAAGAAAGCCTTTATGGGCAAAAAGCAAAGCAGGATAGGTCGTGATTTTTACTTTTTCTTGGTCTGCATAATGCCCGTTATATTAGGCGGATGCAGTCACCTTTACGAGGGATTTCTGGCCAAATCGACCTTCCAGGAAGCGAATGAATTTTTCAGCCAGGGAAGCTACAAAGCCTCTCTTCGCAAATATGAACAGATTATTGCAAAATATCCCTCTGCGGCCGACAGGGTCCTTTTCGAGATGGGTATTATTTATGCCCATCCTAAGAATGAGCAAAAAGATTATCAGCAATCTTTGGCATGTTTTCAGAAACTCTTAAAGGATTACCCGGAGAGTCTCTACAGGCAGGAAGCTGAGATGATGATCTTTTATATCAATAATGTCACCATCAAGGACAAGAGGCTTGTTACGCAGCAGACACAGATTGAGGATCTCGAACAAAAGATTAGAACCAAGGAAAAGGAGATTCTTACACAGCAAGAAAATATTGAAGCGCTTAAACAGGAGGCTGAAGGCAAAGGTAATGAGATTATTGCCCTGCTAAAAAAGATTGAGGCGCTTGAAGAAAAGGTTTTTGTAATCCAGAATAGCCCGGCAGATAAGGTTCTGATAGAAAAGAAAGAAAGACGCTTGACATTGAGCTCAAAAAACAGGGTGCTCAAGACGTACAAGATAGCCCTGGGGGGAAATCCGGATGGTCCAAAAGAAAGGCAAGGCGATAACAAAACCCCGGAGGGAACCTACTTCATCGATGCAAAGAACAAAAACAGCCGTTATCACCTGTCCCTTCATATTTCCTATCCGAACGAGCAAGACAGAAAGCGGGCAAAAAAACTTGGCCTTTCTCCGGGCGGAGACATCATGATCCACGGCATTACGAATGGTTTCTCGTTGGTTGGTGATGATCACAGGGAGCTTGACTGGACGAAAGGGTGTATTGCCGTTACAAACGAAGAGATAGAGGAAATTGACAAGTTAGTGCCGAAGGGCACGCTTGTCGAGATAAGGCCATAAACATGATGTCTTATTTGAACCTGACTCGCATCATTGACCTGCCGCTCTTATCCAAGGGACTGCGTCTGATAGCTCTATTTATATTCTTCTCCTCCCTCTATGGATGCGCTGCATCGAGAACCGCTCATGTGGAATCCTTGCCCTTTCCAGGCCAGCGGGAAGAAGAGATCGCCCGCCGTGAATTGCCGGAAGAAAAGAGCGAACGCTATGTTTTACCGGAAGAACAAATCGAACGAAATGAATTTTTGGCGGCAAAAGAAGATGACGTCATTGGCCGGTTGGCAGTTATCAGGCTGGAAGAGGGGGATTCGCTGCCCGATATTGCCAGACACTTCAGCTTGGGTATCGATGAGATCAGTGCCGCTAATCCCGGGGTAGACGTCTGGGTGCCTGAGGCCGGAAAACGTATCGTGTTGCCTCTGAGCTTTATCCTACCGGAGGGCCTCAGAAAAGGCATCGTGATCAACTTAGCCGCTCTGAGGCTCTTTCACTTTAAAGGAGATGGTAAGTCGTCACTGACAGTCTCGACCTACCCGGTCGGTATCGGCACGACAGAGCGACCCTCTCCCAGAGGTCAAATGTATGTTGCGCGCCGGATGACCCGGCCTACCTGGCATGTGCCGGCCTCGATTGCCGAGGATCATCGCAAAAAAGGCGACCCTCTGCCCGCCAAGGTTCTGCCTGGCCCCCTAAATCCCCTGGGAGAATACGCGCTATATTTAAGCAAGGCGAGTTATCTGATTCATGGCACCAATAAACCCGCCAGCATTGGTCTTAGAGCAACCAACGGCTGCATAAGACTCTATCCGGAAAACATAAAGAAACTCTACGAAGACACTCCGGTTAAGACACCTGTAAGCATCGTTAATCAGCCCTATCTCGTAGGTCAACGCAAGGGCGTTGTTTACCTAGAAGTGCATGCTCCTTTGGAGGACTTGGACCCTGGGGAGTTAGACAAGCTATACGCAAAATTGAAAAATATTGAAAAGAAAGCGGTGCGCAGCCTGGACTGGAAAAAAGTTGAGACGGCCCTGGCTGAGGCCCGGGGGATTCCGGTTCCGATATTCGAGAGCGACCCAGGAAGTGCAAAAGGGACTGCGGAAGCAGTAGAAGTCACGCACCCGGACAAATTTTATGGCCAACCGGAAATACCGGAGCTGAAAACGGAGGCGTGGTATGTTTTGGCTGCTGACCTGCGTGATGAGATTAATGCTGTGAGGCTGGCTGCTATTATCAACCATCAGGGTCCACAAATCCCAGCCAGAGTGGTATCAAGGAGCGATAGCCACCGTGTTCTTGCCGGCCCTTTCCAGGAGATCAAAGAAGCCAAAAATGCCGCCAAACGTTTGAAAATAGATTTGGAAATAGAAGGTGTCCTGATCAAACCTGACAAGAAAAAGAGATAATCGCTCCGCCTTTTCTTATGAGGTGCTGAAGCGCTGAATTTTAAAAGAACTTAACTGAAGAGAAAGGAGGTGATTAGCAGATGAAGAAGAGTATTTTTGTAATTTCCATAATGCTTGTGGGCGCTCTTACCTTGGTAGGTTGTGCCTCAACCCGTGATCTCCAGAAAGTACAGGCGCAGGAAATGCAGACCAGTGCGAAAGCTGATCAGGCACTACAGGCAGCACAGGATGCCCAAGCGGCAGCCAGTGCAACGAAGGCGGACACCACGGCGCAACTGGAACAGGCCAATGCGGCCGCGGTGAAGGCAGCCGATGCCGCAGCCCGCGCCGAAAACGCTTTAAAGCTGGCAGAGGAAAGGGCCAAGGTGGCTGAGGAAAGGACGCAGCTGGCAGAGGAAAAAGCGAAGAGGGCCGATGCCATTTTCCGGGCATCAATGAAGAAGTAATTCTTGCTTGCAGTACGATCCCCTCACCCCGCCCTTTTCCTCAAGGAAGAGGGGAAGGGTGAGGGGAAATTTCTATATCTGCCCATGAAGTACGGGCGAAGAGAATTTGTGTAGGTATAATGATCGCCTCGGTTCTTTATTTTGTGCCGGTTTTGATAAAAGTTTTTCTGAGATAGGCGGAAAAGGGAGCGATCCTATACGGGATAATAATCCCGTTGTCAACATAATTTTTGGTACAGCCTGGTCGAGAAATATCCTCATGAAGGTAACTGATTATATTTGCTGTATAAATATGTAACATGCCAATAATACTCATATACTTGTCGTTGCCTCAACACCGCTCAATCCGCTACAAAATTTTTATTATTGGATGGTTAGCATACTTATCAACAAGGTTATCAACAATGATCTTCACATTCCTGTTGATCCCCTCATTTACCTTTTCAAACGGCCGGCATTGATGAGAAAATATCATGGAATGACACTGCTTACTTATCTAGTTTCCATCCGGAACGGTTCTTTTCCGCCCTGGCGGTGTCAATCTACGGGCTTGCTTGTGCGGCGTACGCGGTGTACGCCTCCGCGCAACCCCTTGATTTCCTAGCCAGGACGCAAAATCCCTCGTTTCCGAATTGGAAACCAATAGTGTCTCATCCGGAGTTTCCGGATGGACACTATCTAATTGCGGTTGCTATTGCTTTTTGTGAATTCTTCCAGTAGCGCAATTACTTCTTCATCATCTAAGTCATACCAGCGTTGATAAAAGCTGGCCACGGCAAAATAATGGGTGTCGGCGATGATAAGACTGATAATATCATCGGCCAGCGCTTTAATGAGATTCCAGGCACCAGCAGACGCAACGGGAACTGCCACGACAACCTTAGCTGCCTTCCGCTGCCGGATCGATTTTATTGCCGCCATCATGGTAAAGCCAGAGGCCAAACCGTCATCGATAATAATGGCAGTTTTTCCTTCCACGGACAGCATGGGAAGCTTAGTGCGATAGACAGAATTGCGGCGTTTTATTTCACTTTTTATCTCTTCGGCATGACGTTTTATCAGGACGTCTGTGTAGTTTAAGCTTTTTACCAGGGGTTCATTGAGAACAATGACACCGTCTTCAGTGACTGCGCCATATCCTGCCTCCGGATTGGATGGGATGGGTATCTTCCTTGTGATAATGAGGTCGAGTTGACATCCCAATGCCTTGGCTACCTCAAAGGCCACCGGAACGCCACCCCGTGGTATGGCAAAAACAATGGGCTCTTCCTGCTGGTAAGGCCTCAATTCTTTGGCTAACCGCTGCCCGGCATCGGCGCGGTCCCGTAAATATGGATAAGCTTCCTTGACAATCATACCGCACCTGCTTCGGGGTAAGAGAATGAACACCGGTCCATTGTCACACATCTTGGGTATATCCAGTTTGCCCTATTTGCCTGATAAGCCATAAGCAAGCTTATTGCCTCTTGATTCCTAGGTTAGTTTCCATCCGGAAACGGTTCTTTTCCGCCCTGGCGGTGTCAATCTGCGGGCTTGTTTGTGCGGCGTACGCTGTGTACGCCTCCGCGCAACCCCTTGATTTCCTAGCCAGGACGCAAAATTCCTCGTTTCCAAATTGGAAACCAATAGTGTCTCATCCGGAGTTTCCGGATGGACACTGGGTTAATACATCACGCTTTCTCAAGATAGGGTCATCCGCCAAGAATATAGTGGTGGTTTCAGACTCGTCATCAAATATAAGAACTGCCGACCCCGCTTCCAGGTTTTGTTTGATCTGTCTGAATTTTGTTTCCATGGGAACCTCTGTTTCGCCATAATCGGTTCCATTTCTGGAAATAAATTCTTCAATGACACCTTGTAAGGCTTCAGGGGTGAGTTTATTGACAGGAATTTTATGGATAGACATATAACTCGCCTTGCCCGTTCTTGCTTAAGCCGGGCAGGTCCTTTCCCTGATTTAAGCTGGCCTCCATCTACTCCTGGATTGCCAGTAAATGCTTTACTGTATTTACTGAAAAAATAATTTATTATGACGTCAAACCTATTTCTTAGTGAGATAATCTTTGTATTTTTCAACCTCTTTAATGATTTCTGCTATTTCCTGACGATATTTGTGGTGATCCATTGGTTTGATATGCAGTCCCGCCTTTTTGGCCCAATTTAAGAACTCCGGATCAGCAGCCGCTTTAGTAAAAGCTTTTTCCAGAATTTTTACTCTCTCAAGCGGTATATTGGGAGGACCCGTGATTCCATCGATACCGTTGATTGTTGTCATTTTCCAACCAAATTCCTTAGGGGTCGGAACCGTAGGGAATGCGCTATCCCTCTCATCGGCGATAAGGAGTAAAGGCTTGACTTTTCCGGCCCGGACTAAAGGCAAGATTGTTGGCAAATTGGTTAAAGAAAAATCTACGTGTTTACCGGCCAAGGCTGTTGGGGCACCTGCACCTTCAAAGTGGACATGTTTTACATCTTTTAAGCCCAGAGCATTTGCGACCACGATACCGACCAGATGCGATGATGTCCCATACCCTGGGGTGGCGTTGGAAAGTGATTTCGCTTTGCCTATCTTCATGAACTCGTCAATGTTTTGGTATGTATCGACAGGCACTGCCAAGACTTTAGGGGTGACAAAGCAGGCAAAGATAGGGGTAAACTCCTGTGTCTTATATCCTACACTAGCCAGATATTCCCCAACAATAACGGCTGGAAGTGGAAAGGCTCCAATGGTATAACCATCCGGTTTGGAATTAAATAACTTCGTGTAACCGATACGTCCGCCAGCTCCTGGATAGTTTTGAATGATGACCTGGGCGCCAAGATATTTCGAAAGAAAAGGCGCGATACCTCTGGTCTCAATATCATCCTTACCTCCGGGCGCAAATCCTACGATGTAATTTATGGCCTTTTGAGGGAAAGGGGCTTTCTTTTCTGCACCCCCTATCTCTCCCGTCCCGAAAAAGAGTATGGCTGCGACAATAAGTAGGCTGAATTTTTTCATAAGCATCCTTTCTTTGTAAAAGCCGAAAGTCTGTCCTTCAGCTTTCTTCCTTCCACATGCGCGGGTCGTAACAAAACGCCTCAGGGGCGGCGATCTTTATTCTGGTGTAATCGGGATGAAGTGGGTTCAGAATAAAATTGCCTTCCGAGGCAATTAAGGCGGAAGGGACCTTGAGCACGGCGGCTTCCTGTCGCTTCAGCCAATCAAAACCGTATGTTTTCAGTGAGTCGGGGGAGGGCGTCTCCCGCCAATTGGCGGGCAAAGTGGCCAGGTCAATCCCGTCAACTTGAATTTCCGCTTCGGGAATTTCAATTCTGAAACAGACGAACTTGATGTTCTGCCCTTCATCCCCGATTTGCACGAATTGTTCAAGGGCGGCCAAGGATTCCGTCTGGGCCGTATAAACTGCGGGAAAGCCTTTTGGTGTCCAGCGCCCGCCCTTTCTTCTGGAGCCTTCGCCATCGAAAGCCGAATCTTTATATTTCGCCTTGGCAATCCTCCAGCAAAACACTAGACAAGGACCCCGTATTCTATTTTTTCCAGTAAATCTTCAACCTCCTGCGCACCGGCCTCTGTCTGGATAGCCTGAATCGGCACCCTTCCTCCCAAACCTCTTTGCACCCTGTGCAGCCATTTCCGGGCCATTTCTTCACTTTCCAGAACGGAAACGGCAAGGGCGAATATCCTCGCTATGCGGTAGACCCTGTCGCCCTCGGGTATGGTGAGTTTCTCCTGTGAATCCCTCTTCCGCTGCAACGTTCGGATGCTAATGCCCAGGTAATCCGCAAACTCGCCGTCCGTGAGATTCAAGGCCACTTTTATGAGCCGAACTTTGGCATAGGGTATACCTTTGCGGATGAGGGCATCAAAGGTCAACATCCCTTTGTCTCTGTCCTTCGGACCCAGGTCCGCATCATTCAAGCCAAGTGTGCCGATGATCCTCTTCTTTATTTCTTCACTCTCTAAAGCCAGGGCGGTACTCATTCGTTACTCCTTATGACTGCTGTCATTTGACTTTATTTTAACGACAATTGGCAAGAAAGGCAAGAAGAAAAACATGAGCAAACAGTAAACCAGAGGCTGGGCCGGTGGAAAAGTGGTTCGATGGCCATGCGGTACGCCCAGCATAATTCCTAGAGTCTTCTGTCTTCCATAGAAATTATGGATAGATATGGCGGAATCTTTGTGAAAAATGTTTCAAATTTGGAACAGTGTCAAAAAATAAGGGGTCACAAACCGTCGCTGCGGCTCGTAACCCCTTGAAAAATGGTGGGTCAGGACAGAATCGAACTGTCGACACTCGGATTTTCAGTCCGATGCTCTACCGACTGAGCTACCGACCCACGCTATCGGTATTTGCTGTAAAAGAGGGCTTTTATCTATAGAATGTGCCCCTCCTTGTCAAGGTATTTTTTGTCCTGAAAGGAATCCAGAGCCTCTCTGGGCAGGGCCTCGGGCAGATCCTTGTATTTCGGGGAAAAGTGAAAGATCACCAAGCGTTTTCCCCCGGCCTGAGCGGCCATGATGCCTGCCTGGCGGGCCGTCAGGTGATATTTCCGGGCCGCCGTTTCCCAGTCTCCCTGGAGGAAGGGCGTCTCAATAAACAATATCTCCGCCCCCTTAGCCAATTCGACAATCTTGCTGACATTTTCCTCATTTCCCAGGACATCGGTCACGTAGCAGACAATCTGTCCGGCCGTGATTTTTACGGCCTTTTCTTTGAGCATCCCGAGGGGGAGGAACTGTTCCTCCAGGGCGCCGGCTGCGCTTTTCCACCAGATCCGTACCAGCCTGTCCTCGGGATCTTCATTCATGATCTGTTCCTTAAGTGCCGTCAGCCAGGCACCCGTGGGCAGTCCCATTTCCCGGAGGACGTTTTTCTTGATGTTGAGCCGGGTCTTCTCTTCAAACCGGAAGGCCAAACAGGGAATGCTGTGGTCGAGAAGGACTCCCCTGATCAGAAAGAAGTCGCCCTCCACCAGCAGGGAGTCTGACCGGGCACACCTCTCTTCCCGCTCGGGGCGAAAGGCGTTTCGGCATCGATAACGTCTGGTTATCCTCTGGTCGGGGTGGACTTCCGTTACGGCAAGCTCAAAGTCATTGGTATAGTTTTCCACCAGATTCCAGGTGTAGGACCCAAGTTTGCTTTCCACCTTTTCCAGGAAACCCGGCGGTCCAAAGAGGGCGATGTGCTGGTCTCTTCCCAGGCAGATGCGGAGCAGATGGTCGAAGCCGATGAAATGATCGATGTGGGTGTGGGAAATGAAGATGTAGCGCACCTTGAGTATCTGCCGCGGCGGCAGGCGGCTGATGTCCCCTAAATCGAATAAAAAAGCCTCCCGGCGGTATTTGAATTCCACGTATACCCCGGGATCGCCGAAGGGATCGTTTACGAGAGCGGCGCTGAACATATCCTATCCTGAGCCGGCTTAGATGTCGAAGGTCAGCTGTTCGAGGCCGCGGCGGCCTCCACCGTTGGGCTTAAGCACGACCAGCGTGCCGGCTAGCTTGTCATGCCAGGCCTGTTTTTTGCCGTCAAAGGCGGCCCAGAGGAAACCGAGGTAGAAGAACATGCTGGAAATGCCGTAGCAGACCCAACGGAGGAAGGCTCTCCCATAGGTCAGGTTGCGGCCTGACGTCCTGATCACCTTGAGGTTAAAGAGTATTTTTCCCGGCGTTTGACCGAGGGTGCCGTGGAAATAGGTAAAATAGGCCGCATTCATGGCCAGAAAAATGAGGAGATGGCCCGTTGTGAAACTGCCGGTGAGATATTCCCCAAGCCCGCCCGGCCCGTCGGGGCGAAAAGAGTAGGGGTGTGCGGGCAGCACCGCGACTTCCAGCAGGATGAGGATGCTGAGGAGGGCATAAATGATACAGGTATCGATTGCGATTGCCATTGCCCGCCGCCAGAAGCCGCCACAGCGATATGCCATCATGAATTTTCCCCTCCTTCTAGAGCACCACCGAATACCCCGCGTGCATACTGAATAATGGCCAGAATCGCGAGGGCCGCCGTTTCCACCTTCAAGATCTGCCGTCCCAGGGTGACGGAGGTAAAGCCCCTGTCCTCCGCCAGGGCAATTTCCTGCCGGGTGAACCCTCCCTCCGGCCCGACCACCAGGAAAATATCCCGCTCCGTCAGGCCTTTTTCCCTCTGTAGGAATTCCCTCAGATTCGTTCCTGTTTCTTCTTCCCAGAAAATGATTTTCAGTGCCTCCTGTCCGGCACTCCGGAGCATCTTCTCCAGCGTAAGGATCTCCCGCACCTCGGGTATGCCCGCGGAGTGGCTTTTTCTGGCCGCCTCCAGGGCGATTTTCTGCCATCTTACTTGCTTCAGTTTGGATCTCTCCGGCCCTAACCGGAGGATCGACCGCTCGGAAAAAAAGGGGATGATGGTGTTTGCCCCTAGTTCCGAGGCTTTTTCGATGATAAAATCCATCTTTTTCGCCTTGGGGAGAGACTGGGCCAGGATGATCTGGCTCCTTTCGCCATGTATCACCTCCTGGCCGGTGATCTCCAAGTCGATACGCTCGTGGTCATGCCCCAGGATGACCGCGGTATATTCGTAACCAGAGCCGTCAAAGAGCAGCAGCCGATCGCCCTTTTTCATGCGCAGGACGGACAGCACATATTGGCGGTTTTCACCGGTCAGCTCGCAGCGGTCGCCCGGTTGCATTGGTTGGGGGAGGTAGATTCTGGAGACGGTCAACGTTCACTCCTTGCAGAAGACATAGCAGAGCCACTCTTCCCGCTGGATTTTTTGCCCGAGCCGGAGCGGCGGGCGGAGGTAACAAGCCTCGATCTCGGCGCTGTTTTGCTCGATAAGGCCGGAGATGATCAGATAACCCGCGGGGGCGAGGCGGGAAACAAGCTCGCCGGCGAGTTCCCGGAGCGGTTTGGCCGTGAGATTCGCCAGGATCAGCTGAAAAGGGCCCTTGAGGCAAGAGAGGGTCTCGTCGGTGATCGCCAGTTTGTCATCCACCCTGTTCAGGAGGGCATTTGTCCGAGCGATCGCCAGGGCCTGCGCGTCGATGTCCAGGCCGACCACTTCTCTGGCGCCCAGCTTGGCTGCGGCAATACCCAGGATGCCCGTGCCGGTGCCCACGTCGAGGACGGCCCAGGTTGCCCCATCAGCGGGCGGGAAGATCTGTTCCATCGCTTGCAGGCACATCGCCGTCGAGTGATGCTGGCCTGTGCCGAAGGCCATCCCCGGGTCTATTTCGATGACGATGTCCTCGGGCAGGGGGGAGTAAGGCTCCCAGGTCGGTTTGACGATGAATCTTTGGCCGATGCGCAGGGGGTGGAAGTATTTTTTCCATTCTTCTCCCCAATCCGGTGCCGTGATGTCGCTCGTCCGGAAGGCCGGCTTCGCCACCTCGGGAAATATCTGTTCCAGGCCGTCCAGATAATCTCGCAGGGCCGCGATTACTTCATCCTTTTTGTCCAGGGGCAGATAGGCCGTCAGGGACTCATAGACGGCTTCTTCCGTAAATTCCGGGGAAGGGTTGTAAGACACAGGCGGGATGGCTTCCTGGTAAACACCCGCGGCGCCGATCTCTTCCATAAAATTCGCCAGGGCATCGCTCAGTTCGGGTGCAGCCGAGAGATCAACCCTCAGCCATTTGTCCTTTGATTCATCTTGCATCGCCAAGCCAACACCTTCTATTGCGCTGTGAAATAAGTGAGATAAGGGCCTTTTTCACGTCCTGCGGCTTGACTTTTCTCCTGCTTCATGTTACCCACGCGTGCAGAGAGAGTCGCTCCGAAGGAGACCATTTGCAATATTACCCCATATATCTCAATATCACAAATAAAAGGTGCATGGTTGTGGGCGGCGGGGAGGTCGGGGAAAGAAAAGCGGCCGGACTGCTTGCCTGCGGGGCCGACGTCGTGGTCGTGAGCCGGGATTTGACGCCAGCCCTGCAAGGGCTGAAGGAGGAGGGGAAGATCGGTCACATCGCTGCCGATTATTGGCCTGGTTCTCTCGACGGGGCCTTTATGGTCATCGGGGCCACGGACAACGAGGCGGTAAACGGCCAGATTGCCGAGGAGGCGCGGGCCCGGGGCATCCTGGCAAATATTGTGGACGATCCCACCAAGGGGGATTTTATCCTACCGGCCCTTGTCCGCCAGGGCGATCTCACTATCGCCATCTCCACGGGAGGCAAGAGTCCCGCCCTGGCCAAGAAGTTGCGGTCAGATCTGGAAGCGCTCTTTGGGCAGGAATACGCTTTATTTCTGGACATGATGGGAGAAATACGGCAACGGGTGGCGGAGCTGGGCGGCAGCGCCGAAGAGCGCAAGCAAATCTTTCAGGCGCTCGTCGATTCCGAACTCCTGAGCCGTATGAGAGAAAAAGACCGGGGAGGGGTGGGAGAGTGCCTGAAATGCATCAACCGCATTACCGGTCTGGACTTGGATGTAAGAGGGAAAAGGATGTAAGGCATGGATACGTTGTTTTTTAAAGCGGCCCTGGCCGCTTATTTCGTCAGCACGCTGGGCTATACGGCCTCTCTCCTGGCAAAGAGAGTGGCCGCGGCCAAGGTGTCCATGTGGATACTTTTATTTGCTTTCCTGGTGCAGAGCCTGGCCTTTGGGGCCAAGTGCGTGATCACCAGGCAAATCCCCATTGTCGATCTTTATGATACCCTGTCCTTGATTGCCTGGATCATGACCGGTGCTTACCTGGCCTTCCAACTGAAAACGAAGACCAGGATACTGGGCGCCTTTGTCTCGCCCATCGCTTTTCTGCTCATGATTATCGCCTCGATACGGTTGGGAGGTCCTGACTCCGTGCCGCCCATCTTACAGGGTGGCTTAGTGGCGCTGCACATCATCTTTGCCGTCACGGGCGAGGCATTCTTTGCCCTTGCGTCCTGCGCCGGGGCCATGTACCTGGTTCAGGACAGTTTAATAAAAAATAAGAAAGGACGCAGTTTCAGCCGGCTCCTCCCTTCGCTTCGGGATTTGGACAGAATCAATCATCTCTCTCTCCTGGGAGGATTTCCGCTGCTGACACTTGGTGTTTTGGTAGGGTCTGTTTGGGCGCGCACGGCCTGGGGAAGTAACTGGCAGTGGGATCCCAAACAGGTATGGACGCTCACGGCCTGGTTCCTCTATGCGATTTTGTTGCATCAACGGCTGGCCATCGGCTGGAAAGGGCACAAAGCGGCCTGGTTTTCCATCCTCGCCTTCCTCTTTCTCGCGTTCTGCGTCGTTGTGAGCCGGTTAACTACCACACTCCACAGCTTTATTTAAACAGATGAATATCATTCTCATCGGCATGAACCACAAAACCGCCCCTCTGGAAATAAGGGAGAAGCTCTCCCTGACCTGCTTAAACAATGTCAATCCCCTGGAGGAACTCCTGAAGATTCCGGAAGTGAAGGAGGCCATGTACCTTTCCACCTGCAACCGGGTTGAGGTTCTGGCCGACACGACCGAAGGGGGGGGCGCCCTGGATAGTCTCCGGTCTTTCATCTTCCATCACGGCAATCTTTCCCCCGAGGAGATGGAGAGGTGCCTTTATGTGTATCACGATCAGGAAGCCATCGGCCATCTTTTCCGCGTTGCCTCCAGCCTGGATTCTCTGGTGATGGGTGAGCCGCAGATCCTTGGCCAGGTCAAGGATGCCTACAACCGGGCCGTGGAAAACAAGGCGACCGGCCAGGTGCTGAACAAGGTGCTGCACCAGGCCTTCCGGGTTGCCAAGCGGGTGCGGACGGAAACGGCGATCGCCAGCAATGCCGTATCGATAAGTTACGCCGCTGTGGAACTGGCGAAAAAGATTTTCGGCTCGCTGGAGGGGAAAACGGTGCTCCTCGTGGGGGCCGGGGAAATGTCCGAATTGGCGGCCCGCCACCTGATCAATAACGGGATCGGGAAATTTTTCATCACCAATCGCACCTATGCACGGGCTCAAGAGCTGGCGGAAGTCTTTCAAGGGACGGCGGTAGAATTCGATCACCTGGCGGAAAAGCTGGGGGAAACGGACATTGTCATCAGTTCCACCGGTGCGGCCGGTTATGTGATCACGAAAGAGATGGTCGCCCAGGCCCTGCACGGAAAAAAGAACCGGCTGCTGTTCCTGATCGACATTGCCGTGCCCCGGGATGTAGATCCGGCCGCCGGCGATATCGATAATGCCTATCTCTATAATATCGATGACTTGCAGGAAGTCGTGGATGACAACATAAAAAATCGCCGGCAGGAGGCAGCCAAGGCGGAGGCCATCGTCGAGGAGGAGATCGTGAAGTGCCGCGCCTGGATGAACAGCCTGACAGTCGTGCCCACCATCGTTTCCCTGCGGGCGAAGGTGGAAAACATCATCAAGGGCGAACTGGAAAAATCGGCCTGGCTGAGGAATCTCAGTGAAGAGGAAAAAAATAATGTGGAGATCCTGGCCACTTCCATTGTAAATAAAATCATTCACGATCCCATCAGCTCTCTGAAAGAGGAAAGCCAGGACAACGGGACCGCGTCGTTCCTGGTGGTGGCCAGGAGATTGTTCAAACTGGATTAATGACGTCACAAAACCCGTCATTGCGAGGAGCATAGCGACGAAGCAATCTTGCGATATCAACCGGTTACGAGGATGAGATTGCTTCGCTATGCTCGCAATGACAGGAACTGCTCAAGGAGGGAAGGAAAATTAAAGAAATATTGAAAATAGGGACCCGGGGGAGCGCTTTGGCTCTCACCCAGACGAATTGGATTGCCGACAAGATAAGGGCGCATTATCCCGGACTCAAGGTGGAGACCGTCATTATCAAGACCAAAGGCGACATCATGCAGGATGTTTCCCTCGTGAAGATCGGCGGGAAGGGCGTTTTCGTCAAAGAGCTGGAAGAAGCGCTCCTCAGCAAGGCTGTGGACATGGCCGTGCACAGTATGAAGGATGTGCCGGCGGAACTTCCCGAAGGACTCGAAATTGCCGTGACCCCCGAAAGGGAGGACCCGCGGGATGTTCTCATCTCCCGGGATAACCGCAAGGTCGAAGAGATGGTGAAAGGCGCCCGGATTGGGACGGGCTCCCTGCGCCGGGGCTATCAACTTCTCAACCTCATGCCTGATATGGAAATCGTTCCCTTGCGGGGAAATCTGGATACGCGGGTCAAGAAGATCGAACTCGATGGCCTGGACGGCGTCATCGTGGCGGCGGCAGGATTAAAGAGGATGGGACTCGCCGCAAGGGTTTCCCAGTATCTGCCGATAGAATTGATGCTGCCTGCCGTGGGGCAGGGGGTGCTCGCCCTGGAGGTGCGCTCCGCTGACGCGGCAACGCGCGAGATCCTTTCCTTCCTCAAGCACGAACCGACCTGGGTGGAGGCGACTGCGGAACGGGCTTTTTTGCGACGCTTGGGCGGCGGCTGCCAGCTGCCGATTGCGGCCTACGGGAAGATACAGGGCAACCAGTTGTGGGTCCGGGGATTGGTGGGCGGCATGGACGGCCGGGTGCTGATCCGAGACGAGGTGGCCGGTGACCTGGAGGACGCCGCTACACTGGGGATGACCCTGGCCGAAAAGATCCTGGCCCGGGGCGGGCGCGAACTCCTGGATGACGTGGCCAGGACCTGTTTGAGGGAGTAAAAGAGAAAATGGCAACGAACGACTTTGTTTATTTGATTACTTCCGATAAGATCGGCAGCCAGGACCAGGAACTGGGCAGCCGCCTCATGAACACCTTCTTCTTGAAATTGATCCAGGCACAGCGGCTGCCCGCCCAGATCCTGCTGATGGAGCGCGGCGTGCAGCTGCTCAAGCCCGATTCGGCGGCCCTCGATCCGCTGAAAGTCCTCGAAGGCAGAGGGGTGGAGATTTTAGCCTGTCAGACCTGCCTCGAATATTACAGCCTCCGGGAAAACATCGGGGCGGGCAAGGTGTCGAATATGCCCGACATCATTGCGGCCATGCATAAGGCGGCTAAGGTCATTCATCTATGAAAACAGGGTAGGAAAGGAGCCATTATGTATTTTCCCGATTACCGGCCCAGAAGGCTGAGAAAAAATGATAATTTTCGGAGGATGATCCGCGAGACGGCCTTGTCCGTAAACGATATGGTCTATCCGCTCTTCGTTGTCGAGGGCAAGGGGATCAAAAAGCCCATCAGCTCCATGCCGGGCAATTTTCAGATGTCCGTTGATTACCTGGTAAAAGAAGCCCAAAAGACGAAGGAACTCGGGATACCGGCCCTGCTTCTCTTCGGCATTCCCGAAAAGAAGGACGAGGTGGCCTCCGGCGCTTATAGCAAGAACGGCATCATCCAGCAGGCCATCGCGAGGGTCAAGGAAAAGGTGCCCGACATCCTCGTCATCACCGACGTCTGCCTCTGCGAGTATACAAGCCACGGCCACTGCGGCATGCTGGAACAAGGCGACGTGGACAACGATCCCACTCTCGAACTACTGGCCGAGACGGCTGTTTCCCATGCCAAGGCAGGCGCGGACATGGTTGCCCCCTCGGCCATGATGGACGGTCAGATCGGGGCTATACGGGAAGCCCTCGACGAGGCGGGCTATGGGGCGCTGCCCGTCATGGCGTACGCGGCCAAATATGCCTCCTGCTTTTACGGTCCGTTCCGCGAGGCGGCGGAAAGTGCGCCACAGCAAGGGGACCGGAAGTCCTATCAGATGGACCCGGCCAACAGCGACGAGGCCATCCGCGAGATCACCCTGGATGTGGAGGAAGGTGCCGACATCATCATGGTCAAGCCGGCCCTCGCCTATCTGGACATCATCCGCCGGGCCAAGGAGGAGTTCGATCTCCCCCTGGCGGCCTACAATGTGAGCGGCGAATTTTCCATGATCAAGGCCGCGGCCAATCTCGGTTGGCTCGACGGGGAAAAGGCGATGCTGGAATCGCTCCTCTCCATCAAGAGGGCCGGGGCGGACATCATCATCACCTACTTTGCCCAGGAGGCGGCTAAGGTGTTAGGGAGATAAAAAAGCATGAATGATAAAAAAGCTGTCCACTTAAAGGGCAAGTCCGGCCTCAGGGAAAGGGTGCTGCCGATGTTGCCCGACACCCTCCGGATGGTCGCCTGGGAGGTAACCCGGAGCTGCAACCTGGCCTGCGTCCACTGCCGCGCCTCGGCGCAATGCGGCCCCTACCAGGGCGAGCTCGATACGGCCCGGTGCAAGCAGATCATCGATGAGATCGCCGCCTTCAGCACTCCCGTGGTCATCCTGACGGGCGGGGAGCCGCTCCTGCGGCCGGATATCTTCGAGATCGCCGCCTATGGAAATCAAAAAGGGCTCCGCATGGTCATGGCGACCAACGGCACCCTGGTTACAGAGGAGATTGCCCGCCGCCTGCTTGAAGTGGGCATCCGCCGGGTGAGCATCAGTATCGACGGTTTGGATGCTGAAAGCCACGATGCCTTCCGGAAGGTGCCCGGCTCCTTTGACCGGGCTATGGCCGGCATCGAGGCGATGAAAAAGGCGGGCCTGGAATTCCAGATCAATACTACCATAACCAAGAAGAACATCGGCCAGATCAAGGAGATATTCGCTCTGGCCGTCCGTCTCGGGGCGGCGGCCCATCATATTTTCCTGCTCGTGCCCACGGGCCGCGGCAAGGAGATGGCTGATCAGGCCATCCCGCCTGCGGCCTATGAAGAGACGCTGAATTGGTTTTACGAGGAGAGCCTCCGGTCGCCCATCCAGCTCAAGGCCACCTGCGCGCCCCACTATTTCCGCATCTTCCACCAGAGGAAGGGGGTGGCGCAACCGGCGACGCAGGAACAGTCCCGCCAGGGCGCGCTCCATGCCATGACCAGGGGCTGCATGGGGGGAAGTTCCTTCTGCTTCATCTCCCATACCGGCCAGGTGCAGCCTTGCGGCTATCTGGAGCTGGACTGCGGCCAGGTCAAGGAAAAAAACTTCGCCGAGGTCTGGCATAACTCCGCTATCTTCAAGAATCTGCGGGATCTCAACCTCTACGGGGGGAAGTGCGGCCAATGCGAGTTCATCAAGGTCTGCGGAGGTTGCCGGGCCCGGGCCTACGAGATTACGGGTGACTACCTGGCCGAGGAGCCCTTCTGTGTTTATGAGCCCAAGCGGCCGGGCAAATGAAAGAGAAGGATTGAGGGGGATTTAGGAAACATCGCTATCGGTATCGGGATCGGTATCGGAATCGTAAAAGGGTCGAAAGCGATACCGATTCCGATACCGACCCCGAGAGGATTCAATTTTCTTCCCCTTTTGCGGATTAGGGGATTGAGGGGGATTTTTTAGAGGTGTGTTTAACGGTGCAACAGCAAAAGAAGGGTTCTCGCGGTCTGGTCGGATCTTTAGTCATAGCGCTCGGTCTTCTGCAGGTGCTGCTCACCGTCGGGCCGGCCCGGGCCGCCGGTGAGGAAGAAACCATTGCCCGGAATTTTCTGAAATTTCTCCGGAGCGACAAGGCGATTCTCTCTACGGAAATCTTCGAAAGAAACCTTCTCGATCCAGGGTCGGCGCCCGTCGCGGTCGGCCAGCTTTTCCACCTGCAGGGCGGCGGCTATATTATCGTTTCTGCGGACCGGAGTGTCTCGCCTGTCAAGGCCTATTCGTTGCGAAGCGATTTTGCCGCCCTTCCGGAGCCCTACCGGCAGGCACTCCTGGCCGAATTGGAACTCCGCGTCCGGATTGCGGCGACAGGCGCCGGTAGGACACCGCTGGCAGCCACACCCTCAGAAACGGAACGACAGTGGGATTTCCTCCTTAACTTCGATGCCTCACGCATGCCATTGGCCTACACGGCGGGAACAAATCTCCTCGGCTCCCGCTGGAATCAGGGCTATCCCTATAACAAGTTTCTGCCCGCGGTGGAAGGTCAGACCGTTCTTTCCGGCTGCGTGAATGTTGCCGTGGGCCAGGTGCTGCGTTACCACAGGTATCCGGCCGCATCAAGGGGGGTGATCTCCTATGCCTGGGACGGCCCACCCACCCAGACCCTGAAAACGATCCTCTATCGCCGCTACAACTGGGACAACATGCCCGAGACTATCAACGCGGCTACGCCAGAATATCAGACCGACGAGGTAGCCCTACTCATGAAGGACCTGGGCATTGCCAACCGCACCGATTTCGATTTCACCGGTTCGTCCACTTATTTGCAATCCAATGTCCTGGTGGAGAACTTCGGCTATTCTACCTCCCTGGCCAAGATGGACAATACCGATTATGCGGCCTTTCTGGCCACCTTGCAGGCGGAGATTGCCGCAGAGCGGCCGGTACTCCTGACCTTTCCCACCCATATGACCGTGGCCGACGGCTATTCTGCCGACAATTCCGGTCAAAAGATTCATGTGAATATGGGCTGGGGAGGAAGCGCCGACGACTATTATTTTCTCAATGAGCCGGTTCAGGCTGGCGGGTATATTTTCCCCATTGACGCCGGCTATCTCGACATCTATTACAATATCAAGCCCTGCAGCGGCAGCGACTGCGCCACGAATCTGGAGACAGGTGACGGCCTGGACGGCCTGGCGGTTGCCGGCAACTTCGACCAGGCCAAGGATAAGGACGAGTATGAAATCTATCTAAAGGGACCGACAACGTTAAGTGCCGCCAGGGGATATAGTAATCTGGGTTTTTTTGCGTCCATCATCAGTATGGCAGGCGGCAGTGTCACTTTTCCCGCCCCTGATCCCGTCGCTACCAGCGCCAATGTGGCCGTCAATGCCGGGGATTTGCCGGCCGGGAAATACCTGCTCCGCGTCGCTCTCTGCAATGATAGCGGTACGCTCTGCTACGCTCCGGCTGTGAACTTCAATCACTATACGGTGAGCTTGACTACCGCTTCGCTTACGGCGGAAGAACGGGCAACCATTGACCAGGCTCTCGATAAGGCGCCGGTGATCGGCAATGCATTCCCGGACCTCATCCTTAATGTAGCGGCTCCGGTGCACAGGATCCTGATCGACGCCCGGGACGAAAACGGTGACACGGTAGTGCTGAGTGTGGCCAACAGTAACCCGGCCGCCGTCTCCGCTGTTTTGAACGGCAACATGCTGGAACTCACACCGACCGGTCTGGCCAAGGTCGCTAGCCGGATCGAAGTGACCGCCGCAGCCAACGGACAGTCCGCAGTAAAGGCATTCACGGTGCTGACGGACAGCGGGGAGACGGGATTCGGGAAGACCTTCACGGTGGGCGGTACCTTCGCGAGCCAGGAGGACGTCCGGACCCATCGCGTGATTCTCGACAGCGCCTGCACGATCCTAGGAGACAGGGGTTACTCGAATCAGGCTTTCTATTCCTCCGTGGTGGATGCGACCGGGCATGTCGTTGTCCCAATGAATGAAGCGCCCATCAACTACGCCTTTCCTCCCGGTGTCTATTGGCTGAGAGCATCCCTGGAGCAGAATCCGGGCGGGGGGGGCTCCTATTACCCCTATGAAGAGGGAGTGCATACGCAATATGCCTTTACGGTTAATTGCCCTTCAGCCGACACCGGTACGGCCACCATTGCCGGCCTCCTGGGGATCGATTTGGCCGGGGCGGAATTGCCCATCCTTTCCCCCGGTGATGTCAATGGCGATGGGGTGGTAAATATGGTCGATGCCGTGATCGTTTTGCAGTTGCTTCAAGGTATGGACATGACCGGGATTTCGCTTCGCCTGGAGGCCGATGTGGCTGGGGACGGGAGAATCGGTCCCGCCGAGGCGCTCTTCATCCTCCAGAAGGCAGCCGGGCTGCGCTTGCCCTAAGGATAAGAGGATAGAAACAGGGGAAACCCAGAGCGCACAGAGAGCAGCTCTGTGTTCTCCAAAGGGATGAAAACTATGAGAGCACAGGAGGAAGGGATCCAAAAATACAAATTGTTTCTGACATTCAGGATGTTCTCTGCGATCTCGGTGGTTAATATTTTGACAATACGATCTTAAGGCGCACGAGGGCGGATGAAAACAATCTGGCCGGCGCTCATTTTCTTGCTCCTCTTTCTTTTACCTCCCGGCGCTGGCGCCGGAGAACTCCGGCTGGAAAATCAGCATTTCGTCATCCTTTATGAGGCGGGCGACGCCAGGATTGCCGCGGCCCTGGAGCGGTCATCCCTGGCCCAGCGGGAAAGAATCGTGGCCGACCTCGGGGTGGATTTTGCCGAAAAGACGGAAATCCGTCTCTGCGCCACCCTGGAGTCCTTCCAGGACGCCCAGCCCGGCAAGACCCGGGTTCCCATTTGGGCCGCGGGTGTGGCCTATCCTAAGGAGAATGTCATCGTCCTGCGCTCGCCCCGGGCGGTCAAGGGGAGCCGCGATGAGCCGGTCCAGGTTTTCGCCCATGAGTTCAGCCATATCGCCCTTGGACGGGCCCTCACCGGCGTGGCCGTTCCGGTCTGGCTCGACGAGGGGCTCGCCATGTACGAGGCCCGGGAGTGGACATTTTCCCGGTTCGCCGTTCTAACTTACGCCGCCCTTACGGACCGGCTGATTCCTCTGCGGGTCCTCACCCTTTCCTTCCCGGCGGACGCCAAGCTCGCCGAACTTGCCTATGCCGAGAGCTTCATGTTCATCTCCTTTCTGATCAACAAGGTGGGCCGGGAGGCCTTTCATCGCCTGCTGCGGGACTACACGCGCTACGGGGACTTGGAGGGCGCGCTGCGGCGGGCCACAGGCATGTCTCTGGCCGAGCTGGAAGGGAAGTGGTTGGTTTATCTGAAACTGCGCGTCTCCTGGATACCCATCATCACGAGCGTCTCCACGGTCTGGTTCCTCGCGACTCTCATCTTTATCTATGGCTACCTGCGGAAGAAAGGGCAGGCGGCGCGTCGTTTGCAGGAAATGGCGGCGGAAGAGGATGAGGAAGGACCGGGGCAGTCAATACACTGACCATCGCTGTTGTAAAAGAAAGGCCAATCATGAGGATCGTTTTTGTGAATTTTCCACATCCTCACCCGTGCTGCTCCTGGCAGGAATGAACAGCATCAGCAGGCATCCGGCTGCCATGGCGAGACCGGCGCCCATGGAAAAGGCAAGCAGGGGGCCGTGCATCTGCCAGAGTATCCCCAGCATCAGACTGGCCGGCAATTGGATAAAGCTGGAGACGAAACTGTGCAAGCCATAGGCTGCGCCCCGGTTCTCCTGTGGGACCAGGTCGGCCACAAGCGCTTTTTTGATACCCTCCGTCATCCCGGAAAAGAGTCCGTAGATGCCGAAGATGACCCAGGCCTGCATTACCGAAGCAGCCAGGGCGAATCCCAGATAGCTAAACCCGTAGATAACCCATCCCAGGGCCAGCATGTTGCGCCGCCCCAATTTATCCGAGAGGATTCCTCCGGGCAGGGAACTGAGGGTGCGGAAGATATTGGCGAAGAGGTAGATGATCGGGACGAGTTCCACGGAAAGGCCGATGTCCTTGACGCGCAAGAGAAGAAAGGCATTGCTGGAATTGGCCAGTTCGAAGAGGGCCGTGATGCCCAGGAAGACTTTGAAATTCCTGTTGAACTGTTTGAGATCAAATAATTTTTTTCTGTCTGGCGGTCCATCCGTGGAGACGCTTCTTACCTGTTCCGCTACAAAGAAGAATAAAATGGTGAGGCCGAGAAAGGCGGGTATGGCGGCAATCCAAAACAGAAGGCGATAGTCGTTTCCCAGCCAGGCGAGGAGAGAAAAGGCGAGCAGCGGCCCCACCACGGAGCCCACGTTATCCATGGAACGATGGAGGCCGAAGCCCCGGCCTCTGTTTTCGGCGGTGCAGGACTCAGCAATAAGGGCGTCCCGAGGAGGCACCCGCACCCCTTTGCCCACTTTTTCTACGAAGCGCACCAGCAGGATGTGCCAGCCGGCCGTGGCCACGGCGATAAGCGGGCGGGTGACCGCCGAAAGACCATAGCCCCAGAGCATCAGCGTCTTGCGCTTGCGGATCTTGTCGGATAGCCAACCGGAGATGATGTTCAGGATGCTGGAGGTGCTCTCGGCGATGCCTTCCACAAGGCCCACGAAAGCCGTGCCCGCTCCCAGGACGGAGGTGAGATAGAGGGGCAGGAGGGGAAAGATCATCTCCCGGCTGATATCGGTCAGCAGACTGACCGATCCCAGGGCAAAGACATTTTTGAAGGACCCTTGAGAAAAAGAGAGCATAATCTTCCTCTTTCCGGCAGGAGCGTCAATTTATGATGGCTGTCTTATCTTCCTCCGGGGGAACATTTGCCGCCCCGGTTGAGGGCGGCCACAGCAGGGTCATGCCCAGGATGGCGGGCAGGAGATCGCCGGCGCCTTTGCCCTGACGGAGCTCCTGACCCGGATAAAGCGTGGTGATGGCCGACCGGCCGATGATCCTCTTGCCCGTCTTGCCGTTTTTGTCCCTGGTTTTCACACTCCAGAAATTATGAAACACCAGGGCTTGGCCGTTGTGCTTTCCTATGTAAAGCATGATGTGCCCCTTGAGCCAGAGCAGGGTGAGATAGGGGATACCTTCGGTGACGATCCTTTTTTCCTTTTCTGTGGGCGACAGACCGGCAAGGTCGATGAAGATCCCCGTTCGCTTTGCCTGATGGCCGGAATTCCTCGGCAGCCAGATCCCGAAGGGGGAGAAGAGGTCCATCAGCGTGGACGAGCAATCCCGCCGCTCATCCAAGCCCCCCCAGCCATAGGGCTCATGCATCAGTCCGTTGGCCAACTTCGTCATATTTTCCGCCGTAAGCGGCAGCGGTTTGGCAGCCGCCGCCGCTCGCGTGAGGCTGACTTCCTGGATTGCGGCCTGGCCCTTCTTGCCGGCGACAGCGACAAGGATTTGCAGGGTTTTGCCGTCTTCCCCGCTTTTCGGGAAAAACGAGCCCAGCGACGCCTTGAAGAGAAGCTTTCCCCGGGCGCCATGGATGGGCGTCTTGTCTTTTATAATGGTCGCATAGGCGCCGGTTTCCCACTGTTTCATGAAATCCCCGTCCACCGGCGCCGTATGCTGGGCCGGGATCCAGCCGATGGCGTAATGCGTTTCCGCCAGGACCCATTTTTTATCCTTGGAGGCGTGGGATACGAAAAGGGGGGAGCCGGCGGCGACACTCGAGTTTTGCAGGTTATCGAAGGGTAAAAAGCAATTCCTCGGGTCGCTCAGATGGGCCTCGGTGGTCGGAAGAACCCGCAGGTCCGTGTTCCGCAGGGTAATGGCGGGAAATCCTCCCTGGGGGTAGGAATGGAGCTGGGCATTTGCCAGGAGAGGCTTGATCCAGTTCCGGGAATTTTTTTTCCCCTTTCTCCCGTAGCCCGGCTCTTTGCCGTATTTATCGAATTCCCACTGCACTTCCTCCAGGGTATAGCGGGAACTTTCCCGATGCCAGGGAGAGAAGAACATCTCATTATGGAAGGCGTCGGCCTTCTTCTGCAGTTCCGGGTCCATTTGCCCGAATTCCCGAGCCTGCCTTTCCGTAAAGGTGCGGTGATCCTGGCTGATATCCCGGAAGTCTTTGATCTCCGGGAGCTGGGTAAAGCCCGAGAAGATCAGGACCGCAAGTATTGCGGCCAGTATTCTACCTTTCATCTGAAAATGCACCTCTCCTTTGAAAAACTTATCATGAAAAGCCGAGTAGATTTTCCGGGAGGATTATGTTTTATATTATTTAGGATGTCCACAAGAAAATGAATTAGGGGGTGTGGAACCATCACCCCAACAGGAGGATGGCCATGGCGGCTAAGACATTATTGAAGATGGAGCAGGTGGGGCCGAAGGCCTGGACCTTTGCGCAGCCCCCTTGTGCGGCCCAAGTCGCGGGTAACTTCGACAGGGGCCTCGATCTCATGGACGAAGGAGATGCCGAAGAGGCGGAACAGATCTTCCGGGCGGTGATCAAGGTCTGCCCCCTGCATATCGATGCCTATCATCATTTGGCTTTGCTCATGTTCCGCCGTGATGAGTTGGCCGCTTCCCTGAATTTGTGGGGCCAGGCCGTGGAAATCGGTTTGCAGAGCCTGCCCGAGGAGTTCGTCATCGGAGAGGACCGCCTGGAGTGGATCCAGATGAAGAACCGGCCCTTCCTGCGGGCCTACTTCGGGCTGGGGATAGCTCTTTTTAGCGCCGGCCGGATCGAGTCGGCCCATGTCGTTTACAACCAGCTGCTTTCCATGAATCCCAACGACAACCAGGGAGTACGCGCCATGGCCATGGAAAGCGGTTTTGCCTTGGACCGACCCGATGAGGTTCTGCGGATCTGCGAGCAATACCCGGAGGATGTCATGGCCGACAGCCTCTACGGATGCGCCCTGGCTTTTTTACAACTAGGGGAAGATGAAAAGGCGAAAAAGGCCCTGATCAAGGCCATTGGTCTGCTGCCCATGGTTGCCCAGGAGTTGCTCAAGAAGCGGCATCGGGCGCCGAAACACCTTTTTACAGAATTTATCACCGTCGGCGGCGGGGAAGAGGCCTTTGAGTACTGGCAGAGGATGGGGGGTTACTGGAAGGAGACGGAAGGCGCCCTCGACTATCTTGCGGAAACCCTGGCGCGCTACCAGCCGAAGACCTCAGTCAAGAAGCATTGATTTCTTGTAACTGCTCAGGCAGGCACAGAGAGGCAGAGGCACAAAGGCACAGAGACAGATTTATTCAGATCCAGCGGATTCTTCGCTTTGCTTTTCGGGCTCCTGGGCGGCATCCTGTTCTTTCGTGCCAGTGCGACGGGAGGCCTTTTCTTCTTTCTTTTTCTTTTTCGCTATTTCCCGCTGTCGTTTCTCAAAGGTATATTTGGATTTGACCATGGACTGACGCCTTTCTTGGGGCTGCTAAGGTGATTTCTTAAATAAAAAAAGGCGCTCCGGAAACCTAAGTGTGCACCGGAGCGCCTCTCAATGTTCTTGCAGAAAAGCCTCGTCCCGCAAAACGGGATAAGCAAGTTAACGAAACCATCTTCTGCTAAAATACACGGAACATGATTTCTAGCTTACTAAAGAGGCTTTACATTTTCTGCTGCGGGGCCTTTTTTGCCCTGGGCGATGTCGAAACTGACACGCTGGCCCTCATTTAACGTCTTGAACCCGCCGGCCTGAATCGCACTGTAATGAACGAACACATCGCCGCCTTCGTCTTTTTCGATGAAACCGAAGCCTTTTTGCTCATTGAACCACTTAACTCTTCCTTCTGACATTTCTTGCTCCTCCTTTCTTAAAATTTAGCCTAACCGGATGAACAAGATGACAGAAAGAAAAAGCCGCCCAGACTCTTAAGATCATGGCGGCCATATTCGCGTTCAAATGTCTTAAATCATCCTGTGCGTCTCTACACCGGGAGAATGGCCTTTGTCAAGGGAAAAAGATGAAAAAGACGATAAAAATATCAACGATGCATGGGGCTTCCGTTATCCTGATAAGCGGGATAAGTGCATTAACGGAATTGCTTTCCCCGGGGAAGCAATTCCTAACTTGCTAAATGTTTATTGACAATGCCCGCTGCCTTACCTATACTGCTCCTGCCGTCGCCGATGGCAGCCAACTGTACGTAACCTAAGGAAATATTATCATTACGGTCGGAAAGGTCAAAGTAATGCCGGACACCGGGGAGAGACCCTCTCTCATTCTCATAGACGGAAATAATTACGTGTTCCGCGCTTTTTACGCGATTCGCGATCTGTCGAATTCGCAAGGTTTTCCTACCAATGCCATCTACGGCTTCACCACGATGCTGATGAAGCTCCGGCGTGACTACCAACCCTGCTACCTCGCCGTCGTGTTTGATCTCAAGGGGCCTACCTTTCGCCATGAGGTCTTTGAAGGCTATAAGGCTCAGCGCAAACCTATGCCGGAGAGCCTCCTCCCCCAGTTTCCTTACATCAAGGAAATAGTCCGGGGTTTTTCCATCCCGATTTTGGAGAAACAGGGCACCGAGGCGGATGACATCATCGGCACGCTGGCCAGGCGTTATGCCGGGGAAGGGATGAAGGTCATCATCGTTTCCGGCGACAAAGACATGATGCAGCTGGTGACGGACAACGTCGTCATGGTCGACACGATGAAGGACAAGACCTACGACGCCGCCGCCGTCAAGGAACGCTTTGGCGTGGGACCGGAAAAGGTCGTGGAGATGCTGGCCTTGATGGGGGATGCCTCGGACAACATCCCCGGCGTGCCCGGTCTTGGACCGAAGGGGGCGCTGGCCCTGATCGAGGAATATGGCTCCGTGGAGGGGGTCCTCAGCAATGTGGAGAAGATTAAAAGCGCGCGGCATAAGCAGGTCCTCAAGGAATCAGCCGATCTGGCGCGTCTGAGCCGGCAGCTGGCCGAGATCAAAACGGATGTAGAGATTGATTTCGACTTGGAAAGTGCCCGCTGCGGTGAACCAGATACGGCCAAACTCAAGGAGCTCTTCCAGGAATTTGAATTTTCCTCCTTACTCCAGGAGTTGAAAATCAAAGAGGAGGCCCTTGCAGGTAACTATCGCCTGATCCTGAAGGACGAAGACTTTACCGCCCTCCTGGAGACACTGCACACGGCCGGGGAGTTTTCCCTCGAGATCCTTCTGACCCAGGCGGAAGCCATGCGGGCCGGTATCCTGGGCCTCGCCTTTTCCTGGAAAGAGGGCGAGGCCTGTTACCTACCCCTTAACCACGATTATGAAGGCGCGCCCCGGCAACTCAAGGAAGAAGACGTCCTGGCTGGTCTGAAACCGATTCTCAGCGAGGAAAGGATCAAAAAGCACGGTCATGATTTAAAGAATCACCTCATCATCCTGGCCAGAAAGGGGATCGACCTGGCAGGGCTGGGCTGCGACACGATGGTGGGGGCCTATGTTCTCCATCCGACGCAGCGCAGTTTCGAACTGGCCGACCTCTTGCGGGAATATGTAAATCGGCAGATCCTCTCGGCTAAGGAATTGCTCGGCAGCGGCGCCAAGGCCGTGCCCGCCGGGAGTATGGCCCTCGAAAAAACCCTGACCTATGCCTGCCAGCGGGTAGACGGAATCCTGCTTTTGCAGGGGGTGCTGGCGCGGAAGATCAGGGAAGACTGTCTCGACGAATTGTTCCATAAACTGGAAATGCCCCTGGTCGCTGTGCTGGCGGCCATGGAGAAGCGAGGCGTGCTGCTGGACCTGGAGCTGTTCCGGAGCCTCTCCGGGGAGATGGCTCAGCTTTTGTCTCTCTCGGAGGAAAAGATCTATCGCCTGGCTGGAGAAAAATTCAACATCAACTCGCCCAAACAAATACAGGTGGTGCTCTTTGACAAGCTGGGCCTTTCCCGGGGGAAAAAAACGAAGAACGGCTATTCCACGGATGTGGACGTCCTGGCCTTTCTCGCGAAAAATCACGAACTGCCGGCGGAAATCTTAGCCTACCGCAGCCTGGCCAAACTTAAATCCACCTACATTGATGCCCTGCCCGCGCTGGTCAATCCCGAAACGGGCCGGGTGCACACGTCCTATAATCAGACCGTCACCGCCACGGGAAGGCTCTCCAGCAGCAATCCCAATCTGCAGAACATCCCCATCCGGACGGTGGAGGGCAAGCGGATCCGGCAGGCCTTCATCGCCCCGCCGGACTGGCTGATCGTTTCTGCCGATTACTCGCAGATCGAACTCCGGGTCTTGGCCCATCTTTCCGGGGACGAGGCCCTTATCTCGGCTTTTGCCTCGGGCGAGGACATCCACAGCCGGACGGCCTCGGATATCTTCGGCGTTTTTCCCGAGATGGTGAATGCCGATATGCGGCGGCAGGCCAAGGTGATCAACTTCGGCATCCTCTACGGGATGAGCGCCTTCGGGCTCGCCAAGGAACTGGAAGTGCCGCAGAAATTGGCCCAGGCTTACATCGACGGTTACTTCCGCCGGTATGGCGGCGTGCGCCGTTACCTGGACGGTATCCTGGAGCAAGCGCGCCGGGACGGTTTCGTCACGACCCTGCTCAATCGCCGCCGTTATCTGCCGGAACTGAACAGCACCATCCTGTCGGTGCGCCAATTTGCCGAGCGCATGGCCGTAAATACACCCATTCAGGGAACGGCGGCGGAACTGCTCAAGCTCGCCATGCTGAACATTGCCGCCTCCATCACCGCAAGGGGGTTTCAGGCGGCGATGATCATGCAGGTGCATGACGAATTGGTGTTGGAGGTCCCGGAAACGGAAAGGGTGGAGGTCATGGAGCTGGTCAAAAAGGAGATGGAGGAGGTGATCGCGCTCAAGGTCCCCCTCCGAGTCGATATCGCGGCCGGCAGGAACTGGGACGAAGCCCACAAATAAAAGATAAAGGATGAAACATGAAACCACAGAGCGCACGGAGAGCACCTCTACCTCTGTGTTCTCCAAATGAGTTTCCCTTAAAAGAAGTTACTGAACGGATAATACTATGAGGGCACAGAGGGGGGAGGGTCCTAAAATACAAATTGTTTTGACATTCAGGATTTCCTCTGCGATCTCTGTGGTTAATAATCTGACAATACGAATAGTGGAAAGAGGAGAGAAGACATGGGAGAAGCAAAGAAAGAAAAAAAGGAAGTCCGGACTTACTGCCCCCTGTCCAAATCGCGCTGTGCAATCATTTGCACCGTTGAGGATGGCAGGCTGACGGGAGTGCGGAAGGACCCCGAGCACCCGAATTGCGCCAATCTCTGTCCCAAGGGCATAGCCGCGCCAGAGCTGGTGTATCATCCCGAAAGGCTCAAGTACCCCTTACGCCGGACCAATCCGAAGACCGCGGCGATTCCGGCCTGGGAGCGAATCTCCTGGGAGGAGGCCCTGGGTGTCATCTCCCGGAAGTTCTGCGAGGTAAAGGAGCGCTACGGGGCGGAATCCGTTGTCTTCGGCAAGGGCGCCTCGGGCGGCAGTCCGGCCAACGATTACAAGGATTGGGTAACCCGTCTGGCCTACGCCTTTGGCACGCCGAATTGGGACCTGGGCACGACGCATATCTGCAATTGGCACAAGGACAATGGTTCGCATTATACCTACGGGGCAAACATCCCCATGCCTCATTTTGAGGAAACCCGGTGCATCCTGCTTTGGGGTCACAATCCCGCCCATACCTGGCGGCGGCATGAGGAGAGGATCAAAGCAGCCCGGGCCCGGGGGGCGCGGGTCATCATCATCGACCCCCGGCGCAATGAAACCTGGCGGGAAGGCGATTTGTGGCTAGCCGTGCGTCCCGGCACGGACGGGGCCCTGGCTCTGGGCATGCTCCAGGTCATGATCTCCGAAAATCTCTATGATGACGAATTTGTCAGGCGCTGGACCACCGCTCCCCTGCTGATCCGCAGGGACACGGGAAGATATGTGCGGTCAGAGGGAGAAGCCGCGGGCAGGCCGGGCGATTATCTGGCCTGGGACCTGGATAGAGACGCCCCGCTCAGTTACGACCCCTCCCACAAGACCTACGCCAGGCAGGGACGGCTGGCCCTGGAAGGCGCCTTTACCCTGTCGCTTGCCTCGGGTGAGGAAGTTGAGGTGACGCCCGTCTTCCAGCTCCTGAAGGAGATGGTGGCGGATTATACACCCGAAGCAGTGGCCGCCATTACGGGGGTGGCGCCGGAGATGATCCGGGAAGCGACGCGCCTCTTTAGTACCTCGAAGCCGGCCTGTTACTATACCTATAACGGCATCGAGCAGCATACCAATGCCATGCAGACCAGCCGGGCTATCGCCATTTTTTTCTCCCTGAGCGGCAATTTTGATGTTCCGGGAGGCAACGTCATTTTCCCCCGGATCAAGACCAATAAGATCGATGGGAAGAAAGAGTTCCCGCCGGAGAAAAAGCCTCTGGGCAAGGACAAGCGTCCCCTGGGACCTGGCAATGTCCAGGCGAAAGATCTCTACGAAGCCCTGTTTACGGAAAAGCCTTACCCTGTAAAGGCGTTGATGGCCTTTGGCGGCAATGTCCTTACGGCCAACGGTGACAGCCTGCGGGGACGCCAGGCCCTGGAGAAACTGGATTTTTTTGTCCAGGTCGATCAATTCGAGACCCCTGCGGGCCGGATGGCGGATATCCTGCTGCCCGCCGCAACACCCTGGGAATCCTTCTTTCTCAAGACCACCTTTGAAGGCGACGAAAAAACAAGTTCCTATGTCCAACTGATGCCGCAGGTCATCCCGCCTCTCGCGGAGGCGCGGCCAGACATCGACATCATCTGCGCCCTGGCGGAAAAAATGGGCCTAGGCGACAAATTCTGGAACGGCGATGTGGAAGCGGCCTTCAATCATGAGCTTGCCCCGAGCGGTCTGACGGTAGCCGATTTGAGAAAAAATCCCGGCGGCATCTTTGTGCCCCTGCCGGTGAGGTTTCAGAAATTCAAGGAACCCGAGGGCGAGGGGGTGAAGGGGTTCGCTACGCCCACGGGCCTGGTGGAGATCTATTCCGAGAACTATCTGGATAAGGGCTACGATCCCCTGCCCCGGTACAAAGAGCCCATGATCAGCCCCGTGAGCCAGCCGGAACTGGCCAAAAAATATCCCTTTATCCTGACGAATTTCAAGCTCCTGGTTTACTGCCACGGGCAGCACCGGGGTTTGCCGATGCTCCGGAAGATCGTTCCCGATCCCTATGTGGAGATCAACGCCCGCCGGGCTGCGGAGCTCAAGATCGCCGATGGGGAGTGGGTGATCATGGAGACGCCTCAGGGCGCCATCCGACTTAAGGCGCGCTTAAATGAGAGTTTGGCCCCCGAGGTGGTCTGCACCCAGCACGGCTGGTGGCAAGGATGTACGGCCCTGGGCTTGCCGGCCTATGATCCCTTCAGTGACGCGGGCGCCAATGTGAACCTGCTCGTGGCCAATGACCTCCATGACCCCATTACGGGCTGTGTGCCCCACAAGTCCAACCTCTGCAATATCAGGAAGGTTGTTGCTTAAAGGCACAGAGGGTCAGAGGCACAAAGGGACAGAGTGGCAAAGGCACAAAGGGACAGAAAACTTTGTGCCTCTGTGCCTCTGTCACTTTGCCCCTGGCTTTTTCAGTGTTTTAGAAAGGACTTATACTTTTCCACGTCCCGCTGCTGTTTTACGATGGCCTGGCCATAGCCGGCGCCATCGAGCGGGACGGTCTCCATCATCCTTTTCTGGGCCCAGGCCAGGTACTCCGGTTCCCGGACAGCCTTGGTGAAGGCGTCCTCCAGTTTCTTGATGACGGCCCGGGGCGTCTTCGGCGGCGCATCGGCGCCGCGGAGCATGGGGACGACGGGAAAGTTGAAACCAAGGTCTTTAGCCAGGGGGACATTGGGGAAGACAATGTCTTTTTCATTGGCCAGCACCACCAGGGCGTTTAGTTTGCCCGCTTTCACCAAAGACAGGGGCGAGGTGGTCGCCGTGGAGCAGAAGTCGATGTGCTTCCCTGCCAGGGCGGTGAGGGCGGCCCCGGAGCCGTCAAAAGGCACCCAGTTGACCTTGATCCCCAGGCCGTCGGCCAGCATCAGGCCGTTTAAGTGTGAGGCAGTGCCGAGTCCGGGTGTGCCGGCCGACAGGGTGCGTTTTCGCGCCTCCTTCAAAAACTCGTCGAAGTTCTTGAAGACCTCGCTGTTTACCGTCAGCACCTGATTGCTGATCGACCAGGAGAAGATGTGGGCGAAATCGGCGATGCGGTATTCCGGATTGAGCATGTACTCGCCGATGATGGACATTGTCGTTGTATGGATCATGACGTTGTAGCCATCGGGGTTGGCCCGCCATATCTTGGTAAGGGCGACCTTGGCGTTGGCGCCCGGCACGTTTTCGATGATCACCCGGGCGCCGAGATGTTTCTGGACATAAGGCGCGAGGCCGCGCGCCTCGATGTCGATGCCCGCTCCGGCGGAAAACCCGATGATGAATTTGACCGGTTTCTCCGGAAAGCCGGCCGCTAAAGCCTTGTTTCCCGAAAGTATGACTGCCAACAACACTGCCACCACCACTCGCCAGTAAAGCCTGTAGCCCATAGCTTAACCCTCCTTGTGTGAAAGTTGTTGTTTCCCTTCGGTGCGTTACGGCCAAGGCCCAGCACACCCTCCCGCGGCATCTTACAATTTGTTTTTTCCCCGCACAACAAATATTCCCTTTTTTTTAAAAAAAGATGAGAAAAGTTCTTGACTTTGCCGGCGGGAAAAGAAAAATAGGAATGATTAAACAAAGCAACTTAAGAACAATGCCCTTTGCCATTACCCTAGCCCCGCTAAAGGGGGTAAGCGCGTGAACGAAATCGCTTTCCAAGGAAAGCAATTTCTAACTTACTAATCTGAAAGGAGGAAGTTTATGATTCAGTTGTCTGATTTGATCGAAGGCGCTAAAAATTGTGTGGATAATGTAGCCCATGTGAAGCGGGGGGAAACGGTGCTGATCATGGCGGATACCACCAACGATCCCGATGTGATCAATGCCTATCGCATCGCCTCGGAGCTGGCAGGAGCCGAGACCAATGTCCTGATCATGAAGTCGAAGATTGCCGGGGCCGGGCCTGATGCCATCCTCAATGAGGGTTATTTTGTGCCCTGGCCGGAAGTGGCCTGGCAGGCCATGGTGCACTCCGATGTCTGCCTCAACCTCTCGGGCTACATCGAGGTTCACAGCCTTTTCGGGTGCAAATCCGAGCATGTCAAAAAATTCATGGACTTGCGGAAAAACTACGGCACGCGCCTGGTGAGGTGCCAGATCGCCGTCAAGGAAACTCTGGCTTCGCCCTATGCGAAGTTTCCCGAGCCGCTTTTGCAATACATCGGCTCCATGGCCTACAAACAGGTTTTTGAGGCGACGGACGGCAAGACCGACAAGGCCATGGTGCGGCTGACCGATCCCCAGGGCACCGACCTTTCCTGCAAGGGCTTCGGCTTTATCACCGATTGGCGCTTTGAAGGGGAAAAGACGGCGACCACGCCCTGGTGGGACTTCGGGAGTTACAATGTGGGACTGCAACCGGCCCTGCCGACGCCGAATGCTGAAGGCGTCATCGTTTCCACGGCCCTGCATACCGGTCCCATTCCCGAGATTAAAATTACCGTCAAAAACGGCCGGGGCGTAGACATCGAGGGCGGCGGCGTGGCCGGCCAGAACTGGCTCAAGGACTGGAAGAAATGCAAGCACATCACCTCCAAGGGCCGGGCCTTTTCAGAGCATAAAGAACCGGGCATCGATTGGCTCGAAGAGATCATGTATGCCACCCACCCCAAGGCCTTCATGGTGGGCCGGCGTTACATGTATCTGGGCGCCGAAGCGGATCATGGCTGGTTTACGGGCTCCCGCCGGGCGGGTACGTTGCATATGGCCTTTGGCGGCGGCGTGGGTGCGGAGTACAAACATCGGGATGTGGAAATATTCTTTCCCACCTTGCTCTTGAACAAGACCACGATCATCGATAACGGTCGCCTGACCATCCTGGACAACAAGGCGGTGCGGAAAGAGGCGAAGAAATACGGCGACCCCGACCAGCTGCTCGCTTATGACTGGATCCCGGAACTGCCGATTTTGGGATGACGGCAACTTTGTAAAAAAACTTGACAAGTATGTTTATAGTTACAATTGTTTAGAATAGTTTTAACTATTAAACTTATCTCTAGCAATAGGAGAAGAACAATGAGCACAATAGCCTTGGCCATGCAGAAACGCAGGGCAAGACAACTCCTTCTCTAGTGGATGCTTCCTTTTATCTTGGCAGCGGGATGGTGGTATCCTGTTTTGGGATACTTCATCCCGCTGAAACCACAGAGCGCACAGAAAAGCTTTCTGTGTTCTCCAAATGAGTTTTCCTTAAGAGAGGTTATGCTGTTCTCTGTGAACTCCGTGGTTAATATTTGACAATGCCCGGCTTAATAGGGGAGGAAAAAATGGAAGACGTCTTTGAACTGCATGCGGATATTTGTAAGATCTTTTCCAATGCCAAGCGTCTGGAGGTCATCCAGGCTCTGAAAGAAAGGGAAATGTCGGCCAGCGATTTGGTGGAGAGGATCGGCATCAGTAAGGCGAATCTTTCGCAGCATATGAGCGTGCTTAAGGCCAAAGGCGTGATCAAGACCAGAAGGGATGGCGTAAACATTTATTACCGCATCGCCAATCCCAAGATCATTCAGGCCTGCACCTTGATGAGAGAGGTCCTTCTGGAGCAGCTCCAGGAAAAAGGGGACATGGTCTCCAGCTTTAAGGAGGACAATGATTGACGGTCTCGTAAAATGTCGAAAAGGCATTTTACGAGACGTGTTACGTTTTAAGTTTTATGTTTTAAGTATCTTAATAAACAAGATATTCCAAAAGCGTAACACTTAACACATAACACCTAAAACGTGATGAATTCGACTTCTTACGAATTCATCAAAGTTGAAACCTCTGCAGGAGTATCCCCGCCCGGATGATGGCGTAGCGCAGGTATAAACCGCCGGCCAGGAAAAACATGCCCGCCGCAAGGGAAAGCCAGGACACCAGGAACATATTGTCCGTGAAAATCGCCAGGACAGACAGGCAAAGGGGGACTAAGAGCCCCAGGCCAAGCATCTTACCGTTAAACCGCGAGGCCTTGAGAAATCCAAGGGAGGCCCGGGAAGCAGCATCGCCCCGCGCCGCTTTCTTCAAGAAAGCGTAGAGGACGATGGCCTGGAGGATGGCCAGGATGATGATGGTTGCCCCGAAGCTATGCAATATTTCCGTTAGTCCGATACTGTTGATCCTAAGGGCCGGCGTAAGCACCAGGAGCATCGCCACCCCGCTTACCAGGCCGGAGAGGAGAAAGAGGACCGCCAGCAGCGACGTATTCCAGAAAGGCACGGCACGCAGCGTGGCCATGAGAAAGCCGGGATAGATTAAAACGAGAACCGCAAAAGAAGCGGCCACGGCACCCATCGCCAGGCTGATCCCAGTAGTGTGGAGCCAAGAAAAAGGGGCGATGGCGGGAGAGGAAATCAGGTAATAGTCGAACCCGGCCATCACGAAAAAGGTTATAATCCAGGCTCCCCTTGATGTCCAGGCTTTGGCGTTGGCAAAGAGCCGATAGACCCGGCGGCGGATCGTAATGTCCGCCAGGAGAAAAAGGGCGCCGCTGATCGCCGCCAGGGGGCCGAGAAGGAGGGCCAGTCTGGTGATAGGTTCCTGGATGCTGAAGAGGTTGAGAACGAAGCCGGCGAGAAAAGCCCCGCCTCCCAGCCCTCCCAAAAATAAATCAATGGCCACCGGCCAACCGTAGATTGTCTGTCTTTCCAAGGACATTTTTCTTCCCTTTTTCTTTCTTTGTGCCTTTGCCCCTTTGTGCCTGTAACTTAAAACGGCAGGTAATACACCGACGGCTCCGTACCCAACTCCGGCAGGATTTGAAAACACCCGCGCGAGGTCTTCAACTTTGCGACCTCACTGTCCGGATCGTTTAAGTCACCGAAGGTTCTGGCCTGCAAAGGGCAGGCGCGCACGCAGGCTGGTTCTTCTCCTTTATCGACCTTGCCTACGCAAAGGGTGCATTTTTCCACGACGCCGTATTGCCGGCCCTGATAGAGCACCTTTTCCGTCGGTGTCAAGCCCGCCTGGAAATATCCACCCTTGCCCTCGTTGAGGTAGCGCGCCCCATAGGGACAGGCCAGCAGGCATTGCTTGCAGCCGAGACATTTATTTTCGTCGACCAGCACGATGCCGTCCGGGCGCTGGTAACTCGCCTCGGCCGGGCAGACCTCGACACAGGGGGCGTTTTTGCAGTGCATACAGGGTCTCGGGATAAAACGGCGCTGCACCGCCGGATAAGTCCCCACCTCCTGGTCGATAACGAGATTCCAGAATATCCCCGGCCGGGTGCCGTTATCAAGCTTGCAGGCGATCGTGCAGGTGTGACAGCCGATGCATTTTTTTAGGTCAATGACCATGCCTAAGCGTTTCATCTTCTTTCCTCAGCCTTATAGATCTTTGCTTTGACCGTATTGCCCTGCATGCACCCGATAACGGGGTCTGTCCAGTCGGCGGCAATCGGGGTCAGCAGGACCTCGGAAACACGCCCCGTATCTTTGGCCACGGGCGTTGTCCACTGGCCGAACTGACCGGCCATGAGAAGCGTGTCCGGCCGTATCCCCTCCATCAACTTAACCTTGCCCTTAACCTTGCCGACGGTCGATTCCACCCAGATTTCTTCCCCATCCTCGATCCCCCGGGCTGCGGCCGCCGACCTGTTCATCACGATGCCCTGCTGATTCAGGTCATGGGCTCCCAACTCGATGAGCCAGGGATTATCAATGTTGATCGCCCAGCCGCTTTGCATGGTGCGGGTAATGGTTACAAAGAAATCATATTCCGGTGGCACCTCCTCCAGTTTGGAGGGAAAATAGACGGGCAGCGGCACATATTCATCCGTGGGCCACCAGTCAATGCCAACCCGGGCCAGGTTCTTCGCCAGTTCTTCCCCGGTCTTCTTCACATGTTCCATGTAGGGGATGGGATAGCGGAGTTTTTGCGCCGCCATGGCCTGGTGCACTGTATATTGCGCCGCCAGGGCGATCGGCTCCACGATGGCGCCATGCTCCTTGAACCAGGCAAGATCATGGGCGCCGTCCGTGGTGGACCGGCAGTGCCGGTCCACGATTTCGCTCCAGGAGTATCTTTGCCCCGGTGTCAGTTTCCAGGGCTCCTTGAGTCCCAATTGGTTGTTGACGGCCTCCTGGTAAGTGTCGAGGATACCGATCCTTTCCGCGAGGGCCGCCATGATCTCCGATATTTCCTGCGTGTTGTAAAGCGGCTCCACGATGGGCTGCCGCAACGACATAGCAAGGAAACTCCGGGACAGGGCCCGCCGGACATTGGTGCAGAATTCATAGCGCTCCAACTCCGTATGGTCCGGCAGGACGATGTCGGCAAACTCCGTGGACTCGTCCAGGACATAGGCGATGGAGGCCATAAAGGGAATGTCGGCCAGCACCTGCGCCACGATCCGGTTATCGCCGATGGCCAGGAGCGGATTGGTCCGGTATTTGATGACGACCTCCGGGCTGGGCGGCAGGGGAAATCCTGCCGGGGGATCTGCCAGGAACTTGTAACCCAGGTGGGTCAGCGGATAAGGCATCACCTTACTGTAGGGAAGCAGCGTCTCGTTGGCATGGTAGGAAACAGGCGGCCAGACAAAGGGAAAACAGTCCATCAGCAGCATGCCGTCTTCGCCGGGGATGATCCCACGGTGGGCCTGCGTTTCCCGATGTTCCCGCGGGTTGGCCCGGCCGCCGCAGTGTCCTCCCACCGTTTCCAGGGCGCCCACGAGGGCCGCCAGGATGTGCTCGCACAGGATGCTTTGATAGGAGCGCATGTTGCCCGTCAAGCCGCGGCCGATCTTGACGGCTACGGGCCGGTAGGGCAGGGTCACCCCGCCGAGATCGATGGTGCTGCCGATTTGGGCCTGCTCGACCCATTCCCGGCCGATTCTGCGGATGGTCTCCGCCGGGATCTCCGTGATCCCGGATGCCCACTCGGGGGTATAGGACCGGAAATGTTTTTTCATGACCTGCAACACGGGACGGCAGGCGATGCCTCCGACATGATACGTTCCTTCCAGGGCAACGTCCTTAAGGGACGGGTCATCATAGGTTTTGGCCCGGCCGTCCACGCAATCCCAAAGGAGCGCCTTCTTGGCCTCTCCGTCTCTCACAAAATTTCCCTCCGGTCCGACCAGGTAGGGCGCATTGGTGAAATTTTTCAGGAAATCGACATCCAGTATCCCGATCTCGTTCAGGACGACTTGGATGAGGGAAAGTTCCAGGGCCAAATCGGTCCCCGGCTTGATGGGAATCCATTCGTCCGCCTTGGCAGCCGAGGGCGTGAGCACGGGGTCGATGACGATCATCTTCATGCCCCGCTCCTGGGCATCGGTATACTGGACGTTTTCCCCCACCCCCCCGGAGGAGCGGGGATTCCGTCCCAGGAGGAGCGCGAAGTTGCAATGGGTAACATCGGGCTCGCAGGACCACCCCCCGTGGATGTAATTGCCGAACATATGCTCCGCCAGGTCGCAGCGGATGGTTTCCCCGCTGTGCAGGAATTGCGCAGGTCCAAAGGCCTTGACAAAGGCCTTCCAGGTGCCGCTGTTCGTATAAAGATTCGGCCCGCCGTACATGAAGCAGAACCGGCGCGGGTCGGTCGCGCGCACTGCCTTTAGCTTCTCCGCGACGGTGTTTAAGGCCTCCTCCCAGCTTATCTCCACCCAGCCGGGGTCGATGCCGATGCCTTTTTGGGGATTCGTTCTCTTCAGGGGAGATTTGATGCGGTGGGGATTATATAATTTTTGAATGTATCCATAGGGCTTGGGACAGGTCTTCCCGCGGTTCTGGGTACATTGTACAAACTCCGGTTGCGTGGCATTGCCGCGGACATTGACGGCCACGCCCTTGACCCGGTGCACCTGGAACAGGTCCGGGCCATGGTTGCAGGAATAACAAACCGTTGGCACCCAGGCGTCCTCCTGCCTCCGGTCTGCTGTTGTCCTACTATCTTCTTCGCGATTTATCATCTCCAACCTTCGTCTACCCTATTGTCACATATTCACCACAGAGATCACAGAGAACATCTTTAACTTCTTTTAAGGCAAGCAAGCGCCTTGGAGCGCACTGAGGCGCTCGACCTGCGCTCTGTGGTTTCATGTTTCATCATCTTATCTCGTCTACTTGTAAAGGATGTCTTTGAGCTTCGGCACCATCGACGGATCGAGCTTGAAGATGGCGGCCACTGCTTTTTCCAGATCCCGCGCCGTGACGGGTTCGATATCCAGTTTGGCTTTTTCCGCTTCTGCCAGGAATTCCTTGTCTTTCAATGTTTCCAGGAAGGCCTTGGTCAGGATCTGTGTCTGTTCCTTCGGCGTGCCGGGAGGCAAGACAAAGGGGCGGGCAAAGACGCTCGGGCTGTGGATGCCGACCTCGATCAACTGGCGTGCCTCCTCCGTTTTGGCATAGCTGATGGCCAGCGGCACCTTCGGCAGGTCCGGGAAGGGCTCGGGAACGCCCTGCAGTACCACGACCACGTCGCCCGTTTCCAGGGACTTGCGCCACGTGGACCGCATGGAAGCCCAGCCCCAGGATGTGCCGGCCAGTTCGCCCTGTTCCACGGCCAAACGGACATCGGCCGTGCCTTTGTAGCCCGATACCAGTTGGATCGGGAGCCCCAGGGCCGCTTTCAAGACGCGGATGACATTGTCGGGCGCATAGGCGCCGGGCGCCACACCGCCCATTTTTACCGGCGTCTTGGCGGCCATCCACTTCTCCATGGAGGTGATGCCGCTCTTTTTGGAAAAAGCAAAGGGGCATTCTTCCTTGACAGCGGCGCCGATGTAAACGAATTTGCGGGCATCGAATTCGACGCCCGGTGCCTGCAGCACCTGATTGAAGAAGAGACCGCCGTTGAAATGGCCGATCGTCAAGCCGTCCGGCTTGGCTGCCTTGTAGACATAGTTGGCGGAAATAAGACTCCCGGCCCCGGTCATGTTTTCCACCATGATGGTGGGCTTGCCGGGGATGTGTCTGCCCATGTGGCGGGAAAATACCCGGGCGTAGGTGTCATAGCCGCCACCGGCGGAATAACCGACGATGATGCGGATCGTCTTGCCTTCGTAAAAAGATGAGGCGGCCAGGGCCGCTCCGGGGATGAGAGATAAAACGGCAAAAACTGTGACCAGCAATAAGCATTTTTTGTTCATACTCCCTCCTTAGTTAAAAATATTAACCACAGAGATCGCAGAGAACGTCCTGCATGTCAGAAACAATTTGCATTTTAGGATACTCTCCTTCCTCTGTGCTCTCATAGCATTAATCTCTTCGTTTTCACTAAGGTAATTGAAATACAAATCTTTGGAGAACACAGAGGTGCACTCGGTGCGCTCTGTGGTTCCCTGCTTCGTCATCTTATCACCCCAGTCATTTTTTAAACAGGATATCCTTGAGTTTGGCCACCAGGGTCCTGTCCAGTTTAAAAATCGAGTTCACCGATCTATCCAATTGGGCGGCCGTGACAGGTTCGATATCCAGCTTGCTCTTCTCGGCGTCAGCCAGAAATTCTTTATCCTTTAAGGTATCGGTGAAGGCTTTGGTGAGGATCTGCGTCTCTTCTTTTGGCGTACCAGGGGGTAAAACAAAGGCCCGGGAAAAGATGCTGGCGCTGTGAATGCCCACTTCGATCAACTGGCGCGCCTCATCGGTCTTGGCATAATTTATGACCAGGGGGACCTTGGGCAGGTCGGGAAAAGGTTCGGGCACGGCCTGCAGGACAACAGCAAATTCGCCTCTCTCGATAGCCTTCCCTGCCGAGGAGCGAAAGGAAATCCATGTGGGGGAGGAGCCGGCCAGTTCGCCCTGTTCCATGGCCAGGCGAATGTCCGCCGAGCCTTTATAACCGCTGACCAGTTGGACGGGCAGGCCGAGGACCGCCTTGATCAGGCGAATATTGTTGTCCGTATTGACGCCTAGGCCCAGTCCGCCCATTTTTGCCGGTGTCTTGGCAGCTTGCCACTGGTCCATGTTGGCGATGCCGCTCTTCTTAGTGAAGACGCAAACCATACCTTCTTTGACAGGGGCACCCAAAAAGATGAACTTGCGGGCGTCGAATTCCACGCCCGGCTGTTCCAGCAACTGGTTAAAAAAGAGGCTGCCGTTAAAATGGCCCATTGTCAGTCCGTCCGGCTTGGCCACCCGGGCGATATAGTTGGCTGCAATCAGGCTTCCTGCGCCGGTCATGTTTTCCACCATGACCGCGGGTTTGCCCGGGAGGTGCTTGCCCAGATGGCGGGAAATGGCCCGGGCATAGAGGTCGTAGCCTCCGCCTGCCGAGTAACCGACGATGATGCGCACGGTTTTCCCTTCGAAAGAGGATGCCCCATAGGCCGGACCGGTAAAAAGGAACAGGCCGATTAAGAGCCCGCTCAGAGTAAGTTTTTTTGTCATAGTGCCTCCATGCAAGATGTGGTATTGTAGTATTGCGTATATAGATGCAATTGCGTTAATTATCAAGTTCAAAGGCGTTATAATATGCCGATTGAAAAAACCGCTGTTCTGGGCGCCGGGGTCATGGGCGCCGCCATTGCCGCCCACCTGGCAAATGTCGGCCTGGAATGCGTGCTGCTGGATATCGTCCCGCCCGAGCTAACGGCAGCATACCGGGAGCGCGGCTGGACGGAGACCCATCCGGCCTGGCGCAACAGTCTGGCCGCCCAGGCCCTGGTCCGGCTGCAGCAGACCAAGCCCGCCCCCTTTTATAGGAAGAAAAATGCTTCCCTCATCCAGGTGGGCAACCTGGAAGACCATCTGCACTGGCTGGCAAATTGCGACTGGGTGGTGGAAGCGGTGGTCGAAGACCTGACCGTCAAGCAGGAACTCCTTAGCCGGGTCGAAAAGGTTGTCCAACCGGACTGCATCATCTCCACGAATACCTCGGGTCTGTCCATCCAGGATCTAGCCGCTTCCTTGAGCCCCCGGTGTCAGGGTAATTTCCTGGGGACCCACTTCTTTAACCCGCCCCGGTATATGAAGCTGCTCGAAATCATCCCCCAGGAGTCCACGAGAAGCGAAGTCGTCGCTTCCATGATGCAATTCTGTGAGGAATCCCTGGGCAAGGGAGTGGTGCTCGGCCGCGATGTGCCGGGATTTGTGGCCAACCGCATCGGCACCTGCGATGTGGCAACGGCGATCGGCCTGATGCTCGAAGGGAACTTGAGTATCGAGGCGGTGGATGCCATTGTGGCGGCCCTGGGCCGGCCGGCGAGCGCCGTCTTCGGGACCCTCGACCTGGTAGGGCTCGATGTGGCCTTGCGGGTCATGAATAATCTCTATGAAAACCTGCCGGGAGATGAAAATAGGGAGCTCTTCCGCCCGCCCGCATTCCTCGAAGAAATGCAGGGGCGAGGGTGGCTGGGGAACAAAACCGGCCAGGGATTCTATAAGGGAGTAAAAGATAAGCAAGGCCGAGAAGGGAAGTCGGTCCTCGATTACCGCTCTCTGGAATATGGTCCGCCCCGGGTGCCCGATTTTGCTTCCCTTAAGGAGGCGAATAAGGCAAAGGGAGATGCCGTCCGGCAGCTCAGACTCCTCTTTGCCGGGAAGGACGGCGCCGGCGAGTTCACCCGGAAGTATCTGTGCCGCACCTTCCGTTATGCCGCCTGCCGGGTGGACGAGATCTGCGAGAACATCCCGGCCCTCGACCGGGCAATGAAATGGGGGTACAACCATCGGCTGGGGCCCTTCGAGGCCTGGGATGCCCTGGGTCTGAGCCAGGTCGTGCAGACCATGGAGGAACAGGGCCTCGCTGTTCCTCCCCGGATCAGGGAGATGCTGGCCTCGGGCTGCCCGTCCTTTTATTTAAAAAAAGCGGCCGTTCTTTATTTCTATGACTTTGCCAAAAGGGATTATGTCCGGGAGGAAGAGCATCCCCGGCAGATCAGCTTTCCCTCCCTAAAGGAACAGGGACGGACCGTCCGGGAGAGTCCCGGCGCCAGTCTGGTCGATCTGGGGGACGGCATCGCCTGTCTCGAATTCCATACGAAGATGAATACCATCGATGACGATGTGATCCAAATGATCTTTGCCGCTTGCGATATTGTGGAGAAGGATTTCCTGGGACTCGTCATCGGCAATGGTGATATAAATTTTTCGGCCGGCGCCAATGTTGCCAAGCTCCTGGCGGTTTGCCGCCAGGCCGATTGGGTGACCCTGGAGCACATGGTCGCCGACTTCCAGGGCGCCAACCAGCGTCTGAAGTATCTGGCCCGGCCCGTTGTGGCGGCGCCCGCCGGCCTGACCCTGGGGGGAGGCTGCGAGATTGCGCTCCATGCTGCCCGGTGCCGTCCCGCTGGTGAGACCTATATGGGGCTGGTCGAGGTCGGGGTGGGCCTCATCCCGGCGGGCGGCGGCTGTAAAGAGCTGATGCTCAGGCTGACCGAAGGCATCCCGGACGGGCTCGTCGAGGCGGGCCTGAATCTACAGCATTTTTATGTCAAAGCTTTGCAGAACATCGTGCAGGCCAGAGTTTCCGGAAGCGCCTGCGAAGCGATGGAATTGGGTTACATAAGGAATACGGAGCAGTTGAGCGTGAACAGGGACCGGCAACTTTGGGAGGCCAAGCAGTTGGCCCTGGGCATGGCGCCGCTTTACCGGAAGCCGCTGCCGCCCTTGATACCCGTGATGGGAGAAGCTCTCCGGGGACTCGCCGAGGTGCTCCTCTATAATATGCGGCGGGGCAATTACCTTTCCGATTACGATGTTCAGGTGGCGAAGAAGGTGGTGGCCGTGCTTTCCGGCGGCGAATGTCCCGAAGGGACCCTCGTGGCGGAGCAGGAAATCCTGGACTGGGAACGGGAGGCCTTCTTGAGCCTCTGCGGCGAGCCGCAAACCCAGGAAAGAATCGCTTACCTGCTGGAGAAGGGAAAGCCCTTGCGCAATTGACCATCCTCCGTCATTGCGAGGAGGCCCTTGGCCGACGAAGCAATCCTGTGGTGGTGGCCGGAGATTGCTTCGGGCGATGCCCTCGCAATGACATAATGATTGAGGTGGGATAATGAAGGATGCGGTAATCATTGATGCCCTGCGCAGCCCCTGCGGGCGTTATAAAAAGGGGGGGCTTGCAGCCACCCGGGGAGATGAGATAGCCATCCAGGTAGTGAAAGGCCTGCTGGCCAGATTTCCGTCTCTCGATCCCTCGGAGGTGGATGACCTCATCTGCGGCTGCGCCTTTCCGGAGGGCGAACAGGGGCTGAATCTCGGCCGTGTCGTGGCCCTGGGCGCCGGCTTGCCGGTCCGCGTTCCCGGTCTCACGGTGAACCGCTTCTGTGCCTCCGGTTTGCAGACCCTGGCCGATGCCACGGCCATGATCAGGACCGGTTGGGCAACCACGGTCATTGCCGGCGGCTCTGAGACCATGTCCCATGTGCCCATGGTGGGCAATGTCCTCAGGCCCCATCCGGATTGGGGCGCTTTGCCCAATACCTATGTGGCGATGGGTATTACGGCGGAAAATGTGGCGGAGTGCTACGGGATATCCCGCCGGGACCAGGATGCCTTCAGTTGGGAAAGCCACCGCCGGGCCGCAGCCGCGCTGCAGGCAGGGGTATTCGATGGACAGGTTGTTCCCATCAAGGCCTGGCGTTACACCAGGACGGAAAAGGGGCAAAGGGTAAGGGAACGGGGCGTCATGGCCGTCGATGAAGGCGTGCGCTGGCCTGTGACTTTGGAGGAGCTGGGGAAGCTGGCCCCGACTTTCAAGCAGGGAGGAACGGTGACGGCGGGAAATTCCTGCCAGATGTCCGACTGTGCCGCTTTTTCCCTCTTGATGGAGGCCGCCCGGGCCGAGGCGCTCGGTTTGCAGCCCCTGGCGCGGCTGAGTCACTTTGCCGTTACCGGCTGCGCGCCGGAGGAAATGGGCATCGGTCCCCTCCTGGCGATTCCCCGGGTCCTCGCCATGGCGGGTCTCAAGACCGCGGATATCGATGTTTTTGAAATCAATGAGGCCTTTGCCGCCCAGATCATCTATTGTCTGCGGCAACTGGGCCTGGAAGACAGGTGGCGGGCAGGCGACGTGAATCCCCACGGTGGTGCCATTGCCCTCGGCCACCCGTTGGGAGCCACGGGCGCCAAGCTGACGTCCCAGCTTCTCTACGAATTGCAACGGCGCCGGGCAAGACGCGGCATCGTGTCCATGTGCGTCGGCGGCGGCATGGGGGCCGCGGGCCTGTTTGAGATGATGTAACGGGGACAACGATCGTCGTTCCGGTGGTTGCCTTCCCCTTTCGATATGTGTTATGAGAAGTTAGCATAAATTGCTTCCCGTCATTGCGAGGCGCATCTGCGCCGTGGCAATCTCATCTTGTGGCCGTGGCATGAGATTGCTTCGTCGGCCTGCGGCCTCCTCGCAATGACAAATTATCTCCCCTTTGAAAAAGGGGGGGTTATAAATGAAACAGCAGAAAGGAGTTCTTTGTATGAAGAAGCGGATGCTAATTGCGGTGACTTTCTTAATCCTTTCAGTTCTTATTATTCCTGCAAATCGCCTTTTGGCGGCACCTTATTATCAGGGCAAGACGATTACCCTTATCGTGGGTACCAACCCCGGGGGTGGTTATGACAATACAGCCCGGCTGGTGGCAAAACATCTGGCCCGGTTTATACCGGGCAAGCCGACCGTCGTGATCCAAAACATGCCTGGCGCCGGCCACATCATCGCGGCCAATTACGTCTATAATATTGCCAAGGCGGACGGCACGACCATCGGCACCTTTAATCGAGGTCTGCCTTTTGCCCAGCTCAGTAAGACCCAGGGCGTGAAGTATGATATGCGGAAATATGTCTGGATCGGATCACTGTCCGTGGATCCGACGTCGCTCTTCATTCGTACCGATCTGCCTTACAAAAATGCCGAAGATCTGAAAAAGGCGAAGACGCCGCTGATCTGCGCTTCCGAAGGACTGGGGACGTCGGGTTATCAGTTCCCGCTTTTGTTAAAGGAATTTGCCGGCTTCAACATCAAGATCATCAATTACCTGTCCGGTTCGGACAGCCGGCTGGCCCTGGAAAGAAAGGAAGCGGATGCCCGGGCTTCCTCCTACAGCTCGACAAAGCCGATGGTGGACAGGGGCATCCTGCGTCCCGTGATCCGCGGTCAGGTTACCATCCCGGAGATCAAAAATCTTCCCTTGGATCAGGATTTTGCCCACGATAAGAAAGGCAAGATTATCATGTCCATGCTTTCATCCGTTGATCTCATGAGTCGGCCCTATGTGCTTCCCCCGCGGACCCCGGCCAACGTGGCCAGCATCGTGAAGGATGCCTTTCTGAAGATGGCCAAGGATCCGGCCGTGCAGGCCGAAGGGCGCAAGATGTTCATGGACATCCAATATGCCTCGCCGGATGAATGCATGAAGGTAATTAATTTCAACCTGAATCAACCGGAAGACATTATCCAGGAGTTCAATAAATATGTGGGATTTTGACGAGGAGCGCTTCCGTTGAAGGCAGGATTCATCCAGTTTGCGCCGGTTTTTGGGGAAATCGGCGCCAATATTGAGACGGTGGCACGGTTGAACACCGGGATAGAGGCCGAGCTGCTCGTCTTGCCCGAACTGTTCAACACCGGTTATGTCTTTACCTCCCGGGAGGAGGCTTTCTGTCTGGCCGAGGAGATTCCCGCGGGAAGAACGACCACCGCCTTATGCAGCATGGCCCGGGAAAAAAATTGCCATATCGTGGCCGGGATCTGTGAGAAGGAGGACGACCGGCTCTACAACGCGGCTGTCCTGGTTGGGCCGGAGGGATACATAGGTTCGTACCGCAAGATACATCTCTTCCATGAGGAGAAGCTCTGGTTCGATCCGGGCGCCGGCGGCTTTCCTGTCTTTGACATCGGTTGCTGCCGCCTCGGGATCATGATCTGTTTTGACTGGTTTTTTCCCGAAGCGGCACGGGTCCTGGCATTGAAAGGCGCCCAACTGATCTGTCACAGCGCTAATTTGGTCCTGCCTTTTTGCCAACAGGGGATGGTCATCCGTTGTCTGGAAAATCAGGTCTTTGCCGTGACGGCCAACCGCACGGGAAGGGAAAAGCGGGGTAGCAGTGATCTTCTCTTTACGGGTAAGAGCCAGATCACCGCGCCCCGGGGCCAGGTTTTATACCAGGCCGCAGGCGATCGGGCCGAGGTCGGCATTGTGGATATCGATGTGCAGGCCGCCGATGATAAGCACATCAACGACTTGAACGATCTTTTTCAGGACCGCAAAATCGCCTGCTATCAGGAGATCGTGAAGCCGTGATTTTTTTGCCTTGAAAAAGGCAAACCTTTAGGGTATAGAAGCGCCGGAAATGGGCGGTTAACTCAGCGGGAGAGTGCTACCTTCACACGGTAGAAGTCGCTGGTTCAATCCCAGCACCGCCTACCAATGATAACAAGGGCTTAGCCATATGCGGTTGAGCCCTTTTCTACATCTCAGCCTTCCGCTGCCGTGCAAGTATTGTCGAGCCGGTGCGCATTATAATTCCATAGAAAGGTGATGTCTTTGGAGAATAATTCTCATAGCGAACGCCTGTCTTTTTGGAGGAGGACTTTTTCCTCGCTCCGTTACCGCGATTACCGCCTTTACTGGTACGGCTCCTGCACCGAGCACATGGGCCAGCAGATGGAGACGATGGCCAGCGCCTGGCTCATGATGGAGCTGACGAATTCTCCCTTTTACCTGGGGCTGCTGACCTTCTGTAAGATCGCCCCGCTTTTTTTCTTTGCCCTCCTGGGCGGAGTTGTGGCGGACCGGTGGGACCGCCGGAAACTCCTCATCAACAGTTTCTGGGCCAGCGCCGTCGTTTCCACAGCCCTGCTTATCCTGGCCCGCACGGGATTGATCGCCCCCTGGCACCTCCTTTTGTCGGCCGCCTTGACTTCGGCTATCGTCGGCATCAACCACCCGGCCCGGGACGCGCTGATCCCCCATCTGACGCCCAAAGAAGAATGGATGAACGCCATTGCCCTGGATACGATCTCCGTGCGGACAGCAAGCATTCTATCCGCCCTCCTGGCCGGCAATATCATTGCCTTTTTCGGCACCACACCGCTTTTCGGCATCCGCACCATCGGCGTGCTGCTGGCCGCCTTCTGGCTGGTGCGGGCCGATATTCCCCCCACCTCGGCCCGGAAGCATGGGGCCTGGCAGAATCTGAGCCACGGCTTGAAATATGCCGCGGCCAATGGTCTGATCATTTCCCTGGTGCTTATTTTTGCCCTGCGGGAGTTCCAGCATGAGATGAGCAGCACCTTCCTGCCTTTTTTTGCCGACGGCATCCTCCATTCCGGCGCGACCGGCTTCGGCTACCTCAATATGGCCTCGGGCATCGGCGGGGTGGCCGGACTCTTTGGTGTGGCGACCCTGGGAAATTACAAGTACAAGGGCAACCTGATCATCTTCTCCGGCCTGCTCATGGGGCTCCTGCTCATGGCTTTTTCCGTTTCCCAGTCCCTGGTCCTTTCCCTTTTTCTCCTCATGGCCGCCAATGTCTTCGGCACGGTCTTTGAAAACGTCGGCCGGTCGGCCCTGCAGATCATCGTGCCCGATGCCATGCGCGGGCGGATCATGAGCCTGAGGGAGGTGGTACGGGGCTTTGTCGGAGCCTGGGTGTCCTACGGGTTGGGGTTGGGGGGCGAATACCTGGGGGTGGTCATTACCTCTCTTTTACTCGGACTCTTCATCATGCTGTGTGTCATCGCCATCTATGTGCTGATGCCCTCTTTTAGGAAGATTTAGTAACTAATCAGGTAGGTCAACAACTTTGTGCCTCTGTGCCTTTGCCCCTATGACCCTGAGTATTTAAAGATTTAGTCGAAAGGACAATGTAATAATGCTACGGATTACCATCGCCTGCTGGGGTTACGACCGAGTGAGACCATTGATGGATGGCCAGGTGCCGATCGAGGGTTGCGAGGCGACTTTCCTGGACCTGGAGCCCGAGGAGATGTTTCACCGGGCCCTGCATTTTGAAGAATTCGATGTCACGGAGCTGTCCCTTTCGAATTATCTCACGCTGGTCGCCCGGGGAACCTGCCCTTATGTGGCGATTCCCGTCTTCCCCGGCCGGCGGTTTCGCCACGCTGGCATCTTCATCAACGCCCGGAGCGGCATCGAGAAGCCCGAGGACCTGAAAGGAAGGCGCGTAGGATCGCCGGAATACCAGGTCACGGCCTCGGTATGGATTCGCGGCCTCCTGGAAGACGAATACGGCGTGAAGCCGGCGGACATCCGCTGGCGGGCAGGCGGCATCTACGAAACCAGTCGCACGGAAAAGGTGACTTTCCGGACCCCCGCGGGCCTGGAACTCGAACGTATCGCCCCGGGAAAGACGCTCTCCCAGATGCTCGTGGATGGCGAGATCGACGCCCTGATTGGGCCGCGGGCGCCCCTTTGTTTTCACGAAGGGCATCCCGACATCGTGCGCCTTTTCCCGGACTTTATCGCCCAGGAGAAGGCCTACTTCCGGCGCACGGGCATCTTCCCCATCATGCACGTGTTGGCTATACATAAGGAAAAAGTCCGAGAGAATCGGTGGCTGCCTGTGAGTCTGTTCAAGGCCTTCGAGACGGCCAAGGACAGGGCCATCGCCCGCCTCTTGGAGGAAAACGAACCGATGGCCACCTATCCCTGGATCGATGGGGTCATCCGGGAGGCACAGGAATTCATGGGCCAGGACTTCTGGCCTTACGGCGTGGAGAAAAACCGCCAGGCCCTGGAGGCTTTTCTCCGGTATCACTTTGACCAGGGCCTCTCGGAACGCCGGCTGACGATCGAGGAACTCTTCGTGCCCTCTACCCTTGCCAGATCGCGGATCTGACCGGAATCAGTACTGATAGGAGGTCTTGATCTTCCGCGCCTTTTCCTGGCCTTTCCAGTATTCGAGGCGTTCCCGCACGAAGCTCAACCAGCCGTCAATCTCGCCTGCCTTATAGCCCTTGGCGATCAGGTCTTTCTTATAGTCCTCGATGACAGGTTCGGTGGCCTTTATCCAGCGGGTGCTTTCACTATCCGAGACGGGCACGATCTGGCCGCCCTGTTTGGTAAAGAAATCCCGGCCTTCAATATCGATATTGTTCCACTCCACAGCCCACCGTCCCACGAATTCCTGGGAGAAGGCGGTGAAGACCTTCTGGACATCGGCGGGAAGGCTGTTCCACTTTTGCTTGTTCATAACCACATAGAAGCAATAGGCACTGCCCACCTTCCAGGAGGCCGTGACATATTTCAACACCTCGCCTGTCTTGAAACCCTTCAGGGTTTCCAGGGGAAGCAGGGCGCCCTCGATAACCCCCCTCTTTAAGGAATCGTAAAGGTCAGGTGTTTCGATGGGAATGGGGGTGGCCCCCAGTGTCTTGACGATATCGCCGAGTCGGCCCGTGCCCCGGAGTTTCAAGCCCTTGACCTCTTCCAGGGTCTTCACCGGCTTATTGAGCGTTTGGATGACGTTGATCGGCGAGGTGCTTAACATGAGCACGTGATAGGTGTCAAAATCTTTCGGCTTGAATTTATTATAAAAGTCGTTGGCCACATGGGTGGCAATCCAACTGCTCGGGAAACCGAGGGGTAATTCCATGATCTCCATCACGGGGAAACGTCCCCGGGTGTAAGACAGGTTGGACAGGCCGATATCGGCAATGCCGGTGGACACGCCGGCCGCCATCTTGGGCGCCGCCAGCAGGGTGCTGCCCGTATATTGGGTTAAGGCCACCTTGCCGCCGAGCTTTTTGTTCAGTTCTTCACAGAACTTTCCCATCATGACCGAATTCATGTGGGTGGGCGGAAAATAATTCGCCAATTTGAGATTAATCTGGTCGGCGGCATGGGTAAAAGAATAAGGCGCCAATAAAAATGCCGCGACAAAAAACAACCCTGTCCACTTTCTTTTCATGATGTTACCTCCTTTACGTTTCATTTGTAAAATACCGAGGGAAGCCAGAGGGCAAGTTGCGGGAAGAGGAACAGTAAGCCCCAGACCAGGACCAGTGCGATCAGAAAGGGGGCCACGCCTCTATAGATCACGCCAATGGGCGCCTTGGTAATATTTTTTACCACAAAGACGCAAACCGCCACGGGAGGAATGACCACCCCGATCATCACGACCACGCCGATGACGATGCCGAACCAGATGGGATCGAAACCGAGTTTTTGCACGGCCGGGTAGAAGATCGGCGTGGCCAGGATCATGAAAGCCAGGTCGTCGATGAAAGAACCGCCGATTTCATAGACCAGGCAGATAAAAAACAGGATGACGTAACGATTCAGGGGCAGTGCCACCAGCCAGTCGGCTGTTTTCTGGGGGATATTCGTCACCGTGATGAAATGACCGAGCACGATGGAGCCGGCAATGAGCATGAGGATCATGCCGGCGGTGCGCAGGGCTTCCGTGACGGAAACGACGTACCGCTTGAAGGTCATGTCCCGCCTCACCAGGGCCAGTACAAGAACGGCGAAGGTGCCGACCGCCCCGGCTTCGGAAGGCGTGAAAAAGCCCTGCATGATCCCCCCCACGACGAGGAAGAAGACCAGCAGTATCCAGATAACCTCCGGCAGGGATTGGGCTCTGGCCTTCCAGGTAGCACGTTCCGACCGGGGTGCGATCCGGGGATCGAGTTTGGCCCATCCGTAGATGATCCCGAGGAAGAAAAGGGCGATGATGAGCCCGGGAATCAGCCCGGCCAGAAAAAGCTGTCCGATGGACTGTTCGGTAATGATCCCGAAGACGATAAGGACGACGCTAGGCGGGATGATGCAGCCGAGGGTGCCCACGATGGCCACGATCCCTGTGGATAGCCGCCGGTCATAGCCATACCGGTCCATTTCCGGGATCGCCACGCTGGCAAAGGTGGCGGCCGTGGCGGCCGAGGAACCGCAGATCGCCTTAAAGCCCGTGGCGCCCAGGACCGTCGCCATGGCCAGCCCCCCGGGGATGTGGCCGACGAACTTGTGCGCCCCATCGTAAAGCCGGACGGCGATGCCGGCGTTAAAGCCGATTTGGCCCATCAGGATAAAGAGGGGAAAGACCGTGTACCCGTAATTTGTGATGACATCGTACAAGTCGCGGGCCAGGAGATTCATGGCCGGATGCAGGCCGTTTAAGTAGGCAAAACCGGCAAAACCGGCCAGTGCCATGGCGAATCCCAATTCGATGCCCGTGGCGAAAAGCAGGAGCAGCAGGCAAAGAACGGTAATGCCGACGGCGACCTCACTCATAACGACCCCTCCAGATCTGGAGGATGTCAAAGAGGAAGACCAAGCACTCCAGGAAGCAGCAGAGGCCCACGCCGTAGGCCAGGGGGAAGAAGGGTATCTTCAGGGTGGAGGAAACCTCGCCCGCGGCCTGGAACTCATTGCCGATCAAGAAGAGGTTGTACCCGAGGACCGCGAAGAGGACGAGACAAAGCAGCCGCGTGCCGGCGATCGTGACGGACCTGATCCTGCCGGGGAGTTTCTCCAGGATAAACTCCATATAGACATGACCGCGGTCCAGAGAGACCTTGGGGATGCTGAAACCGATCACGACCGCGAGCATTAAGGACACTATTTCGTAAGTGCCCAGGATCGGGTGGCCGAACGCCCGCATCAGGACGTCGGCGACGGTGAGCGTCATCATGAGGGTAAGTGCTGCCCCGGCGATGGCATTGAGAACGTTGCTTGTCCGAAGGAGAATGCCGTGGAACTTATCCATCCTGCTCCCTCTTTTCAACAACCTGGTTGAGCGGCCAGGCGCTCCGGTGCGTTAGGGCAAAAAACGCCTAACGCACCCTGCTTCCCCCCCTCCGACCAGCTACCTGCGGTTAGGCAGGCAAAAGGACGGAATCAACTGGCGGATTTGCGGGGGATCCGTGATTCGCAGGGCACTCCCGTTTGACAAAGGCCGCAGGCGTGCGAATCGAAGCCAAAATTGTTTTTTATATAATCTACCGTGACGCCGTTGAGGAATTGGCTGCATTTTTCTTTGTCATGCCCTCTTTCCTTCGAGATGGCCTGCACGGGACAGCGGTCCACACACTTTCCGCAAGCGCCCTGGGCATAATAGAGGCAGTAGGCGTGGTGATCCTGGTAAGGTCTTTCCGTCGGGGGCAGGGCGATTTGAGCGATCACGGAGCCGCACCGCACTGCCTTGCCAACGGGGGTGATCAAGCCGTCGCAGAGCCCAAAGGTGCCGAGTCCCGAGGCATAGGCGGCATGCCGTTCGGACCAGCTGGAGGAGCGGCCGTAGCGTTCGGAAACCCCGTTCCTTTTAAAGGGGGAAAGATCCGGAGCAAGGGCCTGGTAACCTCGCGACTGCAGAGTGGCGATCAGGTGCTTCCGCAACTGGGCATTGGCCTTTTCCCCGGCGCCGCGCCCCCTGGCCCAGCGCTCCGCTGGGAAACGGGTCTCGCGTCGATTATCCTCTTTGGTGGCCGTGATGTGCGGCAATACCCAACTGATGACGGTGAGGTCGCCCGCGGACACGTTTGTCTCGGGAAAGGTCTGGAGGAACAGATCCAGGGGCGTCCAGTAGAAAGGTCCGATGTGGTTCTTAAATTCACCGTAGATCGGATCGCTGCCGCTGGAAAAGCCGACCAGCGGCTCCTCCCAGGCCTTATCGCCTGCTTCGTTCTGGAGTGCATTCTCCGGAGAGAGCCTGATGAAATCTTTGATCAGCTCTACAACCTCCGTCTTGTCCATTTCCCTTTGTCCCATTTTTTCCCCCTTGTTTGTTGTTATGGTATGGCGATCTTCAAACTTCCCCCCCGGCCGAGGATGTCATGCAGATGGAGATAGCCCTGGAGTTCCCTATTACCATCCACGACGGCCAAGGTGGTGATTTCTTCCTTTTGCATATATTCCACTGTCTCGGCCACGGAAGCATTGCCCTGCGTGGTTTTTGGCGAGAGGGTCATCACCTCGTCGATCCTTTTATCATGGAAACCAAGGCCTTTTCTGATCATGCGCCGCAAGTCGCCGTCGGTCAATATCCCCGCCAGCCGATTGTGGCCGTCCGTTACCAGGACAAAGCCCTTGTTCTTCTCGTCCATTTCCATGATAGCCCTGTCGAGGGAAATGCCCGTTGTGACGCGCGGTATCTGCGGCCCCGTGATCATCACATCCCGGACCTTGGCCCGCAGACGCATACCCAGGTTTCCCCCGGGATGGAATTTGTAGAAGTCGCTTTCCAGGAATTGCTTTTTTTCGATCAGTACGACCGCCAGGGCGTCACCCATGGCCAGGCAGCAGGTGGTGCTGCAAGTCGGCGCCAGACCGAAGGGGCAGGCCTCTCTTTCTACACCGACGTCGATAGTCGCGTCGGCTGAGCGCGCCAGCGTGGAGGAAAGGTTGCCTGTCAGTGCGATAATCGGTGTGCCGAGCGCGCGGATGGCGCCGACGATCAGATTCAGTTCACCTGTTTCTCCGCTGTTGGAGATGGCGATGACGACGTCATCCTTGGTGACAATGCCCAGGTCGCCGTGGATGCCCTCCACGGGATGAAGGAAGATCGCCTGCGTACCTGTGCTGGTTAAGGTGGCCACGATTTTTTTCCCGATCAGGCCCGATTTTCCGATCCCCGTGACGATGACCCTTCCCTTGGAGCCATAGATAATGTCCACCGCCCTGGTGAAGCTTTCGCCGACCTTGTCGATAAGTTGCAGGATGCTTTCCGCCTCGATCTTGAGGACATCCCTGGCCTTGGCCACTGCCTGATTATTCGTCACCTTGCTTTGCCTTTCCTTTCAATCCACGCTACCTATGGCCTGCAAGCTACCAGAATTTGCCGGCACTTTCAAGATTGATTATCCTCCTTGGCAAAGGGGGGCAGGGGGATTTGAGAAACATCGGGGTCGGGATCGCTATCGTTATCTATCGAAATTGAGAAGCTTCGAAAGCGATCCCGATACCGATACCGACCCCGAGAAGGTTCTTTTGCAAGCCGAAACAACCGTGGTAAATGCAAAAAACTTTGACATACAGGATGGTTATCCTTATACTCAATTTGACTGAGGTCCCATGCAGATAAATTCCCCCGTAAAATGGCCGCGGCTGGCCGGTGTGGCCTTTGCCTTGCTTTTTGCCGTCCTGCTTTCCCTGCGCCTCGGTTTATTCAGGGAACAGGCTGCCGACAGAGCCGGCCAGGAGGAAAGGGCGGTTCCTGCAAGTGCCAAGCCGGTACGGGATATCTGGTTGAGCATTTCCCAGGAGGGAAGAAAGATCGGTTACGCCCGTCGACGCTTCCTGTCCGTTAACGGCGGCTATCAATGGCGCGAAGAAGTCTTTCTGCGCATCAATACGCTGGGTGTGGTCCAGCCGCTGAGTTTCCAGACGGAAGGGAATCTTGATCCCCAGATGCTCATGCTTTCCTTTAAGTTCAACCTCAGCTCCAGCCTCTTTCACTTCACTGCCCGGGGGACGGTCAAGGACAACCGTCTTATCCTCTGGGCGGGAAAGCCGGGCGAAGAAAAGAAGACCGAAATGGCCCTGCGTGGACCGGTCCGTTTGCCCGTGGAACTGTTGGAGGCTTCCCAGATTGCGGGGCTCAAGGTTGGTGAAATACGGACAATTAACGTTTTCGACCCCATGACGATGGGGGAACGCCCGGTCCGGGTGTCTTTGGTGGACAGCGGCGAGACGATTCTACATCTGGGAAAACGGGTGCGGGCCAGAAAATATGCTCTGGATTTTATGGGTGCCACGCAATTTGCCTGGTTGGGAGAAGACGGCCTTGTCTTGCGGGAAAAGGGCCTCCTGGGGATTACCTTGGAGTCGGCCACGAAACAGGATGCTCTGGCGGGGATAGCTCAGGAGGGGAGTTTTGACCTGGCGGAATTGGCCTCTGTGGCGGCCAATCGGGAGATAAAAGAGCCCGGGGCCCTGGCGGAGTTAAGTATCAGGCTCGGCAATCTCGGTGCCACGGCATTTTCTCTTGATGGCGGCCGGCAGGTCTTTCGGGATGGGGTTTTGCGGATTCGCAAAGAAAGCCTGCCCCCTGCCCAGGGACGGGAAAGAATCGACCAAGAAAGTCCTTTCCTCAAACCGGGCCCACTTATCCAGAGCGATCACCCCTTGATTGTCAAGAAGGCCAGAGAAATTGTCGCGTCCGCTGAGAACAAAGCGGAGCAGGCAAAAAAACTCCTCACTTGGGTTCATAAGCATGTAAAGAAGCAGCCCCTGCTTTCTGTCCCTAATGCCTTGGAAACGCTCATGAACCTGAAGGGCGACTGTAATGAACACGCCATGCTGCTGGCCGCGCTGGCGCGGGCAGCCGGCATCCCGGCGGAGATAGAGGCGGGACTCGTCTATATGCGGGGGAGATTCTATTATCATGCCTGGAACGTCTTGTACCTCGGGGACTGGGTGACGGCCGATGCCGTGCTGGGGCAGATGCCTGCCGATGTCACGCACCTCCGGTTTGTGCGCGGTTCGCTGGAGCGGCAGGCAGACCTGCTGGGTCTCATTGGGCAGGTGCAGCTGGAGATAATTAGTGAGACAGGAAAAGTTAGATGATCGATTTGCGCAATGTGAAAAAGAAATACGGTTCTTTCACGGCTCTGGACGGCCTGAATCTTTCCGTGGCCAAGGGTGAGGTCTTCGGTTTTATCGGCCCGAACGGCGCCGGAAAAACCACCACCATCCGGATCATGGGAGGTATCCTGGCGCCGACCGAGGGTACGGTGGTGATTGATGGGATCGACATGGCCAGGGAACCGGAAAAGGCTAAAAAAAAGATCGGCTTCATCCCGGACCGGCCTTTTCTCTATGAGAAATTGACGGGCATGGAATTTATGCGCTTTTCCGCCGATTTGTACGATGTGCCGGAAAATGTCTTCCGGGAAAAGGCGGAGGGTCTGCTCACCCTGTTCTCTCTTTTCGATTGGGCGCACGGACTGATTGAAAGTTATTCCCATGGCATGAAACAGCGGCTCATCATTGCGGCTGCCCTCCTGCATGATCCTCCGGTGATCATTGTGGATGAGCCGATGGTTGGCTTGGATCCGACCGGCATCAGGATGGTAAAGGATCTCTTACGGGAGAAAGCCAGGGCGGGAAGCGCGGTCTTCATGTCGACGCACAGCTTGGGGGTGGCCGAAGACATCTGCGACCGCATAGGCATCATCCATCGGGGTTCCCTGATCGCCATGGGCACGGCCAGAGACTTAAAACGCATGGCCGACGTTGGGGAAGCCGACCTGGAGGCAGTGTTCTTGAAACTAACGCTGGAACAATCATAAGGTCTTGCACATATGAAGGATTTGCTTACCCTGCTCAGACCCCGTTATTTGGCTTTTCGGAAGGGCCGGTCCGGAAAAGCGCCGGGCTCCCGATATGCTAAATTATTTTTCATGGCCACGATTGGCCTTGCCTTTTGGGGTGGCACCTTTGTCATATTTTATCGCATTCTCAAGTACTTTCAGGGTGTGGAAGGTTTCGGCGACATTCTGGCTTATAAACTTCTTTCCATGGTGCTCATGACCTTTTTCGCTCTGCTGATCTTCAGCAGCATCATCACCTGCCTTTCCAAATTCTATCTGAGTCGCGATCTCATCCTGGTGCACGCCCTGCCGGTGCCGTCGCATAAAATATTTCTGGCCCGCTATCTGGAAAGCACGCTCGACAGCTCCTGGATGGTCATTGTTTACAGCCTGCCGGTTTTTCTATCCTATGGGATTGTCTACCAGGCAGGCCCGTTCTTTTATATAGCCGTCCTGATGGTCTTTCTGCCGCTTTGCCTGATTGCCTCGGCCTGGAGTTCGCTCTTTGTCCTGCTCATGGCAGTGCTGCTGCCGGCCGGCCGCATCCGGACTATTTTTATTTTCCTGGGCCTGGCATTATTCTTGTTGCTGGTGCTGGCCTTCCGCCTGATGCGGCCGGAGCAACTGGTGGACCCCGATACCTTTGCCTCGGTCCTGCTCTATTTCCGCTCCCTGTCCACGCCGGCTTCGCCCTTGCTGCCTACCACCTGGGTCTACGACGGTCTGCAGTCTGCCCTCACCGGGAAGATCCGGGAAACCCTGTTTCACTGCTCACTTGCCTGGAGTTTTGCCATCACCATGATTTATCTGGCCGACTGGTTAGCCGGCGCCTGGTATTTTAAGGGCTTTTCCAAGGCTCAGACGGCACCGGTGAAGCTTTTCCCTCTCCGCCGCAGCAGACAAGAAAACGGTTGGGCCCCTTTCGGGAAAATCTTGCCCAGGCCGGCTCGGGCTTTTATGCTGAAGGAGGTGAAGACCTTTTTCCGGGATCAGACCCAATGGCCCCAACTCTTTCTGCTGGTAGCGGTGATCGTGGTTTATGTGTACAACTTTTCCGTTCTGCCTTTGGAAAAATCCCCCATTCCGACGGTCTACCTGCAGAACGTGATATCCTTTGTCAACATGGGCTTGGCGGCCTTTGTCCTGACGGCGATTGCGGCGCGGTTCGTTTTTCCCGCGGTCAGCCTGGAGGGAGAAGCCTTCTGGATCGTCAGAAGCTCTCCTGTTTCCCTCCGTACCTTCCTGTGGATAAAATTTTTCGTCTATTACGGACCCTTGCTCGTTCTGGCCGAGATCCTCATCGTGGTAACCAATACCTTGCTGCACGTAACGCCCTTCATGATGGGGCTGTCCACGGCCACCATTTTTTTCATGGTGCCGGGGATCGTCTCCCTGGGAATAGGGCTGGGCGCTGCCTATCCAGATTTCAAGTCGGAAAACCCCGCCCAGGCCGTGACCAGCTTCGGCGGGCTCCTCTTCATGCTGCTCAGCGCCCTCTTTATCGGTTTGGTGGTTGTCCTGGAAGCCGGTCCCGTCTATACGGTGTTTATGGCCGGCGTCCGGGGGAGAACCATCACCCTTTGGCAATGGTTCTGGGTCAGCGGTTCCCTGTTTTTGGTACTGCTGCTTTGTATCCTGGCGGTGGCGGTACCCATGCGCATCGGGATCAACAATTTAAGGGAAGAGTAAATTAAGGAAGGCACAGAGGCACAAAGGCACATAGACAGAAAAAAGTATGAGATTTGCAGGTCCGGCAAAGAATATCGGCTTTAGAAGTTAAGCAGCAAAGGACAACTTTGTGCCTCTGTGCCTTTGACCCTATGAACCTGCGTATTTAATCAGGCAGGCAAAGAAGTGCAGAGGCGTAAAGAATTTTTCCCTTTTGATACCGACCATTTTGTGCTAAGAGACCACCTCGTGGCGCGCTGCGATCCACTTAATAAGAGGAAATGCTTTGAAATATAAGAGGTTTTTACTGTAATGCAAGCCATCTTCATCTCGGATGCCCATTTAAAAACAAGCGATACCCAGGGCTATAAGAATCTGATGGCCTTCCTTGATTCCCTGAGGGGCAGGGAAGATGATCAGGTTGAGGGAAGAGCGGGCGGCGTCCGCAGTGACAATGGCCAGGCGAATGGCGCCGGGATCGACGACCTCTATATTCTGGGAGATTTTTTTGATTTCTGGTTTTGTGAAAGAGGCATCGTTTATCCGGAATTCCACGCCATCATAGAAAAACTAACCGAGCTGAAAGACCGTGGCATTGGCATCCATATTTGCGAAGGAAATCATGATTTTTTCCTCGAGGATTATTTTGCGACCGAACTGGGATTTGAAGTGATAAAAGACTGGGCGACCATCGATCTGGAGGGCCGGAGGGTCCTGATATCCCACGGCGATACGGTGGATGAAGGAAATATCCGTTATTTGTTGCTGCGCCAGCTTCTCCGCAGCAGCTTTTTTTACAAGTTGCAAAGGGCGTTGCCCGTTGCCTTCCGTTGGAAGGCAGCACAGATAAGCTCCCGGATCAGCAAGGCCGTAACTGTCGAATCCACGGATATCTTGGCGGAGAAAATGCGACGATTTTCCTTAAGAAAGTTCAGGGAAGGTTTTGAAGCCGTCATCTTGGGTCATTGCCATAAACACCTGCTGGAAGAGCCCGTCATCAACGGCGCGAAGAAGACCTTTGTCATCCTCGGCGACTGGGTACGGCATGCTTCCTACCTTTCTTATAAGGATGGCGCCTTTGCGCTCTCCAGTTTTCGCTCTTCCGGGCGGCTCAGTAAATAATCCATTGACAAAGCGGAGATAACTCGACATTTGGAGACAAATATGTTAAGCAAGGACATTCATTATTGGCAGCGGGTGGAAAGATGAATTACGGGGGCTTAGATGCGGCACATTCATCTTTTGGGACGGCAACGTTCGTTGTACTCCCTGTTCCTTACGATTTGACGTCCACCTATCAGTCCGGTTCGCGCCGGGGGCCGGCAGCCATCCTTGAGGCTTCTGCCAATATGGAACTCTACGACGAAGAGTTGAGAACAGAAACCTATCGGGCGGGTATCCACACCTTGGACCCGCTGGAAGCTGATGCCCGGGGACCGGAGATGATGGTTGCGGCCGTGCGGGAAGCGATCTCCCAGGTTTTGTCCCACGACAAAGTGCCCGTCCTGTTGGGCGGAGAGCACAGCATCTCCTTTGGCGCGGTGCAGGCGCTGCGGGAAAAGTACCCGCAGCTCTCGGTACTGCAGCTGGATGCCCATGCGGATCTGCGGGATAAGTATCAGGGCAGCCCTTACAGCCATGCTGCCGTTGCGCGGCGGATTGCAGAGATTTGCCCGCTCGTGCAGGCCGGTATCAGAAGCCTAAGTGTGGAAGAGGCGGCTTTTTTGGCCGAAAGCAAGGTCCGCACCTTCTTTGCCGATGGCCTGGTGGAAAAAAAAGGCTGGCAGGAGGCGATTTGTGAAAATTTCTCCGGCGATGTCTACGTAACTATCGATCTTGACGTGTTTGATCCGGCCATCATGCCCTCCACGGGGACGCCGGAGCCGGGAGGCCTTGCCTGGCGGGATGTACTTGGTCTTTTGCGGACCCTGTCCCGTCACTGCCGCATCAGAGGTTTTGATGTTGTGGAGCTGGCGCCGATTCCGGGAATGGTTGCCCCGGACTTTCTGGCGGCTAAATTAATCTATCGGCTCATGGGTTATTTGACCACAGCCCAATAAGATGGTAATAAATGAACCCCATATGTAAAGGAGAGAGAATAAATTGAGCGAATTCGTCCCCAGGATGATGTTTTTTACAAAGGGTGTTGGCACTCACAAAGAGGAGCTGCATTCTTTTGAGCTTGCCCTGCGCGATGCAGGTATTGAAAAATGCAATCTGGTCCAGGTTTCCAGCATCCTGCCGCCGCGGTGCAAGGTAATTTCCCGCGCCCAAGGATTGAAGACACTGAATCCCGGCGCCATCACTTACTGTGTGCTTTCCCGGTGCTGCAGCAATGAGCCGCGGCGACTGCTGGCGGCCTCGGTCGGGTGTGCCATCCCCACAGACAAGAATGCCTATGGCTATATCAGCGAACATCATGCCTTCGGCCAGACGGAGAGACAGGCCGGCGACTATGCGGAAGATCTGGCCGCGGCCATGCTCGCTTCCACGCTCGGCATCGATTTCAATATCGATGAAAGCTGGGATGAAAAGAAAGAGATCTTTAAAATCAGCGGCAAGATCGTCAGCACGCGCAACATTACCCAGTCGAGTATCGTGAAGAACCAGGGATATACAACGGTCATTGCCGTGGCCGTGTTCGTCTTCTGAAGGCGGCGCAGAGTCCTCCTGCCGGGTGGCTAGCAACCAGTTCTTTCCCTGCGTGGTCTTGAAGACGATGTAGCGCCGCAGGAGAACGGCTCATCGTGTCTTAAACTTACTTATCCCGTATATTGAGATTATGGGGTTTACAAGAGAAAGGCCGGGCCAGTGCAGCACTATTTCTTTACCTCCTATGCTTACGTTCTCCCCTCGCTCCTCGGTTTTAGCGTCCTTTTTTCCTTGTCGCTCATTTCCCTGCTGCGGGGGAGAAAAAATCCCACCAATATCTCCTTTGCGGGCTTGTGTTTTCTCGGGGCCATCATCAATGCCGACCTGGCTTTGATCACCCTCATTCCCGATAAAAGTATCGCCCTCAAGATCGACCGGTTCACCTATTTTTTTTTCGTATTCAGCCTGCCGGTCTTCATCCAGTTTGTCCATGCCTTCGTCGGCATAAAAAAACGGATGTGGCTCGTGTACCTGGCCTACTTATGCAGCCTGGTCTTTCTTTTTTTCAGCTCCTCATCCCTTTTTATCAGCGGATTGAATACTTACCGTTACGCCACGATCGCGAGGCCGGGACCCGTCTATTATGCCTTTGCCGTGCTCACCGTGCTCAATGTCATCTACGGCATCTCCACTCTCTGCTATGCCCTGAGGAAGGCAAAGGGTAATGAACAAAGAAACAGAATCAAGTACATCCTCGGCGGCGCAGGTTTAAGCGTCATCTTGTTGGTCTTGAACATCCTGCCGGTCCTGGGCTATGATGTTTATCCGCCCGGTAATTTCAGCTTTATCCCGGCGATCTTTCTGGCGATCGGCGTACTCAAATACGATCTCCTGGATATCGGCGCCGTCATTAGGCGCGGCACCATCTATTTCATCCTGACCATCCTGCTGACCCTTGCTTCCCTCCTGATTATTTATTTTTTCAACCGCTTCGTCCTCACGGCGAGCGACAACATGGTCATCCTGCCGCTCACTCTTTCCCTTTTTATGGTCCTGCTCTTTAATCCGCTTCGGGAAGCAACCCGGAAATTCATTGATCGCCTGTTCTTCCGGGGGCGCTATGATTATCAGCACTTCCTTAAAGAACTCAGCGGCGAGATGGCTTCGCTGTTGAAAAAATATCAGATCCGGGAGCTGTTGCTGAAATCTCTTTCCGCCTCCCTGCAGGTGAATTCGCTCTATCTCTTGCTCTATGAAGAAGAGCAAGGGCGCTTCATCCTTCACTACTCCGATCAGCAGGGAGATCTTGAGGAAAAAGCCCTCTTCGACCACACCCACCCCCTGGTGGCCTTGCTGGAGGAGTCAGGGGAAGCCTTGAGCAAGATCGCTCTGGAACGTCTGCGGCCGAGTTTTAAGGATCGGGGCGAGATTCTGCGTTTCTTTGACGATTACAGGATAGCTAGCGTTGTGCCCATGCTCTCGAGGAAGAGGCTGGTGGGCATGATCGCCCTGGGCGAAAAAAAATCGGGAGAACTGCTGGTCCATGAAGACTGGGAGCTTTTGACGACCATTGCCAATCAGAGCGTGACGGCCTTTGAAAATGCCTCTACTTACGAAAAGCTCGAGAAAATGAATCAGGAACTGGAAGAAAAAGTGGCGCAGCGGACGGCCGCCCTCCGTAACACGCTGGAAGAAAAAGAGAAGACCCAGGCGCAACTTGTCCAGTCCGAGAGCCTGGCCGCCATCGGCCAACTCGTGGCCGGCGCGGCCCATGAGCTGAATAATCCCCTGGCGGGTGCCTCCAGCCTCATTCAAAGCAGTTTGGAAACCCTCGCCCGCCAGGGGACGGCCGATGATGAGTTGTTGGATGACCTCAAATTTTCTTTAAAGGAACTCCGCCGGATGCGGGATATCGTCAAGAGCCTGCTCGATCTTTCCCGCAAGACACAGGTTTACGTGGAACCGGTGTTGGTCAACGTGGCCATCGATGACGCCTTGCGGATCTTATACAACCAGTACAAAAATCTGCGCGTGGAGGTGGAAAAGAACTACGATGAAAACCTGCCCGTTGTGGAAGGAAATTATGCCAATTTGGGACAGGTGTTCATCAATGTGATCAAAAATGCCGTCCAGGCTCTGCCGAGCGGCGCCGGCCGGATTGTTCTCACTACCAGTTATGACCAAAACAAGGACAGCGTCACGGTCGACTGTCGTGATACGGGAAAGGGCATCCCGGCTGCGCACTTGAAGGATATTTTCAAGCCTTTTTTTACGACCAAAGGGGTGGGAGAGGGCGCGGGACTCGGCCTTTACATCTCCCATGAGATTGTCAAACGCCATGGCGGCACTATGGAAGTGACAAGCGTTGATGGCCAAGGAACATCGGTCAGCATCGAACTGCCCTGCCACAGGAGGGAATCATGAACGGTCTCGTAGTGGTGGATGATGAGGAAGGTGTCCGGAGATCCTTGCGGAAGGTGTTGGAATCCGATGGTTACCGGGTGATGCTAGCCGAAAACGGCGCGCAGGCGATCCGGATCGTCGGCGATGAAGGCCGGTCCATAGAGACGGTGATCTCGGACTATAAAATGCCCGGTATCGACGGCTTGGAGACGCTGATCGAAATCGGCCGCATCAATCCCGAGATAACCCGCATCATGTTGACTGGTTATGCCACGATGGAAAGCGCTATCGAGGCGGTGAATGCCGGGCTCGACGGTTTTCTGACAAAGCCCTTCGAGAACAACGAACTGCGGGCCAAGGTCCGAGAGTACAACTTGAAGAAGCGCTTAAAGCAGTTTGTCTCCGCCCAGATTCTCAAGGAATTGCAGAAACAAAGCGCCAATATCCTGCCGCGCCGGCAACAGGTGAGCGTCCTTTTTTCCGACATTCGCGGTTTCTCGAAGATCGTGGAGAAGACGAGTCCCGAGGCCCTTGCCGCGATGTTGAATGAACGCTACTTTTCTCCTCTCGATAATATTATTTTTGAGTGCGATGGCACCCTTGATAAACATATCGGGGACAACATCATGGCCGTCTTTGGCGCGCCCATCGTCTATGAAGATGATGCCGCCAGAGCCGTGTTGGGTGCGCTGAAGATGATGGAAGAAATGAAAAGGATGAATAACCGCAAGCAAGGCGCGGACGAGGAGATTAACATCGGCATCGGCATCAGCACGGGAGAAGTCCTGGCGGGCATTTTCGGTTCCTTGAGGAAAAAGGAATATACTGTCTTTGGACCGGCCGTTAATCTGGCGGCCCGGCTGGAGCGCCTTGCGAAGCCTGAGCAGATTCTCATCTGCGGGGAGACCTACCGGCATGTCCAGCATCTCGTAAAGGCGGAGAAAGTCGCTGTCCCCCATGTCAAAGGGATAGAGCGCCCGTTCGATGTCTACTCCGTTCTCCAGCCGGTTTAACTGGCCGGTATGAAAAACTCCTTGACAAAAGAGGCGGCTCCATCTATAGGAGTGCTTGCAAATCGACATGACGCGGGGTGGAGCAGTCCGGTAGCTCGTTGGGCTCATAACCCAAAGGTCAGAGGTTCGAATCCTCTCCCCGCTACCAAATAAATAAAGGGGTTAGATGAAAATCTGGCCCCTTTTCTTTTTTGTAAAAAATGAATTCCAATCGTATTTGCAACCTTTCAAGAGTAGAAAAATTTAATATGTGCTAATTGTAAAAACGTTTGACAAATTGCATGAACTTATGTAATCTCACCTCATGATTCCTCGAACAGCTGAACAAACCATCCGTTCCCTCCTGCGTGGTTTCCCGATCGTGACCTTGACAGGTCCAAGGCAGTCGGGAAAGACTACCCTCGCCAAGATAATTTTCAGCGACCGGCCCTATGCCTCACTGGAGGACCCGGATTTGCGCCTTGCTGCTCAAGACGATCCCCGCTCCTTCTTGGGGCGCTTCCCTGGTGGCGCCGTACTTGATGAAGTGCAACGTTGTCCGGATCTCCTTTCGTACCTGCAAGCGATTGTTGATGCTGATCGCCGTATGGGACTCTTTATCCTGACCGGCTCACAGCAGTTCGGTCTCATGACCGGGATAACTCAATCCCTTGCTGGCCGGACCGCCTTCGTGGAACTACTTCCTTTTTCAATCCCGGAACTTGCCAGTGCGGGCAAGCTGCCGGTGGCTGCCGACACCATGCTGCTGACCGGCGGTTATCCACCGCTCTATGACAGGGACCTGTCCTTTGCTGCCTGGTTCGGCGCCTATGTTACTGCCTATGTCGAACGGGACGTGCGGCAGCTGATCAAGATTCAGGATCTGGATTCGTTCCAGCGATTTGTGCGGCTCTGTGCCGGGCGGACTGGACAACTGCTCAATCTATCCTCCCTGGCAACGGAATGCGGCATTACCCACAACACGGCCAAGTCCTGGATATCCGTGCTGCAAGCAAGTTATCTCGTATTTCTCCTGCGTCCGCACCACGTCAGTTTCAACAAGCGGCTGGTAAAGATGCCGAAACTATATTTTTATGATGTGGGACTCGCCTCTTGGCTTTTGGGAATCAGAACGCCTGAGCAGATGGAGACCCACCCGTTGCGGGGCAATATTTTTGAAACGTTGATTATTTCAGAGCTGATAAAATCGCAACGCAACCGGGGAGAACTGCCGGCATTCTATTTCTGGCGGGACAGCAACGGTAATGAAATAGATTTAATTGTGGAGCAGGGGAGCGGATTGATGCCGATCGAGATCAAATCAGGCAAGACCTTGGCGCGAGATTCATTTGCCGGGCTGAATAAATGGTGCACCCTTGCCGGTGATAAAGCGTTGAAACCCACACTGGTCTATGGCGGCAGCGAAACATATTTGCACAAAGGGGTGAAGGTGATTGGCTGGCAGCAAAGCGGGGAAGTTCTTTAATAGCCTTTCGCGTTGATCTCGCAGGGCAACGCCCGGGAAGTGCAATTCTTATACAGTAAGCTCGCTCTATACTACCGGCTCAGTTTGACTCCGGCGATCCGGTTCAGGCTGACGCCTGATTCTGCTGCTTGTATAGCAAGATTTCTGTGCACTTCAGGAGGGACGCGCACCATAAATTTGCCACTGTATCTCTTGCAGGCAATCGGTTGAGGTATCTCTTCGCCAGTCTGCTTCATGTCCTTAACAACATCCTCGATAACTTCGCGTATGCCCTTGAGCGCCGCTTCGGGCGTTTTGCCGAGCCAGCTCAAGCTGGGAAATTCAGCACATAAACCAACATATTCCTGGTCTTCTTCCGACCAGATTACCCGGTAGGTATAACGATCATTTTTCAACGGCATTTTCAACCTCTAACTTTTCAATCGCCAACAGTACTTGCTTTACCTGGTATGCTTTGGCTTTGCCTCTATTGTTTTGAATATTGATCCGAGGATCTCCTTTCCAGGGTGTTTTGTAAACGTGATGGCTTCCGTTTTTTTGCCTTGCTTGACCAAAATAATAAAGGCAAACCTCACTCAAATCAGAAAAGCGAACATCAGCAGGATTGTTTTTCATCTGAACAAGAATATTTTCGATGTTAGCCATGGCCTATATAGTATCACTATTGATATTTATGTCAAGATTGATTTCATTTAGTTTCCATCCGGAAACTCCGGATGGAAACCATTTAGGGAAGCTCTCTTACAGGTCTTTCCTTTTGGCTTTCCTATGCTCCCCCGGTTTTATCTTGTTGCTCCTTAGCCTTAGCCGCCTTCCCGATGATATCCCCAGCCGAGGCAGAGTGACCGTCCGCACTATGAGTCGCGCGGCCGGGAAGATTTATCAGCCCCTTCTTCTTCAGCGGCGATCAGCGAGTCAATGATCTTGCGCTTGGCGGTCTCCGGCCCGAACAACTCCCGCAGGGCCTGATAGGCCTCGCTGCGTTTTCTGGATACCGGATCAAGTCCGGCATGACGATATTATTGTGAGACCATTAATGCATTAAAAAAACTTGACTAAACTAATCCACTGGATTAGCTTGCTTATGTGATAACGAGTGCGGAAACATCTGAATTTGCCAGGCGTGCCAGGAAACTCTTATCGGAGGATGAGAGGAACGAATTGATTATATGAGCGAGATCTTTGAAAGCGTAAAAGGAGGTATGTATGGGGCGATCGCCCATCAGGAAGGCAAAAAAACCGGCATCAAGGTTTACAAGCCCGACGCGGTCGATGTGAAGAAAGTACGGGAGAAGACAGAGCTTACACAGGAGCAATTCGCTGCGACCTTCGGCATCAGTCTGGGCACGTTGCGCCACTGGGAGCGTGGCGACCGGGCGCCGCAGGGACCGGCACTGGTGCTGCTCAATGCGATTGAAAGGGATCCCGCCACTGTGCTGAGGATCTTGGGAAGTGGGCGTTCCGCATAATATCTTTATGGGATCATTGTCAACCATCATCAAAAGGGGGGAATACACAATGAATACATATAGACAATTTAAGGCAGCTTTTATTCTCGTAATAATAGTGGGTTTATTCATTAGCACTTCTTTTTCAACAGTTCATGCTGCTTCTTCAACTTTAATTGAGGGGGCCAAAAAAGAAGGAAAAGTGATCTGGTATACCACCATGCCTGTGCAGGATGTCGACCGGTTATTGAAGGGGTTTGCGGCTCAATATCCCTATATTAAAATAGAAATATTACGGCTGTCGGCAGTCAGTTTAAGGAATAAAGTGCTGGCAGAAGCACGAATGAAAAAACATTCCTTCGATGTGGTATCGATTGGAATTGATGCGTTTTATCATTTATTAAAGCAGGGGTTGATTGCTAAATATAATTCACCGGAAAGAAAATCTTATCATGACGATCTTAAAGATCGGGAAGGGTATTGGACCGGTTTTTATCAAAATACCCATGTCATTGCTTACAATACCAAATTGGTTTCACCGTCTGATGTCCCCCATAGCTATGAGGATTTACTAAGTCCGAAATGGAAAAACAAGAAACTGGCCCTCGATAACAAAGACTGGAATTGGTTTGCCGCGCAGCTGGAAATCATGGGAAGGGAGAAAGGTCTTGAGTTTGGTCGCCGTCTGGCTAACCAGAATCTTTATCTTCGTCCTGGAAAAAGTTTGCTGGTAGAACTTTTAATTGCTCAAGAATTTCAAGTTGCTGTCAATGTCTATGGGTCTGTAGTTGAGGTGCAAAAGAAAAAGGGGGCACCGGTAGAATGGGTGCCTGTTGAGCCAGTTGTTCGTCACGTTATTGGAATGATGCTTGCGAGCCATGCCAAGAACCCAAATTCTGCTAAATTATTTATTGATTATGCCCTTTCCCGAGAAGCTCAAATCCTTACTGCTATGAGTGGCAGGCTCCCCTGCCGCTCTGATGTGCCGCCCGATCCCCCCCGTCTAACGGAAGGGTTAAAATTTCACATGGTGCCGGAAAAGCATATTTCAGAAAACAATACTCAGGTTGCTGAAGATTTTGTAAATATTTTTAGAAAATAATGCCTGCATCTTTTGCATTTGAATAGACCAGTGGGAAGCAAAAAAAGGGGGGGAAACAATTGGCAACAAAAGGGGAAACACTCGATGCAGTGGACGAGGTGATTGCACACTGGGAAAGAATGCGGGAATATGCCGGGAAACAGGAACGGACGGCCATAGTGAACATGGACGAGATGGCTTGTGATATAGGTGAAGACTGGCTGGGAGATTCATGTTCGCTTTGCGAGCTTTTCGTGACCGAAGACGCCTTTTGCGTTGGCTGCCCGCTAGACCAGATAGGCGAAAACTGCAACGAAAGTCACAGCATATGGGGTTATGTAAACGATGCCGCCACCTGGGGAGAGTGGCTGGCACGGTCCGAAGCAATGACGGACTCCCTGCAAGAGGCTAGGCGGCGAGTTGCAGATGGCGTCAACATGAAGGGAGTGTGGATTGGCGCTCACAGCAGCCTGAATTAGATCGTGAACGGTGGGAGATTGTCACTGGGCATTGAAAATTGACCCGCTATCGCCATCTAATTTTGACCCACCCCAGAGGTTCGCATCCTATTTCTGCAGGAAAGTAGTTTTAGCTTCCATGCTCACTAATGGGACCGTGCGTTTATTTTCTGCTGGGGTGAAGCCCGCCAAGATATTAAAGGACAATTTTGTGACCGGTAAGGCTTGGCTATTTGATGGCTGCCCCCTGCGACAAGTCGCTCCGGTGTTAAGAGCACTCCTTGCCGGTATCAATCGGGAATAGAGTGTCTTCAACCTATCCAAGCTATAAGTTAGATATTTTCGATTCATGGTTCCTCCCGGTATTGAAACGACCTGCCATTTTCAGCGGAGACAATTTCCACATCTTTCCTCCAAATCCTGTTGGAGACTTTTAAGCTCAAATGCTACATTTGTGCCAGCAATGGTAACCAATGTAAGCTATCGATAGATAAAAGTATATTAACTTTTAGAGGAGAATTCTGATAAAGTTTCTGTATGGATGTTACTCTCAAGGGATATTTAAGGAGCCTTTATAACACAGCATATGTATTGGAAGTATTGATGTATTATGAGATGAAGGGTTTATCATTCATCTGATGTATGGTTTTTTCGGGTCATAGAGTTACTTTTTATCCCAGGCTTGTTCAAATATGGGGTATTTAGTCCCCACTTTTCGTATGGCAAATTGCTGTCGCCAGCCCTATTGTTAAGAATTAATCCGTAATTCTGCGACTATTGCCTATTCCGATGATTCCGCCAGTCGATTCCGAAGGAAGTCGCCACCCTGTTCCGATGCAAAGCGCCAGGGTGTTCCGATTGATTCCGCCACCCCTGGTCGGAGCGTAGCGACGCTGGTTTTTTAGCTCTTTCTCATAG
>ORJL010189249.1_pt1 | contig 70774 bp, 68 predicted proteins | sample 1779941 | NCBI WGS metagenome assembly ORJL01 (sample SAMEA104232317, study PRJEB22302) | groundwater metagenome | biome: forest; feature: aquifer; material: groundwater | place: USA | collected 2011-08-07 | depth 5.8 m | reverse complement strand
ATGCTGGAAACCTGGAAGAAATGCATTGGCAAATAGGGTACTTCCATCACTGAATTCAGCAAAATATTATTTGCGGAAAACATTTGACAACACTAAAGCTATGCCCAATATGTTCCATTATTTAAGAGATTAGCTATTACACCTTCTGTATACTGGCCTGTTCTTTCTATTTGCTCTATTTTGATGTCTATAATGTCTCCGTTATCTTTGATTTGCTTATGAAAAAATATTTCCTTTAGCACTTTGGGTTTACTTGCCATTAGCAAACCCCCATCTTATATAGGGTATGTCATACCCCATATATAAATCTTTTGTATTTAACATTTAAGTCACCAAACTGTTGATAAGAAACAATAAAAATCTAGAACCGGCTTCTTCCAATCCTTTTTCTTTTATCTTTCTCTGGCTCTTTGAGATAATTATCCCTGCTTGAAACTTTCTGCCCGCTCTTTCTTTCAAGCTCTTTTCTTGCAATGCCGGCAACTGAGCCCCCTTCTTGGGCAGCCAATTTATTCTGAACAAAACCCTTTGCCTCCTTGTTTTGGGCAATTCTTGTTGTTGATGCTTCTCCAAGCATTGTAAATATCAGTTCAAGGTCATTCATATGGTCCCTTAAGTTCTCTGTCCCTAATCCTTTAATTTTTTTGTATTTCTTCGGCGTAATCCCAAAAGTAGCTTTTGAAATTTCAGAAGTAAGTATCGCAAATTCTTTTCCTTCGTTCACGCCTCTGTTTTTCCATTCCTTTGTCAGCTCATCCCTTACCACAATGCCCCTCATCCTTTTTTCAATCCAGCCATCTGAATATCCCTTTGCCTTGTAGATTTCCCTCATCCTTTTCTGCGCTATTTCCGGATTTTCTATCTCCTTAACCCGTTCGTAGCCTACTTGCGCCAGCCATTGCTTGAAAGGCTCTGCTTTCGGGGAAGGAATTGATTGAATTATCCTAAACATTGATTGTGTACTGGCGCAATCTGTATCGTAATACTTCTCGTCTGGCGCCTGTAATTTGAGCTGTACCCAAATTGGGGACAACTGGAGAGCTGCAAATTCCCTGTCTTTCACTTTACCCCAATATTGTCTTGGAGTGGGGCTATCTGTCAAAGCGGCAACTATATCTACAACAGAAAAGTGCCATTCATTATTGTGCCAAATTCTTCTTATTTTCTTGTCCTGGAAAACTACCAGTGCGTTTTCTTCATTCATTTCAGAAAGTAATGTGTTATCCCTTTAAATATTTTGGGCAGCCGTGTCCATTGCTGCTTGAAAAGATAGAAAACAGCGATTATAAAATTTCTAATCGGCTCCCTGCATCCTCTTAATCTCTTCTTCAGGATTAGGCTTTGTGTCAACTGCCTGCGCAATAAACTCCAGCCTGTTGAACATTGAATTATTATTAGCCCTCCCATATAATTTAACAACAGTTCCAAGCAGATTGTTCTTTACAGCCTCAAATTCAGCAGGCTCGCTTTTGAACTTAAGCAGCTGTTCAGGAGTTAAGCCAAGCAGTTTCTCCAATTGGTTTCTGAAAAACACGCACCTAATTGTTTCTGTCCCATCATCCAACACAGTATTCAGAACATAGGAGTACGCAGGAATCACATTGCCATGCTCGGTGCATACATGAAAATCAGCTTCCTGCTTGACTCTCTTGCTGCATCTTGGGCAAACTTCATAAAATCTTAAATCAAAAATCTGCACTACTGTTCCCAGAAGCTCTACATCATTATCATTTTCAGTCAATGCCTTTATCTCTTTTCTTTTTCCTGTTCTTGTCTCCAAAACTTCTTTTACGGTCTCTCCTTTTGGATTGATTTGAAGCTGGCTTCTGTCATTAAGATGAATCTCTTTCCTTCCGTTATTTTCCCGAACATAACCACCTAAAACCTTGACAACCACATCGGGCCCAAGATTTGCAGCATTGTCGGCCTGCGAACCCCACATGACAACCCTTATTGTTCCTGTTTCATCTCCAATAAGAACTGAAGCAACCTTGCTGACTGCATCTCCTTTCATGAATTCCCTGACATCAGAAACCTGCAGGACTTTTCCAACTGTCTCAACGTCCCTCATTCCATTCAAAATATTCTTTATCTGCAGCTTGCCGCTCAAAGGCTCGAAAATCTTCACTCCAAGCTCATTTGCAACAATATGCGCAGCGCCTTCCTTGCTGATGAGACCTGAAAGCTGCTTCAGCTTCTTGTCCACTCTTTCCTCAATCTCAGAAGTAGTCATCTGTGTCTTTTCATTTATCTTGAGGACAATCTCCTCGTAAGGAATTTTTATCATAAGAAAAGGTTAGCGGAAATGATTTATAATGGTTTTGGTTTTATGCTTTCTGGATCAAGAATGTGCCAAAGAACAGGACAATTTTCATAAAAAGAACAAGTACCCCCATTGCCGTGGAATTTTTTCGGACTGCCCTGAAGCAATAAACCCTGATATTACTGCTGATATTTGCAAGATCTGCCCGATTTACAAGGTAAATTAATCATTATTTGTAAATTATAAAATCGTAGGGCGAATACCCACAGATTTATCTGTGGGATGAAGCCCGTCGTCTCTTTCTATTGTTTGTGCAAGAGAAAGGTTAAATCTTCTTTGGTTTGTGTTGGTTAGCTCAATCATCCAATGGACTTTTAATGTTGCTCTTATTTCACCATCAAAAGCTTTAAATAGAAAGGATATGAAAAGATAGTTAATGGCTTTTATAGCAAAAAGAGGTGCAATTGGCAATATTTTTAAATGTTCTTATAAACCTAGTATGTGGTGTTGGATATGATACTATCTAAAGATGAAGCTATATGCTTGATATTGGGAATGTCAAAGAATAGGGAAGTTTCATCTCCAACAAAATTAAATAAATTATTAGCAAGACTAAACTTATATTTTATTCCGATTGACATCAGTTTCTCATTAAATAAATTTGGCTCGTTTAGCGCTGATTTATCAAGTTTACAAGCAAATGATTATTATGGTGTATTACCTTATAGCTATATGGGTAGAAGTGTTAATAAATTTGTATTGAAACCAAAAGGGCAGGAACTTTTTACAGAAACAATTAAACTTAAAATTAATAAGATTCTGACAGATGAAGAGTTTAACTCATTGAAAGAAACCATCCAATATCTTAGCTCTTTAAGTGTAACTGAAATTTCTGATAACGAACATAAAAAACTATTAGTGGATATTGATGACAGATTTAAGCTAAAACAAAAAATTAACGAGAATTTTGTAGAACTATCTGACCTTTATCAACAAATAAGAAAGTTACCAGAAAACAAAATTACAGAAATAAGATTAAAGGCTTTGGTAGAATACTGCTATCACCTTATTAAATATTTAAAGGAAAAAAGGTTCAAACATTTGTCAGAAGAGGAATATGATTTTGATGCCCATATGTTTGATTATTATTTTTTATATAACATATCCCAGATAATTCCTTTTTTAAATAAACAGATTTCTGAAAAAGAAAAGGATTCCATTTCAATAAATAAGTTCTATCAGTATTTTGTAAATTCAGTCAAAGAAGAATACCCATTTTCAATTGATAATAAGAATCTAAAAGAATTAATTGTTTAGTGGTTATGGTAATATTCAAAAATACCTACGCATTTGATGACTCTTCAATTTTGAAATTGTGTACAATCAGTATCCGAGCTGCATATCAGATATTTTTTCCGAAAAGTATATTGACTGCAAAAAACTATCCCAAATTGAAATTACTCATAGATAAATTGGCAAAGTATGATCACCCAAAGTTTAGATTCGTTCCTGCTGAAAATATTGAAGATAATATAATGAAAGTAGCAAATCAAATTCTGGAAGGTTACAATATTCAAATGCTTGGAACTGTATTCAAAGTTGAAGTTATAGACCAATTAACAGAATTTAATGACCAAATAAAAAAATAATTTTTGGAAATTGTTAAAGATGAAGATATTGATGGAATTAAACAAACTTTTGAAAGTAATTTAATGAAACTGAGTAAGAAGGACAATATGCCACAAGATGATGACCTAAAAATAATTGCAGGTTATTATAAATATGAATGTGATGGAAATAAATACCTGATTACTGAAGATGAACACTTCTGGGGATATAGTGATTTAATCCTCAAAAACTTTAATATTTATGTTGTTAAAGAATGGGAATGCCATACTCTAAATATTTAAGAATCTATAAATAAAACGGAACTCCACCTAACGACTAAAACGAAATGTCCCCTTAATGTATGTTCCTGATTGCTCACTTTGTTCGCCTGATTGAACACGAGCCACTAAAAATTACTCTGCGGATGCAGTTTTCCCACACTTCGTATGGAAAAAGATTTTAACTTATAGGGTTAAAATCAATTATTACTCGTGGCACACGAACGATTAACGACGGAAGGGGCACACTCAACCTAAAGCATGAGGTATTAAACCTTGAATTTCCAATAAAAAGAATCATCCCCTGTTGGAAAGGTGCTTTATAAGAATCTTCGTCTCTTTGTTGTCAAGGACATTGTATGAAAGGATAATTCCCATTGCCTTTTCCAAATCAAGCCTGTCAGTAATCAAATCGGCTGTGCATGTGATTGTCCTCTTGCCGCTCACGAGCTTGACTGTCCCAACCGAGCCTCCTTCAAGTCCGCCGCAGTTAAGGTTTGATATTATCGGGTCGCCTGCAATCTCTGTTATCTCCACGCCCACATTGTTTTCAATTTCCCTTCTTGTCCTTGCGTCTCTCGGGCATGCAACGTCAAATCCGGAAGCTGGCGTTCTCTTGTCCTTGCTCCAGAAAATGTCCGCATTTCCACTCAGGATTATATCAAAACTGAAAGATATTTTGTCTCTTCCAATAACAGTCTGCCTGAAATTGGCAACCTGCACAGGCCCTGAGGAGCTGTAAATTACTCTTCCCGTCGTACCGGTTCCGCTTGGCCTGCAGATGCTGTCGTCTCTTATGTTAATCATGTCTTTCAGTATGCAGAGCTTTGTATTGGCTTCTGTCTGGTAGTTATAGCATGTGTCCGCCCTGAAAGTGAATTCTGTATTGCCGCTGAATGTTTTAGGAATAAAAGAGTCCCCTCCCTTAGGAAAATTAACGAATGTTGTTGTTCCGTCGACAATGTTTCCTTCGGCATCCCTTGTTCTCGGCAATAAGTCATCCTGCGGCATCGCGTCCCTTAAGTCCTCAAAGCTTCTTCCGAAATCAGCCGGGTCAAATCCGACAAGATTAACTCGTACATTGTTCCTGTCAATCTTAAACTCGCCGTCATTCTTGAGCCTGACTATTGCGTTGAAAGAAAATGATTCGTCATCTGTAACCTCGGGAGGCGGAGAGTCTTTTTCAAAATTTATTGTCATTCCCGCTGTTCCGCCTATGAATGGCGTTCTTGGAGCAGAGCCTGTTGAAGATCCTGAACCCTTGCAGCCTGAAACAATAAGGATTAGAAGTACGAGCAATGCGATTGAATAATGCCTCTTGTTCATTTTCAGCCTCTTTATTGAATTATTTTATTTTGACTTTGGTATATAAAGTTTTCTGTTTTGGGCCTAAACCGTAACCGGGTTGGGTGTTCCGCTCGGCATTTCCCTCTTAATCATCACTTTCCTCTCTGTTGTTGTCCTGTAGCCGTATTTGAGCTTTACAACTAAAGGAGTCGTGTAAGCGGAATTTGTTTTTGCATAGCTGCCTGAAGGCAGTTCGCATATTATGAACCCTTCGCCGTTAAGCAGCCTCATCAATCCGCCTTCTGTCCTCTTGACTGCGCCATTATTGTCTATGTAAGGGCCGCAGTTAAGCGGCGTTTCGGACACTTTCACAGACTCAACCGAAACTTTGTCTAAATCTTCTCTTTGAATTTTTACTGAGCCGCTGCTGTCCATGCTGACTCTGGTTGTGTAAGGGTCGCATTTGTTAATCGATTCAGCCATTAATACCTCTCCGCTGCCGACATTCTTTACAGTTATCTTGAATGTTGTCTTTGCTGCAAATGCCTCTTCAGCGATTTTCACGACTGCTATTGGCGCGCCCTGGCTCGTTAACGCAGCATCGCTTGCCTGGCAGACTTTTTTCTGCTTTACAACTGAATATGGGTCAGGGTCAATGCATACCTGGGCGCCTGCAGTAGTTTCATAATGATAGCATGCAGTGGCAAGAAGAACCGGCTCATATTTTTCAACGAGAAGCTTTTTATAATCAATTATTTTGCCCTGGAATGTGATTATGTCCTGGCCTCCGGCAGGGTTAATTGTGCTTTTCCCGTCCAGTGCAAGCCTGCTTAAGTCAATTCCGTTTCCAGAAACACCTTTATTGTCTTTTGGCTTGATGTCTATTATATTGTTGTCATATCCGCTCAGGTAAACATTTCCGGCCGGGCCTCCGATTCCGCTGATTTCTTCCGGCTGAGGATAGGCGCCATTATTTCTAATATCCATGATTACATCAAAAGCGTTATCTCCATTTTCTTCTGCATGAACTGTATCAGGGGGATTATTCGCCAAAAAACTAACTGACAATCCTTCTGTGCCGACTCTTATGTTCTCAGCAGAGCTGCTTGTTCCGCTGCCTCCGCTGCATCCTGCGATTGAAATTAAGGATATCAATAGAAACGTGAATGAAAGTTTTCCTAAAAAAATATTGTTTGCCATATTAATTCAAAATTGAACTTTTTCTATTTAAAGTTATTCTATTTATTTAGCTCACCGGCTTCTGAATGGCATAATTTGCAGCAATTGACTGCGTGTATCCATATTTCAAAACAACTTTGAGCGGAGACAAATATGAATCTGTGTTCTTGCTTATGCCCCTTGATTCTTTTTTCATATTGCACCTTATGATGTCTTTCTTGTCTTTGAGCTTTATATGGCCAGGAAGCTCCGGCTTGTTTTTATCCGCTATCAGCTGGCAATCCAGTTCATCATTTGACAGAGATACAGTTACGTAGACCACATTATAATCCCCGTATGAAGCTGAGCTTTTTGTGCAAAAAACGTTTTCACTTCCCTGCTTTATGACAAGCCCGTTTCCTATGTTTTCAACATAAATTAAAAATTGCGGGTTTATTCTGTCAGAAACTCCGTCATCTTTTGTAATTTCATTTGGAAGCATTCTTGCCTCTATTCTTGTGACTGCAACAGGGGCGCCCTGGCCGCTGCCGAAAGACAAGTCGTGCTGGCTGCAGACTTTCTTGCCCGGCCTTAAATTATTGACGTCAGTGTCTACGCAGACATCGCTTTCCAAAGTCGTTTCGTAAGGATAGCATAATGTTGCAATCAGCGCAGAAGTGTGAGTTTCGCTTTGCGGATCAATCTTGCCTGCCTGCAGGGTGTAGCTTATGACTTCTTCATCGCCGTTGGGATTTATTTCGCTTCTTCCGTCGAGATTAAACACTGCGCTTGAGCCAACTCCTTTTGAAACCCTTCCCCCTGCCAATAGCTGCACCTCCCTTGTGTAATCTTTCTCAACTCCAAGAGAGAGGTATGCGCTCTCTTTAATGCTGTAAGCTCCGCTGTTTTTTAGGATTATCATGGCCGGGAAACTATCCCCTTCAAAGACCTTTTGCGGCGGCGTATTCTTGAGAAACTGCATTGATAGTCCTGAAGTACCAATCCTGTAGTTTACTTCAGATGCTTTTGATGAAGTGCCTCCGGAGGTGCAGCTTGCCAACATGAAGATTGATAGTACGATGAATATATTTAATTTAATTTTTGGGTTCATTTTTAATATTTGAATTCCGGATACACTAAAACTACGGCTTTCATTTTTTGGATAACTGTGTCAGCCGATCCACCATATTGATGTGCAATCTGCTGGGCCATTGTTTCAGGATTGTTCGTGTTTTGCATAGCCGCCGGATATCTGGATTTGATTACATTTGCAAAATCATTTACAGAATCGCATGGTGTGTTATAATCTCTCCATTCGCCAGTACATGTCGGATAGCCGCTGCACTTGATACCAAAAATATTATTCTTGCCTGCCTGTACATTAGTTCCGTATGTTGTTTCCTGCCCGGCAAATCCGAATATAACTATTTGAGGAACTCCGGAGCTTTGTGATGCGTCTTTTACACATTGCCCTAATGTCGTTACCATAGAAGTAATTTGGGAGGATTCTGTTGGCTTAGAGCTAGATGAGGTTGTTGTTTGCCGAAACGCCGTAACCTTAGCATTAAAATCCCTTACAATGCTTGTAACTGATTTAATCCATTGCGCGCGTTGGTCCAGCTGGACATATCCGGCGTTTCCAATTTCGGTTACCATTATTACATGATCATTGGTGTAAGTCAATGCACGGTTGTATCTTGATTGTCTTGGTAAGAAATCCACAAAATCATTTACAGAGTCGCAGAAATCAACATATTTTCTAAAACTATAAGTAAATGTTTTTTTATTTCCATTATCATCTGTGTATGTTCCTTTGTATTCTCCGCAGCAATCACTCTTGTCCTGGAATGGGCATCTAGAACTGGATCGGTCATAAGTATTATGGCACTGTATGTTAAACAGGCTGTTGCTTCCTCTCAGTACAGCACGTCCATAACTGCTTTCAATTCCGGCAATCGCAATTATAACTGGGGGAGGTATTCCGCTTGCCCTTGATGCACCATTTATGCATTGGCCTAAACCAACCATAGGAGAAGGCTTTCCTCCAATGCCTTTGAGGTAAAAGTCTATGTCGATGTTTGAAGGAGTATATGTTGTAGTTTTGATTACTGTTGGAAATTCTTTTTCTGCCTCAACTGATGGTGTTGGAGATTCCTGCACAGCCACATTCACAGAATTCTCAGTTGTATAGTTGTACCTTGCCCTTGCTCTGAAATATCTCGTGGTTATAGGTGTTGAATCAAACAACAGCTGCGTGTCAATGTCATATCTGCATTTGAAGCTCAAATATTTGCCTTGGTCATTTTCAGAATTTCTTATTTTCACATTTTCCAAATCCAGCTGGTATCCGTTGTAGCTTCCCTGAATATTTTTATTTGTTGAATCTGTGTCGGCCTGCTCGACATTGAAAAGCAAACCGCATTCAGTATTGCATTTAGTTTGGGAAGTTCCGCAGTCGGTTTTGCAGTTGTTTCTTGCAGTGTTTACATCATCCGTTGTTCCTTTGTAAGTTTCATCGCAAGTGCTTTCACATAATGTAGACAGGCTTTTGCACGTGTTTAGGCAATCCTGAGTAGTATAAATCTTGAAAGGAGCATTGCAGGGGCAGTATTTTTTGTCTTTGTCATCGTCAGGGAGCTTGCATGCATCAAGAGGATTAATATCATTGATTTTTTGGCTGCCGATGGTAATTCCCGGCGGAGTTAGTATCACAAGCTCATTCAGTGCTTTGATTTTCCCTTCCCATTTGGAAATTATTTTCTTGTCTTTGTCAGAAATTTCGCTTCTGCTCCTCAGGCTGATTCCGATTGACGGCTTGACGCTGAATCCCGGGCTTACTTTTACCAAAGAATCAGAAGATTCCATCCCTATTTCAACAGGGCCGTTGGTATAAACAGTAATTGGATTTTTGTCAGTTATCCCGAACTGGTCCAAAGGATTAACATCTTCCCTTAAATTTGCCTTGAATCTGTCCCTGTCAATAAAATAATTTTTCAGGTAAGCATCGGTATTGAAATTGTATTCTGCTGAAAATGTAACAACATTTGTTCCTGGCTTGATTTCAATTTCTTCCCCTTGATGAGGCAGAAATGTGCATTCTGTGTCTATGTTATCGAGTGAAAACACCGGGAATCTTGTTTCAGGAATTATCCTATCAGCATAGATTTTGAGCTTGTCTTTGTCAATTCTGTAGCATGAGAAATTCACAATAACTGCATCATGATATGACTTTGCCCTCAGAGTTCCCCAGATAGTTATCGGCTCGTCATTGAAGAACTTCGGATCAGCGCCCCGTATATTTGCAAAATATACCCCTAAACTTTCGTATTTATTCTGCTCGACTGCGCCGTAATATCCTCCCGATGCATAGGTGAGCTGGGTTTCTATCAGTTTCTGTGTTTTTCCGAAAAACTCCTTAAGGAAGTTGGTATATGGGGTTCCTGATACTGGGTTGAATTGAACATTTCCTGAAGGATAGGCATTTGAAGTGTCTATGGCCATTATAAGTATTAGCGTGACCAAAAGCACAAAGGCGCCTATTGCGTAGTTGTCTTTTGTTCTTGCATAACAATAAAATATAACAAACACCACCAAAGGAGGGATGAATATAAGCCAAAGGGCGTTATGAAAAAGAATCCCCGATTCTTTCAAAAATGCGGTTCCAAAGAAATCTATCAGCAAAATTGCTACTATTATTAAATGTGTCAGGGGGTTATTTGATTCCTTCTTCTTAACATATCCATATCCAAAAAATATTATGAAGAAAAAATGGATTACTGCAATCAGGTCATATGTCCAGCCAGTATTAATAAAAAAGAATGCACCGACAAAGTACAGCAGAAGGGAAGTGAAGAAATCCATAGCCTGGTCCGAGAATGTTTTTTTTGACTTTAGATAACGGACTGCATAAAAAAGACCAACTACTGCTGCTATGGTCAAGATCCAAGCAATAAACCATACCCAGCTTAAAGTTGGATAGTAGAGGCTAAGATTAATATTAAAAAACCCTATGCCTGATAAGAATCTGTTGGTCGCTACTATAAATATAAAACATAAAATCCAGAACCACCAATCCCGTTTAATTATTCTATAAACCATTTGAAGGTACATTATTCCCAAAAGCAATCCGGAAGCAAGAATAGACGGAATGCTAAAATCCCTTATAATAGTCCAAGGAATCAGTTCAAATCCTTCAAAAGGGGAATGTATTCTGAAATTAGTTCCGGGAATTTGAAAGTTCCAATTCATGAAATCCATTAGCCAAATAATAAAAGTTATTGCAATGAAAATTCTTGTAGTTTTATCACCATCACCTGGCTGCGGCTTGCTTAAAAATCCATAACCAACAAATAAGATAAACCCAGCGCCTGCTGTAAATTTCAAAATAATTTCGAGTGTCAGGGTTTGCTGAACATAGCGGTAAATCAGATATGCGCAGAGAAGTATAAAAGCCAAAATAAGCCAGAATTTCGATTTTGATTGCTTTGTGAAAATGTTGATATTTTCTGGGCTTATCGGGCTTTTGCCCTTTCCTGTCGCTTCTTCGCTCCCCCCACCGCCATCTCCAGAATCATCTCCCGCCTGTTCTGGTTTTTTCTTTTTAAATATGGAAGCAGCCTTGGAAGCAGTATTCCTTGCTTTCCCTCTCAATGATTTATTATAATTTTTTTGTTGTTCTAATCTATCCATTTCAGCATTTTCTCTCAAACCTTCTTCCTGATCCCGTTCCATTTGAAGCTGCCCCTCCCTATCTCTTTGCACTTTTCTTTCTCTAAGTTCTTCTAGTTCTAGCGCTTTGCGTTCCTCATCTAAGTTTTTCTCTTCTTCAGGCATTTTGAGTTCTTCTCTTTTTTTCTCGGAATTTATTTCTTTGCTTTTTAATTGATCAGTTTCTTTTTCTTCGCTAATCTCTTTGGCGGCTTGTGATCTGCCTCTATCTGTTTTCCTTTTCTTACCTGTTCTCTCCACTCTTGTAACTCTTTTTCTTCTTCGGCGGCTTTCAAAGCGGCCTCTTTTTGTTTTGCTAAGGCTAATCCCCCCTCATACCAACCAGATGGTTGCTTCTCAGGTTCAGAATACTTCTTACCTGCCATTTTTTAACCAATTAATCATTGCCTGATTTTATATTACCATTTTTTAGTTTATTTGATTTTATTTTCGTAAATTTCAATATCTAAAAAGAATTCTTCCCATCCACCTCTTGTTTTTGTAATGAAAAAAATGATTATGCCAGCTCAACTTTAATCTCAACGACTTCCAAATCATTTAATGGCTCTAGCCGGATATAATTATTGCCCTGGGCTATCTTGCCGGTTATGTCCTTTGTGAATATTGCCTTGTTTGTTTCAACTGTTTCAGCTTTTCCGTTTACATCCAGTTTTGCGCTCTTTTGCTTGCCGTCATCAACAAATTTTATCGTTAAGGTTATCTTATTTGAATTTGCCCTTATGCTGCTGAAAGTATTGGCATCAGCCTGGAAGTAATATGTCTTTACGACAGGCTCCTTGAAATCAAGGGCTATTTTTATCTGCTCAACGCTGTAGCTTCCCTTGCCGGTCTTGAAGACAATATTGTTTTCACCTGAATTAAGCATTCCTTTAGGAATTGGCTGGTTGTACTGGTCATCGCACTTCGGAACAGACGAGACCAATTTCCTGTTGTTGATGAAGATATTCAAAGTTCCAAGGTCATTTACATTTCCGCAGTAAGGTATGAACCTTAGTGTTGCTTTGCTCATGCTTGCATATTCTGAATCAGTTATGGAAAAGACGTTTGTGCTTTCCTGCCTGCTTGTGTCTGTTATGTCTCCGATGATTTTCACATTCTCAAGGTTATATTCGTTTTTTGACCAGAATTTTCCCCCTACTGATGAAACGCTGAACTCAAGCGTGTTGGACTTTCCAAGCAGCCTCTTGCTTAATTTGATTGGCTCTGTATTTTCGCTTGCCAGCTCGTTTTCAAACACCGCTTCATTGTTAAGCTTTATGGTTAGCATCCCCTGCCTTTTCTTTGCAGTAAAAGAAAGCACTGCATTTTCTGTGTTCGCCGGGTCATCAAGGGCAAAGTCAACGGTTTTCGTTTTCTTGTCAAACCAGCCGTTAGCTACGATAAAAGGGTTGATGCTCTCAAGCTCTTTTGCATTTGTAGTTTCTACAAGAAATATATTCGGAATCGGCTTTTCATCCTCGAGCCCTTTTGAAGTGCTCAAAGTGCCCGGATTCACCAAAAGAAGAGTATTTGACGGAAGATCTGCGCCCCCATTGGTAGTTGTTGTGGGTTTTTTGCCTATAAGGCTGTTTCTTTCTGAGTTTGGCAGGAAGATAATATAAAGAATAATCATCCCTGCTATGATTGCAACCAGCACCGCAGCATTTATGCCGCTTTGGGATTTTTTTTGCTTCATCTTAGTGGATATGGGATTAACTATATTAATGTAAAGAAATTAACATAAACATATTTAAATGTTTTGAATTATATAACAAAAATGAAACTGCTGCATTCCAACCTGAAAAAAGGCGAAGTTAAGGTTCTTACCCAAAACCTTGATGATTTGTGGTATCTAAGCACTATAGTTGAGCCTGATGACTTGATTTCCGGCAAAACTTTCAGAAAAATAAAATCCCAGTCAAACGAGGAAAAATCAAAGGACGCAATCAAAAAATCAGTTTTTCTAGAAATTAAAGCAGAAAAGATTGAATTCAGCAAAACCACCAATGTATTAAGAATATCGGGAATCATAAAACAGGCGCCTGAAGATATCCCATTAGGAGAGCACCACACTTTCAACATTGATGAAAATACTTCGATAACAATCATAAAGGAAACATGGCTAAAATATCAGCTTGACAAGCTTAAAGAGGCATGCTCTGAGAAAAAATCTTCATTGCTAATCTGCGTTCATGACAGGGAAGAGGCTTATTTTGCATTGTTCAAGAAATACGGCTATGAAGTCCTGACACATATTCAGGGAGAAGTGCAGAAGAAAAGGGAAGAGAACACAAAAAAAGAAAACTTCTATTCAGCAATGATAGCCAAGATGCAGGAGTATGTTGAAAGGTACAAAATAAAGCAGGTAATAATTGCCTCTCCTGCTTTTTGGAAAGAAGACTTGATGAAAGAGATTAAAGACAAGGAACTAAAGCAGATGGTTATTCTTGCAACTTGCTCATCTGCCACCAAGAACGGCATTGACGAAGTCATCAAAAGGCCTGAAGTAAGGGAAGCGCTGAAGCAGGAAAGAACAGCAAAGGAAATGAATAAAGTTGAGGAATTGTTTACTGAGATTGCAAAAAATAACCTTGCAGCTTATGGCATGAAAGAAACAATAAAAGCTTCTTCAATGGGCGCGGTAAAAGATTTAGTCATTACCGATTCCCTAATCCAAAAATCCAGAAATGAAAATTTTTACAGGGAAATTGAAAACATCATGAAAATAGTTGACCAAACAAAAGGAGAAGTTAATATAATAAGCTCAGAGCATGAAGGCGGAAAGAAGCTGGACGGATTGGGCGGAATCGGAGCGATACTAAGGTTTAAGATGAATTATTAAAAGTCATTAAGAAAATATGGATGAAAAAAAAATATTAAAGATTAATTGGGATATTGTTATGCAAAAATATCCTTGGCTTAAAGACTACAAAAATCCGGGCCTCCATTCTGAATTATTCAGGAATATGCTGCTTTTTTCAAGGCAAAAAGAATTCTTGAATGTACTCAGAATCAAAAATTTGTCAGAAAAGGATGCAAAAAGAATTATTATTTTTTTGTAGGAACGGGATAAGATTAAAAGCAAAAGAACTTTCTTAAGGCGTTTTGGAAAAATCCTTGGATTTGGCAGCGCTGCGGCAGCAACAGGCTATGGAACTTATCATCTTTATCAAAATTTAACCAAAACCAATGCCCAGCTGATTTTTAACAAATTGAAATCTATAAATGGGCTAAGTCCGAAAGCAGAGCCGGTTTTTTCAAAAAACCCTGATGCGCTGATTTTCATATTAATAGGCGACAAGCACGGCAGCCCTGAGATCGAATATGGGAAGTTAGAGTTGATAAGGGAGAATTTGAACCTGAATTTTATAGGTGTTGAAGGCTGGGCGGGCAGAGAAGCAGATAGAATGAGAGGCAGGCAAATATTAAATGGCGAGATAGAGCTTATTACAAGTTTATTATCAAACAAAAATTATGTTATAACCGGCTTGGAAAATCCTAACCTGCAAATCCAGGTTTTTGAAGTTGGAGTAATACGCACATACAAGGTTTTCCTATTTTTCGAGCTGGTTTTACTGAAAAACCTGCCGTCTGTGGGTGTTCCGCCCAGTGAAATAAAGCAGATTATGGATTTTATCATTGATAGTGTATGCGCAGGTATGAATGGCACCGGAGATGAAAAAATAAAGATGAGTGGGGTATATGATGAAATCGTGCCGCAAATCAGGAATTTTATTTCAAGGTTTCCTGGGCTTAAATCAAGAGATAAAGATGTTTTTGGGTATTTAAAATTTTATGGTGATGCCATGCTTAATATAGTAATTGAATTGAGAGGGTTGCATCCAGATTTAGTATTTAGCAAAAGAACAGTAGAAGATAGTTTATGGGCATTAAAAAATAAATACCCAAAAATTTACTCATATGATTATGATTCCAGCAACCCGGATGAAACTAAAACCATACCTGAACTTAAGGAAGCGATGGTTACTTCAAGAAATAAGGCTGCTGCAGAAATAATGCTGAGTTCTATGTTAAAAGCTAAACAAAAAACAGGGATAATAGTATTCGGAACTCTCCATATCGAAGGGCTGATAGAAGAATTAATAAAACAGGCAAATAATAATGTAAATATTTTCATTATATAATTAAAAAAGAGGTGCTAAATGCCGGAATTTATAGATTCAATCCTTAAAGAAAACAGAATTTTCTATCCTTCGCATGAGTTCAGCAGAAGTTCCCATATAAAAAATATGCAGCAGTATGCGAAGCTCTACAAAAAATCAATAGAAAACCCTGAAGCTTTCTGGGCGGCTAAGGCAAATGATATTGACTGGTTCAAAAAATGGGATACGGTATTTAGGAATGACATGGGCTTCTTCAAGTGGTTTGAAGGGGGCCATATCAATGTTTCTTACAACTGCCTTGACAGGATTATAAAATCAGGCAGGAAGAACAAGATTGCTTTCATCTGGGAATCTGAATCAGGAGAAAGCAAAACTTACACTTATGGGCAATTGTTGAAAGAAGCCTGCAGATTCGCAAATGTGCTTAAAGAAAAAGAAGTGAAAAAGGGCGATGTAGTCCAGATTTATCTTCCTATGATTCCTGAACTGCCGATTGCAATGCTTGCATGCGCAAGAATCGGCGCAATCCACTCAGTTGTGTTTGGCGGCTTCAGTTCTGATGCATTAAAGGACAGGATACAGGATTCAAAGGCTAAATTAATTGTGACAGCAGACGGAAGCTTCAGGAACGGAAATGTAATTCCTTTAAAGCAGAATGCCGATGCAGCGCTGAAAGAATGCCCCACAATAAAGTATTCAATCGTTGTCAAACGAGCAGAAAATAAGATATGCATGTCTGAAGGAAGGGATTTTTGGTGGCATGATTTAATCAAAGAAGAACGTATCTCAGATGTTTGCGAGCCTGAGCATCTTCATTCAGAAGAATCTTTGTTTATCCTTTACACGAGCGGAACAACAGGAAAGCCAAAAGGAATCCTGCATACTCAGGCAGGATATCTGCTTTACGTAAACCAGACTTTCAAATATGTTTTTGACATAAAAGAAGAAGACATTTATTTCTGCACCGCAGACATTGGATGGATTACCGGGCATTCTTATATTGTCTATGGCCCACTGTCAAACGGCGCAACTATTGTTATGTATGAAGGCTCACCAACATTTCCAAAGCCCGACAGATTCTGGAAAATAATTGAAAAGCACAAAGTCAGTATTTTCTACACAGCCCCGACTGCAATTAGGGCGTTGGCAAAAGAAGGCAATGACTGGCCAAACAGATGCAGCTTAAGCAGCTTAAGGCTGCTTGGAACCGTTGGTGAATCAATTAATCCCGAAGCGTGGATGTGGTACCATAATATTATCGGAAAAGGAAAATGCCCGATTGTCGACACCTGGTGGCAGACAGAAACAGGAGGTATTTTAATAACTCCGCTGCCTGGTGCAACTCCATTAAAGCCAGGCTCTGCAACAAAGCCGTTTTTCGGGATAGTTGCTGAAGTCCTGAGGGAAGACGGAACAAAAGCAAACGTCAATGAAGGGGGCTATCTTGCCATAAAAAATCCATGGCCCGGGATGCTGAGGACTGTCTGGGGGGATCCTGAAAGATACAGGCACAATTATTTTGAAAAATTCGGAGTTTATCTCACAGGTGACAGCGCAAAGATTGATGAAGACGGATATTTTTGGATAATGGGCAGAATCGATGATGTCATTAAAGTTGCAGGGCACAGGATTGGAAGCGCCGAGGTTGAAAGCTCTTTGGTAAGCAACGAAGCGGTTGCCGAAGCTGCAGTAGTCCCATATCCTCATGAAATCAAAGGCCATGCAATTTATGCTTTTGTAGTTCTCAAGAAAGGGGTAAGCAAAAGCGAAGGATTGAAGGAAGAATTAAGAAGCCATGTTGGAAAGACTATCGGCCCTATTGCAAAGCCCGATAAAATCCAGTTTGCAGACGATTTGCCAAAAACAAGAAGCGGCAAGATAATGAGAAGGATTCTAAAAGCAATTGCAGAAGGAAAAACAGATTATGGGAATATTACAACGCTTGCTGACCCGGGTGTGGTGAAGGTTTTAGCTGAAGGAATGATTGAATAATAAGTAAAAATCAAAAATGGAGTGAACCCCTATAATCATAAATAATATAAATCCATACTTAATGCCGGTTATAATATGAACATTGCTTTGATTGGATTCAGGGGAACGGGCAAATCTGTAATTTCCGGCATGGTGGCAAAATCCTTGGACAAAAAACTCATTTCTATAGATAAAGAAGTCACAAAAAAGACCATGATGCCGGTCAGCCAGTTCATCAAGAAGCACGGAATGGGCAAGTTCAGGGAAGTGGAAGCCGAGGTAATAGAATCAATAAGCGAGCTCGATGACTGCATTTTTGATACAAGCGGCGGAATGATAATGAGAAACGAAAATATAACAAACCTGAAAAAGAATGCCTTGATGGTTCTTCTCACAGCTGACCTGAAGACCATAACCAGCCGGATAAATAACAGCAAAAAAAAAGATGCAATGGCAAGAAGCGATTATTTCGAAGAGATTAAAGATGTCCTCAAAGAGCGTGAGCCGAGGTACAGGAATGCGGCTGATTATGCTATAGACACTTCAGGAGTCTCTCCTGAGGAAGTCTGCGATGTCATACTCCACTATATAAAAAGCGAGATGAGATAGGTTTTGCCATCAAAACGTGAGCATCTTAAACAAAATGGTTCAGCAAAAAGGAAATTGCAATGGGAATTTTTGTAATAAAGATATACTTATTACATGCGAACTGATGGCAAAACCTAGCAGTTTACAAGATGTTATAAAAAGCGAGATGAGATAGTTCTGATGGATATGAAAAAATTAGCGGAAAGCCTGAACCCTTCAGAAAGAAAAGTCCTCAGGTTTCTAAAGGATGTCAGCTCTTTTTCTGATCTTGAAAAATCAACCCAATTAAAAGATGTTGAGCTGATGAGGGCGCTTCAGTGGCTCCAGAACAAGGGCATTGTAAAGTTAAATGAAGAGCAGAAAGAAATGGTTTCGCTTGATGAAAATGGTGTAAAATACCTCAAATACGGCCTGCCTGAGAAAAGATTTCTTGAAGCGGTTGAAGGAAAAGCGAGCCTGGCAAAAATTTCAAAAAAAAGCGGATTGTCAGATGAAGAGGTCATGGTTTCATTAGGCGCATTAAAATCAAAGGCGGCAATTGAAATCGGCAGGGATAAGGAGATAAATGTTTCTTTGACAGAGCAGGGAAAGCACTTATTAAAGAAAGAATTTGTTGAGGAACAGTTCCTTAAAGAGAACTTTCCGAGAGAGTTGGCTTCATTGAATGATGAGGAAAAATTCGTGCTTTCCAATTTAAGGAAAAGAAAAAGAATAGTAAAAGTTGAGTCAAAAAAAATAATATCAGCCAGCTTGACAGAAACCGGAAAAAATCTCCTGAAAGAAAAAATATCAGATGATTTGATAGAAAAGGTAACCCCCCTGCTCATCAAAACAGAGGCATGGAAAGGTAAAAAATTCAGAAGATTTGACGTAGAGATTAACGTTCCTCCTATTTTTGCAGGAAGAAAGCAGCATTACAGAAAATTTCTTGAAGAGGTAAGGCAGAAGTTCATAACGCTTGGGTTCAGGGAAATGGCAGGGCCTGTTGTAGAGACTGATTTCTGGGATATGGATGCATTGTTCATGCCCCAGTTTCATTCCGCAAGGGATATACACCAAGGGTACTACATCAAGGAGCCAAGATACTCGAAAGATTTGCCTGAGGAAGCTGTAAATAAAGTCAGGGAAGCGCATGAGAATGGATTTGGCACAGGCTCAAAGGGATGGCGCTATGAATTTGATGTAAAAAGGACGCATAGGCATATTTTAAGGACCCATGACACTTCAATCTCAGCAAGGACTTTGGCATCAAAAGAGCTGAAAATCCCCGGAAAATATTTCCAGATTTCAAGATGCTTCAGGTATGATGTTGTCGATGCAACCCATCTTGCAGATTTCAACCAGGTCGGCGGTTTTGTAATAGAAGAAGGGATTAATTTCGGCCATCTCAAAGCTCTGCTGAGAATGTTTGCCGAGGAGTTTGCAGATTCAAAAGATATCAAGATAACTCCAAGCTATTTTCCCTTTACTGAGCCAAGCGCCCAGCTCATGGTTAATCATCCTGACCTTGGATGGATTGAACTTGGAGGATCAGGAATTTTCAGGCCAGAACTGGTAAAGCCGCTTGTAGGGAGGGAAGTTCCTGTGATTGCGTGGGGCGTTGGATTGGACAGGCTGGCAATGTTCAAGCTAGGAATTAAGGACATTCGCCATTTATTTTCGCATGACCTGGAAGTTTTAAGGAATGCGAAGGTAGTTTAGAGAGGTTTAATTATTATTTAATTAAAAATTTATAAATTATTTATTGGAAAAGCCGTCGTTATTGAAATGCGCCAATTGTCCAGCGCAGGAAGAGCTAAAAAATTTCGTTTAATAAAATATTTTAAAGTATAAATCCCGGTACAATAACGATTGAACATTAACTAAAAAATTTAAAAATTATAAAACTTCGACTGATAAAATTAAAATAAAAAACAATAAAATGCCGACAATAACTTTTTCATTGAAGGACTTGCAGGGGCTGGTAGGGAAAAATATCAGCATAGATGAAGTCGAAGAATTCGCAGAATCAGGAAAAGCAGTAGTTGAATCTTATGACAAGGAAGCAGATGAAGTAAAGGTGAATTTTGAGGACACTAACCTGCCGTATCTTTGGTCTGTTGAGGGCTTTGCAAGATTAATCAAAGGAATTCTTGAAAAGCAAAAGGGAATTCCAAAAATAAAGCTGAATAATGCGGATTATCAGCTGATTGTTGACAGGTCTGTTGTTAAAATAAGGCCTTTCATCGCCTGCTTTGCTGCCAAGGGAAAGCAGATGGACGAGTATCTTCTCAAGCAGATAATTCAGCTGCAGGAAAAGTTCTGCGAAAGCTACGGAAGAAGAAGGCAGAAGGTTTCTATAGGATTATACTCCTACAAAAGAATAGTTTTCCCCCTTCACTATAAGGCTGTTGAGCCAGAATCAGTTGAATTTATCCCGTTGGAATTCAAATCAAAGATGAACCTTAAAAGAATCCTTGAAGAGCATCCAAAAGGAAAAGATTATGCGTATGTTCTTGAAAATTTTGACAAATATCCTATTTTGGCTGATGATAAGAATGAGATATTAAGCTTTATTCCGGTTATTAATTCAAACTTTACTGGAAAGCTTGAAGTGGGGGATGGAAATATCTTTTTTGAAGCGACTGGAACAGATGAAGAAGCCGTGAACCTTGCTGCGAATATTTTCGCTTATGCCCTCTCTGACAGGGGATTTCAAATTTATTCTGTTGAAGTAAAATATCCCGACAGAAAAGTTTTGACACCGAATATTGAAAAAGAAACTATTGAAATAAAAAATGAGCAGATTAAACAAATTTTCGGGCTTGAATTAAAAGAAAATGAAGTAAAAAGACTTACAGAAAAAGCCCAGTATGATTTCAGCAGCTACAAGATTTCAATCCCGCCTTACAGGCATGATATCCTGCACCCATATGATGTAATAGAAGACATTGGTATAATATACGGATTCAAAAATATACCAGACAGGCCAATGTCAACTTTTACAATCGGCTCAGGATTAAGATTAAGCTCTTTTGCAGACAAAGTAAGGGAAATAGTAACAGGCTCCGGATATCAGGAAATTCTCAGCCCGGTGCTTACAAACAAAGAATGCCTGTATAATAAAATGAATTTTGAAGATACTGGGACAATAGAAATTTTAGAATATATGTCCGAGACTTACTCTGCTGTAAGAAGCTGGGTTCTTCCAAGCCTTATGGAAGTTTTTTCAAAAAACAAGCACGTCGAATTCCCGCAGAAAATATTTGAGGAAGGAATTGTAAACATAAGAAAAGGCGAGCAGATAATTGACTATAACAGGATTGCAATTGCCTCTTCACATGAAAGCGCAAATTACACAGAAATAAGGCAGATTTTGGATTACATAATGAAATGCTTTGGATTAAAGTGTGATTATGAAGAAGCGGACCATGGCTCATTCATAGAGGGAAGGTGCGCAAGGGCAATAGTAAAAGGGAAGAAAGTAGCTTATCTGGGAGAAATAAATCCAAAAGTGCTTGACAACTGGGGCCTGGAAATGCCTGTTGCCGCTTTGGAATTGAATTTGAGTGAGTTGTTTGAGATAGTGGAGAAGAAATAACGAAAATTCAAGCTAAAGCATGAGGTATTAAACCTTGAATTTTCAATAAAAAATGTTCAAAATATAAAAATGCTGCCTGAAAATGATATTAGAAATCCCCATGTATTATTGATAATGTTTATTTCTGTTATACCCTCAAAAAAATATAAAAAAATAAAATAATTATTTCTTCTCACCCTTAGGCTTTGCTGCCCTCGGCTTTTTCTCAGAAGCTTCCTTCTTATCAGCTTTGGGCTTCGTCTCCTTTTCAGCCATCCCTGCCTTAGCTTCTAAGCTTGATTCCGGCTTCTTTTCTTCTTTCTTCTTTTTGAAAACTCCCATGAGCTTTTTCTTCTCATCTTTCTGCGTCCTTAGCTGTTCGGAAGTTTTTCTTTTCTTCATAGGCCTTTCTGTCTTTTGCCTTGGCTTAGTCTGCATTGCCTCAATGCCTATCTCTTTCAGCGCTTTGGAAACTTCATCATGCGAAGCGTTCTTTCCGACTTCTATCTTTTGTGTCAAAGGCTCAATGTGAAAAACATTGACTTTCCTTCTTCTTGTCTCGCCGTCAACAAGGACATATTTGTCATCAAGAACGTCTATTATGACACCACGCTTCCCAGCATCGCGCCCTGCAATTTTTACAACGATTCTCCCTATTTCTATTGTCATTTTATCCTCCTCACTTATTATTCAAGTGGTGTCGCCATCCACTCAAGTGGTTTAATTTGTTTTTTTTTGATTTTATTATAAATTGCGAGCAATGCGGCGAGCCAAAATATTGTAAGCGAACGGAATTAATTTAACTTTCATTAACGATTCGGTTCTTTTCTTGGCTCTGAAACACTTATTTTTATTTTAAAATGTTTTGTAGCTTCCCTAACTCATTAAATAATATAATAATTTTTAAAAAACTTTGAAAATGATAATATGAAAATTAATTAATAAACGCTAAATCTAAAACCTATTTCCTGTGCCTGTTGACCATCTCAACTCTCATGCACCTGGTGCAAAGTACGCCGCCAAACGGCCTTTCGGGCCTTTTCTGTGTCTTGGGCATCTTGTGCATCCTGAAAGGAAACTCTCTCGGAATGCCTTTTAGCACATCGCCGCATCTGCCGCATTTTGCTAGCATGGGCTTTTTCTTCTTGTAATGGGTGCTTGACCTTCCCCCCGGCACTTTGACGTGCAGTTCTCTCAGGCTTCTTGACCTTAATCTTGGTGCTGGCATTTTAGTCCAATTATTGAATGTTTTAGATGGGTGCCCCTCGCAGCAGTCTTCTGCTATTGAGAAGCCGTATTTGAATCTGTTGTAACCTATATCTATTTATAAAGGTTATCATAATCTTTAAATACCCGAATAAAAATAAATATCAGGAATATGCTTAGAATTTTCATTTCAAAAAAAGGGGTATCGCCGCTGATAGCTACTATTCTCTTAATTTCATTTGCAGTTGCCCTCGGCTCTGTTGTCATGAACTGGGGCCTAAATCTTAACCTTGGAAAATCAGGAGACAGGTGCAATAATATAGAGCTCAAAGTTAGGTCTTTAGGCACTTCAGAAGTATGTTTTGGCGGCTTTGGAACAAACGGCTACATAAATTTCATTCTTGACAATTCAGGCGGAGTTGACATAAGCGGTATCGCAATCTGGATTATAGGCGACAAAGGCACCCGGTTATTTGACCTTGACGGAATATCGCTGAAAAAAGGCGCTTTATTCGACAAGAAGGACAAGGAAGTAAGTTATGATTTCTCTGTTTACGGCAACATAAAGCAAGTTCAGTTCATACCGAAAGTGAAAGACGGCCAGGCAACAGACATCTGCCCTAAGAGTTCTATCAAAGCAGATAAAGTAGGGGCTTGTAGTTAGTTTATGATTTTTTCTTGATAACAATCTTAAAAAATGATAATCTATTTCAAGCTGGTTTTTTATCTACAACTTTAGCGCCTATACTTGCGCTCCAAAAGCTCCTATTCAAACATTTGCCGTATTCTGCAAGAACATTTTCTGCCAATGTGTAATCTGAACCATGACCTACAACAGAAGGTATTTCAGAAAGAGAAATATATTGCCGCACAGAATTTCTAACTGTTTCCGGATCTTCATTTTCTATTCTTGCTATCAGGGTAGTAGTATCACTCTCTCCAAAACATGCTGTATAAACATCACATTGAGTTGGATTCCGAGAAACTGCGTCTCTTGCAGATCTAAATTTTTGCACTCTGATTCCCAAATCTGCAACGTCTTGCTTAAATAATCCAAAAGCGTCTTCTAATTCATCGATAGTGCCCTCCCCAACATCAAAAGGGTTAATCCCATTTCCTATTTCATAGAATAAAGCTACTTTAGGCATAATTTCAGGAAATTCAAACTAATTTATAAATTTATTCCCTGAATCAAATCAATAAATCTTCATAACTTTCCTGAGAAGCATCGTGAATATCAAAGAAGACCAGATGTAAGTTCCAAGCCATCCGAACCAGTCCTTGTAGCCAATCGGAAGAATTGTTCTTTTTTTGTAGTCAATCTGGATTGATTTTATCTGCCCTTCTGTTTTCTTGAATGGCTCGATGTACCTATTTCCTTCGCCTATCAGAATGTTTTTTTCGTATTGCTCATCATTATACTTAATCTCCAGAATATGCTCCCCTTTTTTTCCTTTCAATGCCCATATTGCTTTTTCGTTTTCAATTTTTTTTGTATTTTCCCCTACTACATTCACGCCCTGCGGCGCAATTAATGTGGCATTTCCTTCAATATTCTTGTCGAAGTTTGCTGTGATTGTGAATTGCTGATCCGGCTTTATGCCCTCATAGGCAAACACAGAGCCCATCCAGCCGAATATCAGGATGATTGGAAGGAATGTGATCAATGTCGGCTTTAACGAATGCCTGAACTGCTCCATTGTCAGCTCCATCTGCCTCTTCTGCAGCTCCATCAGCCTTTGGGCGTTTCCCTTTGCCTCTTTCGACTGCCTTTGTATCTCCTTCATATCCTCCTTGAGCTTCTTCATGGCCTCCTGGTTAGTCAGGTATTTTGTTACAAGGGTGATAAGCAATGAAACAAATAGTGAAATTAAAAGAACTCCTGATGGCCCGGGAAAGCTCAATATCGGTCCAAAAATTACATTAAGAAAATCGTAATAAGCCATCTAGCCACCCATGAACTTTCTCATCATCGGATTCATGTCCATCATGTGCTGTTTTGCAATATCCTCATAAAGCTTGTAAACTATCATGACTGTAAGCAGTAATCCTGTTCCGCTTGTCAAAGCCCCTGTCAAATCCGCGAATGCCGCCATAAATCCTATTGAAATTCCGCCCATGATTGTCAAAGGCCAGATATACCTGTTTAATAATCTTTCAAGAACCCTCTCATCTTTTCTGAAGCCCGGAATCTGAAGCCCGCTTGAGATCATCTGCTTAGCCTGCGATTTTGCATCCATGCCTGCTGTCTGGACCCAGAATATGCTAAAGACAACGCTCCCTATTATAAAAAACATCATATACACAAGTGCCTGGATGTACTGGCTTGCTCCGATAAAAAGGGTGTGCTGCTCAATGATGCTTTTGACAATCTGAGGTCCCTGCAGCCAGTATACAAAGCCGGAAATTGGATTGCCCTGGCTCCCGAAAATTCCAAGCAGGGGGTAGCCTGCATTCTGCAAAAGCCGGCCCCATAATTGAAAATTTGCAATCAGCGCAGCAACAAGAATGACCGGAATGTTTGAAGTATACATGAAAGACAAAGGCCACCTTATGCCGTGCCCCCTCACCATTCCAAATGACAGCGGAATTTCAACTTTCATTGACTGGGCATAAACGGCGATTGCAAATACAAGGACAGTTGACAGAATTGCGGCAATAGCCAAAAGAGATCCTGTGACGTTGCCTGTAACCAGATTCACAAAAAATGCAGGAATTGCTCCGGGCGGCTCAATGGCGCCAGGAGGGACAACCCAGTTAAATGTCCTGAGGAAAAGTGATTTGCTTACATTTGCGGCAATGAAAAGGCTGATGCCTGAGCCAAACCCCCATTTGCTTACAACCTCGTCCAAAAATAAAATCAAAATCCCCCCTAAAAATAACTGGAATATCAAAATAAGCTCGAGCGAAAAGAACAGGGGATGGCCTGGCGTTACGACCCCCACAAATCCGTCCGGGCTTAATCCCCCAAGGAAAACGTAGATTGCCGCCTCAAATAGTATGAAAAATAAAGCAAGAAATTTCTGCGTACCCTGGAATGATTTCTTGCCTTCCGGTTTTGATAAGTCAAATTTCCATATTCCTGATCCGTTAAGCAACTGCAAAACGATAGATGCTGTGACTATGGGCCCGATTCCCAAAGAAATTAATGAGCCGAATTCTGCTCCTAAGATGATAGATAATGTTTCGAACGTCTGCAGTGCATTCGTTCCGAGTCCAAACAGGGGCATAAGCCCGAGAACAAAAAATATCACCAGTACAATTCCCGTCCACTTCAGCTTCTCCTTGAAAGAAAGAGTCTTCTGTGTAGGCCCTTCAACCTCAGGGAGGTTCGATAGAATAGTTTGCCAAAGAGACATTTTATTGTTAAGCTTGATTAAAGGTATTTAATAAACTTGCGCCACGCGCTTAATGTTTTTGTTTTTCTTGTCCTTTCCAATTGGGACTATCCAATATAAAAAAAGTCATATCAAAATTATTATTTCTTCTTCTCAGCTTCCTTTGATTCAACCAATCCAACAACTTCCCCGCCTGCTTCTGTAACTTTCTCAACAGCGGATTTGGATGCATAAGGCGCTGTAATCTTTAATTTGCTTGAAACCTGCCCGTCGCCAAGAAGTTTATTATATCCTAATTTACTAAGTTCAATAACATATGAATCTTTTTCCTTCTTGATTAAATTCCCAAAAACATATTTATGAAGATGCTGCTCAAGATAATTAACATTGATTGCATTGATTTTCACTTTTGGCGTCTTGCTTATGAAGCCGTGCTTTCCAAAATAAAGAGGATCTTTCCAGTAGCTCGGCTTCTTTGAATCCGCTCTTTTTCCTGATCCGGCATTGCCGGCCCCGCCCTGGTGCCCCTTTCCCCTGTGCTTTTTCTTCGAGCCCCATCCATGGGTCTTGTGGCCCCTTTGCCTTACATTTTTGCTTCTTTTGTTGACTGTCATTTTTTGTGGATTATATAATTGGGTATCGGTTTTTTTGTAAATATCTTTCTCTTGAAAACTCAAATTCTTCAACCAGCAATCCTAATTGTGGCTTCGCAATTTCTATTGCTTCGGTAACTGCGCTGTCAGGGGCGGCCGCAAGTTTACCTAAGACATATTTCCATGAATGTATTTTGCTATGTGCGCGCCAACTCTCGCTTAAGGTAACCAATGCATTGTATTCCTCGTCGGTTTCTTCTCTGAGGTTTTCTAGGATTTTTGTTGCTCCTGCATTTCCACCTACATAAGATTTAACTAATAGATATTGTCGTATTCCCCATGCAGTTACGTCTTCTGGAATTTGATCTGCACACCTAACATAATTTCTAAAATTATTAACTATCAGCTCAACTAAAGTTTGCATTTGAGCAGAATTCATATTATGACCCATCTTAAACCATCCTCTTAATCAGCTCATTAATCTTAGCTCCCCTGTATCCCAAAGCGCCGCCTTCATTAAAAGAATGCTTTATCCCTTTTCTTTCAAATCCTTTTCTTGGGGCGTTAAGCCTGAAAAATTTCTTTATTTTCTTTCCGTTGGCAACAACAAAATCATCATATTTTATTTTTTCATATTTATCTGTTTCTCTTCCTGTAAATTCTTCCCCCCTTTTATTAACTAGTAGCTGGTAAGTCTCATCATCCACTTCGCCCCAGGTGATGTAATCCTTTGCTTTCCTGAGCATTCCTGCATAAGTTGAGTTATCAGGAACAACAGAACAATAGTTCTTCCTGTAAAGCCTGAGCAATTGCATAGTATCCTCTATCTTAGTATTCACTTGTGTCAGCCCTCTGACCCTGATAGCTGCGAATTTTTTTTCCATTTTATTTTGGCATTGCCCCTTCAACTATATTCAAAGTGGATATATTTTTGTCTGCCAATTTGAATTCGACAAGCTTCTGAAGCGCCTGAAAGCACGCACTGAGCAGGTTTAGCTTGCTTCTTGTCTGACCTTCTGTCCTTGACCAGACGTCTTTTATGCCTGCGAGCTTGAGCATTTTCTGGCATTCCTTCTCTATTTTTAGTCCTGTCCCTTTCGGCGCAGGCATTAAAGTTATTTCGACTGAGCCGACTTTTCCGCTGACCTTGAACGGAACTGTGTGGGAATCCTTGCATCCGCATCCCCAGTCGCCGCAGCCTCTCCTTATTTTGATTACATTCAGTTTTGCCTGCCTTATTGCCTTTTCTCTTGCAGGAACTGTTTCCTTGGATTTTCCGTAGCCTGCACCAATATATCCATCTTCATTTCCGACAACTGCAAATGTTGCGAAGTTCGGCTTGTTTCCTTCCTGCGTCTTTTTTTGCGTCTGCTTGAAAACTCTTTTTTGTCCGCCGCCGAATTTACCCTTGGACTGGCCTATCATCAATAAGTCAGTTGCAAGATTTGAAATTAGGGCATCTGTTATTTCAGGCTCAAGTATTTTTATCCTTCTGTCTAAAGCATAGTCTATGCTTGTAACTTCTCCGCTCTTGACTTTCATTCCTAGTGAAGTCTTGGGCTTCCAGGATTCTTTTTCAAAATATCCTTTTTTCTTCGCTTCCTCAACAACTATTTCCTCTACTTCCTTTATTTCTCCTAGCTCTGCTGCAAGCCCTTCTGCAGGCTTCTCAATTAATGCCTCTGCCCCTACCGGAGCTTCCGGCGTCTTTTCAACCATTTCCTTTTCCTCTGCTTTTGGTTCTGTTTTTTTCTTATCCATTTATCTTGACCTTCACTTCGTTGAAATGTTTCACTATCTCTTCAGGCTTGAGGCCTTTTTTAAGATAGCTTGAAAACTGCTTTTCGTATTTTGGTTTTTCATTTTTTAATGAGCTTGCGTATTTTGCAATATGCTCTCCTGATATTCTTTCCTTGGTAGGCAATATCTCGTCGTTGATTGGGATTTCAAGCCCTGCATCAATTGCGCCTGAAAGGGCAGCGTATAATCTCGAGCCTTTTGTGGACTTGTTGAATCCAAGGTCGAGGATTGCATCCTTTATCCCCTTTTCTATTGATTTTTTGCCTGCTGCATATCCGGTAAGGTAGGCGCTTGAAATGTTTCCGTTATCTCCTTTCCATCCGAATTTCCCCAATGCCCTCGAGTTCATTGTCAGTATTACCTGATCTCCTTTCGGCGAATATTTTATTATGGATATCTGCATATTTCTAAGTGACTTTCTGACGACAAGCCTGCACCTGTCTGATTTGAGCAGCCTCAGCCTTTTCTTGTAGTAAGTCCTGCCCTGCCTTTTTCTTCTGAACGGAACTGTAAAAAATTTATTTTTTTTCATTTTTGATTAATCCTCTTTCCTGTGTGTATAATTTTAAGTGCCTTATGCTTCTGAAAAAGCCGCCTTTGCTTTTCATGTAAAGCTCAGTGTAAGATTCATTTGTTACCCTCTTGCCTTCCTTAAGTGATTTTAAGTATTTCCTCTGAAGCCTTATCTTGTTTATCCATGCCCTTTTCGGATTTGTCCTTGCAGTCTTTTTTCCTTTTCTTGACCCAAACCCTTTTTGCTTGCCCAGGCTTTTTTGCCTTTTCCTTATCCTTGCCCAGAATTTGGACGTGTTTAGCAACCTTCCTCTCGATATTGCGCCTTCGTTCACCAAAGCGGCTATGTCCCTTTTGGTTATTGCTTCCTTGATATCGGTTAATCTTTCGGGGTCAAATTTAACTCTGTGTTCCCCGCATTTCAAAACTTGTGAAGCTAATCTTCTTTGTACGTTGAGCATTTTAAACCTTTTTTGTAAGGAGCCTATCTCTCTCCTTTTTTTCTGTTTCTTTCTTTTGTTCGTCTGTAGTTTCTTTCCGCTCTTCCTTTTTTTCCTCTTTTTTCTCCGGATCTTTGGAAGGCTTTGGCTTTTCCTTTGGCTCTTTTGCCTTCTTTTTCAAGCTGAGGAAATCCTCTATCTTCTTTATGTGCAAATCTATATTGATATTCAAAACTTTTAAGTCGAGCTCCTTCGCTTTTCTAAAAATCTCAATCTTTTTTCTCGCCCCTACTTTTTTTGAGACGACAATTCCTTCTGTAGTTTTATTTATATTTTTTAAATCGTCCAGTGAAAGTATATTTACGATTTTCAATCCGGAGCTGTGCAGCCCCTTTACCTCTGCAGGAGATTTGTAGCCCGGTGAAGGCATTTTCCTTCTTCCCTTGAAATGATGCCTTATCTTGGAATGAATTCCTTTTGGCTTTCTCCATTTATAATTCAGCTTCATCCTCTTTGGATTGTCCTGCCTGATGAAAATAGGCTTTCTTTCCTTTAGTTCTTTCCTGACTTCCAAAAGTGGCTGGTTCATTTTAAATCCTTCCCGTCTTTGTTGATTAGGTAAATTCCGTCCTGAAAAATTCTCGTATCGAATCCCGGCCTTCTTGTGAGCTGCTCTATGTCTGCGCTTACCTGGCCTGCAGTCTCCTTGTTGGGGCTTGTCACATGTATCATTTCGCCTTCAACTTTTACCGATGCCCCATCCTTTAAATGGAGAGTTCTCGGAACTTTTTCCCCAAGGAAATTTTTGACGGTGAACTTGCTGCCTGACACGCTTACGTTCATCGGAAAATGTCCTGAGCATATTTTTAGGGTGTATGAATGTCCCTCTGCGCTGCCCCTCATCATGTTTTTTATGTGGGCAACCAGAGACCCCATGATTTTCTTGTCTTTTTTTGTCTCTCTCTTTGAGGACATTAATATTTTATTGCCGTCCACCCTGAGGGCTATGGTATTCTGCTTGAAAGTTCTTTTCACTTCGCCTTTTGGGCCTGTTACAGTAAGCACGCCGTCATGGAAGCTTGCGCTCGTCTTACCCTGCAGTTCTAGTTCCCTGCTCAAATTTCCTTTTTTCTTGGTATTTTGTTTTTTCATTTCAGTCAGTAGCAGTATGCCAAAAGTTTTCCCCCTAGCTTCTTCGCTTTTGCGTCGTAATGAGTCATTATCCCTTTAGGCGTTGAAACAAACAAGATTCCCAAGTCTTTTGCCGGAAGATACCTTCTTTCAAATTTCTCGAACTCGTTGTTCTTGACGCTGTATCTTGGCTTTATGACTCCGCATTTGTTTACATTTCCTATCAGCGTGAGATTGATGTAGTTTCCCCTGCCGTCTTCGGTTTCCTTGAAGTCGCCAACATAATTATTTTCTTTCATGACCTTCAAAAGTTCCTTGATTACTTTTGAGACCGGCTTTATCAGGCATTCCTGCTTTCCGATTAGCTCGTTGTTGAGTATCAATGACATTGTGTTTGACAGTGTATCGTTAAGCATTTTTTCACCTTAGCTGTATTTTTTGAATCCGAGATTTATTGCAACATCCCTGAAGCATGTTCTGCATAATCCCAATCCATACTTGCTGATGTAGGCCCCTGGCCTTCCGCACCTGCTGCATTTTTTCGTGAATCTTCCGTGCTTTCTTGGCTTGGGGGAATTGTGCTTGATAAATTTCTGCATCTTGACCGGCTTTGCCTTTAGCTGCTTGAATGCCTTCCTGTAATCGCTGTATGTCATATTACAAAGCCTCCACTTCAACGTTGAATTTTGTTTTCATGAATTCCATTGATTCCTGCTTGGATATTCTGTGTTTTGCAGGAATCTTTCTTGCCAATATTTTTCTTCTCTTTATCCTGTAGCCTGGCCTTTCCAAAGTTACGCAGACTTCAAGGCCCATAATTCCTATTTTGGGGTCATATTTAACTCCCTGTATTCCGATATATTCGTGAATTCCGAATGCCAGATTTCCGTTATTGTCAAATTGCCTTTCGGTCAGCCTGTTTTCCACTGCATCTAAAAGCCTTGGAATAATCTTGATTGCTTTGTCTTTTCTTAATGTAACCTTGCACCCGATTGGCAGGCCAGGCCTTAATCCCCATTCCTGTATTCTTTTGCTGGTAATTGTCTTAATTGGCGTTGAGCTGGAGATTGTGCTTAAAAGTGCAAATCCTTTTTCCAGCCTCGACTGGTCTTTTCCTGCGCCAATATTAAGCGTGACCTTCTCTATCCTTATGCTTTTCATTGAGTTCATCTTATGATTCCAAAGTTATCAATGGCTTATTTTCTCCTATTACAAAAGCATAGTCTTTTGATGTTTCAATCATATTTCCTTGGCTGTCTTTGTAGATTATCTTGTTGCCTTTAACATCTTCAACTATTCCTGTTTCCCCTATATGTTTTCCTCCAGTAAGGAATATCGTGGATTTTTTGTCGAGCTTTACATGCTTGGTTATTTTCTTGTCTGGCAATGAAATGACAACCGTATCTCCGACTTTGCATGATTTGTCGTCTGTAAAAACGTTCTTGCCATCATATAGGTTTAACTGCAGTTTTCCGTTCACCATTGTCTTTCCTATTATCTTGCACGGCTTAATCTTGGATTCATCTCTTGAAATTTTTACAATCTGAAGCTTTCCTTTCCTGTTTAGTATAATTCTGAACTGCACGTTTATTCCGGCAATCTCGACAGTATCGAATATCCCGACCGGAAACCTGAAGTCTTTTCTGGCTGTCCCGTCTACTTTTAGGTCATTAGTATGCAGGATTTTTTTGACTTCTCTTGTGGTATTTGCATACTCAAGTATCTCTTTTAGCAAAGTGTTAAGGCTGATTCCTTTCCCAATAATATGCGGGCCGGGCATTGGCTTTGTAACAAATTGTGTGTCCTTTCTCCTTATTTGCCATGTTTTTGGCGCTGCCAGCCTTTTCAAGTGGTCTTTTCCCATTTTATTTTCTCTCCAGTATTTTCTGCCTTTGCTTGTCGTCCATGTTTAATTCAACTATCATAAGGTTTGATGGGTGGATGGGCACGTTTCTTTTTGAGCCGTCTTTCTTGGCTGATTCGGCGCCTGCGACAAAAACTCTTGACCTTTTGAGGTCTATGCTTTCGACTTTGCCCTCGTGTTTTTTGAAATTGCCTGTAATTATCCTAACCTTGTCGCCTTTCCTCAGGCCAATATTTCTTTTGCTGTATTTTTTCCTGAGGTCTTTTGACAAGTGTGAGTGTGAAAGCCTCTGCTTGATGTGAAGAGGCGCTTTTGCCCTGTACTTCCTCTGCTTTCTGGGTTTTGTGCTTGATTTCCAACTCGTTGAAAAGTTTTTCATTTGAACCTTTTACCTAAACTACTATACTAGCAATCTTTGCTACTGCAGGCCATCTTTCGCAGGCTTCTTTTGCGATAGCTCCCTTGAATATTGTTCCCTTCGGATTTCCTTTGTCATCTTTTAAAACGACTGCGGCATTGTCTTCAAATTTGATTCTTGTGCCGTCAGGCCTTCTGAATTCTTTTTTCTGCCTGACAATGATTGCATGAACAACTGTTTTTCTCATATCGGGCCTGCCCCTGACAACAGAAGCCATGACTAAATCTGCCACCCCGCAGTTTCCGATTCTTCCCTTGACCGTCTTTAGCCCTACTACCGTGAATACCTTTAGGGTTTTGGCTCCTGAGTTATCACAAGTGTCTATGTTGCTTCCGACCGGAATTACTCTTGTTACCCTTGATTTTAATGCCTGCATTTAATTTTCATCCTCTTCTTTAGATTCTTCTTTCTTGGGCTTCTCGATTTTTGAAGATTCTCTTGCTTCCATTCTGCTTAAAAATCCCTTTTGTGCGCCTAACTTTTGGATTATGACTAGGTTCTTGCCCTTGCTTAATGGCCTGCATTCCATTGCCATTACAACATCTCCTTCTTTTGCTGCAATGCAGTCGGGATTGTGCACTTTGAGCTTTGTTCTTCTTTTCTCATATCTTTCGTATTTCGGAATGAAATGCAGCCTCTCAAATTCCATTACCGCAGTCTTTCTCATTTTTGCTGAAATTACTGTGCCTGTGAATTGCCTGCCCCTAACGCTTAAATTTCCGTGGAACGGGCAGGTGATGTCGGAGCATGCCTGCTTTGGAGCGCCTACTGCAATTCCAATTGCCTTTGATTTTGTTTTTGCCATTTTTGTTTGATTATGAATTTTATTTTGTTCCCTAATGCTTGTCGCCCGCGGTGTTGTCCTGCAGATTTATCTTATCTCTACGCTGCCCGGCGCAAACCCGTACTCGACTAGTATTTTCTTGGTTCTTTGCTTGTGCTCGCCTTGAAGCTCAATTTTTCCGGCCTTTATCGTCCCGCCGCACGCCAATTCTGATTTGAGCCTCTTTCCAAGGTCTTTCAGGTCAATTTCCTTCGCATCGATTCCTTCAACAATCGTGTAATTCTTGTTAAATTTTTTCCTCTCGATGTAAACGAATATTTTCTGGCTTTCCTTTGCTATTGTCTCGCATACACACAGCTCTTTCACCAAGCCGCACGTGGGGCATATTTCACTCATTCCTTTTTTAATCCTCCTTTTTGTTTTTCAGTCTTTATTGTGAGTATCTTTGCAATTGTCTTTTTTATTTCCTTGACTTTCCCGGGGCTCTTTGGAACTGTGCCTATGGCAATCTGCGAGTTTATTTTCATGAGCTCTTTTCTTAGCTCGTTTGACTTAATTTCCAAGTCAATCTCATTCATTATCCTTAGTTCCTTTGCTTTCATCTTTTTTCTTTCTTCTTCTCTTTGGTTTTGCTGTTTCTGATTTCTTTGGCTCTTCTTTTGCCTCGTTTTCTTTGCCATCTGTTACTTCCTCGACTTTTACTATCTTGTCTTCAACAAGCTTTATGTCGTCAGGAAGAACTATGTCGGGCGGCATTATGCTTACCTTGACTCCAATTATTCCGGTCTTTAGCTGCGCCTGAAGGTTTGCTTTTCTTACTCCCAAGGCAACGTCGCCGCATTTTTTTAAGTATCCTGAATAAAATCTCCATGACTTTGCCCTTGCGCTCGGGACTTTTCCGCTGATGATAATCTCTATCCCCAATCCGCCGGATCTCATGACTTCAGCCATTATCTTATGGCCTATTGCCTTGAACTTTTCAGAGCCGAATTTTTCGAGCGCATCGACTATTTTTTCAGCCACAATGTGCGCGTCGAGACTCGGATTTTCCACTTCGCTTATCTCTATCTGCGGATTTTCCAGGTCAAATCTTTTCTTGAGGTTTCTTGTGAGCTGCTTAATGTTCTGCCCTTTTCGGCCTACAATAAGCCCCGGCCTTGATGAAAAGATTATGATTTTTTCTCCCAGGGGGGTTTTTACCATTTTTGTATGGCTGTGCCCGACATTCTCAAGGCTCTCTGAAATGTATTCCTCTATCTGGAATTCTTTCATTTTCTGTGCCACGAATTTTCTTTCAATCATTTCTTTTGCCCCTTTGCCTCTTTTTGTTTTTTGCTATCATCAGTATTTTTTGCTTTTTCTTCAACGATGATCTCTACGTTCGTCCTTTTCATTTGCCTTCTTGACTGCCTGCCGTAGTGCCATGCCTTTCCTGCTTTGTGGGCGCTTATGTGGGAGATTACCAGGCTTGACGTGTTCAGCCCCTTGAATTGTGCATTTGACTCTGCTGATTCTATCAGCTGAATGAGCTGCATTGACGCTTTTTCTGGATATCTTCCAGGGCCGATTCCTTTCTTGTGGCCAAGATCCCAGTTGTATCTCTTGAACGGAACTGCTTCTTTCTTGTCAATGACTGCCTGCAAAATTTTCTTGACATCGCTGACTTTTCTGTTCTCAATGAAATTGCAAATCTCGACGCTTTGCTTGAACGAAATCGGCAGTGCCATTCCGACGGCCCTTGCCATGTGCTCTGGGTTGTAATTCTTGAATGTGTATCTTTTCATCTTTATTTCACCGACAAGCTTGCGCTTGACCTTGTCGCGCCGATTCCGGGCGCGCTGTGGGCGACTCTTTTTCTGGTCATTGCAAATTCCCCCAGGCAGTGCCCCAGCATATCTGCTTCAATGGCTACAGGAACAAATTCCTTGCCCTGATGGAGCTTGATTGTAATCCCAATCATTTCGGGCAGGATTATCATTTCCCTGCAATGGGTTTCAATATTTTTTTCATTTGCCCTGATTTTTTTTAATAATATTTTTTGCTGTTCTGTGAATCCCCTTTTCAGGCTTCTTCTTTGCCTTGAGGTGAAAAGCTGTGCAACTTCGCTGATGCTCAGTTTCTTGAGCTCTTCTACTGATTTTCCCTTGAATGTGAATTCTTTCCTTGCCATTTAATTTACCTCTTGTGCCTGCCCGATCTCTTAGGGGCAATTTTTCCTACCTTCCTTCCCGGAGGTGAGTTCCTCGCTGATTGTGTCGGAATTCCCTTAGCGTGAGAGCTTGAACCTCCGAACGGGTGGCTTACTGAGTTCATAGATGTTCCGCTTACATTGGGCCATAGCTTGTTTTTTGCTTTTGCGGCATAAAATTTGTTGCCTGCCTTTAGGAATGGCTTATCTGTCCGTCCAGAAGCTGCGACAACCCCTATTGCTGCCCTGCATTCCGGCATGAAAGTTCTTCTCTTGCTTGACGGCAATTCGACAACAATTCCTTTATCCATTTTTGTAATGACTCTTGCAAACCCACCGCTTGTCCGAACGAACTTGCCCCCGTCTCCCGGATTTGATTCTATGTTATAAATTGAAGTTCCTTCCGGTATGCTTTTCAATGGCAAAATATTTCCAGGCTTCAGTTCAATTGAATCTCCCATTTCTATTTTGTCTCCAACCCTCACTCCTTCAGGAGCCTGCAGCAAGCCCGATTGCCCATTGCTGTATTGCAGTTCCATAAGAGGCGCGCTGTGTCCGCTGCTTCTGACTATGTCTTTAATCTCTCCAATTACTAGCTTGCCTTGGTCAAGCCTCGCGAATCCTGTTGTTCCCTTGTAATGGAAGCTCGGAGCCCTGTACCTAGGCCCGCCTTTCCCCCTCTTCTGCTGGATTAAGTTCTTTCCCATTTACATCAGTCCCATTTGGGTTGCAATATCAATTGCCGGATTTTTTGCTGAAAATTTGACATATGCCCTTTTCTCCCCTTCTGCGCTTACGAATGTATTTACATCATCAACTTCAACCTTAAACATTTCTTCAATTGCTTTCTTGATTTCTTTTTTTGTTGAGCTGTTGCTTACGACAAAGATTAGCTTGTTTTCTGATTCCATCAGCCTGATAGATTTTTCAGTTGAAAGTGGGTGTTTGATTATTTTGTACGGATCCATTTTTATTTGGTTTATTTGAATAGGTTTTCTTTGTCCATCATTTCGATTGCTGATTTTGTCCAAAGGGTCAGCCTTCCTGCATGGCCGCCAGGCGCAACGGCTTCCACATTAAGTTTTTTTACCTCTACGACATCACAGCCGGGAATGTTTGAGGCGGCGTTGCTCAGGTTTCCTGCTTTTGAAACTACAAACAGCGGTCCTTTTTTCTTTTTGTATTTCCTGCCTCTTGATTTCCCCTTTCCAGCCCTTACTTTTTTATCCTCTACTCTTGATATTTCTAACTGAAATCCAAGCTGGTTGAGGGCATCTGTGATTTTTTTTGTCTTGTCGATTGCTTCAAAACTATCATCCAAAATAAAAGGATAGCTGTCCGGCACCTTGTGGCCCCTCGCAGTCACAATCTCCCTGGATATTGTTGCGGAAATCGCGCTCCTGATTGATTTTGTTCTTTCCTTTTCGTTTATTTTCATCCACCATATTTTTTCTGTTTTTGGCGGGTGTGCCCTCCTTCCTCCGACAGTGCCGGGAGCAAATGCGCCGACCCAGTTCATTCTTGTTCCCCTTCGTGTCATGATTTTTCTTGGCACTCTTGATATTCCGATTCCGTAAGATCCCCTGTAATCTCTTCTTCTTCTTGATAATTTTGCTGATGACCTCTTTCCTGCTTCGCTGTGAGCAGCATAATCCTGCCTGTTGTGGCTGTGGATTGCGAGTACTGCCCTGTTTATCAGATCGGGCCTAAGCTCCTCGTGGAATTGGGAAGGAAGTGTTATTTCTCCTGTTTTTTTGTTTGCTGAATCTACAATTTGGAGTTTCATTTTTATCTTCCCTGCTTTGACTCGAGGCTGGTGTATGTTATTTGCGGCGCATCCGGCATTATTTTTCTCGGCCTCGATGCATAAGTGAATTTTATGAATCTTTTTTGCACTCCCCCGACAGAGCCCTTGACCAGCAGATAATTATTTTTAATAATCCCATAATTTACAAATCCACCCTTGACGTTTATTTCGTCTGCTTTTGTGCCTATTTTCACTATATATTTGTTATATTCTGTTCTTAAATGATATCCCATTTTTCCGGCGTGGGCAGTCCTATACATTATGTGGCCCTGCGCCCTCCAAGCGCCCAATGATCCAGGATTTCTCCTGCTCTTTTCTGACTTATGGTGCCTGAGGGTTATTCCAAATCTTTTCATCGGTCCCTGAAATCCTTTTGCCCTCGTGATTGAGTGCATGTCTATCTGCTGCCCCTCCTTGAAAGCTTCGCTTAGTGCAATCTCTTTTCCCAATTTTTCTTTTGCGTATGCCAGCTGCTGCTCTTTGCTTCCGCCGACCGCTATCTCAAAACAATCCGGCTTTGATTTGCCTATTCCTGTCAGCGCCGGCTGTGTGTGGCATAAAATTCTTAGAAAATCAAAATCTTCTGTTTCCTTCCCTTTCTTTTTTGAAATTGTCATTTTCCTCTCAAGGTTTTTGTCAAGAGAATCAGCAATAATTTGTGATGTGAGTTTTGGCCCGTGTGTGGTGTTTTTGTAAAATGTGATAGAAAAAGTCTTGATTGGTGGGCACTCGATGACAGTCACCGGGCAGAAAATTTCTGTTCCTTTAGTAAGTGATGTGGCCCGGTTGTCTGTAATCAGCAGGTGCGTCATGCCGGCCTTGTATCCAACAAACCCGAGCGCCTTTGCCTCTGTGCTTTTGGGCCAGTTTCTGATTCTTGCTTTATTTGCCCTAGAGCGCACCCTAGGCCAAAACTGCATGCTTCCTGCTCTTGGTGATCTTGTTCTTGGCATTTTTAAATTACGGCAAAGACTAATATGTCTATGGCCTTGTTGGTTGCAAAAAAAAAGCCTTTTATTGAGCGCCTTTTATAGAAAACAGTTTAGTCAACTGTACTGAAAAGGCATTCTTTTCAGGCTCGTTATTTGTGCTTATGTGATTAAGCACTGCAATTTAAGTTCTAAGGAATCTGGTATGATTTATAAAGGTTGTGGTGAATTAATTTCGCGCAGAAAGGGGTATTTTTCATCCGGAAGGAATTGTTTTGGTTGGTTTGGTGATTTTAAGTCCAAAATTGGGTTGTGGAATTATAGGAAGCTGCAGGGTACGAACTCAATTTGATCAATCAGTAACACATTTTCAAATGGTGGTTAAAAATATATTTTTGTTTGTGGTGGGTTTGTTTAGTGGGTGGGTTTTGTTTTTATGGGTTTGTTTGGTGTTTTTTTGTGTTGTGTTGGTTCGGATCTGGTGTATCTTTTTCTGTTTCTGGTGCCGGTCAAGTTGGGGGTGATAACACAAAAAACCAAAGACCATACCCCCCCATTTCTAATGGAAAACGTTTTTTTGTTGTTTTCGTTGTCTGTTGTTTTTTCTTCTTTTTCTTTGTTTATTATTTATTTCTATATAGAAAATATAATAATATAACAAATATAACACAAAAACAAAACAAAAACAACAGTTCCATGCGAAATCAAGGGGTGGGGTAGGCAAAGACAATCTTTATATACCTCCGTTTCTTTTGGAAATCTATGGAAGAAGGGGGGTTGGAAACGTTCTTTGAAGGATTTCTAAGGAAAGAAAGTGTATTTTTTGACAAAAGAGCGCTTCAATCTGCTTATATGCCAGAAAACCCACTTCATAGGGAAGATCAAATCAAACAGATTGCTAATATACTTGCTCCAGTTTTAAGGGGAGATAAGCCATCAAATTCTTTTATTTATGGAAAAACCGGCACAGGAAAAACCCTTACAGTAAAGCACACCACTCAAAAACTGATGGAAGTTGCCGAAAAAGAAAACGCCCAGCTAAAAATTATATACATCAACTGCAAGCTAAAAAGAAGCGCAGACACAGAATACCGGCTGATTGCCCATCTTGCCAGGGAGCTCGGCAAAGCAATTCCACCAACGGGGTTGCCCACAGAAGAAGTTTACAAATCCTTTTTCAAGGCGCTCAACAAACAAAAACAGAACTATATATTGATACTGGACGAAATAGACCAAATCATCAGCAAGGCGGGAGACAACGCGCTTTACAATCTTACAAGAATCAACGAAGAGGATACAGGATCTACGATTTCTTTGATAGGGATTTCCAACGACATTATGTTTGTGGACAATTTAGACCCCAGAGTGAGGTCCTCCCTTTCCGAGGAAGAAATAGTTTTTCCTCCGTACAACGCAACACAGATACAGTCCATATTAAAAGGGCGTGTTGATTTTGCATTCAACAAAGATGTTCTTGAGCAGGGAGTTGTGGAAAAATGCGCAGCATATGCTGCACGAGACCATGGCGATGCCAGGCGCGCCCTTGAACTTTTGAGGGTTGCAGGAGAAATAGCAGACAGGAAAAATTCAAAAAAAGTTTCCATAACCCACATAGACGAAGCAGAAGAAAAGATAGACCGGGACAGGGTTATTGATATAGTAACAACACAGCCAAAACAATATCAACTTGTCCTTTATTCAATAGTTTCATTGCAGACAGGAAAAAACACAAGCATTTTCACAGGAGAGGTTTATGAAGTTTACAAATCACTTTGCACAAAGACAAATACCAGCATATTGACTCAAAGAAGAGTATCGGACATAATTTCAGAATTCGACATGCTGGGCATTGTAAACGCAAAAGTAATTTCAAAAGGGAGGTACGGCCGTACAAGGGAAATTGTTCTCGAAATACCGGAATCCACCCTTCCAAGAATAAAGACACTGCTTGAAGACGGCATACACATCTGACAAAAATGCAGGAACTTGTAAACAAAAAGCGCGAGATCATAGAAATATGCCTGAAGAAGGGGGTTCTTGTAAGTTCAGATTCATTAAACTCAATTAACGACCAGGGCAAGGTTTCAAGGATTTTTGATATATTAAAAACAAAATACATGGAAAATTCTCTCGTTGAAAATTTTGATCTTGCAAACTTAATTGCAGAGGAAGAAAAATCCTCCGCGCCGCTGCCAAATCTTTCAAAATGGCAAACCAACAGGGAAAAAATAAAAATTGTCTTCTCCTATAATCTAGAGTCAAAAAAAAGAGAAGCGCAGGATTTTGTAGATCATTACAACAACAGGTATCGGGCAATTGAGAAAATACTCAAGCAGAGGCAGGAGCTTCAAAATACGATGTCAATAAGCAAGCTGGCTAACAAGAAAGACAAGGAACCCATTTCAATAATCGGGATTGTCAGCGACAAGCAGACGACAAAAAACGGGAACCTTCTTCTTGTGCTTGAAGACCCGACCGGCAAGAGGAGGGTGCTCGTAAACAAGAACAAGCCCGTTTTGTTCAATGAGGCAAAAGACATAGTTCTGGACGAAGTTATAGGCGTTGTCGGAGTAAACGTTGACACCCTCATTTTTGCAAACAATATTTTATGGCCCGATATCCCTACGAACAGGGAGCTGAAAAAAGACAGCAGCGGAAAATACGCGATTTTTCTATCGGACCTTCACGTCGGCTCTTCCAAATTTTTGCCTGACGATTTCGAAAGGTTCCTGAAGTGGATAAACTGCGACATGGGAAATGAGCAGCAGAGAGCCATAGCGGAAAATGTCGAATGCATCTTCATTGCAGGGGACTTAGTTGACGGATGCGGAATTTACCCTGGCCAGGAAAAAGAGCTGACCACAAGAGATATTTATGACCAATATAATGAATGCGCAGATCTTCTCAAAAAAATACCGCAGCACATTCCATTGGTAATCTGCCCGGGCAACCACGACGCTATGAGAATTTCAGAGCCGCAGCCTCCATTATCAAAAGATTACGCAAAGCCGCTGCACGAACTGAGCAATGTCATCATGGTCTCAAACCCGTCCATGATTAATCTGAACTCATCTGAAAACTTTTCCGGCTTTGATGTCCTTATGTACCATGGCTATTCCTTTGACTATTTTGTTGCAAACGTGGACTCGCTTAGGAACCAGGGAGGGTACGACAGGCCGGATTTGATAATGAAATTCTTGCTGAAAAGAAGGCACCTTGCGCCGTCCCATCTATCGACGCTTTATGTCCCGGACACAAAAAAAGACCCTCTAGTAATAGAAAGAGTTCCGGATTTTCTTCTAAGCGGGCACATCCACAAATCCTCAACATCAAACTACAGAAATACGACACTGATATGCGGAAGCTGCTGGCAGGGCAAGACCTTATTCCAGGAAAAAGTTGGCCACAATCCTGAGCCAAGCAGGGTCCCCATCGTAAACCTGCAGACAAGAGACATTAAAATATTAAAATTTGGGCAGTAAGGATGATAATCGACGAAAATTACGCGCAGGATATAGCAAAAAAAATAGAAGATTCCTATAAATTGGCAGCTCTTGCAAGGGCAAAGGGATTTGACCCGGAAGAAACAATAAACATACCCCTTGCGAAAAACATGGCAGAGCGGGTAGAGGGGCTTATCAGTGTAATGGTTCCTGAAATTTTGAATAAAGGGATTCCGCAAAGGATAAAAGAGCTCGAGGCCATTTACGGAAAGCTGGACTGGAGGGTTGCTCTTAAGGTTTCTCTTGAAACGGCACAGGAAAAATTCTGCAAGTTTGAATCACAAAAACTGGCAATAGAGGCCGGCATCAGGATAGGCATTGCTTACCTTACTCTTGGCGTAGTTGCATCGCCGCTGGAAGGGTTTGTCGAGCTTAAGATAAAGAAGCGAAATGACGGTAAGGAATATTTCGCGATAATGTACGCGGGCCCGATAAGGAGCGCAGGGGGGACAGCCGGCGCAGTAAGCGTAGTCTTGGCAGACCATATAAGAAAGAGCTTTGGATACGAGGCTTACGACCCGACTGAAAATGAAGTTAATAGAATGGTCACGGAACTTTATGATTATCATGAAAGGGTTACTAATCTTCAGTATCTCCCGAGCGAAAAAGAAATTAGGTTTCTTGCAAGCAATATTCCTGTGCAGATCGACGGGGACCCTTCAGAAGAAATCGAAGTATCGAATTACAAGGACTTGCCAAGAATAGGGACTAACAGAATTAGGAGCGGCCCGTGCCTTGTTATGGGGGAATGCGTCGCGCAGAAAGCAGTCAAGGTTTTTTCACAGATCAAGAAATGGGGAGAAGAATTTGACTTGGGCAATTGGGGGTTCCTGCAGGAATTTGTCAGTCTCCAGAAAGAAATGAAAGCAAAAGAAAAATTCACCAAAAAAGGAATCGTTCCAATATTCACTTACATCCAGGATCTTGTTGCAGGACGTCCTGTTTTAGGGCATCCGTCTGTTGTCGGGGGATTCAGATTAAGATACGGCAGGTGCAGAACTTCAGGATATTCAGCAACTTCAGTGCATCCTGCAACCATGATAGTTCTTAATAAATACCTTGCAATAGGAACCCAGCTGAAAGTCGAGCGCCCCGGAAAGGCAACCGCAATAACTGTTTGTGATTCAGTTGAAGGCCCAATCGTAAAATTAAATGACGGCTCCGTATTGGTCATAGATTCTGAGCAAAAAGCAAAGTCTTACGCAAATTCAATAAAAGAAATAATTTTTTTAGGGGACATTCTTGTAAATTATGGAGATTTCTTCAACCGCGCGCATACACTTGCGCCGGCAGGGTATTGTGAGGAATGGTGGGCTCAGGAAGCAGAAAAGTCAATCAAAGAACTGTTCGCAGATGATTACATAAAATTATCCGATGCTGCAAAAATAGACTCAGTAAGACTGAAAAATATAATCGGGAATTATTTTTCTGAAAGGCCTTCTGCAGCAGAAGCGCTTTGCCTGAGCAAAGTTTTGAAAATTCCGCTGCACCCGGCTTACACTTACCATTGGAAAACAATTTCAAAAGCAGAATTTTTAGCCCTTCTTGAATGGTTTAAATCAGCAAAGATAGAATTGGAAGAAACTCAGGTTTCAAAAATAATACTTCCGAAAAATGATGCCGCTAAAAGGGTTTTGGAACTGATTGGGGCTCCGCACATTTTCGTCAACAATGAATTCACCATACTGGAAAAAGAAGAAGCATGTGTTTTTTACGCATTACTAAACTTGGACAAGGATGACTTTTTTGAAAAATTTTCAATATCAGCATCCGAAGAAATATTGGAAATTTTAAACTCAACTTCTCCGGTAAGGATTAGAGACAAGTCAGGCACATTTATAGGGGCAAGAATGGGCAGGCCAGAGAAGGGAAAAGTCAGGAAGATGGACGGCGATCCGCATACACTATTTCCTATCGGAAAAGAAGGAGGTAAGATGAGATCCTTCCAGGCAGCAATGGAAAACGGAAGGGTTACTGCAGAATTCCCGACTTACTATTGCGCCGAATGCAAGAAAGAAACAATACTTGGGGTGTGCGAGCAGTGCGGCTCCAAAACAATAAAAATGTATAACTGCGCCCTGTGCGGAGTGCTGAAAGAGCCTAAGTGCAGGCACGGCGAAGCGCAGTCATACAAAAGCCAGAGCATTGATATAAACCAATATTTCAAGAGCGTTCTTTCTCAGCTAAAGATGAGCCAATATCCGGACCTGATAAAAGGAGTTCGCGGAACATCCAATAAAAACCACATTCCTGAGCATTTTGCAAAAGGAATCCTGCGCGCAAAATACGACATACCGGTCAATAAAGACGGCACAACAAGATATGATATGACTCAGCTTCCGATTACGCACTTCAAGCCAAAGGAAATTGGTGTTTCTGCTGAGCAGCTTAGGCATTTAGGATACCTTACAGATTTATATGGCAATGAGCTTCTTGACGAAGAGCAAGTGCTGGAATTAAAGCCGCAGGATATAATAATCCCAAAGTGTGAAGACGCGCCGGAAAAGGGTGCAGGAGAAATCCTGTACAATGTCAGCAGGTTCATTGACGAGCTTCTTGCCTTGTTGTACGGGCAGGATAAATTCTACAACATGAAATCAGAAAAAGATTTAGTTGGACATCTTGTTGTTGCGCTGGCGCCGCACACTTCGGCAGGCATTGTCGGAAGAATAGTCGGATTTTCCAAGACTCAGGCTTTCTATGCGCATCCTCTTTTTCATGCAGCCACTAGGAGAGACTGTCTTGGTTTTGATAATTATGTTTCAATTAATGAGGGCGGGTCATGGAAGATCGAAAAGATTGGGAATTTTATAGAAAAAATAAATCCGGAAGAAATCTGCGATAGTTTTGGGACAAGAAGAAAAAAAGTTTCGGGGGTGTGCGCATGGGGTAATCCGGGCAAAGGCGAAGTTGCTGAAGTGACCAAACACACTCCTACAAAAATGTTAAGGGTTTCTCTGGAAGATGGAAGAAAAATAGAGCTGACAGAGAATCATAGGGTATATTTAAAGGGGAAATTGGAAAAAAGGGCGCGGCAGCTTAAGCAAGGCGATAAATTAATGGTTGGCTACAACAAAAACATAGAAGAAAAAGACATAGATGAAATATTCTTGCCCGAGATTTTTAATGACAGGGACGATGTAATGGTTCGAGGCATTCAAAAATTCCTAAGCGGCCTTGAAAAAATGAGCAGGCACGAAAACTATTGCTTCAGGGACAGTTTTCCGATAAAGCTTGTATGTGAAATTCTCCAAAGGCATGGCAAGTCATTGAAAGACCTGCCTGATTATGCAAAACTCTCAATCAAGAGGGACAAGATAATTCTGCCCATTAAAATAAATCTGGATAATGAGCTGATGGAAATCATCGGGCTTTATATTGCTGAAGGATATGTGAGAAAGAATGATTCCAAAAAAGGATTTTACCAGCTTTCAATAGCAGGAAATAAAAAAATAAAAGATTATGCCAAAAAAGTTTTTAATTCCCATTTTGGCTTGAGCCCTTCTTATGAAAATAAAGATCAGGTTGTTTTTTCTTCCAGAATAATCTACGAGCTGTTTAAGGATTATTTTGGGGCAGGTGTTGGCGCAAAATCCAAAAGAATACCAAGTATGTTTTTGAGCATCAAAAAAGAAAAATTGGCGGCATTATTGAGGGGATATTTTGAAGGAGACGGGAGCGTAAGCCTTACAGATATTAGAGTTTGCTGCGACACTGTAAGCGAGGGGCTGAAGCACGATTTAACTTTTGCATTATCCAGATTTGGAATATTCACAAAATTCTATGAATACGAGAAAAAGCCCGGTCCAAGAGTAGCTCAGTTTTATATCAGGAAAAAGAGAGAAATTCCAACATTTAGAATAACAAAAATAATTGTATTGTCAAATTTTGTCAAAAAGTTCGCCCAGATAGGATTTTTGTCAGAGAGAAAAAATAAAATTTTGAAGGTGCTGTGCCAAAAAAATCCCAGAGGCTCCCAAATTGAAATTGATGATAACTATGCCTATCCCAGAGTTAGCAGTATTGAAAACATAGGGAAGGATACAAGCTATTGCTTTAATGTATTGGATCAGCATAACTTTTTTGCAAACGATATCTTAGTGCATAACTGCGATGGCGACGAGGCCTCGATAACTTTGCTTATGGATGCCCTGCTTAATTTCTCAAAGCAATTTTTGCCTGACACAAGAGGCGCTACGCAGGACGCTCCATTAGTTCTTTCATCAATACTTGTTCCGACAGAAGTGGACGACATGGCCTTTGATTTGGATGTGGTTGACAAATATCCATTGGAATTTTACGAAGCAACTTTGGTTTATGAAATGCCTGCCAACGTGAAAATAGAAAGGCTCGGGCATTTGCTGAATTCAGGCTCTAACAAATCCATATATTATACTCATCCCGTTAGCGACATAAACATGGGCGTGAAATGCTCTTCTTACAAGACAATCCCGTCAATGGAAGACAAGCTCAAGGGCCAGATGGATCTTGCAGACAGGATACGCGCAGTTGATGCTGCGGATGTTGCGAGATTGGTAATAGAAAAACATCTTTTGAGGGACATAAAAGGAAATTTAAGGAAGTTTTCCCACCAGCAGTTCAGGTGCAGCAAATGCACTGAAAAATACAGAAGGCCGCCATTGGCTGGGAAATGCCTTGCGTGCGGTGGCAAATTAATTTTTACAGTAACAGAAGGCGCGATTATAAAATATCTGGAGCCTGCAATTTCCCTTTCCGATAAATACAACTTGCCCCCTTATCTGAAGCAGACGCTGGTTCTTACTAAAGACAGGGTTGAAGGAGTCTTCGGAAGAGACAAAGAAAGGCAGGAAGGATTGGGAAGATGGTTTGGGTGATTAGTTAAACTTATAGAAAATTATTGTTAATTTCGTTTTTGGTTACACAGTTCTGATAGATTTCTACCGAAAAGTAATTTCAGGGGTGTTCCATCAAGCGCGAAGCACAATAAAGAATAAGTATCGGGGCGGTTTATTTCATAGTATCATTATTATGGTGTTCCAAATATTTTTCAAATTGAATAATGCCCCCATTAATCTTTGATTTTGGAATATCAATTTCTTTATTACCAAGTTCATGCGCCACAACTTTAAAAATAGCAGGAAGTGCAATCGTAATTATTAAACCCACTAAAAATCCAGTTGAAAACTCAAAACCAAGATAGATTCCCAAACAAAAAAGAACAAACATCCAAAACCCTGATGGCGAAAAATCAATATTACCATTTAAGTCATAATCTTTTAATTCATAATGTGCATCTTTTTTCTTTTTAAGATATTTTGCCATTTCCGTTAGCTTAATAGTGCCCTTAAATTTTCCAAGAATAGCATAATTTTTTGCACTGGAAGTTATACCAAATGGATTCCATTTATTTGTAATGATATCTGAATGTGCTATCCCTCCACCCAACTCACCGCCCATTGTCATTCCAACTCCAGTTGTCTTTGCTTCTCCAGTTTTTTCTTTTGTTTGAGAGCAAGAGATTTCATTTTGTGATAGATATTCTCTTAACTTTTCAAGAAATGTATCTGTTGGGAGAGCTGAGCCTGTTATCTTATTAGTAAATTCAAATTTAGGTTTATCCTTGTTATCTACAACCATACAGATTATCATTACGTATTGAATTAATAAACATTTCGAAAATAAACCACCCCTTCTAGTTCGTAGCCCCTGAAATTATTGAGTATAACAACTATTAAATGCAGTTTTAATTGTTGTTTAATTGTTTGTTTGATATTCTAAAGCGAAATTCAGAACCAGTGCCCAACCACTCAAAGCCTCGCCTTAACAACATTCTTAGCTCCGCAAGCAGTGCACTTCATGTAAGTCAGGCTGTCTTCTTTCTCTATCTTTGTGTCTGGCTTGCCGCATTCAAAGCAGAGGACGAATTCATTTGCATACTGCCTTATCTTGTCGTTTATCCTTGATGCAGGGACTTTTGTTCCGAGAATAAGTGCTCCGCTTTTTTTAATCTCTCCCGGTGTTGCAAGCTCTTTCAAAACATATTTCAGAAGATGCTCAACATCCCGTCTTAAAGTTGAGGCAATCTGGATAAAATTAGTAAGGATAGTCCTATTGCCCTGTATATGCCCGACTACTTTTGGAATCTCAAACCTCTCTTTAAGGAAAACTGCCTCAGGCAAATCCTTCCTTACATTTCCAAGCATTTCCTTGTAATCCATATATGACGAGAAACAAACTTTGTTTATAAATTTAATGGGCGGCAAATCGAATGCAAAGGATTTTTCAGTTACGAAGTTCTGAAAAATCCTTTGTGAGTGGGGTTTTCACAAAGAAAACCCGCGTTTGCCTGCCTTTATTGTTGTTTGGTTGGGTTTCAATAATCTATAAGGCGTAAGTAAACTAAATTTCAATTCAAAAAATATATAAACCAAACCTCAAAGTAAAACTTCATGGTTATAGAATCATTATTATTCCCGTTAAAAGCTGAAAAGAAGCCATGGCAGATGTTTTTTCTGGGATTTTTGTACACTTCAATCGGAATTTTCATCTCACTGTGGATTTTCAGGGACCAGGCAAGCCTGATAATGGTCTTCATGATTACCATGGCATCCCTGCCATTGTTCTACAACACCACAAAGCTGGAAGAAAGCAAGGATATGGTGATGGACAGTGAAACACTGATATTAAGAGAACACAACAAGGCAATCACATTTTTCATGTACCTGTTTGTCGGCATCACGGTCGCATGCGCATTGTGGTATGTTTTCCTCCCGGTTTCGACGATAAACAGCCTTTTTGACAAGCAGGTCGGGACAATCCAGACAATCAACAACCAGGTTTCAGGAAACGTCATTGCAAACCTCGGCATTTTCTGGAAGATATTCTTCAACAACTTCAAGGTTCTTGCATTCTCTATTTTATTCGCGTTGATTTACGGCGCGGGCGCAATCTTCATTTTAACATGGAACGCAACAGTAATAGGCGCGGCAATAGGAAACTTCATAAGGTCAAACATAGGCAGCTACACGAGTTCGCTCGGCCTTATGGAGGCGGGGAATTATTTCCAGGTTTTTTCTTTGGGTTTTTTAAAATACTCAATCCACGGCATTCCTGAGATAGCGGCGTATTTTTACGGCGGCCTTGCAGGAGGCATTCTGTCAGTTGCGATTATAAGGCAGCATTTCAGAACAGACAGATTTCCTAAGATAATGGTGGATTTCTCAGAACTCGTTTTGATAGCGATAGGGTTTCTTATTGCAGCAGCGTTTCTGGAGGTTTATGTAACGCCGGTTTTGTTTTAGAAGAATGCATTAAAACAAACAACTCAGATTTAGTAGAAAACATAAGTTTTGCCATCTACCTGCATAAGTTACATGCGAACAGGCGGCAAAACCGAGCCGAAAGGGAGATTTTCTACAAAACCAATAACTCAAATAATATCTTATTCCAAAATCTTAACTTTCCCAGGAGAAATCTCAAAAATATCTCCGCTTTCCAGCAGCTTGTTGATAATCTGCTCAGTCTTTGCATCAGGAATTTCTTTCAGGATGTCGTCAACCAACACGCCGTCCCCTGCATCAAGTTTTCTAATCGAAGTATAAATCCCGTCAGCAATGTTTGGAATTTTCTCATCAACCGCTTCAACAACGGGCTCTTCCTTAATTTCTTCTTCAGCAGCTTTAAAATTTTTAAGTTCCAGTTTTCTCACATTGAACCATTCAATACTTTCCAGCTTCTTCATTATCTCAGGAACAATATACCTTTCATTATTATATTCCCGAATCTTCCCTATTATCAAGACGGCATCGCCAACTTCTATCTTCGAAAATGCAGGAGAATTCTCAAAGCTTCTTGCAACTATTTTCCCTGTCCCGTCATCTACAATCACGCTTGGAAACCCGGACTGCTGTTCTGGCTTGTAAACAATCGTTCCGATAAGATTGACCCTGGAAACATTTAACTCATTAACCTTAATGTAGCCTGATGACAGCTCGTCTTTTGCAAATCTTCCCTTAAGAATATCGCTCACTCTAAGCTTGTACGCAACCTGCCTTTTCTGGAATGTTTTCTGCTGTGATTCCATATTACTAACCCCTTTTTGACCATAGCCAAATATACCTTTTATCAATATTTTTTATCAAATTGCCTTTTTGGTGTAACCAATCTACAAATCTTTGTAAGTCATAAATATCATCAAACAAGGATGTAGATTTTACTGACTCGTGCAGATCATTTATAGTTAATTTTGGATTGTTAATTAATGCACTCTCCACTATAGATTTTCTTAAATTTTGGTTTTTACTTTCCAATCTAAATTTTATGATTTCAAATTTTGGACTGTCTATAAAACCTGTAAAATTATCCAGAATCAAACTTCGTATTTTAGAAAAGTCTTTTTCTACAAGTACACTTCTGTCTTCAGCCCTAGCAGTAGATTGTACCAGTCTCTTGACGTTATGTTGTATTGGGTACATCATATAACCAACTATATTTTGCCTTTCCAAATCTTTTTTATAAATATCGGAGAGCAGTACGTCAAAATCTTCTTTTAAATTATTAATAGTCTTAATACTACATTCTTCACTTTTTTTATCTAACGCAGGGGTTAGCTGTCTTGCATGGGCAATCTGCACCCACAAATCAGAGTCTATACTCTTTCTCAATTTTCTAAGATCTGCTCCATAGGACAAATCATCTAATTCCATAGGTAACGTAATATCGGTGGATGTAAAATTCCTCATTAACTCTTTCCAAATCTGGGTAACATCGCCATAACTTGGACTTAACGTTGAGAAAATCGAATACTCCCCATTGAACGATGCCCTTTTTAGAACTTCTTGTTGTAGGCTACCATACTCAAATCCACAAAATCCAGAAAGAAAATTTTTATCAATGTATGGTCTCTCTGCAAGCAGGAAACTAATACCACTCAAATAATCAAACTTGCTACCAAGATATGCCTTTTGTGGAGCACATCCCCTATACTCTGGAGGAACCGTAAGATTTATTGTTTTTATTAATTCTCGTGCAAAACCATAGTCAGCCGAAATTGAAGAAAGTGAAACCCCTCCAACAGAACCATAAACCCAAGGGGCGCTTAATATCGGGGATTGAAAACATAAAGAGATATTATCATTTGGAATAAGACTCTCTTTAATCAATTTTTGTACAATTCTCTTTTCATAAGGGATATCTAAATAAATACTGTCTGAAGGCAAGTATTCCCAATCTTCGATGATAAGAACTTGGTCGTTAACTCCTAACTTTTTATTTTCTAAACATTGTTTTTTACCCTTATTAATTTTAATCAATTTGTAATCTTCGGGGTATTCAATTGTGCGCGGTACCAATCCTAGTAAAACAATTGGAGGGGAACTTTGGAAAGCAGATAAACCGATAAAATTAAAGTCCCCTAACTCCGCTATAGCGGCTTTCCAAGATGAAGATAACTCGGAAGGAATCGCGTATAAAGAAACTTCTTTAACATTACTATTTTTTGCAGTTTTTCTAAATGATTTTAACCACTCATGCAGTTTAAACAACCTACTATTCTCATGATCTAGGTACTCGAAATTTAGAAATCTTTTCCAAGGGAGATTAGTACCAACTTTCCTTTTTGGTAACAAATAAAATTCTTCCAATGAAAAATTTGATAACATTATCTCCCTCCATATTCAAAATCAAATTCTTTGTATGTGCCCTCTTCTCGGCTCGAATACATCGCCTGAGCGCTTTAATCTTTCCAAAGCTTCATCTATCTTGGACTCGTCAAGGCCCCTGATCTTTGCTTCATTGACAATCTCATCAATAGGTATAGTTTTTCCGTGCTTTGATTCCATATCGGCAATTATATCCTTAAGAACCATTATATGGCTTCTTTGCGATGCCCCTACCCCTGTCGCAATCCTGTCAATGTCAACCTTTCCGGTTTCCTTGTCAAACCCGACCTGCATCAGGCAGTATTCCAGAAGCTCGATTGCTTTTTTTGAGTCTTTTCTTGTAACCCTGTCATCCAGCCTCGACCTGGCAGAAGCCTCGCTTAGCCTTACAAGAGCTTCAAGCTGCCTTGCCGAAATAGGAATCGACCTTATGCTTCCTTCCCCGCCGCTTTTTCTCATCTTGAGATAAAACTCTTTTATTTCTTCAATAGCGCCGTCAGTAAGCTTTGGAAAGATTCTTTGCCTTGCATAAGCGATATATTTTCTTAAAATCTCAGTTGAAATCTCAGGCTCATTTGTATCGGGCCTTTGGTGCAGGGTAAGTATATGCTCTGCCATCCTGGCATCCCTTGTCTCTTCAGGCAAATCTTTTATCGGAAAAATCAGGTCAAACCTGTTGATTAAAGTAGGCGGCAAGTCAATCTGGTCTGCAACAATCCCATAAGGATCGAACCTTCCGAATTTTGGGTTTGCGGCGGCAAGCACGGTTGTTCTTGCAATCAATGTTGCCTGGATGTTCGCCTTTGAAATACTGACAGTTTGATTTTCCAGGGCCTCGTGCATCGCAGCTCTGTCTTCATTGCTCATCTTGTCGAGCTCATCAACACAGACGAGCCCGTCGCTGCTGAGAACCATTGCCCCTGCCTCAAGCGCCCATCCGTGCAGAAATTCATCCCTGACGACAGCAGCAGTTATACCTGCGCCCGACACACCTTTTCCGCTTACATACCTTCCTTTTGGAGCAATCGTCATGATTCTTTTCAGCAAAGCGCTTTTTCCTGCTCCGGGATCGCCAACCAGCAAAATGTGCATATCTCCCCTGCTGACTACTTTATCCATCCTTGTTTTTCTTAGCCCCCCCATTAACTGCAGAAGCAAAGCTTCCTTGATTTTTTCATATCCATAAATAGATGGAGCTATGGAGCCCACAAGCTTATCATAGCCTCTGGGGTCATTTGCTATCTCAAGAATTTTTTTTTCTTCTTCTGCCGTTATATTGACTTCCATGAATGTGTCTTCGCTTGCCTTTAGGGAATTTGCTTCCAGCATAAGGTCAAATCTCGTTGATTTTGCGCCGCTTTTGGAAATGATGGGGACTTCTTTTACTACGCCAACAATCTCTACCTTGCTTCCCGGAGCGCTTCTTTTCTCGCTCAGCGGGCTTACCAAGTCATCAGTCAAAAGAACATTGATTCTTTTTGGCTGCTCCCCGCCTTCAAGATTCTCTGATGCCTCTTCAAGCACTATTCCCTGCGCATCTACCATCTCCTTGTCAAGCATGACAAATTTCCCTTTTCTCCCGCAGCCGCATCTTGTCGGCTCCTTGAATGTTCCTTCAAGCTGGAGCACGTTCATTATATTCCCGCAGACAGGGCACTCAAACCTTGCAGAAGTAACCTGGGGCCTGACGTCTGATTTTTGCCTGATTAGCCCCTGGACATACAAAAATTTGTTCAGGTGCGAGCTTCTGATGTCCCTTATCTTGACATGCTGGCTTTTAGGAAGGTTGGAAAACCTTATCCTGAAATTTTTCAGGCCGTCAACGTCAAACTGCTCAATTGCCTTTTCAATTGCCTTTATAGTTTCCTCAGGCGCATCAAGAAGCTCTGTTGCCAAATCAGGGTCATATTTGGAAAGCTCAGTGAAGTCAATGACGATGAACCGGTTGCCTTTTCTGGCATTTTCAAGAAGAGAATTATAGTAATTGCTGTCAATAAATTCCTGAAATCTCTTTATCTGCTCTACAGCGTTTATTTCCATAAGTGCACATCATTTTCAGGGTTTAAATATTTTAGGCAGCCATGTCCAGTGGCCGGCATTATAAAAATTAAAAAATAAAGATATAATAAATCAGGCCTTTGCCTTCTTCAGGTTTTCAATCAGCTTGTCAAGCGCCGCGTGAACTTCCTTCTCGCTTTTTGTTCCTGTGCAGACTATTTTCCCGTTGCTGAAAAGAAGGAAGGTTGCTTTTGCAGCAGTAAGCTTATAGACCAATCCCGGAAACTGCTCAGGCTCATATTCTGTATTCTCCAGCTTCATGGCCAAAGTGTTCAGGTTCAGGTCCATTCCCACGCTTCCCGAAGCTACAATATTCTGTATCTTGATTTCAGGCTTTATTGTAATTTTGATGTTTATCTTCTCAAGGCTCTTTATGATTTTCTTGATGCTCTCTTCAACCTTGTCCATTGACCTGGCTCCGGTGCATACAACTTTGCCTGAGCTGAATATCAAGGCAGACGTTTTTGGATCTTTGATTCTTATAACAAGCCCGGGAAACTGCTCTGGGTTATATTCAGTATTGCTTAATGTCGCTGCCATCTTTTCAAGCGGAATAGCATGCATTAAAGATGTAGAAACAACTATATTGACGACTTTTATATCCCTCTTAGTTTCTTTCTTTGCCATTTTAGATTCCTCCGATTAAAATCATTTATTTCAACTGAAAAAGCTCTAAAACACCCCCAAATAAACTTTAAAGCCCTAATCAATTTTATTTGATATATTTTCTTTATAAATACTTAAAAAGGCCTGCAATTTATAAATACTTTTGTTTTTAAACACAATATTCAATAGTTTTAAATAAAAAACACCATCATTTCATGATATGTTTGCAGATTTTGTTTTTCCGGATGGAAATGAGGAAAAATTCATTGAAATAGCAATAAAACTGGGAATCAGCAAACTTTATTTTATCTATGACTCCGAAGATAAGAAAAAAAATAATATAAAAAACTCGGAATTTGGTAGGAATAAGCACATTAACATCCGAATAGGATTTATCCCCAATAAAAAAACAAGCAACTTGGAGAAATCAGAACTGATGATTGCAAAAAGCTCCGATAATGATAGATTTTTAATAGAAAGCGGAAAGTTAAATCTAATCTACGGGTTTGAGCAGGCTACAAGAAAAGATTTCATGAGCCAGAAAGCCTCCGGACTGAACCATATAATCTGCGAGGCCGCCAATAAAAATAAGGTTGCAATAGGTTTTTCTTACAGTTCCATAATAAATGAGCCGGGATTCAAAAAATCAGTGATTCTGGGCAGAATGATGCAAAACATCATGCTTTGCCGGAAATACAAAGTCAGGGCTTTAATAGGCTCTTTCAGCAGCGATCCATACATGCTAAGATCCCCTCATGATTTGATTAGCTTGTTTTCTACATTAGGGATGGATAAGAAGAAATCAATATCTTCGCTGAATTCTTCCTTCTAAGACATAAAAGCAAAAGTATATAAATTACTAACTTAGTTATATAAACAAAGACAACTAATGTCAATAACTAAAATAAGTTCGCTAACTTTGATAATTTAATTAACTTACTAAAAGATGGCCAGGGTAAACGTCGAGATAGACGAGGAAGTCCACAAAAAAGCCAAGCTAAACTGCGTTCTCCAGGACAAGACTTTGATACAGTACATAAACGAAGCCCTAAAGGAAAAGCTGGAAAGAGACAGGGGAAGAAAATGAAATTAAAAAGAGGAAAAGGGATGCGAATTTCAGCTAAATTGTATTCCACATCATTAATACTAATAATCCTTTCTATTGCATTTATTCTTGATAGTTTGCATACCCAAGCTCAGGTCAGCACCCCTTTCACTTCAAGCGGAATAAAAGTAAAAATAGACGAAGACCATCCTGAGCTTTGGGAGTTCAATATGAACGCCCTTAGCTTAAGCCAATGTGGCGTTGAAGCAGTTGAGGAAGATGGAGGAGTTTTTGGAAATCCGGATGAAACAGGGATATTTTATGGGACCCCGGGTGGCATAGTAAAACATAAAGGATCCAACTCTTTAAGCGGGGCTGTTCCATGCTCAGGAGGGGACGACCCCTGCAAAGTCATTAGATTTGGGTGGAGAGACAGCATTGACTCCAAATGTGGCCCCTGTTCCCTATCGACAGGCTCACGCAGCTATAGGCCAAAAGGCGACTTGCTGTGCGGTTATGACGGGAAATGGTACCTGTGCGATCAGTATTACCACAATGGGCAGGATCGGCTTTTTAAAAGCGGAGAATCAGGATTTGTATGCACCAAGAATAATGAATGGTATAGTGCAGAAACATGTGATAATAATGTTGATGATGATAGCGACGGAAAAATAGACTGCAGTGATGACAACTGCTATGGGTTAATTCAATCAAATATTTTTGGCGCAAATATAGGGGCACATCCATTGCCTGAAAATAAATTAGCGTATTTCAATGCAAAATGCGATCCTGATCTGAGCCAGGTCGCCTGTGATTCAGCAGGCTCGCCGGCAATTGCGTTTGATAAGCCAGCATACTCATATCAGCAGGCTTTGCCAGCTAACAAGTGCTGCGGCGACGATGAAGATGATTGCGGAAAAGCAGCATCAGGTTATCTTTGCAAGATTGAGCCATCTACAAAAACTTCCAGTTGGATTCAGTCAACATCTTCAAACTCTGGAGAAATAAACTATGTAGGCTGCGCAAGAGCAGAATTCCTTTCAGACGGAACAGCATGGCAGAAATGCGACGGAACATTCTGGAAAAAAACTGTCGGCGACAGGGAATACCTCTGCCAGGGGAGGGGGAAGGGCTCAATTGTAGAGTGCGCAGGAGATTCAACTCCTAAATCAAGCGGAGCAGGGCTGAGATTATCAACCGGGAAAAGCGTGAAGCCTGAAGATTTTCCGAACGAAGAAATTCCTGTGTCTGTAAGTGTTCTAAATTTAAATATTGGAATAGGCTCGAGTTCAAGCAGCAGTTCCTCTTCAAGCAGTTCAGGAAGCACGAGCAGCAGCGGCAGCTCAGGTGGCGGAAACCCAAGCGATAACCGGGATTCTGATTTTGAAGCCAATGCAATGGCAATATATCAAATCACCGGAAACGTTGTAGCATCAGAAGAAAATTCAAATGTTTATTACTGCAAATCCAACAAGAAGTTTGCAGCAGATTTGGACACTCCTGACGGCCAGTCGGCGTGCGAGAAGGCAGGATTCAAATGGACTGGATCCAAATGCTGCAGCGAAGCTGATGACAAGATATGCACGCTTCAATACACCACAATAAGCACACAAAGCTCAGGCTGCCCAATAGAATTCAACGGCTGCATGATTCAGGATGCTCAGGGATGCATTGATAATCTTGAATATTATAATGATGCCGGAGGAAGAGGTGGCTGCTGGAACAGCACTCCAATCCTAAGCACAAGGCCGGTAAATTTCACAAATGACACGGTCTTGAATTTCAATGGTGAATTCCACGGCTGTCAGATTTCCCAAATTTTTAAACCAGAATTACTTTCGCTTGTGGATCATCAATCACAATCACCTTTGATAAAAAATGAGAACTACTGCTTCAATGATCCCGAAAAGAAATATTTTTGCTCTTTCGAACATCACCAATGGAACCAAACTTTCGGGAAGGACAGAAGCCATCCAAGCTCTGCGCCAGTAGGGGCGGATGTCCCCAATTTCAGAGGGTGTTGTGGGGCAGACCAATGCTGGGATGGTTTAGAGTGCATTAACAATCAGGCACAAGATCCTTTGGCAAAACCATTTGCTGGCACATCTCTAAGATGCATTAAGGGCAATTGGGTAGAATCAAAAGAGAAGTACACACCTGATGGAAGCACGACAGGATACTGCCCTAGCGATGACATGTGCCTTCTTGATCCCCAGGCGCAAAAGCCAATTGAAAGGTGCCTCGGCCCAGGAAATTATTCTATGGATAACTATTGCGAAAACGGAATATGGTCATCAAGGACAAAACTGCTTGCATTAAAACTTCTTGAGATGAAAAGCGGTGACTTTACAATTTTCTGCGACAACAGGGAAAATACTTTGAACAGCCTGCAATTCGCAGCTGATTCAAATGTCGCGGCTGATTTGATTCTTGAAAATATTCAGACGAATAATTTCTGCGTGTTAAATTCAGGGGCAAAAGTTATAGCTGCGACTTCCATCAACAAGCCTATTGAAAGTTTCCAGGCAGGAAGCATTGATATTTTTGGAGTAACGGGCTGCAAGAATGGATTAACAGACGACGGGAAATATCATTCTTGCGATTCATCAGGAAAAGTATGGTATAACAAGAGACTGAAAAGCATGGTTTACAGCTCTTCTGCAATATCTGTCCCAAGCCAGCCTGGCGCATTTGGCCAGTTCATCAGCAATTTAGTTAAAAATATTCTTGATTCTATAACCAGATTAATCTCAAGGCCTCCGGTCGACACTTCATATATTGATTCTTACACAAAAGGCATCAGAAAATTTGACAGGCTCTATTTATCACAGCAGGGGACAAAAACAATCAGCGCTTCACTGGAAGGAAAAGATCCTGACATAAAGAACGCGGTATTTGAGTACAAAAACATAGATGTTGACATCTGCAATTTCATACAGCAATTTGCGCAGGCGCAGGCAGCAAAATCATCAGGAATCTCCTGCAAGAAAGATGGAAATAATTATTACGTTTTGGCGCAGGGCAGCCAATTAACTAACATTGACCCGGAAACAATATGGCAGGACCTGACCTCAAAGCTAAGGTTGAAGTGAAGATGAAATCGGAAAAATCCCAGATAACAATGCTGATTATTGTAGGCTTAGTGCTGTTCATTGTCGTAAGCCTGGTTTTGTATTTGTCAAAATCAGTTGCAAAAAATACCGCAAAGAACAACATTAAGGGCGTTCAGCAGACAGCGATAGACGTGCAGCCTATAAGTGATTTTGTTGCTAAATGCCTGAATAAGCTTGCCAAAGATGCAATAATCCTTCTCGGCAAGCAGGGCGGAGTTATATACAAGTCCCAAGGCGGCACCTCAGTAGATTATAGGGATACTGGGGAGGGAATTCAATTTGTGAAGTATAGTGGCCACAATGTGGCTTATAATATCAATCCGCCGGCATTTGCAAATTCGTATGATGATATATCTTACTCCTCAGACATAAAGAACGGAAATTACCCATGGATAATCTTCCCTTATACAAGCAGGTCTTATGCAAATGAAAAATATGACGGATTTTTCGGGATAAGCTACATGCCGCCCATCAACTCATCAGAAGGATCCCATTCATTTCAGGATCAAATTGAAACTTATATAGATAATAACATGGCAGCATGCGCGAATTTTGATATTTTTAAAAATCAGGGCTATGAAATAAAGATGGACAGGGTAAATGCCACTATAGTGATAGGCACGAATGATGTTGCTGTCAAATCCTCAATACCTATAAAAATTACAAACATGAAAACAAGAGAATTTACCGACATAAATGAATTCACCACAAATATTGATGTTAGGCTGAAGGATATTTACTTTTACACAAAAGATTTGATAAATAATGATATAAAAAATATCAATTTCGAGCTCGTAAATAAAGACAACAACAAGAATTCCATAAGCGTTAAAATAGTCAAGACAGCTTATAGTGCCGGAAAAATAAAGGCAGACATTGTGGTCATTACTGATGAAAAATCTTCAATCAATGGCAAGCCCTTTGAATATACTTTTGCGAGAAAGAACAGGGCGCCGGCGCTTTACTATATAAAAAATAAAGACATAGATTTTGTCGTAAAGGATGACAATGGTTACTACGACATTGCTTACTCAGATCTTTGGGCAAGATTAAGCCCAAAAGCAATTGACCCGGATGAAGATGACTTGACAAATCAGATACGCTTCTACTTCCAAAATGCAGAAATCAAAAATGGTGATACATTAACATTGAATGATCGACAGCCGGTCTTCAAAGTTGAGGTAACAGATGGTGTGCTTTCAGATTGGCAGCCAATAACCGGCAATCCAGTTTATCCATAAACATGAAAACCAAACAATTTTTCCCAATATTTTTGGCAATTGCAGTTTTAATTAGCCTTAACTCCGCAAGCGCAGAGCTTGGCTGCTGCACAAATCCCGGGGCGCCAAATTCCATAGCATGCTCTCCTGACCAATTGGTTCTTGACTCAGAATGCTGCCCACAACTAGATACAAATCCCCAGTACTATAATTTTCCCAACGGGCCAACAACAAAGGACGAGTGCGTTAATAATTTCTTCAAGGCAAAGCAGGACTGCAGCGGTTTCACAGAATGCACAGGCGTAGGCTGCTGCTGCTCCGCATTGGGCGGCAGCATCAAACCAGCGCTCCAATGCAAGGGTTCCGGCCAGGTTTTTTACGGAAACATAAATGATCTGAACAAATGCACCCAGCAATGTGCAATGCCTCAATGCGGCGACGGAATCGACAATGACAAGAACGGCTGCGCAGATTCGCAAGACACGTCATGCACAAATCCAAGCGTGAAAGTTGAAGCTGGCGGAACATGCAAAAGCATAGGGAACTGCAATGACGCATCTTACGCCCCGAAATTAACAAATCTTTTAATCTCTCCTTCAAAAGGACAGAAAAAATTGTCATTAAGGTGGCAGGATGAATGCAGCCAGAATGCTAAGTCCTATGATGTCCTGAGGTGCAAGGGCAACGGCTGCACTAACTTTGCCGTCATATCATCTACAATAACAAATTCCTTTGAAGATGCAACAGAAGATTTGCTTTTTGATACAGTTTACACTTACCAAATCAAGGCGCATTATTCCCCTCAATCCGCAACGCCCGCAATCACAAAGACTGCCGACATGGGAAATCTGGAATGCTACGGCCAAACAACGAATACAAATTTCTGCGTCCAGCCGTCGTACTACGCCCAGTACAAAAATTATTTACTGGCGAATTTTCCAAGCGAATTTTCAGGCGATTTTGGACAGAAAGTATCAAATAAATTCCAGGGCAGGTTTAACAAGGCTTTTTCATGCGACGATGCCAATAAGCTGATAGGGAAAGGGCCGCAGCCTGCATGCACGAGCGAACAATTCTGCCGAATAACAAATAATCAGCCAATATGCAAGGATAAAGAAGATTGCACACAAGATTCTGAAAATCTTTTTGGATTGTTCTCATCAAAGAACAAATGTGAAAATAAAATCAATCTTCTGGGCATATCGGAGTCAAGAAATTGCTTCTATGACAGGTCTCATACAATTGTAAATGCTTGTTATAATTGCGATCCAACTATGGCTTGCTATGATTATAAAACCGAAGATGCATGTGGCACAGACAACTGCGGCGCAGGCAGGTGTAAATGGAAAAATCTGGTCGGCTCATTTGGAATAGGCGCCTGCGTAAGCACAAAGGAATACAACTGCCAGTGGTGCGACAAGAAAGGAACAGAGACGCTTGAAAACTTAAGATCATACAACGAAGTTTTTGACCTTTGCACAAAAACAAAGTCCGATATTCTTTCAGAAGGCAATTTCAAATGCTATTTCAAAAATAAAAAATCAGCCAACTGCGAGAATATTGTATGCTCGGATTACGATGGGAGCCAGTGCGCAAGCAAAATTGACCTGAATGAAAACAACCAGATAGTAAATCCTTCACAGGATGTTTGCGGCATAAAAGCCTGCCAAAATTTCGGGACAGGCTGCGCAAAGAATTCAGACGGCGATAATATTCAAGATTGTGAGGCAAGAGACTGCGAAATCGATTACTTCCCTCCGGATGCTACGATAACTTCAAGCAGGAATCCAAAAGGGATTTATGACAGCCTTTCAATTAAAATATACGACAAATCAAGCGCCGACAAATCACCATCACTGGTGGCAGGGCCTGACTATTCCACATTCTTATGCATGGAGCCATGCGGAGCAGATGGGCACCCATATGATGCATCCACTGCAGCTAGGTCAATAATACTTTCAAATTTAAACGCATTTGACGGAACTAAGGGTAACAGGCTGCTTTCACTTAAGGAAGGCGCAAATACAATAAGATATTATTCTCAGGATCCTTCAAAAAATGTCGGCGAAGTTAAGAAAATTACAATAGAGGCTTACAGCAACACAGCCGGCCCAAAGGTTTTCTCGGTCAGCATAAAAGGAAGCCAGAAAATATTAGACAAGATGCATACAAGCACAAAAACTCCCCTGATAGATGTAACTTTCTTTGAGCCGGCAATAATCACTTCTGCCAGGCTGTCCGCCCAAAGCAGCTCAAAAGTTTTGGAACTGCAGCCAAACACAGCGTCAAGCAGGATTGTATCGCTGCAGGTTCCGGAAAATTTGCCGGACGGGGAATATAAGCTGGAAATCAACGCAAGAAATGACAAGAACATCATTATGGATGCGCTTTATTATCAGGCTATTGTTGTAGATACTGCTGCACCCACTGTCATAATTCTTCCAGCTGATAAGTCGGTTATCGAAAGCAGTTCAAATGTGCAGGTAAAGCTGACATTCAGCGAAGAAGTTTCCTTAACCAGCGCCAGCATGGATTCAGACAGCATATTGAAAACCCTTGTGACAGCTGATAACAAGGTATTTGCTGCAACTCCCGCTCTCACCGATGGAAGCAAAACGCTTTCAGTGGGTGCAAGTGATTATGCGGGAAACCAGGTTTCTTCAGCTTCAAAATTCATTATTGATGTCAATCCGCTTTCCATAAAGCTCGTCAGGCCGGCCAACGGCGCCGCAACTGCTAATATTTTTGACGTTGTTGCGGAAACAGACAATGATGCAGAATGCAAATACAGCGTGGACAATGATTTCAATTATGACGTTATGATTAAATTTACATCAACAGGAAGCACGCAGCATACAATAGCCAATTTCAACAAAATCGCGGCAGGCGATTCAACTGTCCACAGGCTTTTTGTGAAATGCAAAGACAGGAGAGGCATAGTTGCAAAAACTTTTGAATTAAGCGTGGATGCATCCAAGCCGGTAATAAAAAGCGCAGTGGCATTTCCAAACCCAATCGCAGAAGAGCCTTTCACGACAACTTTGTCAGTTGAAGCAGACAAGCCTGTGTTATGCAAATTCAGCACAAGCTCAAGGACATTTGACACCATGGAAGGCAAATTTGACGGGTTTGACCAGAATAATTTTAATCTTATAAATAAGAAATCTGTAACTCTTGCCGGTGCAGCATCTTATTTTGTTGCATGCCAGGGCAAATCAGGCTTGGTTTCAGATACAAGCGAGATAAAAATTTCAGTTGATGCAGGCGCACCTCTTAGAATTGTATCCCATACTCCTGCACTTTTCAAAACGACCAGTGTAGCACTCTCCTTCGAAACTAACAAGCGCTCTGTATGCACTTTTGCGGACAATCCGAATCTTCAGTTAGGAACTGTAGTTGGTCCTGCCGATTACAATCACAGAAAAGAGATTACATTAAACACAGGAAGCTACACCTTTACGGTGGAGTGCAGAAATCCCGCAGGTGATTCAGCCCGGGCAACTATATCTTTTGTAGTCGATACAACGCCGCCAGCAATGCTTTTTGTCGATGACACCAGTACTTTAACATTAACGCCTGACAAGACTTGCAACACAGACAAGCTTAGGGTAAAGTTCAACGGAGAAGATGCAGAATCGGGCGTAAGCAAGTACTTTTATTCGTTGCTTCAGGGAACTCAGACAGTAAAGAATTTTGTTGAAGCTCTGCCAGATGCGGCGAATCAATGGTTCTGGGTAGAGAACTTAAATCTGGAAGACAACAAAAAATACGCATTCAGTGTTAAGGCCAAAAATTTTGCAGGATTAGAAAGTGCATTGAAGCAGAGTGATGGAATAACAGTTGATATTAATTCATGCACTATTGGATGCGGCAATAAAATCATCGATCCTAAAGAAGACTGCGACGGGACTAATATGGGCCCCGCAAATGGCCAATGCTCCCAGTATTCCACTGCATTTATTAGCGGGGAATTAAAATGCAATACTCCCGGAACATCAAACCAATGCAAATTCGATACTGCCGGATGCATAGGTGTGCCCGGGGTATGTGGTGATGGGGTTTTAAATGCAAAGGAGACTTGTGATGGAAATTCTTTTGGAATTATAAAAAATTGCAAAGACTACAAGGATTTCAAGAGCGGAGTTTTAAAATGCAACCCGGCAGGAACTGCAAACCAATGCGAGCTTGATACAAGCAGCTGCATTCCAGTTGATCCCTGCGGCAACAGCAAGCTTGATGCAGGAGAGCTTTGCGATCCTGACGATGGAACGTTTATCTATGGGCCGGTCAGCAGGTGCACATCATATTCAAATTTCATAGCCGGAACTCTCGGCTGCACAAGAGACTGCAATTTGGACACTACAAACTGCGTTGGCTCAAAATATTGCGGAGATAATGTTTTGCAGAGCGGGGAGCATTGCGACCGAAACTTATTCGGAGCGGCTAAATTATGCACCGACCTTGGATTCATCTCAGGAGACTTAAGATGCCTGCAAAACTGCTATCTTGATACGACAGGATGCAGGCCGAGGCCTAACTGCGGAAACGGAATAATCGATACGGGAGAAGAATGTGACAGCTCGAATTTAGGCCTGCAATCAACAAGCTGCAGTGACTTTTATCCTAATATATTTACAGGCGGAACATTGAGATGCGGCAGCAACTGCAAATTGGACACCGGCTCATGCGCAGGAGTTCCCGGAACATGCGACGGCAAGTTCATCAACCCCAATGAGGCATGCGACGGATCCTTTTTTGGGGTGATTGACAACTGCGCGGATTTGGGGTTCTTAAGCGGAGCCATAACATGCAAAAATTGCAATCTCGATACAACAAAATGTATACCTAAGCCAAACTGCCTAAATGGACTTATAGACCCCGGAGAGGAATGCGACGGGAGCAACTTTGGATTATTGACAACAAGATGCGTTGATTACAGCACTTATTTTCAAAGCGGAGCAATAAGCTGCTCATCCGAGTGCAAGCTTGATACAAACAACTGCAGGCCTGCCCCGTTATGCGGAAACGGATTCAGAGATCCCGGAGAACAATGCGACGGCAGCAATCTGGATGGGCTTTCTGGAACATGCGCTAACTTCAGCAACTCATTCATAAGCGGTTCGATAAGATGTGACAGCAGTTGCCAGATAATCACTTCAGGCTGCCTTAGAGTTAGCCCAAGATGCGGAAATAACTTTATTGATATCGGCCTCGGAGAGACTTGTGACGGAAATAATTTCGGAATTTTTGGAGGAGGATGCGCCAATTACAGCAGCAATTTCATCGGAGGAAGTTTGTCATGCACTAATTGCCGTATTAACACAACACAATGCCAGCCGCCCCAGCCAACTCCTAAGTGCAATGACGGATCAGTAAACCAGCTCGGAGAAGAATGCGACACTTCTGATTTCGACGGAAAATCATGCTCAACTTTTGGCTATTTATCGGGAGCTTTAAAATGCACAGACTTATGTAAATTAGACAAGGCAGATTGCACAAGCCCCGGGCTTCGCATATGCGGCGACGGTGCGGTGGACAAGCCAAACAGCGGGAACATAAACGAGCAATGCGATATCAATAAATTAAACGGCAACATCAATCTTGATGGCAAATCCTGTTCCTCATTTTCAGCTTATACTAGCGGAACCCTTGGCTGCAGAAATGACTGCGTGTTTGATTATTCAAGATGCAGCGGCAGCGGAAATACAACTCCCACATGCCAGGACGGAACTGTAAACCAAGTCATTGAAGAATGCGACAAGACAGATTTAAGGGGAAAAACCTGCCAGTCTTTGGGATGGGCGTCAGGGGAGCTTAAATGCACCGGAAGCTGCGCTCTTGACACGAGCAGCTGCTCCAATCCATTGCCAAGGTACTGTGGCGATTCAACTGCTCAAAAGCCAAACAGCGCAGGGTTTAATGAAGAATGCGACAAGACAGATTTGGATAATAAAAGATGCGTCTCATTCCCTGCCTACAAAGACGGCCAGCTTTCCTGCAGGAATGACTGCATATTTAATTATGCAGCATGCACGCTTAATACAACAATCCCCAGATGCGGCGACGGAAAAATAAGCACAGGAGAATTATGCGACAGCTCTAACTTAGACAATAAAAAATGTAGTGATTTCGGCAGGCCCGGCGGAACTTTGGCATGCGATGGCGACTGCCAGTTCAACCTAACCCAATGCAGCCAGCCGCCGCCATGCGGAAACGCCAATATAGATACAGGAGAATTGTGCGATGACAACGGTCCAGTTTTCGGCTCTGTAAACTCATGTGGTTTCTACACCAACTTCATAGGCGGCACATTGGGATGCTCTAACTGCAAGCTCGACACGACAAACTGCATCAAGCCTGCCTTCTGCGGCGACAAGATAATAAACACTGGTGAGCAGTGCGACACTAACACATTCGGCTCAGTAAGCAGCTGCACTGACCTTGGATTTGCTTCAGGCTCATTGGGATGCGGGGCAAATTGCTTCATGGACACTTCAAAATGTGTTCCAAGGCCAAAATGCGGAAATGGAATAATTGACCCAACAGAGGAATGTGACGGAAATAATACTGGGCCGTTAAATGAACAATGCTCTCAATACTCCCCTCAGACATTTACAGGAGGAGTTCTAAAATGCAAGAGTGATTGCAAATTAGATACAAGCGCATGCAACGGAATTGTAGGCATATGCGGCAACAGCCTTGTAAACATAGGCGAGTCATGCGACGGAACTACTTTTGGGAGCATAAAAGACTGCAAGGACTATAATGACTTCAGCGGCGGCCTGATAAAATGCGCCAGCAACTGCAAGCTTGACACAAGCCTCTGCGTTCCGATTGACAAGTGCGGCAACACAATTATAGACCCAAGCGAGAGCTGCGACGGAAACTATTTTGGAGCATTGAACACCAGCTGCGCAGCTTATGCCCCGGTATTCAAGAGAGGCGACATAAAATGCGCCAGCTGCAAGCTCGACACCTCTAGCTGCGAGGAAAAGCCAAAATGCGGAAACGGATTCATAGACCAGGATGAATTGTGCGATGGAAATTTATTCTTTAACTTAACGGATTTAAGCTGCACAGCATGGGGCGCTAATTTTATCAGCGGTAACTTATCATGCAGCAGCAGCTGCAAAGTAAGCACAAGAAACTGCAATACAAACTCGACTGTTGTAACACCAAGGCCTTGCAAGGACAGGGGAGACTGCGATATTAACTCAACCTGCTCTGATAATTCAGATTGCACAAGCCGGTATTGCTATTTGGGAAAATGCAAAGAGCCAACCTGCGGCGACGGAGTCAAGAACCAAAATGAGCCCGATATTGACTGCGGCGGCCCATGTTCTGCAAAATGCCAAAACGACAAAAAATGCTTCCAGGGCACAGATTGTGCAAGCTTTTCATGTTCTTTGGGAACATGCAAGCCGCAGGATTCATGCTCAGATGGCAAATTCAGCCTCGGAGAATCAGATGTTGACTGCGGAGGATCATGCCCGTCAAAATGCGGTTCAGGGAAAAGCTGCAGCAGGAATACAGATTGCAATAACGGGCTGCAGTGCGCCTCAAGCATCTGCGTAAATCCCGGAAATAACGGCACAGCGCAATGTTCTGTAGACGGTCAGGCTGATACAGACTGCGATGGTTTGCCGGACTCATGGGAAATCTCGCATGGAATGAACCCCAATGACCCAAGCGACGCTGTCAATGATCTGGATAATGACGGATTGACAAATATTCAGGAATACCAGGTCAAGACAAGCGTGTTTGGGGAGAGCACAGATCCAAATAAAATTGATACAGACGGCGATGGATTCACCGATAAGCAGGAAATTGATGCAGGAACAAATCCCTTGGATGCAAAAGACTTCCCCAAATCCAACAAGCTAAAAATCATGTTGTTCGTATTCGGCATAATCATCCTTTTAGGAGGCTTCGGGTATCTTGGATACAGGGTTGTATCCCAAAGAAAAGAGGAAGAATTTGGATTTAGCAAGCCAAGTGCAACTTCAAGGGCGCCTGTTCAGGCTCCAAGGCAGGTTCAATTCGGCCAGAAGCCTCTGGCAGGAAGAATGCCCATCCCGCTGCAAAAGAGAGTCATGGAAAAAGGCGCCGGCAGGAAAAAATTGTTTGAATCGTTCGGGTCGCAGGAAAAGCCAAAGCCAAAAGAGGAAATAAAACCAGCAAAATCCGAGAAGCCTGAAGTAAAGATTCTTGCGCAAAAAAAGCAGCATCAGGAATCTAAAAAGAAGCCCAGGGCAAAAAAGCCAAAAGGAGACGTGTTTGTCAGGCTTAAGGAGATAGCCTCAGATAGCAAAAAGAAAAAATCAATAAAATCAAAGAAATGAACAATGAAAAAATCACAGATTTACGGCCAAATATTCATTTATATTCTGACAGTACTTTTGACTTCATTAATCCTAATCTATGGGTATAATTCTGTTAAAAATTTCAAGGACCGCGCCGGGCAAGTTTCGTGCATCAAGTTCAAGAATGATATTAAGGGTGCAATAGGCAATCTTGAAGGCGATTATGGGACTGTTAAAAGAAAAGATATGGAATTGTGTTCTGACTATAATTCAATCTGCTTTATTGATTATAATATCGATAGGAACAATATCCCCCCAACAGATCCAATAATCAAAGACAGTATCATTTCAAGAACCGGGAAGAATGTATTTTTGATAGGGGGTTCGTCGTCAAGGGAAGCCTTTGAAGTTGGCAAACTTTCAGTGAGTCCGCCAGTGCCGCAAGTTCTATGCATTAAAAGTACAGGCGGCAAAATAAGCCTCAGGCTGGAAGGGAAAGGAGATTATGTAGAACTGAGCCAATGGAGTTAAAATGGACAAGAAGGGATTTGAGATACAGTTCAACTGGCTTTTTGTCCTTGTTGCAGGCGCAGCTATACTTTTGTTCTTCGGCGTAATTATAGCAAAGCAGAAAACCGTTTCGGACACATCAACTAAAACTACTGTTCTTAAAAGCATCGAATCTATCATCTCAAGCGCAGGGGCAACAACAGACACAACAAAAAAAGAAAATTTGCCGGAAACGCAGATAGGCATTTCATGCAACCGGGTTTCAATCGGGGGAGTTTCCAAAAATTATCAGAATCTCATACTGTTTGCACCCGATTCTATCAAGGGCACAAAGCTGATTTGGCAGACTCTTGGCTTCAATTCACCGTATAAAATAACAAATTTTCTTTACATGGATGATGGGTTTACAAGATACATACTTGTTGGAGACAGCAACTTGGCAAAGGACGTTAATAAATCATTATCATCGCAGCTTAAAAAGCAGCTTTACAAGGCAGCAGAAGTTGGAGATATAAAAAATGAAAACGACCAAAAAGTAGTGTTTATGCTTTTTGATTATACTGGCGATGCCAATGCGCAGGCAATGGCGTTCAAGAATATGCCTGATTCTGATGCATTCAAAATTGCTGTTGATGAAATTGGAAATGGCTACGGAAAAATAGATTTTTATAAAAAAAGCGGGAATGTATGGGGCAGCAAAATTGGAACCTCATATTTTCTCGGAAAGGCATCTTTAGTCGGGGCGTTATATTCACACTCCCCGGTAACTTACAGCTGCAACATGCAAAATGCTTTCAAAAGGATGAACTCCGTTTCCAAGGTGTACATTCAGAAAACAATCAGCCTTTCTTCATCTCTAAATGCCGATTGCAGAAAGATATATTCGGACAATATGGCTGCTGCAGGACCATTAAAAAGTATTTCAGACAATTCCCAATCAGCAGCTTCAGGATTCAGCCAAGACAATGTAAAATTCATCGCAGGCTCAGCAAAATCATTATCCGATGGCAACAGGCAGCTGCAGAGGCTTTCATGCTCTACAATTTACTAACATGAAAAAAAAATCGCAGATACAGATTGGGGAAACTATTGCAGTTTTATTTGTGTTCTTCATACTTGTGGTGATTGGATTCATTTTTTACTCAAAAATCATCAGGGGAACTATTGAAGTCGAGAAAGATGAGCTTTCACAGCTGCAGTCAATAGGGGTAGCGCAAAAAATAATGTTTTTGCCCGAGCTTCAGTGCAGCGAGGATGGCATAATAATTGATAACTGCATAGACTTAGCCAAATTAAGGGCAGTCACAGAAAACAAACTTATGAAGTCTGACCTTTATTATTTTGACCTGCTTGAATTCAGCGATGTTTCTGTACTTCAGATTTATCCGCAAGAGCCAGTATTATGCGGAACTTCAAGGGCATGTGCCCCGTATTCAAAGCCCCTTACAGATTTTAAAAACAAATTTGAGACAAATGTACCGATTGACTTGTATGACTCTTCTGCCAAAAAGCACAGCTTTGGCCTGATGACAATCACAACATACACGAAATAAATGCTTTTAAATAAATTCAAAATGAATTTTAAAAAAAAATCACAGATGGAAATACTCGGGCTCGCTATAGTAGTAATATTGATTACTCTGGCAATGGTATTTGTAGTAAGGTTTATTGCTTTCAAAACCCCGACCGATTACAGAAAGGGATTTGTCAATTCAGAGCTTGCGTCAAACATGCTTAACACATTCCTCAAGACAAGCTCAGGCGCTGAATGCAGCCAGCTAACAATGACGGAGCTTTTGCAGGACTGCGGCCAGGGGGGGGAAATATGCTGTACGAACTGCAACAATGATGATACATCTGATGATGTCAAATCCTGCGAATTTGTACGGACAAAAGCAATCTACATATTCGGGCAGACCTTTGACAAATGGAACATGAAATATGAATTCCTTGCTTATGCTGATCAGAATAATCCCAGGATAACTATTGGCGCTAGGTGCACCGGAGAAAAGCAGTTCAAGATGTACCCTATTCCGATAAAGGCAGGCACGATGTATGTAAAACTGGATATTTGCACATGAAACTAGTCAACGACATTAATTTTAGGACAACATTTAAATACTAGTTCTTTCCTAAATTCTATAAGGTGAAACTTATGAAAACAGCAAAAGAAAAAGAACGTGAATTGGTGATAAAACTTTCAAAAGAAAAGAAAACTTGT